>Ga0137330_1000001_pt1 | contig 45110 bp, 72 predicted proteins | sample EasRivERMLT142_2_FD_104774 | JGI IMG/M metagenome (GOLD analysis project Ga0137330, IMG submission 104774) | Soil microbial communities from meander-bound floodplain in the East River, Colorado, USA - East River MetaG ERMLT142_2 | ecosystem: Environmental > Terrestrial > Soil > Floodplain ...
CCTCCGCTCGCGTGGATGTGACTTCAAAGTTTTGGATAAGGGGTAACAGTGGGCGGAATTGGTAGCGGCGGACAGCGTGTCGGAACAGGGAGCAAGCCGAAGTCACGCGCGGACAAGGTGTTAGAAGGCACCGCGAAGCGTGGACAGAAGCCGGCAACGCTGCCCAATGTGGACGAGTTCGATGCACCTGATTGCTTGACTCATGACGAGCGCGCGGTGTGGTTGGATCTGGCGCCCCATGCGTTCCAGGCCAGGACGTTGACGCGCGCCACGGCGTATTCGTTTCAGCTCATGTGCCGAAACATCGTGCTGGAGCGCGCGCTGGCGAGCGAGCCAGAGGAACGCGGGAAGGCGAATCATCGCGGCGTGATCCAGCGGATTGACGCGGAGCTGCTGCGGTTCTCGCTGTCTCCGATTGGGAAGCCGATGGCGTCGGTGGAGCCAGAGAAGAAGGACGAGTGGACGGAGTTTGACGGGGCGGAGACGGTTCAATAGATGAACGCAGTGGACCAGTACGCGCGCGACGTGATCGCGGGCACCGTGCCAGCCGGCAAGTATCACCGGCTGTCGTGTGCGCGGCATGTGAAAGACCGTGCGCGGCAAGGGTCTGCCGGTTTCCCGTGGGTGTTTGACCTCGCACGCGCGGAGCGGTTCTTCCGGTTTGCTGAGAAGCTGAAGCACTACAAAGGCGAGTGGGCCGGTCAGCCGATTCGATTGCAGCCGTATCAGAAGTTTCGCTTGGGCTCGATCTTCGGCTGGGTCCATGCGGAGACAGGGCTGCGGCGGTTCCGGCATTCGTACCACGAGCTGCCGCGCAAGAACGGCAAGTCGCTGGAAGCCGCGACCGTGATGCTGTATCTGACGTTCTTCGATGGCGAGGCCGGCGCGGAGGGTTACACGATTGCCACGAAGCGCGACCAGGCCAAGCTGGTATTCAACGACGCGAAGAAGCTGGTGGAGAAAAGCGGGCTCAAGGAACGGATCGCGGTGCGCGTGGCGAACCTGCACCGGCATGACACGTCATCCAAGCTCGAGCCGCTAGGGGCGGATCACGACTCGACCGATGGCCTCAACCCGTCTGCGATTTGCGGTGACGAACTCCACGCCTACAAGGAACGCGGGCTGATCGATGTCATGGAGACGGCGACGGGCGCGCGGCAGCAGCCGCACTTTCTGAAGATCACCACGGCGGGTGATAACCCGGTGTCTGTCGGGGGCGACGAACACGACTACGCCTGCAAGGTGCTCGACGGGATCCTGGTTGACGAAACGTACTTCGCGTTTATCGCGCACGCGGATCCTGACGACGACTGGCAGTCAATGGAGACGGCGCGGAAGGCCAATCCCAATTATGGGGTGTCGGTTAATCCCGAGGATCTGGCGTCCAAGGTGGTCAAGGCACAGGGGATTCCGTCTGCGGCGGCGACGTATAAGCAGAAGCATCTCAACCTGTGGGTCAACGCGACGGCGCCGTGCTTGTCGGTTGACGGCTGGCGGAAGGGGCAATCCAACCTGACGCTTGAGGCGTTCGTCCATGCGCTGGAGCATGAGCCGTGTTTCGTCGGGATTGATCTGGCGTCAAAGATCGACCTGTGCGCGCTGTCGTTTGTGTTTCCGCCGGCACCGGGCCGAGGGTGGAAGCTGCTGCAGCACGTCTGGACACCTGACGAGACGCTGAAGGATCGCGCGCATCGTGACCGGGCGCCGTATGGCGCATGGGAAGCGCAAGGCTGGCTGACCACGACACCAGGCACGAGCATCAATCATCGGGTGATTCGGGAAACGATCGCGAAGTACCGGACGGTGTTTGACATCGAGCGGATCGGGTTCGACCCGTGGCACGCGGACAAGCTGATTGATGAACTGATCGAAGAGGACGGATTCAGCAAGGAGCAAGTGCTGGACGTGCCGCAGACGTTTGCAGGCATGTCGAGTGCCTGCCTGCATATGCAGGCTGAGATCCTGGGCGGGAACGTGGATGCGCGCGGGTGTCCTGTGACGGCGTGGGCTGTCTCGAATACGGTGGGCCAGCGAGACGGGAAGGACAATCTGATGTTTGTCAAGGGCAAGAGTCGAGGCCGCATCGATCCCATGATTGCGCCGACGATTGCGATGGCGCTGGCGCTACGGATGCCGGTGGAGCGCGAGGCGTCCCTACTGGCGGAGTGGGTCTAATGTCTGAGCGTGAACTGTATCGGATTGGTCCTCCCAAGTCGTCGCGCTGGCAGCGGGCGCTGGCGTCAGTGCGTGCGATCACCTTGGGACCGTATAACGCGAAGGATCCAGCGCTGGCGCGGCTGTTCAGCGGCGGCCCGGTGCGGTCTGGCGTGGCGGTGAATGAAACGACCGCGATGAACTACGCGGCGGTCTGGGCGGCGGTCAATATCGTGTCTGCCAGCGTGTCCTCTGTTCCTCTGGCGTTGTACAAAACGCTCGGTGAGGGCAGGGGCAAGGAAGAGTTCCGCACGCACTCCACCTATCGTCTGATTCACGATCAGCCGAACCCGCAAATGGGCTCGATGATCTTTCGGCGGACGCTGCAGGCGCACGCGATGGTCTGGGGCAACGGCTACGCGGAGATCGTGCGGGACGGGGGGCTGCGTCCGAAGGAACTCTGGCCGCTGAATCCTGCGGCGGTACAGCCGTTTACCGAGGGCGGCCGGCTGCGGTATCGCTGCCACAACGCGAGCGGCGGGGAAGTGGTGATTGAGTCTGCGGACATGTTGCATATCCGCGGGCTGAGCCACAACGGGATCAGTGGGTATCCGACGATCGGCGGCGCGCGGGAGTCGATTGGCCTCGGCATGGCGGCGGAGCAGTTCGGGTCAACCTTCTTCGGCAACGGCTCGACCTTCGGCGGGATCATCAAGTATCCGGCTGGTGTCGCACCGTCTCCGCAGACGCGCAAGGACAACGCGGAGGCATTGGCGCGGGGCCATCAAGGCGTCGACAAGGCGCACAAGCTCCTGGCGATTTACGAGGGCGCAGACTTCCAGGCGCTGGGTGTGCCGCCGAATGCGGCGCAGTTCCTCGAGACGCGGCAGTTTCAGATCGAGGAAGTGTGCCGCTGGTTCAACGTGAACCCGCACAAGCTGCATCACCTGCTGCGCACGTCCTACAACAGCATCGAGCACCTGTCCATTGAGTACGACACGGACACGCTGAACCCCTGGTGGGTGACGTGGGAGCAGGAGCTGCAGAATAAGCTCGTGATGCCGCTGGAGCAGAACATCCAGAAGATCGAGCACAACCGCAAGGGCCGGCTGCAGGCGGATGCGGCCTCGCGCGGGACGTTCTACCAGACGCGGTTCAACGTCGGGTCACTCACGCCGAACGATATTCGCGGGCTGGAGAACGAGAACCCGATCAGCGGTGGCGAGCAGGCGTTTGTGATGACCAACCTGATCCCGCTGGAGCTGGCGCGGGATTACTGGCAGGCGCAGATCGACAAGATGGGCGCGGATGCCGAGGCCGCGCGGCGTCCACCGCCGGCTCCTGTGGCACCGAAGCCAGAGGCGGATGCCGAGGAAGAAGTCAAGGCGCTGCGGGAGCAGGTAGAGCTCGCGCGCAAGATGACGCAGTTGGCCGAGGACAAAGCCGACATGGCGCTGGCGGATCTGGCGTCTGTGCGGGCTACGACTGCCGAGGCGGTGGCGCTGGCGCAGGCTGAGACGGCGCGCACGGTGGGAGAGTTGGAGCTAACGGCGCGTACGCTCGTGGCTGCTGAGCAAGTCATTAACCATCGGGAAGAATCTCGGCGCGTTGCGTGTGAGCAGCGTGACGCGGCCGTGAACGACCTAGATGCGACGGCGTGGGCGCTCGAGGATGTGACGGTGCGTGCAGTCCGCGCAGAGCAGGCAGCGCTGGACCTGCGGGCGTCAGCGGACGCTATTGATCTGGCGCGGGTTGCGGCGTTGTGTGAGCGTGACGAGACGAAGGATCTGGCGGCAGAAGCTGTGCGGTTACGGGATGACGCCAACCGGGAAGCGGTGACGCTCGCGGCCGACTTGGAAGCAGTCAGGGCGCAGTATGCCGAACTCGACGCCATGAACAAGGGCGCGACGGCCCTGGCTGACAAGTATCTGGCCGAGAGCGTGGCGGCGCTGGCTGAGTCTGAAACACTCAAGACAGACTTGGCGCGGGCGCGGGCGGACATTGCCACCGAAGTGGACAAGCAGCGGGCGCAGAAGGCGTCTCTGCTCGCGGCCATGCGGAGCTTGTTTGTCGATGCCTCAGACCGCGTGATGCAGCGCGAGATGGACCGAGCCAGGAAGCACCAGGCCACACCAGAGAAGCTGCGAGCCTGGGTGGAGCAGTTCTATCCGCTCCATGCGGAAACCTGCCGGCAGGCATTCCGGCCGCTGGTGGGGCCGTGGACAGCCTTGACAGGCGGGGCGCCTGGGGCACTGCTGGAGCGGCTGGTGGCGGAGCATGTCGAGACGTCCACGACGGCGCTGCGGCTGGTGGCCGAGGCCGAAGATGGCGACCAGATGGCGGCAGACCTGGAGCGGACGCTGCGGCGCTGGGAGCAGGAGCGCGGGGACGCGATGGCGGATGCGCTGATGCGTGAAGGGATGGCGCATGGCTGAGACAGAAATAGACAAGCGTGAGCGGAACAATGCCGCCGCCGCTCGGTGGCGTGCGAAGAACCCGCGAACGCCTGAACAGCGTACCGCCATGTTGGCTTATCAAAAAGAATGGCGAAACAAGAACCGTGAGCGGCTTTCAGTGGACGCCAAGGCATACCACGCCGAAAACAAGGACAAATGGCGCAGGTATAGGGACGCCGACCCGGAGGGCTACCGACGGAGAAAAGCAGAGAACGCAAGGCGTTACCGCCAGAGCAATCCTGACAAGGTGAGCGAAGCCAAACGGCTGTACTACGAGAAGAATAAAGAACACGTCCACGCGAAGGCGGCTGAGTGGAGACGCAACAATCCAGAACGGCGAAAGGCCATAGCGATCCAATGGAATCGCAGGAATCCAGAAGCCAGGAAGGACGCACAGCTCAGATGCGTCTACGGTATCGGCCTTGATGATTACAGGCGAATGGTCGACGCGCAAGAAGGTAAGTGCCTGATTTGCGCAAGGCGCAAGAAGCTCGTGGTTGACCATTGCCACGAGACAGGCACCGTGCGAGGACTACTGTGCTTTGGTTGCAACGGGGCTATAGGCAAATTGGGTGATACAGCTACGACTGTGGCGCGTGCTGTAGCCTACCTAGCATCTGTCGAACAGCGGAAGGTGGTGGCTTGTGCGTGAATCATCGATGGAATTGGAACGTAGATCGTGGGCAGAGTGTCGGGCAGAGGCGTCTGACAATGGCCGCAAAATACGCGGCTACGCGATCAGGTTTCATTCTTTAAGCACCGACCTTGGCGGATTCCGCGAGATTATCGCGCCCGAGGCCGTGGATCGGACGCTGAACGAAGCAGCCGACGTGCGCGCGCTCGTGGATCACGACTCCGCCAAGGTCATCGGCAGAACACGGGCAGGGACACTGCGGCTCAGGAAAGACAGCAAGGGGCTGGCGATTGAGATCGAGCCCGATGACGAGATCAGCTACGCGCGTGACGTGATGCGGGCCGTGGCGCGCGGTGATATCTCTGGCATGTCGTTTGGGTTCCGCGCGCTCGAGGATTCCTGGGACCACGACGGTAAGGTGCCGGTCAGGACGGTCCACGACATGAAGATCAGCGAAGTTTCGATCGTGTCGTTTCCGGCGTATCAGGCGACAGATGTACAGGTCGCGCAGCGGTCCCTGCGGTCGTTTCGGGAGCAGCGGCAGGGCAACCGGATCGCCTGGCTCGAGAAGGTTCAGCGGGTCAGGAAGCGCGCATCGTAAAGCACTTGACACAGCAAAGCGATTTGGGCTAGCATTTACTTTAACTAACACAGCGAGTCCACTGGTCGGCCGTGGCGGCGTTCACGGCTGACAGCGGACGTTAAACGATAGACCCTCCCCGGCGGCGTTCGGGGGCGCTATCCACAACGCGAACACCTTTTACTTGTGTTCGTGCGTGGGTAAACGCGCACCCGATGCCATGTGTCATCTGCCGTTCCTCGCACGACGAGGACACGGACGATGACCAAAGAAGAACTCCTTCAGAAGAAAAGCGAGCTTATCCAGGCCAACGACGCCATTCTGGCGAAGGCCAAGGACGAGGGCCGCTACGACCTCCAGGGCGACGAAAACAAGCGCTTCGACGACAACGACACCGAACTCGAGAAGGTCAACAGCTTCCTGTCGAAGCTGTCCAAGCAGGAAAGCTACGCCGAGACGACCGGCCGCCGCACCGAGCCTGAGCCTGTCGTGACCCGCGGTCGCGTGACCGACACGGGCCGCAAGGTCAGCGAGGAAGACCTCAACTACGCCCTGGCCGGCTGGGCGCTTCCCGCCAGCAAGCGCAGCGAGCAGATGGTGCAGTCCGCGCAGCGCGCCGGCTACGACCTGAACGCGAAAGAGATCAACTTCCGTCTGCCGAAGTTCGCCATGCGGTCGCTGGCGAAGGACGACGTGCAGGAGTGGGAGCGCCGCACGGCGCAGGGCACCACGTCCGGCGCGGTCGGTCAGTACCTCGTTCCGAACGAAGCCATGCGGGCGCTCGAGGTGTCCATGCTGGCCTTCGGTGGAATGCGGTCGGTTGCGACCGTCATCCGCACGGAGACGGGCGCGGATCTCCCGATTCCGACCGTGAATGACACGGGCACCACGGGCGAGATCATCACCGAGAACAACGTCGCCAACGAGGGCGGCGTGACGTTCGCGCAGACCGTCCTCCAGTCGTTCCTCTACAGCTCGAAGTACATCCTGGTGAGCCAGCAGCTCCTGCAGGATTCCGCGTTCAACGTGGGCGAGCTGCTGGGCCGGCTCATGGGCGAGCGCATCGCGCGTATCACCAACTCGCACTTCACCACGGGCACCGGATCGGGCACGCCCCGCGGCGTGGTTGCGGCGGCGGGTGACTCGACGGTCACGGCGGCGTCGGCAACCCTGTTCACCTATGACGAGATCCTGGATCTTGTGCATTCGGTGGATCCGGCGTATCGCGAGAACGGCCGGGCGCGCTTCATGCTGTCGGACACCTGCCTCAAGAACATCAAGAAGATCAAGGTGTTGCAGTACTCGGGCGACGTTACGGGCACGCCGCTCTGGCAGCCGTCGATGCAGCTCGGCTCGCCGGACACCATCCTGGGCTTCCCCTACTCGATCAACCAGGCGGTGGCGGTTCCGGCGTCAGGCGCCAAGTCGATCATCTTCGGGGATCTCTCGAAGTACATGATTCGCGACGTGCGCGACGTCGTGATTCAGCGGCTGGACGAGCGGTTCGCGGAATACCACCAGGTTGCGTTCCTGGCGTTCTCTCGGCACGACGGCGACCTGCTTGACGCGGGTACCGATCCCGTCAAGTGGGCCGACCACACGTAAACCACTGACTGACGCAGGGGGGCACCGTGTCCCCCTGTTTCATCCATTCAACATACAGGAGAACAGCAGTGGCACATCTGAGCGAAGTGGGGGCCGTCACCATCGCGATATCGACGGCGAATGGCGCAACGGGCACGACAGACATCGAGGGCGTATCGCTGGACACGGCGGGCTACAGCGACATGACCTGCATCGTGGCAATGGGTCCGATCACGGCCGGCGCCGTGACGACCGTCAAGCTGCAGGGTTCGGCCGATTCGGCCGGCAGTCCTGACGACTGGACGGATCTGACAGGCACGAGTCAGACGGTGGGCGACGGCGACGACAACGAGGTATTTCTCCTGAGCTGTCATCGTCCGGCCAAGCGGTATATCCGGCTCTACGTGGATCGCGCGACACAGGCGGCCACGGTGGGATCGGCCGTCTACGTTCAGACGGGCGCGCGGCGGCGTCCCGTGACGCACGGCACCGGCGTCAACGCGGCCGAGGAATTTGCGTCCCCGGCAGAAGGCACGGCTTAGTTGACCATCCGATTTCTCCAGACGGTTCCGTCTGGGAATCCGGAGTTTCCCTTTCTGGCGGGGCAGACCATACGTGTGGCTGCTCCGTCAGAACTTTTTCTGTCGTTTGTCGATGGGATCCGCGCGGTCGCGATTCCAGAAGATTCCGAAGAGCGCGCCGTGGAGGCTCCTGCTGAAAGACCAGAGCCAACGCGGTCAAAGACCCGGAGGCGCCGTCGTGTGGCCTGACATCGCCTGCAACTGGACGCGGACGGTTGATCCGGCGCAGGAGCCGATCGACATCGCGGACGCGAAGGCGCAGGCCCGGATCACGGATGACGCCAGCGATGGGCTGATTGACGGCTATATCGTCGCGGCTCGGCAGGCGTGCGAGGACTACATGGGGCGGGCGCTGTTCACGTCGACGTGGCGGCTCGTCCTCGAGGACTTCGCCAATGTGATCCCGCTGCCGATGGCGTCTCCGCTGCAGAACGATAGCCAGGCTGACCCGTCGACGGCGGTGGTGATCCAGTACTACGACACGGACGGCACGCAGCAGACGCTGGCGACCACGGTCTATGACGTGGACACCGCGAGCCGGCCGGGGCGTGTGGTGTTGAAGCCGAATCAGACCTGGCCGTCTGTGCAGTCCTCGCGGCTACATGGGCGCGTGACGATTACCTATGTTGCGGGCTGGGATGACGTTGCGGATATTCCCCAACTGATCAAGCAGGGCCTGTTGATGTACGTCACCTATCTCGATCTGGACCGGGACGGGATGGAAGCGGGCGCGAATGCGGCGCGGATCGCGGCGGAGCGCTGCTGGTCGGATCGGATCACCTGGACGCCTCCGAGATTCTGCTGATGCGACCGGGACGCCATACGAAATACGTGACGCTTTCCCGTTCTCCAGAAACGTCCGGCGACACCGATGGATATTTTGAGCCGCTGAGTCCTGAAGGCTGGTGGTGCTCGATGTCTCCGCTGGAGCCTGGCTTGACGGATGACACGCGGTCGACGGCGTTCCGGGTGACTGGTCGGTATCACAGCGGGATCACGGTGGACACGCGGATCACCTACGGCACGCGCGAGTTGTTTGTCAAGGGTGTCCAGAACGTGGACGAGGCCAACCGCGAGATGACGCTGTATTGCGAGGAAACGACCGCGTGAGCACCAAGCTCGATCTGGGGCTGGCGGAGTTTCGCGCGGCGTTGCGGGCATTGCCAGAGGAATTGACCGGCGAAGGTGGCGCGATTGTCGAGTCCAACGCGCAGGAAGCGGGCCGGCGCACGGAGCAGGGCTATCCGCAGGGGCCGACCGGGCGGTTGCGTCGAGGCGTGAAGGTGGAGCAGGAGCACGCGGGGCGGTTCGGCGTGTCCATGCGCGTGCGGAGTCGGGCACCGCATAGCCACATCTTCGAGCGCGGGACGCGGGCGCGGCGAACGGCGAACGGCGCCAACCGCGGCACGATGCCGGCGGCTGACGAGTCACAGCGGATGATCCCGATCGTGGTGCGGCGCCGAAAAATCATGATCGAGGCCCTGAAGAACCTCGTGCGGCGTGCTGGGTTTCAGGTGCAGTGATGCCGTTCCTGTCCATCTACACACCGACGTTTCGACGGCCGCAGCGGCTGGCGCGGTGTCTGGCATCTGTCCAGCGGCAGACGGCGGTGGCGGAGATCGAGCAGTTCGTGGCGGTGGACCACGTTGGGGTCGGTGTGCCGGGCATGTATGCGGCCGTTCCGGCGTATGCGCCAGCGCTGCACGGGGACTATGTGACGTTCCTCTGCGATGACGACTTGTTAGCCAGCTCTGATGTGGTGGCGCGGGTCAAGGCGTTCGCGGCCGAGCAGGGGATGCCGCCGCTGATTCTGGTCGCGACCAGGAAAGGCGCTGCCACCTATCCCATTGGCCGCGTGTGGCCTCCGGTCGAGTGCGAGATTGACCTGAACTGCGCGATTGTGCGGCGGGACATCTGGCAGCAATACGCCTGGGCGTACAGCGCGAAGGGTCGGTACGAGGGGGATTTCGATTTCCTCGAGGCGCTGCACAAAGGCGGGATCCCGGCGGTCTGGTGTCCGCTGCTGTTCTCGGTGGGGGATGTCTCGCGCGGGGTCGCAGACGAACTGCCCACGGCAATGGACTGCGGGGCAGACATTCCTGGCGGCGGTGCGGCGTGACGTTTATCGATCCACGCGCCAAGACGTTGCGCCACATAGACCGGCTGGCTGGCTGGGATCGCGGCGAGACGCCTGCGCCTGTGACGGTCGAGTGGGATTTGTCCAACCGTTGCAGCCTTGGGTGCCAGTCGTGCCACTTCGCGCATACGCATACGCGCGGGCCGTGGGTGCAGAAGTCTCGCGCGCTACCGATGGCGTTTGACGGCACGGGCGACCTGGCTGACATGGAACTGGTCAAGCGCACGCTGGCCGAGATGGCGGAGTCCGGTGTCCGCGGCATCGTGTGGAGTGGTGGCGGTGAGCCCACGCTGCATCCGGAGTGGCGGACGGCGGTGCAGTTGGCTCGCATGGTTGGGCTCGAGCAGGGCATGTATACGCTCGGCGGCCATCTAGCCGAACTGGAAGCGAAGGTACTTCGGGAAGCGGCGGCGTGGGTGGTCGTGTCCCTCGACGCAGCGAATGCTGACGACTACGCCCGCGAGAAGAGCGTGCTGGCCAATCGTTTCGGGGCAGCGTGCAGCGGCATCGTGCGGCTGACGGGTGGAGCGGCGGCGATCGGCGTGTCCTTTCTGCTCCACAGCAAGAATTGGACGAAGGCCGAGGACATGCTGGCGCTATCGCGTGGCCTCGGCGCGACCTATGCCACCTTCCGGCCGGCCATTGAGTTCTCGGCTGACGCACCGTCACGCGCTACGGGGGATCGTTCGTGGATACCAGCGGCGCGGCCGATGCTCGAGGCGCTGGCGCGTGAGTCGGACGTGGAGATTGATCCGGCGCGGTTCCAGCAGTATGCCGACTGGCATGGCCACGGGTACACAGCCTGCCGAGGCCCACGGCTGAACACCACGATTACACCGGATGGGCGCGTGTGGCTCTGCCCGCAGCGCCGAGGTGTGGCCGGATCGTGTCTGGGGGATCTGCGAACCGAATCGTTCGGGGCCATCTGGGCGCGGCATCCCGGCCACTACACCGTCGATGACGGGTGCCGCGTGATGTGCCGGCTGCATCCAGTCAACGAGACATTGCACGCACTGTCGCAGCCGCGTGCGCACGAGGCGTTCGTATGACCCGCCCGCTGCGCATTCTACTGGTTCACCCTGGGGCGTCGTGGTCGACGGCCGATGTCTACGAAGGGCTGCTGTATGGCCTAAGACAGCATGACGCGTGGGTGGAACCGTATCGGCTGGACACGCGCATCGAGGCATCTGGCGGGGCGCTCCATTGGCTGTGGCGCACGAAGAAGAAGACGCAGCCGGATCTCCCCAAGCCGCACATTGCCGACATCTTGTATCACGCGGGCGTCGGTGTGCTCGAGATGGCGCTGCGGTTACAGGTGGACGTGGTGCTGATTGTTTCGGGGATGCTCCAGCATCCCGACACGATCGCCATGCTGAAGCGGGCCGGCGTCAAGGTGGTTGTGCTGTTCACCGAGACACCGTACGACGAGGACAAAGAGCTGGGCATGGCGGCCACCGTCGACGGCTGCTGGACGAACGAGCGGTCATCCCTCGCCAAGTTTCGCGCAGTGAATCCGCAGAGCGGGTACCTGCCACACGGCTGGCATCCTGGCAAGCATTTCGTGGCGGCTCGAGAACTGCCAGGCGATCTGCCACGCCACGATGTCGTGTTTGTCGGGTCAGGGTTTACGGAGCGCGTGGACTGGTTCAACAGCATTGACTGGACCGGGATCGACCTCGGGCTGTATGGCTCGTGGAAGGGCCTCGGGCTAAACAAGAAGCTGAAGAAGTGCGTAAGGGCCGAGAACATTGACAACGCGATGGCGGCGTCTCTGTATCGGCGCGCGAAGATCGGCCTGAATCTCTACCGCACCAAGATGGGCTGGGGACAGACGCGGCAGCACGTCTACGGGGCCGAGTCCTTGAGTCCTCGCGCCTATGAACTCGCGGCGTGCGGCGTGTTTCACCTTTCGGCATACCGGGCGGAAGTTTCGGAAGTGTTTGGCGATCTTGTGCCGACATTTTCGACACCGACCGAGGCGGCGGCGTTGATCCGGCTCTGGCTGAACGATCCAGAGGGGCGGGCGCGTGTGTCTGCGCAGTTACCGGCCTGTGTGGCCGAGTGTTCGTGGGAGCAGCGCGCGGCAACGGTGCTGGCGGATCTCTCGCGGCTGTTACATGTAGCCGCAGCCTAGCGGCAGGAGTCAAGCATGGCAGTGTATGCAGCGCGTAAAGGCGTGGTCTACATGTCCTCGACGGGATCGGGTGCGGCGACGTCCGTCCTGAACCTGAATCAGTGGACGCTCAACAAGGCCACCGACAAGATCGAAACCACGTCCTTCGGGGACGCCAATAAGACGTACGTGCAGGGCCTGGCGGACGTGCAGGGCACGCTCTCCGGCTTCTGGAACGACCTGGAAACCAAGCCCTTCGCGGCGGCGTCTTCGTCTGACGGGTGCAAGCTCTACCTGTATCCGTCGTCGGACAAGACGGGCTCGTACCACTACGGCCCCGCGTGGCTCGATGCGTCGATGGACGTGTCGGTATCTGGCGCGGTCACGGTCAGCATGAACTTCGCGGCCAACGGTTCATGGGGCAGTGTTGCCATCTAGTGAGGACTGAATGGGGTTGATGACGCTTCGCGGTCCCTCTGGGGAGATTGCCTGGGGGTACCGCGGGGCTGCGGTCTTGGGACCGTGGACGATGACGACCACGGACGGCGGGCAGACCGTCCAGCTCACGGCAGATGTCGTGTGTCACGATACGTGCGCGGTGTCGCAGTCACCGCTCACGTTTATCTGCCGGCGGCCAGAGCGCGAACCGTGGCGCTGGCCGGTGCAATCGCTGCAGATCGCGGGCACGACGCTGACGGCAGTGCTCGGCCCGCAGGAGTAGGTTCCGCCAATGGCGAGATGTCCGATTGTGGCCCCGCAGGTCACGCGCGTGACGTTGCGGGATGGGGAGTTTCTGGATCTGAAGGCGGAGCTGAACGCGGGCGAGTACCGCGAGATGCTGGCAGCGAACTTCAGCGAGCACTATGCCGGCGAGAAGCCGCGCGTGGACCTGTCGACGTTCGGGATCACGGTGGTGCTCGCGTATGTCGTGGGCTGGTCGTTCGTGGACATGAAGGATCAGCCGCTGGCGTTCTCGAAAAGCGCGCTCCTGATGCTGGACCAGGACACGTTCTCCGAGATTCGCGAAGCGTGCGAGGCGCACCACGAGGCGAGCGAGAAGGCGGCGGCCGAAAGAAAAAACGCCCGAACTGGCGCGAGCACCTACAGCAAGACCTAGAGCTCTGTCGCCACATGCGATGGACGCTCGGTGAGGTGCGGAGTCTCACGCCAGATGAATATGCCGTGTTGTTGGACGAGGTGATCGCAAAGCGAATCTAATGGCTATCACTGCAAAGTTCCAAGCCGACTTCTCATCCTTCTATACCGCTGTCCAAAAGGCCGAAGCGGGCCTGAAGGATATGGACACGGGCGCGGCCAAGGTGACAAGCAGCCTCAACCGTATGATCGCGGAGTTCAGCGGTCAGACGATTGTCAAGCAGGCCACGCTCGCGACCGAGGCAGTCGCGCGGCTCGAGGGCGGCATCGCGTCCTTGACTGACAAGGAACTGCGGAAGCTCGGCGCGCAGGCAGACGAAGCCATCCAGAAGTTAACCCGGCTCGGCAAGGACATTCCGCCAGGAATGCAAGCGATTGCCGATGCGGCCCACAAGATTAAGCAGCCGATCGACAACGCGCAGACGTCCTCTGCGAACCTTCTGGCGTCGTTCAAGTCGATTGCTGGCGCGCTGGGTGTGGCGTTCTCGGTGCAAGCCATTACCGGGTTCGTCGGGCGGGTGTTCACCGCGGCAAGCGCCGTCAAGGACATGTCCGACAAGCTGGGCATCTCCATCGAGGCCACGCAGCGGTTCAGGTTTGCGGCTGAGCAGACCGGATCGACGCTGGAAAACGTCGGCACGGCGATTGGGTTCATGAATAAGACGCTGGCCGCTGGCGGTGGAGGAACCGCGCAAGTGCTCCGCGATGTCGGCCTGCAGTTTGAAGACATCCGCAAAATGCGGCCAGAGGATGCGTTCTTATCGATCGCGGATGCCATCAAGGCTATTCCGGATCCGATGGAGCAGGCGCGCATCCAAACGGAACTGTTTGGCCGTGGCGCGGCTGATCTCCTGCCAGGCATCAAGGAAGGCTTCCGAGAGATCGGCGCGGGCGCGGCGGTCATGGCTGACGATACCGTGAAGGAACTGGAAAAGGCGCAAGACGCCTGGGCCGGCTTCTTCGACTGGCTGACCGTCAAGAGCGCCGGATTTTTGGTGGTGGCGCAGAAAGCGGGAGCCGAAGCGGTCAAGGCGCTCAGCTCGAGCGCGGCCAATCCGTCAGGCGGCAGTGGCGGCGACGTGTCGTCGGACTTCGCGCGACGGGCGAAAGAGTCTGCGCTGCAAGACAGCATGGATGCCATTGCTCGCGCGGGCGGGAACGTAGCCAAGTCATGGGGCCAGGCCAATGCCACGCTCGGCATCACGATCCAGTCGCTGGAGGACTTGAAGGCCGAAGAGGAAGCGATCATGAAAGCGATCGCTCGCGGCGATGAGGCGCGCAAGTCAAGCGCAGAAGCGGAAAAGGCGCGCATCGCAGCCCTTCGCGATTTCCTCGCGTGGAGCAAGAAGAACGCGGATGTCATCGAGGACATCAACCTCAAGATGCACGTACTGGTCAATGACCGGCTGGCCGCGCTTGGGACCAGGGGCCAGACCATTCTCAGGCTGACCGCTGACGAAGCGGTGCGGATGGGCCTCGCCATCTCTGGCAACATGCCTGTTGTCACCGGCCTTGGCAACGAGTTTGAACGTATTGGCACCAAGGTTGTCTCCACGGTGCCAACGCTGAAGACGTTCAAGCTGGAGCTGAGCGACCTGTCAAAGTCTCTCGCCAACCTCGCGACTGTCTCGGGCGGGTCGTTCGGGACCATCGCTAGCGGGTTCGCCAGTCTTATCAATGCGGCGGACGCGGCGGACAAGTCGATCCAGCACATGAAGGACGGCTTTAAGGCTGGCTTCAGCAAGGACGGCATCCTGGGCATGTCGACTGGCATCATGGGCGTTGTCACGGCCGCGGCGACGGCCATCAATGCCATTAAGGAACTATGGAGCGTGTTCGACCGCAACAAAGGCCGGGATGCCGTCGAGGACTTCGCCAAGAGTTTCGGCGGATTCGATCAGCTCCACAACGAGCTGCTGAAGCTCGATGATGCCGGCGAGGCCCTGTGGGTCAAGCTGACGCAAGGCGTGGGCCGGAACAACCCGGAGCAGGCAGCGCGCGTGATTGCCGAGATCGAAGCGGCGCTGGCGAAGCAGGCAGCAGCGCAAGAGAACGTCACTGGCGCCACAGAGGAACAGGCGCAGGCCACGATTGAAACCGCCACGCAAGCCGCGAAAGCGCTGGACGAGCTGGGGCCACGGCTGAAGGAAAGCGAAGGCCAGTGGAAAAGCTGGGGCCAGGTGGTCACGGAGCAGATCCAGGCGATCGCCAATGCGGTCAGGGCGCTGCCGCTGCCGGCGATGCCGGCGATGGGTGGCAGCAGTTCTAGCGGCAGCGGGGCGGCAGGCATCAGCGGCGGCGCGGTTGTTGTCAAGAGCAATCTGATCCTGGATGGGCGTGTTGCGGCCACGGCTGTCGCAGAAGAGGCGCTGGGCTGGTAGATGGCCGTTACTATCACCATCAACGGCACCGACCGTAGCAGCTACGTGAACATCGCGGGGCTGCGGTTCAACATGGGGTACCGCTCGACCTGGACCGCTGATTTCGACTGCGCCGATTCAGACTCGACATCGAGTGCGTTCAGGCCATCCCTCAATCAAACCGTCGTCATTGCAGACGGAGCCACGACGGTCTTCCGCGGCTGGATCTTCGGGCTGAGAGACGAGCCTGTCGCACCGCCAGCGAAGGGCACGCTGGTCCGCGTGACGTGTCGCGACTATGGCGCGCTGCTGGATGCGGTGATCGTGGACAAGGTGTATGGCTCCGATCCTGTCGGGATCGCCAACAGTTCAGTCGCGAACCCGACCAGCATTACCACAGTCCAACCGCATGGCCTCACGACGGGCGATCGCGTGGTCATTGCGGATCATGTGGGTAGTACTGCAGGCGTGAACGGCACGCACGCGGTCACGGTCACGAGCCACAGCACGTTCACGGTCGCGATCAACAACACCACGTCAGGCGGCGGCGGCACGGTGCGGACGATTATCGCGGCCGATCTGGTCGTGGCCGATCTGCACTCTACCTATCTGAACTCGCGCGGCGTATCTCTCGACACGCTCTCGACGGGCGCGGACCTCGAGAAGCAAGTTTATCAAGGCGTGACCCTGCGCAGCGTGTTCGACCATCTCGCAACGATCACGGGATGGGTGCTCCGGATTACCCCCGATCCAGAGCTGCAGTTCTTCGAGGTAGGCGACAAGGCTGCGTCCTACAGCCTGACCGCGGCCAATGACCTGAACGTGGGCGCGGTGACGTGGGAGCACCAGCGGCAGCGGTTCGTCAACGACGTCGTGCTGCGGTATGGGTCTGATGCTGTTGTACCAAAGCAGCAGACCATCACGCTGGACGGCTCGACCAATGCCTGGGTCTTGGACTATACGCCCGTGCTGTCGGTGGACAAGTTCATCGTCTCGGCGGGGTACGTCAACGAGAACGCCAGCACTAACTATCCGCTCGCGCCACTGGTGGATATCGTGTCCTCGTCGGTCGCGAACCCGACAACGATCACCTGCCTGTATCCGCATGGCCTGGACGAGACGACCACGCACACGATCATCATCCAGTCGCACACCGGGTCCACGCCATCGCTCAGCGGCGGCTACACGGCAACGGTCACGGGCAAGTACACCTTTACCATCCCGGTCAATGTGACCGTGGCCGGCTCGGGCGGGCAGATGTATCCGTCTGGGTTTACCTGGCTGTACTACGTCACGAGCAATGCTCTCTTCAGGGTCGGCGCTGGCACGTCTGAGCAGATCGCCCTGCTGGACTACAGCGCGCAGTTTCCGCAGACGGTCACGGCAGAGGACAGCGCATCCATCGCCTCGGTGGGTCGCTGGACCGGACAGTATGAGGCGCCAGAGATTCAAGACGTGCGCGCGGCCACACAGGTCGCAGACGGGATCCTGCGCCGAGAACTGGACACGCCAAAGTCGGTTGTGACGTCCACGCGGCAAGGGTTCGTGATGCCGGGCGATGTCATCACGCTGACCTTTACCGACCGCACCGTGAGCGGGTCGTTCCTGATCCAGTCGGTCAACGTGACGGCGGACGGGGACAAGACGCTGCGCTATCAGATCCAAGGCGTGGACGGGGAAGAGTTCAAGGATACCGCCCTGGACTTGACACGGGATGCGCTGAACGGCGGCGGCTTGCGAGCAGCCGGCGGGACCATCACGGGGACGATTGTTCCGTCTGCGGCGGGCATGTCGACGGCGAATGTCGTGGCGCAGTCTGGCAGCAGCACGGCACAAGTCGAGATGGGCGCGGTGAGTTTTGGCGCGAGCACGTCCCTGGTCACGGGGCTCAAGTTTACGAACGGCGACAACGAGTGGCTGATGGGCGCGCGGCCGGCGCAGTCGCCTGGATCGGCCGGGTATGAGTTCCTGTGGATGGTGCGCAACCTGTCCACGCTCTATCCGGCGCTCAGGTTTGTGCAGGACGGTACCAACCTGATCATAGCGCTGAATGCGACGTTCACCGGGACCGTGCGCGGCGTGCAGTTAGGTGAGAACGCCAGCGGCAAGCGGTTCGATTCGATCCATGCGCTGGAGTACTACAACAGCGGCGGCGCCGCGATGGGCCACTGGACGTATCAGGCATTTTCTGCCGGAGACTTCACCGCCAGCAGCGGGTCGTGGACGGTAGATTCCATCGACGTGACGCACCTGAGTTACACGGTCGTGGGCAGGACCATGACCGTGATCTTTTTCATTCAGAACACGGACGTCAGCGCCACGCCTACGGATCTCCGCATCACGATACCGGGCGGGTATACGGCCGCGTGCAACACGCGCAACTGCATTTCGACGGTCGATGCCGGCGGGACGCCACAGTTTGGCATGGTGCTCTCGGTGGCGTCAGACACGAAGTTATACCTGTATCGGGACGCCACTGGCACCACTACCTGGTCAAGCACGTCTGGTGATAACACCACCGTGGTCGGGCAGATCACGTTTGAAGTTGTGTAGGGGCAGCGATGACGATTGAGCCTGGATTGGCGTTTGCGATTGCGGGATCGGCTGTCGTGGGAGTGGTCTGGTTAGTACGCCTGGAAGGCCGCATCGACAAGGCCGAGCAACGCGCGCTGGATCATGCGGCGGACATCTCCGAGATCAAGGACGACATGCGGTATGTGCGCGAACGGATTGACCGCGCGGTGAACGGAAAGCACTAGTGGCGCTGAACTATCCCATTGCAGCCGCGGTGAAGGATATGACCCTCACGGTTAATGTGACGGGTGTTCGTGCGTGGAAGATTCGTGTCTGGGCAGGGATGCTGCTAATCAAGTTGGCTGCTCGCGTCATCGGCTGCGGATTCAGGGTCGAGAAATGACGAGCACTCCGTACCGTCGCGAGATTCAGGGCGCGGCCCATGAGCATGGGCTGGATCCGAATCTGGTGGAAGCCGTGGTGATCTGCGAATCGGCTGGTCGCACGGATGCGTTCAGGTTTGAGCCAGCGTTCTACGCGCGGTACCTGCAGGATCGGCCGGAGTGGCAGAAGCAGAACCCGCGGCGGGTGGCGAGCAGCTACGGCCTGATGCAAGTGATGTATACGACGGCCGTTGACAACGGGTTTACCTATGACGCGCCCGAGTATCTGTTTATCCCAACGGTAGGTTTAGACATGGGCTGCGCCATTCTCGCGGATCTGATGGAGTGGGCAGACGGGGACGTGCTGAAGGCACTCGCGGCGTACAACGGCGGGAAATCAGGTTGGACAGGTTCGGACCCGCAGACCTACTCCAAGAAAGTCAACCGCGTGCTGGAGGCCATCCAGAAAGCGCGGAAGGCGTGAGACGCATGGCAATAGTACGCCTACTCATTACGTTATTGCCCGTAGTCGCTACGTTGTCCTGCGCCAAGCCGCAGCCGGCGCCGCACACGCCTACGACCTGGAATGTGCCCATGCTCTACAGGCAATGCCGCGTGACATCCACGGTGCGCTGGAGCGGTGGCTGGACGGTGACGCTCTACTGTCCCGAGGGCATGCAGTTGGCGGGGCTGATGCGATGACGAACACGGCCACGTTAATTCACACGGCCATGATAGACAAGTGACACGCCACGAGGTGCTCGGCGCCATCGGGGCAGACTGCCGGGTGGGTGGAGCCTGGGTCGCAGCAACATGGACTGCAATCCATACTCAGGCAGGCGTGCTGCCGCTGCCCGATGAAGCGTTGCTCTACCCACGACTCGACGTGCGCATCGCTGGGCAGGGCCACGGCACAGGCATCGCGTGGGAATGGGACGGCGTGGCCTGGCAGAACCGGGGCCTGACGTTTGGCATCAACCCGGTCATCTACACGCACGACGGCCAACTGCATCTGGCGAAGCAGGAGCACGGCTCGCAGGGGTTCCGCTACGTTGACGAGCTGGGCCAGATTGTCACGGGCGATGAGTCGATCAACAGCAGCACACCGCTGGCGGAATCGCTGGGCCTGACTGGCTTCTGGGAGTTCACGCACCTTGGCGGCGTGACCATCGGCCAAGGTGGGGCCGCGTGCATCGTGCAAGTCGGCAGCGGCCCGCATCGCGTGCTCGAGCCCGGCGGCTGTTTTGACGTTCGCTTTACCCGGCAGGGCTCGCAGTTTGCCGTGGCCATGATCAAGCGGTCAGAGAACCGCGCGCTCTTCATCTGGGGCGACGTCAGCGAGCTCGACGCGCTGCCGCTAGAGACGCCCATTCCGAAACCTGACCCGAAGCCCGATCCCAAACCGGACCCAAAACCTATGCCTGACGTACCGCAGAGTGAACAAGACCGCGCGCAAGCCATGCTGGCGTCTGTGCGTGCCGAGACTGGATTCGGCCCGAACATGCCGCCGCTGCCCTACATCCGCACCGTCGCGCAAAAGCTGGGCGGCGAATGGGGCCTGAATGGCAAGCGCGGGAACCCCAATGACATCAGCGGGGACGTGCTGGCGTATCGCTTCGTTGGCGAGCAGCCACAGCTTTATGACGCGCTCAAGGATGGCGGTGGCGAGAACGGCGCTGCGTGGCAGCCGCTGCCGTACCCGCAGGAGCACGGCGCGGTCTGGCTGGCACCAGGAGACGCCCCCAAGCCAGACCCTGACCCGAAGCCAGAGCCCGACCTAGAGAAGCGCCTGACCGCGCTGGAGAAGCGTGTCACGGCCTTGGAGCAGGGCAATCAGGACGAGGCCCCAGCGACAGTCCCGGTCACGCTGCAGGCATTCGGGGCGGTGTATGAAGGTGTGCTTAAGAGGAAGGTCGCCTAGGGTGCTTGGGTGTAGTCACGATGCGCTCGTCGGTCCATCCCAAGCGCCTGCGGTTGTGAAGCAGCATCGTGGACACGCCAAGGCGCTCGGCCCAGACGTGCAGGGGATGTGTTTCGTCGTTGTGGGTCAGTCTAATCGTGCTGCGGCAGTTGCGGGCCTGTTGGGCCTTGGTGGCCCACTGAACGTTTCCGGGCTCATAGCCTTTGCTGTTGTCGATTCTATCGAGCGAGTAAGCGCGAGATGGCCGAGGGCCAATGTAAGCAAGAAACGCGGCGAAGTCGTGACGCCACACCGCTGCGATACGTATGCCTCGGCCGCCGTAGGAAGCGAATGCGTGGTGTCTTGGGTTGGTGCATCGCTGGTTCATCTGAATCCACGAGCGATATTCGTTGCTTTTACAGGCTCGATGTTTAGCGGCTCGATTGGACGTCGAATCACGCTGGAAACAGCCGCATGACCGGGTGGTCCCGTTCTTTAAGCGCATTAGTTTGGCGATGTGCGACTTACCGCAATCGCATGCACAGTGAACGTGGAGTTCTCCTTTGTTACCGCGATGGCTGGCTGCGCGAACAACGAGTCGTCCGAAGCGGCTACCTATTGGCGCATGAGCTTTCATAAAGGATAAGCATACATGGAAAGTAGTCTAGAGCCTAAGCCATTTTGGCAGTCAAAAGTCATCTGGATCAACGTCATCACGTTTGCCGCGCTCGCGCTGTCCCTGCCCGAAGTGGGCACGATCGTACCCAACGCCGCAGCCAAGTTCGTCTCGGCCCTGTCGGCGCTGCTTAACCTCTGGCTCCGCGTCAACACGACACAACCTCTAGGGCGGTGACATGAACCTGATTACCCTCGTGGAAAAGCTCGCGCGGATTCGGCTGGCAGTCGTGGGCTGGTGGCGGCGATGACCGCGACAGAGCTGCGCGCCGCGCTGGAAGTGGAGCGGGACCGACTCTCCGCGCTCATGGCCCGGTATGACGCAGACCTCGGCGTGACGGTGCCGCCGGGGGGCGATCTGCAAGCCGCACTCGACCGCGGCGGGACGGTGCATCTGGTGCCAGACACTTACCGCGGGGCCTATACGTTATCCGCGCCTGGCACACGCCTGCGCGGTCATGGCGCATCAATCGTGGGCATCCGCGGCCCGGCACTGGTCGTGCCTGCGGGAGCCTCTGACATCGCCGTGGAAGACGTTGTTGCCACATGCGAGGACTACGACCAAGCCGTGATTCGGCTCGGGGCGAATGACGAAACGCAGACACTGGCCGAGCTTGAGCCGCACCATATCACGCTGACGCGCGTGACCGTGCCCAGCCATCGCGGCAAGCGGGGCATTGAAGTCAACGCGCGGGCCGTGGAGCTGACTGACTGCTCAGTGCTAGACACCTGGGATCCGTATGGCCGCGAGTCGCAGGGGCTGTGCGTGCTCAACTCTAGCGGGGCACTGCTGGTCGATGGCGGGACCTACGAGGCGGGCTCCATCAACATCCTCGTTGGCGGCGACACCATGAAGATGGCTGGCGTGGTGACGCGGGATCTGCTGTTCGACGGCGTGACCCTGCGCAAGCCGTTGTCGTGGCGCACCGATGGCGTCTCAAGGGCCGTCAAGAACCTATTTGAGCTGAAGGCGGGCGTGGGCGTGATCCTGCGCAACTTCACGGCCAGCGGCGCATGGGCAGATGGTCAAGCGGGTTGTGCCATTGTGCTGACGCCACGGGATGGCCGGCACGTCGATGACGTCCTGATCGAGAACGGCACCATCACGGACGCGGGCGATGGCTTCCAGATTATGGGCCGCGACTATTACACGTTCACGGATGGCACGCTGCATCTGCGCATCCGCAACGTCGGCGTGTATACGCGCGCAGACTGCAACGGCCACGGACGGTTTGCGATGGTCAGCGGTGAGCCTGCGTCGGTGGTATTCGAGGACTGCAGTGGCGACCTGTCCGGTCACAGCCTCGTGCTGGCCTATCAAGGCGACGTCATGGAGGCGGACGGTTCGGTGCGGCCGGGTGGTCCGATCGGTGAGCTGTGCATGACTGGCTACGAGGGCACGCGGCCAGAGTGGGGCTTCATGCTGTGGGGCTATCCCAACGGCGGGCCGAACGGCGAGGGGATTCAGGCAGCGACGTTTATCGACGTGAGCAACAACACCTTCCGGGGCGAGTCCAGCGACGTCGTGATGCGGCGCAACTTTCCGAACAACGAGTATCTGCCATGAGAGACGAGCGACCGACCGACCCGGCGGAGTTCTGGCAAGCCGTCCTGATCCTGACCGGCTTTACCTTGCTGATCGGGATCGTGGCGGTGGCCTTGATTTACGCGACCCTATGAGGACGTGTACCTGCGGTGGCCGGATCGCGCCGAGCAACCTCCGCATCCGCATCTACTGGTGCGCGCGCTGCATCTATCGTCGTTCGGGCAAGCCAAGCCGGCAGCGGTATCACAGGACAGAGAAGTCGAAGGAGTCCAAGCGCAAGTACTCGTTGAGTCCCAAGGGCCGCGCAAAGGTGACGCTGAGCAATTCCAAGGCGGTTCGGATCGGCAAGCGGTCGGTGTACTTCCCTACGCCAGAGGCGGCGAGTGTTGCGCGCGAGATTGTGCGGCAACGGCTGGCGGAGTTCAAGCAGAGGCAGCATGTCACTATCGCGTGACTCTCGACAAGAACGCAAGCTCAAGATTGTGCTTCGTCACCAGTTCCGGCTGCGTCAGGCCCTAGAGCGGGCAGATTGGGAAGAAGACGTGCTCATTAAGGAGATCGAGGCGTTCAAGAGTGGCGGGTCCGTTCTGGGCTTGCCGGCCGGCGCAGCCTTCGACATTCAGGTGATTGAGCATGTTGATCCGAATAGTCCAGCGGCCTCCACAGACTCCGACGACCACACGCGCTCGGAGAATTGAGCCGACCAGGGTGGTTGTCACGCACCGCCCGTTGCGGGTGCTGGACTTTGACATTGAGAATCGGCCGCTGACCTATCTCGGCTCGGACTTCACCACGGCAGAAGTCACCGCGATTGCCTGGGCGTGGTGCGACCAGCCCGAGAACGTGAGCTGCGTGCTCCTGGGCGAATTCGATCCGGTCACGATGCTGCAGCGGTTCGTGGCGGCGTACAACGAGGCCGACATGGTGACAGGCCATTACATCACCGGCCACGACTTGCCCCACATCAACGCGGCGCTGATGGAATATCAGATGCCCACGCTGAACGCCAAACTTGTGCAAGACACGAAGACGCAACTGGTCAGGCGCAAGGGCATCAGCGGCTCACAAGAAAGTCTCGCGGCCATGCTGCTCCTGAAGCACGACAAGGTGCAGATGAATCAGATCAAATGGCGCGCGGCCAACCGGCTGACACCTGAAGGGCTCGCGGAGACGCGGAAGCGTGTCGTGGGCGATGTCCAGCAGCACATGGAGATGCGCGCCACGCTGCTGCAGTTGGGATACTTGGGCCGGCCGGTCAAGTGGTCGGGCGGCAATGCCGACGTGGAATCCTACACGCCATGACTTCGACGCTGCCACCAGCCGCGGCGCCGCGCCATCATGTCATCCATGTTGTCCCTGTGTGTTCCGGCATAAAGATGATCCGGGCGAACACACATGCGCTCATCGCAGTGATGATTCACCTGCAATCCTTTTGGGATTGGGCCGTTCTCAAATTCCCAAGACGCGCGATGTGCATAGACGGTGCGGCCGAATCGACCGTACCCGTTGAGCATCTTTGTTCCCTGCCAGATCCAGCAACCGTCGCCCTTCAGGACGTCGGCGTTGAAGCGTTCGCGCATAGAGGCATGGTGGGCCGGCCGACGCTTCGCGCTCCAGGACAGTGTGCGAGCACAAGAGCCAGAGCAAGTCACCACTTCCCGGCGTTTTGGCGTGAACGTGTCTTTGCAAACAGCGCAGGATCTACTCATTGTTTCCTCTCATTATACACCATGAGGACGCCATGAGCCGCAAGGTTGAGCGTCCCGCGCTGCTGGTGCGCGTCCTCACCGAGCTGGGCGCCGGCAGGATTACCGAGGGCTGGCTGGCGGATAAGGACTGCTTCATCCACGGCGAGACTGACGGCAAGGTGATCCGCATCAATCCGGCCATTGGCGTGGTCGACACGGTGATCCACGAGTGTCTACACCGGCTCGAGCCTGAGTGGTCCGAGACGTATGTCCGGCGGACCACGAGCTGGATCATGCGGCGCATGTCTGACGAGCAAATCATTCAGGTGTACACTGAGTACACCCGCATCGCCAAGAAGCACAAGAGCCGAAGGAGAGACTAATGCAGGGTGATCCGACATTGATCATGGCTGACCAGGCCATGCGCCTCATGCTGCTGTGGGCGTTTCAGGCACTCGTGCAGGGCACGATTGTCGCGGGACTGGCCGTGGCGGCCTATCGGCTGGCGCGGAAGAAGTAAGCGGAGATTCGGGCGGCTATTCACCGCAACAGGAGCAGTGTTTGAGAAATCCTGCGTTCCAGAAGTTGATAGACGAGATCGTGGCGCTCCACGCATCCAAAAATCACGACTACGCCCAGGATACCGATCCGCTGAGTAACCTGCGGCGCGCGGAAGCGTTGGGGGTGCCGGCATGGAAAGGCGTGCTCGTGAGGCTGACAGATAAGTGGAGTCGCCTAGAGCAGTTGGCGGGGGGCAAAGATCCCAAGCATGAGTCGATGCGGGACACGCTCATCGACAATGCCGTGTACTCCCTGTTGGCGATTATTTTGTTGGACGAAAAAGAACAGAAATGACGCGCGAGATTGAGTTGGCATGGTGCGCGGGGATCATAGACGGCGAGGGATGCATCGCCGTCAACAGGCGGAACGTCGGCACGGGCGGCAAGAACCGGACGCTATCGCACGCACCGTGCTTGCAAATTAACATGGTTCATCTAGACACACTGCGCCGGGTGCGGTCACTGCTCGGCGTAGGGAGCATTCATAGGCATTCAAGCTGTGCCGCCACCAAGCGTCAAGCGTGGTCGTTCAGCGTAACCGGACGGAAGGCCGTTACGGCACTGCAACTGGTCCGGCCCTACCTGTTCGGCAAAGCCGACGAGGCAGACGCGGTGCTGGGCTTCTACGATCTTGGTCGGGCGTGGGGCGGCAGATACAGCCGAAGCGTCCCGCCCGAACTGATCGCGGCGCGCGAAGAATTATGCGAGCGCGTACGGGCAATGAAGCGAAAGGAATGGCCCGCGTGAGCTGGGTGATCTGGGCGGCGCTGCTGGTGCTGCAGAACGCCAGCCATACGTGGACCTCGCGCGCCCGCAATAGCGACAAGATTCGAGAGAACGCCGTCGCGTCCATCGCGTCTAACGGTGTCTGGATCGTGAGCCTGACACTGGCGATCAACAAGACCGCAGAGGGCACCAGCATCTGGATCGTGGGGCCGTTCTATGTGGTGTTCACCGTGCTCGGCTCTGTCTGGATGCACTGGCTGCTCCTGCGACGGGAGCACCGCAGCGTAGCAGGCCGGTATGTGAGGTAGTTGATGCGCATTGTCCATGAGCCGATCATCCTCAAGGGTAATGACTACTTCATGTACCCGGAAGTGCTCCGAGACGTGATCGTGGACCTGTACGAGCCAGCAGACGTCGGCATAGAAATCACGTTCCCCGAATGCCCTTCGGTCATCTGGCCGTCTGTGCTGCTGGACAACGTGACGGTTCGCGGCCCCATCAAAACAGGCATCAGGTTCAAGAACTGCTGGAATGCCACGCTGCGCGATTGCTTTGTCACTGGCGTCATGCACGAGCAGACCGACGCGCAGCTCGAGAATGCGACCATGCAAGTCGGGATCGACCTGTGCGGCAGCATGGATGTCCATATCACCAACCCGCGCATCACCTGCACACAGACCGCGATTCAGGTCGCGGACTACGACATGCAGGGCCACGGGGAAGGGCTGCACGTCACCGGGGGCTTCCTGATGCACAACCACGTCGGGGTCAGGCTGAAGGGCTTTGGCTCTGGCGGCTGGCCCACGCCGAATGCCTGGATACGTGACGTCCATATCCCTGCCACGCGGGCGGGTGTGTTTGCCACGAAGTGGACCGGCATCCACGTCACCGATTGCGACTTCTACGTCGTGCAACCCGACGCCCAGGCGTGGGGGGTCTACCTCGCAGAAGGCTGCACCGAAGCCGTCCTGTCCAACAACCGCATCTGGCGCACGCAGCCCCACGCCTTCCTCGGCGGGTATGTGCTCGACGGGTGCCAGGACGTGCTGCTGTCAGGACAGGTCGGGGCGACAGCGAACCTGGGCCTGTGGGCGCTGAACAACTGCTCGCGCATCACGAACCAGCTCGTGGTGGCGCCGGGCGTACCGATGTTCGACCACAGTCAGCCGTGAGCCCTGTTCATTAATAATGAACAGGCTTACCCGGTCCTCGTCGAGTCCTGATGCACAGCGCGGCGGTCACTGGCGCGGCGGTCCTCGCGGCGGCGCTCGTATAGTTCAATGGCGAGCTGCGGCCGGAACAGGTCGGACACGGACACGTTGAAGAATGCGGCAATTTTCCCGATGTCGTGGATGGTCACGCCACGGCCGTGTCGGAGGATTTTCGACAGCCACGGCGATTGGTGGCCGCAGTAGTGCGCGAGTGCTTGATCCTGAAGGCGACGAGCATCAAGCAACGCGCGAATGTTCTGCACGAGGGTCGCGTCGGGATTCATCATGCACCCATCCTGCCACACTTTCTTACCCGCCGCGATAATTTTTCTGTCTCAGGTCAACAAACCGCTTGACAGTCATTGTCCGCAGCGGTAATCTCGTCTCGTGATGAACAAGGGGCAAGCACAACTGGCCGCGTGGGTGGTTCGGAGCGGCCTGAAACAGTATCAAGTCGCGGAGCTGCTACAGATTACGCGGGCGGACATCTGTAATCTGCTGAAGGGGAACCAACTACCCGGACTCCGGCTGAGTGTCCGGATTCAGGACGCGACCGGCATCCCGCCGCAGTCCTGGCTGGCAACTGCTACGGTTCAGCCCCAGAAAGGCCGGAAAGCGTCATGACCACCACGGAGTTTCAGATGGCGATGCGGCAGGAGAACGAGGACGCGGACCACGCGCTGCAGATGCTGGCGACCGTGCTGGTGCTGCTGGCAGGGGCGGCGGTGGCGCTGGTCGGCTATGGCGCCTGGTGGCTACTGTGACCTTGGCGCTGGCCATAGCGGGCGCGTTGTTAGCTCCGGCATATATCGCGGTGCGGTTTGGCATGGACTGCCGGAGTGGCGGTCCCTGGCGTGGTCCTCGGGCGATCGACTATGTGGTGCTCGTCGGCTATGGCGCGTGGAGGCTGTTCTAATGAATCTGGATCATGTCTGGGCCAATCCGGCGGAAACCGTGGCGAAGTTTGACGCCATTCTGAGTCGCGGGCTGGGTACTGGTGTCGGCAAGCGCGATGGGCAGATGTGCATCGAGGCGGCCATCTGTGCGGTGTTGGATCTGCCGCATGGCGACGATCCGGTCTGTGTCACGCCAGCGGTGCGGAACTACAAGATTCGCCTGAACGACAGCCATCGCTGGGTGTCTGCGGCGAGTCGCGCCGATGGACTGCGGGCGCTTGGGCTGGCGCAGATTGGCTCGGCTGGCGTGGTGGACGGGAACGAGTTCGCGCGCATCCTGGCTGAGAAAACGATCCGCGTGCTGATTCCTGATCTGTTCCGGCGGTTCACGGACACGCCGGAGATGTTGGCCGCGGCTGAGCGATGCGAGCGCGAAGGCACGCGAGAAGCAGTAAGCGAAGCGCGACGCGTCGCCGCCGCCGCCGACGCCGCCGCCTCCGCCGCCGCCTCCGCCGCCGCCTCCGCCGCCGCCGACGCCTACGCCGCCGCCTCCGCCGCCGCCTCCGCCGCCGCCTACGCCGCCGCCTCCGCCTCCGCCGCCGCCTCCGCGGCATCGGCGCCTGAATACTACCTGCGCCTGAGTGCGGGCCTCGCGCTGGACGTGTTGCGCGAGCTGGGCAGTCCTGGCGTGAAGTTGCTGGAGGTGCAGTCGTGAACACGCTGCCGCTGGCGCTGTGCTGCCTCAGCCTGATCGGGCTGGCCTACTGGATGATGGCGCTGAACCAGAAGATCGAGCGCGACCGGCGGCGCCAGGCGCTGCTCACCCAACTGCACAAGTTCGGCAAGGTCAACAGGTTTTGACTGTCGCCCTGCTGCTGGCGCTCGCGTGCCTCGTCTATGGCGCGCTCGTGATTGCGCCCTGTTTGGATTGGTAGACATGGACGAGACGATTCGCAATGAGGCTGGCTCGGTTGAGCGCGTAGGTGTACTGGCGAAGTCTGGACCGTGGTTTGTGCATCGTAGCGCCTTCCGCGAACCTGGCTACAGCGTCACCCATCGCCCCACTGGTTTGCGTGCGTGTTCTGGAATGTCGTCAAAAACGCGAGCCATTGCGGCGATGCGCGCGATGCGGAAGATACCAGGCGACTGGAATTTTACCGATCCTAGCGCGTTGTCGAAGCGGCAGAAGATGGCCGGGAGGCGCGTGCGTGCTGAGTTTAAAGATACGTAGAATCTTGGCGCGGGATCGGTAGGTGTGCCGGGCCACGGTTAGGGGTAACTGGGGCATACCGCCCACGACTGGCAGCGACTGGGGATTGGTTCTGCCGTGATCGTTGGCCCGGCGTCGTTAGGAGGACTGTGATGCACAACCGAGAACTGCAGGCAGACTTCGACCGGCTCTTAGAAGAATCGCAGCGGCGCGTGAAGCAGAAGTTGTCCAGCGCATGGGGGCCGAACGATTGGGCCATCCAGACCAGAGGCAGCCAGGATCGCTGGCATGGGCGGTCGGTGATTCGGATGGAGCGGGCGCCAGACGAGATTCTGGCCCGGCCCTCCACGCCGAAAACAGTATTCATCACGGGGAGTTAGACATGGACCTTCAGCAGATACTCGCCCTCGACGTCGTGCGCGCCATCGAGGAAGTCACGTTGCGCAAGCGCGCAGACATGCAGCAGTTCCTGTACCTGGTCGACACCTACGGTCTGACCGAGATTGCCAAGTGGCTGCACAACACCGAGCGCAACCTGTCCATGCCATCGCCTGGGCTGATTTCGGACGTGCGGCGATGACCTTCCGCAGCGATGTCTCCATGCCAGAGCGGGCGCTGGATCCTCCTGCGATGCCGAGTGTGCATCGCGAGCAGGACCGGCTGGCCGCGGCCACGGACAGGCTCTCGGCGGCGTTGATCGAGGCGGTGTCTGACCTCGGGTGGTTGGCGGTGGACGAGATCGTTCAGCACATGAAGGCTGAGGACTAGGGGGGTGACTCGGCAAGCCGTCTGGCTACAGCAGCGGCGGGCGCGTGGGGTCTGTGGGAAGTGTCCGAACGAGATTGCCCGTGGATGGCTGTGCCATGACTGTTACGACTCGTTCAATGCGTATCAGCGAGAGCGCTATAGGAGACGGAAAGATGGAGTCACGATCACTCGTCAAGAAACTCGCGGCGGTGATGGCGGCGGTCGAGCGCATCCCGAAGCGCGGTCGGAATGATTTCCACAAGTACGACTACGCCACGGAGGCCGACATCGCGGCGACGGTGCGGAAGGAACTCGCGGATCGGCATGTGATGCTGATTCCGTCGATCACTGGCGAGGCGCGTCACCCGGTGGGCGAGAAGGGCTCGGTGCTCACGGTGCTCGACATGATGATGACGTTCCACGACGGGGAGAGCGGCGAGGCGCTGAGCTACCCGTGGCGCGGCTACGGCACCGACAAGGAAGACAAGGGCGGCTACAAGGCGATGACGGGCGGGGAGAAGTACTTCCTGCTGAAGACGTTCCTGATGCCGACAGGAGATGACCCCGAGCAAGAGGAAAGGCGTCAGCCGGCGCGTCCAACGGAGGCGCGTCGGCTGCCACAGGAACCTCGGGCGCCCATCGTGAACGCTCCGCCCGCTGCGAAGGCCGGCGGCGGGGGCGTGATCTCAGACGCACAGCGCAAGCGGTTCTACGCCATCTGCAAAGCGGCCAACCTGCCCAACGAAGAAGTAACCGCGATCCTCAAGGCGAAACTCGGGATCGACAACAGCGCGCAAATCCCCTGGGTGAAGTACGACGCAATCTGCGCGCTCGTCAAAGATGGGATCGAGATGGAGGCCACGAATGGAACTCATTAGCGATACCGACGATCTTGACGTGGTAGTGGCCGCGCCAGTGAGCAAGGATGAACTCGCTGTCCAGGCTAACACCTGGGCGGCGAGGGCTGCCGCGCTCGTCATCACCAGCCGCGAAACCTGCATCGACGCCAGCCAGTTGCTGAAGTCCATCAAGCACCTACGGGCAGGCGTGGCGAAGTTCTGGACACCGCACATTGAGGCCGCACAAGAGACCAAGCGCAAGGCTGACGCGGCGCGGAAGTCTCTCGTGGATGAGCGGGACAAGATGGACGCACCGCTCGTGCAGGCTGAAACCGTGCTGAAGCGGGCGCTGCTGTCCTGGGAAGCCGAGCAGGAACAGCGCCGGCAGGAGGAAGAACGCGCACTGCAGGCTGAGGCACAGGCCAGAGCCGAAGCGGCGACACTCGCAGCCGCGGCAGCCCTCGAGCTAGAAGGCACGGCCAGCGGGGATACGCACATGCTGGCTGAAGCGGCAGACATTCTGGCGCAGCCCATCGAGGCGCCTGTGGTGTCGGTGGCGTCGTATCAGCCCAAGGTGGCAGGCGTGTCTTACAGGGACGCTTGGAAAGTACACCCGACCATCAACATCAGAGAACTGGCGGCAGCGGTCGCGGCGGGAACGGTCGCGCCCAACCTGCTGACGCCGAACCTGGTCGCGCTCGGGCAGATGGCACGGGCGACAGAAGGCACGGCACAGGTGCCAGGCGTGCGCTTCTTCAATGATCGCACTATCGCGGCTCGGGCCTAAATGCGCGAACTACTGGACCGTCTGCGGGCATTGCAAGTCGAGGCCAACAACGCCGACCTCGCGCCACACCGCATGGCGGACATGCTGGTGCAGCTCACGGGCATCTATGGCTACGTGATCGAAGAATCGCGCGAGGCGGCGTTTGCGTTCAATGCGGTCAAGGCGACGTTTCTGGATGCAGAGGAAGCGGCCAACCGTTCCAAGATTCGGGCCGAGAACACGGACGCCTATCGCCGGCTGCGGTTGGCAACGGATACCGAGAAGGTGTGCCTGGAGTTCATTCGGTCGATCAAGATGGCGCTCCGTGCCAAGCACGAGGACATGAGGTTGACGCGATGACGGACTACGAAGTCGTGGACGCGATGAGGATCTATGGCGGGAGTTTCGTGCAGGCTCTTGCGCTCGCGTTCGCTCGTGCTGACAGCGAGAACAACAGACGGCTCAAGGCGGCGTTTCCCGAGCTGTGGGCCGAGTATATGGAGATGGCCGAACTGCGCGCGGCGAAGGCTGGCAAGTAGGTGCCCGCTGAGCATGGCGGCGTAGTCGTGCCTAAACCAGAACCGCGCAAGCGGGCCAAGGCCAGATCGGCGCGGCAGGAGCGGTCGATCGTCACGGTTGTGCGGGCGCATTGCGTGGCGAGAGATGGCGACTGCCGCATCGGCTCGGCCACAACCTATCTAGGCGCGTGTGACGGTGAATCCGAATGGTGCCACCTCGGGGACATGCGGCGGTTCCGCACGCGCGGCATGGAGCCTGGAGCAAGGCATACCACGCAGGGCACCTGCTGTCTCTGTACCAAGCATCACAGGATGCTGGACGCCAACGAGATCCGCGTGGAGTTCGTGACGCCACATGGGGCCGATGGCACGCTGCGGTTCGTGCGCGCTGGCGGCAGCTTCCTGTCAGTGCCGAGGACCACATGACGCAACTGTCCCTGCTCAACCTGCCGCCAACAGATACCCACGTTCTGCATCCAGCCGAGATCAAGCGGCTGGGCAATCAGAACGCGCGCATCCTGGCGCTGCTCCAGCAGGGACCAGCCACGCGCGAAGCGATTGCGGCGATAGGACGCAACCCAACTGCGCGCATCTCTGACTTGCGCCACGCGGGCTATGAAGTGCAAGTGGTGGAGCGGGACTACGCCAGCGGGCGGACGGTGTATCGGCTAGGTTGAGTCGACCTGACGCGAGGGGGCGAAAGTATTTGCCATACCTCGCTATGAAACCTGTTGAATTGTTTGGGCGAAAGTGTGTAGAATGGGAGCAATCAGTGGTTTCCGCCACTGACCCCATTAACCCTTTCGTTAGAGGCGAAAAGGCGTCAGGTTGCTCCCTAGCTAACCTACACCAAATCGCCCTCTCATTGCTAGAGAGGCGGCGGCATGTCCCCCTGGGTTCGTATTGACGAGAATGCGATGGATCACCCGAAGTTCCTGGCTCTCACTGACGGCGCGTGGCGTCTCTGGTGTGAAGGCCTGAGCTACTGTCAGAAGCACCTTACCGACGGAACGATCCCTTTCGTTGCCCTGAAAGGGTTCCGCTACTACTCACCTTCGCGGCTGAAGGGCCTACTTGCAGAGAGCGTGCCGGGGAAAGGCCCGTGCTGGTATCTCAACGCTGGCGGCATCTACGCCGTCCACGACTACCTCGATTGGAACGACAGCCGGGAAGAAGTTCTGGCTGCGAGGGACCGTGCTCGAGGCCGACGACGGAAGTACGACGAGCGCGCGGAACGCGTTCCGAACGCCGTTCCGAACGCCGACGAAACACCGTCCAGAACGGAGTCGGAGACGCGTAGCGTCTCTAGTGGTGTGGTGTGTAGGGATGTTTTTGAAGCTAATACGGGAAAGCGTTCTTCGCACGCGCGAACTGGTTCGGGCGTCATGGGCGGAAGTCTGCCTAGGGACCATCTGCGGCATTCGTGGTGCTCGGATCGCGTCTGTGTGCCTGATTTCATTCACGGGCAGCTTCTAGGCCAGCGCGGCGGGGATCGCCAGGACGCGGACGAGTGGCTAAAGCGGACGTGGTACCCGTCTGTGATTGCGCGCCATCCAGGCACGATTGGACTACCCGCCGAGAAGTTCTGGCCGCGCGAGTTTGCGATCGAGTTCCCGCCGGCTGACGAGGCCGTGAGCAAGCGCACGCTGGCGCTCATGCGTGGCGATGCGGCGTTTCTGAATTGGGCCGAGTCGTGATCGCGGGCGACAAGCTCCGCTTCGCGCAGTGCTTCAACCGGCTGGCCGTGTCGTTGCGCTTACCAGCAGCGGACGGCGATGCGGCGATGAAGCAGATTTACTTTGACGCGCTCGTGGACTATCCGGTCGAGGCGGTCGAGGATGCCGCGCGGCTGTTCACGCGGGACGCGCAGTGGTTCCCCAAGACGAGCGAATGGGTCGCCGGTGCCGAGCAAGCGCGGAGCACGCGGGTGCTCACGAAATGCTTACCGAGCCCACGCGAGGAACCGTGGAAGTCGGAGTGTGCGACGTGCGACGACACTGGCTGGGACACGCTGACGTGTGAGGGCGACGACGTGTGCGGGCGCACGAAGCCGCACTACAAACACAGCTACGCCGTGCCGTGCGGCTGTCGCGGGATGAACCGCACCTATCTGCGGAAGATTGAGGAACAGCGCGTGACGGTGCGGCAGAAGGCGCAAGCGTCGAGGCAGTCATGAGCGGGACACGCGATGAGCGCGACCGGCAACGCGCGGAGCGAGGTGAGGCATGAAGTTTAGCCAGCGTGAAGCACGGAGATTGTGGAAGCGGGTCGCTGAGCTTGAGAAGGCCGAACAGGCGCGGCTGAGACGGTGGGCAACAGACTGGCCCGGTGGGACGGAAATCGCCAGGTGCGAGTTTTCTAATTCCGATGCGGCAGTGGCAATTCGGACGGCGCGCAGGCTCAAGCACGCGGTGGTGGCGCTGGCTGATGACGATGACACGTTACGTTTTGTCGCGCTGAGCCTACCGTCATGAGCCCAGAGACCACCCAGACCGGCCGGCGCTTCGCGTGGGAGCTGAACGAGATTGACAAGATGCCATCCGGTCAGGCGAAAGACCAGGCACGCGAGGACTGGCGCAAGCGCATGAAGAAGTTCTACGAGCCCGCGCGGCGCAAGCCGGGGGACTTCCAGAAGCTGAAGGATGAGGACGCATGAGCGATTACGAGACGCACGAGATCAAGCCCAAGCGTCTATACGTGACCCTCCAAGGGACGACTGGCGATTGTGAGCTGTGTATCGAAACCGGAGATGGGCTGGACGAGTATGTCTGGCTAGATCGAAAGCAGGTGGCGATGCTCATTGCTGTGTTGTCCGGTACGGGGCTGAACCCATGAGGCCAGAACTCCCCATGTGCGAGCGCGCCGGCTGCCCCAATCGCGTGAAGCACTGGCGCTGCACGTTCTGTTCGCGCTCGTGTGTCATGGCTGTCAAGCGTGCGCAGGAGACACCCGAGCAGCGCCGCGCGTTGAGCCGCAAGGCCAGACAGGCCCAAGCGCCAAGCCTCGAGTCGCGCATGGTGGCTCGCGCGATTGTGCTAGGGGAGACAGAAGAACAGCGAGTGCGGCTGGCGTGGCACATGGGCCGCGCGGCGAAACGCTCAGCGGATTACCGGGCGCGCGCCCAGAAGCGGGCGGCGGCAGCGTGAACAGGAAGACGCACGATCCGGCATGGCTGGAGGCGCACGGTTACGACGGGCTATGGAACCCAGAGGGGCCATGCGGTTGTGGGCTTGATGACTTCAAGCCCTGTAGCGAGGGGCCGTATCGGCAATGTGTGCCGGCGACTGTCGGAGCAGATGACGGGATGTTCTATCCCGTGGCGCGATGGATGTTTCTCAGCCGCGATGAGTAACCGCGCCCATAGGGCCAGACGCGACACGTCAGAGCCTCAGGTTATCGCTGCCCTCGAGGCGTGCGGCTGGCGGGTGAAAAAGCTGGCGCAGAAGGGCGTGCCCGATCTCCTCATTTGGCAACCGACGACAGAGATGGGGAAGCGCCGCATGGAGCTAGTGGAGTGCAAGACGGGGAAGGCGGCGTTGCGCGAGACGCAGCAGTGGCACAAGGAAGGGCTGGACGTGCGGCTATTCCGGTGTGCCGAACAGGTTTTCGAGTGGCACATGGGCGAGAAAGTCAAGATTGCGAAAGGTGGCTGACGTGGATCGGGCGGCGCTCGTGGCGCGTTTGGAGGCGTTATCTCCACGGCTACTGAAAGAACAACAACGACTGTTAGGCGAGATAGACCGGCTCATGCGGGCGCAGCATCTACAACAGGCAGGTTCGCCACGAAGTTACGAACTGGAGGACATTCGTCGAGAGTTGCGCGCGGTCCTCTCCCTACTCACCGCCGAGCCCACGACAGATCGTGTGTCGGCGCGGGCGTTGGTGCAGACGTGGCAGCAGGAGGATGTTACCGCCGAGCCCGAGCGGCCCACGACGTGCGAATGGAAACAGGCGCTCTATCCTGACCTCGATAGCGTCTGGGAAACGACGTGCGGCCATTCGTTCCAATTCAACGACGGCGGGCCAAGCCAGAACCATGCGGCATTTTGCTGCTATTGCGGCGCCGCACTGGCTGAGATTTTGGCCGAGCCTGAGCGCCGAGCACCGGAGGGGCGGTGAGATGACCTTGTGGACACGATTGCTCCGATGGATACGTCAGCGCCCCGCTTACGATTTCTGTGCTCCGCACTCGGGACGGTGTTGTGGAAATTGTGTGTTCTTTCTCGACTACCGCGACACCGAAAGCGACTGGGCGAATGGCTACTGCGGGCATCCCGATCATTTTGACCCGAAGAAGTCTCATCATTTTGCGTATGGCGGCCACTGGACGAACGATGCGGCATTGTGCGGCTGGTGGAGCGGTCAGGAGTCCCCCACCCATGAGTAACTGGTCGAAAATGTTCACCATGACGAATGCGGCTGAAAGCGTTGGTCCGGAGCCTGCACCCCCAGCGGACAGGCCAGGAAGACCGATGGCCACACGGGACGGAGCGCCCATGAACTGGTATCCATGCGCCTGCGGAGCCGAGCACGATACGCCGACGTGTCCTTTTGGGGTCCCAGCCGCACCCGGAGCGCCGCTAGACCCCGAGGGATTCCCAACGATCCAGGACAGCCCACAGGCGATTGCCGCTGCGGCCCTGGCGTCCACCCTGACGTGGGAGTCAGAGCAGTGATCCCACGCACGCCATGCCAGCACTTGCGCTCGCGCGTCTATGCCTCGAGGAAGCATGGACACATGCGTTGGCGGCGGGTCAAGTGCCTCGATTGCGACACGCGCTGGACGCATAAAGAACCAAACAATCTACCACGGCTAGCACACTACCGCGTCCCGCCACGCACTATCTAGTGGTTTCTCACTCATACTAGACACAGATCCCTGCGAACTGCTGTCTAGAGGTTGAGAATGCGCCTAATCCGGCTTGTGCTGGTGTGCTTGCTGCTGCTAGTCGGGATCGCCTCCGCTCAACAGCCTGTCCCGATCTCCCCAACCGACGCGATTGGCTTCGACTACCTCGACTCGCACATGACCGACTACTTCGTCAGCGGGTTTGAGGTCGCGTATGATGGCGGCCCCTATCAGGGCATCGGCATCCCGGCCTCCGTCGTGTTGCCAGACACGCTTGGTGGCGGGCGCACTTACAAGGTCCAGTCACCATTTGCGACGGGTACGCACACCGTCACGTTCCGCGCGTGCAACGCGGCGGGCTGCGGGGGTGGCTCGGCCCCTTTCGTCTACGAGCACGTCGTTAGTCCGAGCGCGAGCCCTGGCAACGTGCGAAAGGTGCCGCGGTAGGTGGGGAAGATCATCTTCCGGAACAGCCTCGATGTGGACGCGGGCGCCGATATCGGCCCGACTAATTTCTCTCTACGCTTGACCTACCCGCTCGGAGTCGGGACTGTCCCTAGTGGTCGCCCCGCCAACGACCGCGCGAGGTTTGCCTATCCCGGCATCGAGTACAACATTTGCGGGGCGGCGGTCGGTGGGTCGTTTCCGTATACGTGGACGCTCTCGAATGAGCCGGCCGGGATGACGATCGACGCGGATACGGGTGAGATTAGCTGGCCGAATCCAACATCGAACGCCTCCAACATCACGATTACGGTTGAAGATGGCGCGTCAGATACTGACAGTGCCACCTGGTCGATCGTGGTGAGTACGTCTGGTTGGAAATTTGTCGACGCGACCGGCGGAAGCGATGCGGCGGCTGGCACGCTTGCGGCTCCGTGGGAAACGATCGAGAAAGTCCACACCAGCGGCGGGACGGATCGCATCTATTTCCGAGAGGGTACGTATAACCTTGACGGACTTACACCGAGCGGGTCCGTCGGCGATACACACGTCGAGTGGAACGATGGCGATGGTCGCGAGCTCATCTGGCTCGGGTATCCCGGCGAGGCGCGTCCGTTGATCGACCTGCAATCGTCTGGGACGGAAACACCCTACATCAAGAGCGATTGTCAGGTGCTCCATTTCGATCATCTGGAAATTGCCAATGCGTTTCGCTATGGCGTGCAAGACGTGCGCGGCGATCACGGGCTCGTCATTCGTCGGTGCGATTTGCATGGCCTCGTGGGGGGATCGGGGGGGCTGAACGCGGCACTGATTATGGTCTCGGCCGTGGGGGACTCGACGCCGCATGCCTGTGTAGTGGTGCAGGATTGCGAGTTTAGCGACACGCCAGCGGATTGGACACAGGGCGTCTGCACGAAGTGGTATTACACGCTGTATCTGCTCGTGGAGCGCACGACTGTTACGAACTGCGGCGAGGGGCACGCGGTCAAGGAATCCAACGCACAATACACGCTTCGACAGAATACGTTTTCAGGGATCGATGGACAGGCGATCGGCGGCGATTGGGGCGACAACGAGACGAGCCACGGGCACTACGGCGAAATCTGCTACAACAACATCAAGGACGCTGGAAGTGATGCGATTCGCATCAACCAGAACGGCGATCAGGCCGCAGGCCCGACGTATATCTACCGGAACACGGTGCAGGGCATTCCGAGAATTTTCCACGGCGCGACCGGGGATGGGCCGATTGTGATTCAGAGCAACGTCATCGTGAACGACCACGCGGCCGAGCCTCCATTCCCGCAAGGGTTCGCTACCGATAACGCCCCAGACATTACCGTCTTTGACTTCGGCACGGGCGTGACGGCGAACCTGTTGGCGACGACTGCGGCCGGCGCCGTGGATGCGGATGGCGTGCTCGTCGGTGCGTATCGCACGTCCTATCTCGGGACGCACGGGCACGAGATCGCTTAATGAAGGTGGTCCAGTGATTACAGCGCAAGTATCCGCAGAGGCCGGGGCCGCCGGATCGTTCGTGGTGTCGTTGACGGATGTTCCGGATGGTGCGTTCCTGGCGTGGGGGCTCCGGTCTCCGGACAACGAGACCTTTACCGTCACTGGCGTCAGCGATAACATCAACGGGGCATGGAGCCTGTCCGGTACGCTGTCTGGTCCCGTGGACGACGCGGGCGGTACAAGTCGATTTTATGCAGGCTGCTTTCAGGACAGTGCCCCATCGGCGAGCTTGACAATCACGATCGCGTTCGATGCGACTCCAGCGTCCGGGCATATTATTGCCGCATGGTTCTCGTCTGATGTGGGGGACTTGACATTACAGGAAACGACGACGCCGTTGTATGACGGTGGATCAGACGCGACACCGCCCAGCCCCACATCAACTCCGAGCGGTTCAAACGGTGTGTACGTCGGCATCGTGATCGGGGGCGGGACTCGCACCGTCACGGCCGTTGGGACAGACGAGGTGTGCCCGTCATCGGCCAGCAGCCAACGCTGCCACGTCATTTACGAGCCGTTTACGAGCGGCGGCAGTAAGAGCCTCGAACCCACGCTCTCGTCCGCATCATCGAGAACGTCGTTTCACGCCTTTATGGTGTTGGAGGCGTCCGCCGGTACAACAATGGCGCCAGACCGTGGAGCGCTGACGCTGACCGGCACTGCCCTGCGCCTTGGCTTAACGATCAATATGCCAGACGAGCTATGAGCACAGCGACCGAAACGGAGAAATACAACGACGTATGGCAGGCGCTGCCCACCTACGGGGCGTATTCGCCTGGCGAGCTGCTGTTTCCGCTGTTCCTGCAGATGGTTGGAGATGCGCGTGGGACCGTGCTGGATGCGGGTACAGGGTCAGGTAAGGGGGCGCTGGCGCTCGCGGCGGCAGGATTCGACGTGACGTGCTGCGACGTGACTTCGGCTGGTCTGGTGCCAGAGGCGACCGCGCTTCCGTTTCATGTGACCTCGCTGTGGCATGACCTGTGGCCGATTGCGAAAGGCGTGGGCCATCCTGGGCGGACGCAGTTTGACTATGTGTACTGCACGGACGTGCTCGAGCACATTCCGCCGCAGTTCACGATGCTGGCGATCGACCAGATGTTGCGCGTGGCGAAGAAGGGGCTGTTCCTGGGCGTGTCGTTGCGCGCGGATGACTTCGGGGCCTGGGTGGGGCAGCCGTTGCACCAGACAGTGCAGTCGTTTACGTGGTGGCGAGACAGCCTGAAGGAGTTAGGCGAGGTGGTCGAGGCGCGCGATCTGTTCTCGGAAGCGGTCTTTCTGGTGGGTCGATGACCGAGACGCTGACCGAGGACAAGCTGAAGGTGCTCGAGGGCATCGAGCTGCGCGGGCATGTGAACACGCCACAGGACAAGGTGGTCGCGAACATCCAGCACAGCATCCGCCTGGGGTATCCGCAACTGAAGCCACAGGCGCCGCAGATGGATCGCGTGTGTCTGGTGGGCGGCGGGCCATCGCTCGAGAGTACCTTCGAGGAACTGCGCGATCTGTACTTCGACGGCGCCAAGGTGGTCACGGTCAACGGGGCCTATAAGTGGTGCCTGGACCGCAACATCAGGCCATCTGGGCAGATCGTCATGGATGCGCGGCCAGGCAATGCGCGGTTTGTCAATCCGCCCGTGCCACGCTGCCGCTACTTTCTCGCGTCTCAATGTGACCCTCTGACGTGGGCCGAGGTGGAAGGGCGTGACGACGTGTGGATCTTCCATGCGGCGGCCGGCGACAACGACGCCATCAAGCCCGTGCTGGATGAGTTCTATCAGGGCCGATGGGCGCCGACACCTGGCGGTACCACGGTCATTCTGCGCGCGATTTCGCTGCTGCGCATGACAGGGTTCTTGCGGTTCGATTTGTTCGGCGTAGATAGCTGCTTCATGGGCGACAAGCACCATGCCTATGTGCAACCCGAGAACGATGCCGACAAGGTGTATCCGTTCACGGTGCATCCCACGGGGCATCCTGAGCTGGGGCGGAAGTTTTACTGCACGCCCTGGCATATATCGCAGTTGGAGTGCTTTCTGCAAAACGTGCGGATCAATGGGGATCATTACCTCTTGAACGTGCATGGTGATGGGCTTCTGGCGTACGCGCTGAGTGCGTCGGCAGAAGTGGAATGGTCGGTCAACGATGCTGCTGAACGCAGCGAAACGGAGTGAATCATGGCTGCTGGCGCATGGACAGTGTACAACCTGGCGAAGAAGAAGATCGGCAACTCGACCCTGAATCTGGCGTCGACGGCGTTCCGCGTGTCGCTGTTCACCAGCGCCTCGAGCGGCGCGGGCAACTCGGCGCGTGGCGTCATCAGCTCGCTGGATGACGAGATCGCGGACGGCAACGGCTACAGCACCAGTGGCAAGGCGCTGACCAGCGAAGTCTGGACGGTTGGCGCGTCCAACAGCCAGTACAAGTTCGATGCCTCCGACGTCGTGTGGACGGCTACGGGCGGGTCCATCGCGGGCATCAAGTACGCGGTCATCTGGCTCTCGGGCACGTCGGCCGGCAACCGTCACCTGCTGTGCTACTCGCAGCTCACGTCAAGCGCGTTCACGCTCTCGAGCGGCAACACTCTCACCCTGCAAATGAACGCAAGCGGAATCCTCACTTTGGCCTGACGCTGGCCTAGTGCGTTACCAAGGTACAAGGTAAAGCATGATCGCATCCTTCATTGTGCGATTGCTTGACGCTGACGGCGGGCTGTTAGCGTGGGCCGAGGTGATGGGGAAAAGTCGCCCACAGGGGCGGCCTCGGTCCACGCCGTTTCTCGCGCAAGGTCCAACGCAGTTTGTCATCGAGCGCGATGGCATGGCGTCAGGGCTGAGCGTGCATTGGGCGGATCTCGACGTGGCGCGGTATAGCGCGTTGATGACGCCCTGTCGGGTACAGGTGGGTCAGGTCATGCGGTTCGATTGGATCGAGCCAGTGTGGATGATCAAGGGAGCGGAGTCTGACGTGCCGCTGCCACAAGTGACTGTGCGCAAGCCTGTAGCGATTGGTGTTCCGGTTGGGGGATTAGGCGTGCTCGCGCCTACCTAATGGCTCATACCTTCGGTTCTACCGTTCTGTCGCGGACGTCCTCGACGTCTACGACGATCACCCGTTCGGCTACTACGGCCGCGGGTGATACGTGCTTGGTTGTCTTCATCGAAACCAAGGGCAGCACGGATCGGGCTGGAGGCACGCCCACCTTCAACGGCGTCAACGGTGTCCAGGCCAACAGCACGCAAAAGGCCGCCGCATCTCCAGAGGCTGGGTGCGAGGTTTGGTATTGGGACCGTCCGATTATGTTTATCGGGACGGCCAACGTGGTCATCCCGAACAGCGGCGCGCTCACCATCTACTCGTCTGCGCATACGGGGCGCGCAGGCACTGAGCGGCTGTCACAGTTCGATGCAGCGAACGGCGGGAACAATACCGCAGCGAATCCCGCGACCGGGGCGATTGTTTCCACGGTCAATGGGGCGATTTACTTTGCGCTGACGGCTGGCGGGTGGCAGTCGTTCGGTCCATCAGCCCGTACGGGTACGTCCCTGTTTGAAACTGACGACGGCGCCAACGGTGGCGGCGGGCAGTATCTGCTCCAGACGTCTGCTGGCTCTCAGGATATGACGTGGACCCAATCATCTGAGGATTGGGGCGCGGTGGGTGTCGCGTTTAAGGAAGTACCAGCACCAGCACCAGCACAGGGCGTGCTGACCCTGGCAGGGTATGCGCCGTCGTTAGCACTGGCGTTTGGCATTGCTGCGGGCGCGCTGGGCTTCACGGGGCACCAGCCTGTCGCAGCGGTCGCTACGCCTACGGTCATCGAGATTCCAGCCGGCAGTCTGGTCTTCAAGGGACCATCGCGCAACCCTGTCGTGATTCCGATCGCGGCTGGCTCGCTCGTGTTCAAGGGGCCGGCGCAGTATCAGGCTGCCAATACGAACGCCTCGCCAGATGCCGGATCGCTGACGCTCACCGGCTATGCACCAACCCTGTCCCAAGACATCGGACGGGCACCAGATGCGGGCAGTCTGTCCCTTACCGGCCATGCACCACAGGCGGTAACAGGGTTCAACATCAGTCCCGACCAGGGCGTGCTGGCGCTGACCGGATACGCTCCGGTGCTCGCCAGCACGGTCCCGATTGCCGCGGGGTCACTGACGTTCACGGGCTACGCCTTCACGGCGCAAGTGGGCGTCATCATCCCGATTGATGCCGGCGCGCTTGTCTTCAAGGGGCCGCAACGTGACAGCTCGGTAGACTTCCCGCTGACGCCAGATGCTGGCACGCTGACGCTCACGGGCTATGCGCCCACGCTGCAGACGGGGATCAATATCCCCATTGCAGCCGGCGAGCTGGTATTCAAGGGGCCACAGCGGGCCGGAACCGTCGACACGCCTATCCCGGTCCCCGCTGGCAGCCTGAGCCTGACTGGCCTGGCGCCAACGATGTATGCGGGTCGGCTGATGCAGCCTGCCGCTGGCACGCTGACCTTCACTGGTCAGTATGTGGCGATTGCGTTTGAGGGACCGGCTGCTGGCGCTCTAACCCTGACGGGTCAGACGCCTAGTCTGGGCCTCGCGCTGCCTGTATCTGTGGGCGCGTTGGCGTTTACGGGCTACGCACCAACGGCAAACGTCTCAGGCGGCAGCAACACCAACATCAGCCCAGACCAAGGCGTTCTGACGCTCGCGGGTCATGCGCCTGTCGCCTCTATTGGCGAGGTGCGGACGCCAGACGCGGGGACACTGAGCCTCACGGGATACGCACCTGTTGGCGCGGTTGGGTTCAACCTGCCCATCGCGGCTGGCGAGCTCGCGCTGACAGGCTATGCCCCCGTGGGCTCAGTGGCGTTTGGCGTCCCGATTGCCGCTGGGACACTCACGCTTACGGGTTATGCCCCGTCAGTTGTGGGCGAAGGCGTCTTGGCTCCTGATGCGGGCTCACTGGCGTTTACGGGCTACGCGCCGTCCGTATTTGTCGAGCACCTGGTCCAGATTGCGTCTGGGACGCTCAGCCTCGATGGTTACGCGCCGAGCCTAACGGCCGCGAGCACGGCAACGCCAGCGCAGGGTGCCCTGGCGTTCACTGGCTACGCACCGACTGTCGTCTTCGCGGATGCGCTCAGTCCTGACACGGCAGTGCTGACGCTCACGGGGCACGCACCGATTGCGACTGCGACCGATCATGTCTGGATTGCGATTCCTGTAGGCGAGCTGGCGTTTACTGGCTACCCAACAGGCGATCCGGTCATCCCGTCGACGCCGATTACAGGCACCTACACGCTCAGCACTGCGCTGATGGGCACCTATACCACGTCGACGGCGCTGCTGGGCACCGTGGAGAGCTAAATGGCTGAGATCGTCCCGATTCCTGCAAACACGCTCTTTCGAGGCACCGATCACGAGTTTCCGGTGACGGTGCTCAACGCGGCGCAAACCGCGGCCATTGACATCACCACGTTTGCGCTGTCGTTCGTCATGCGGCGCACCAAGTCGGGGCCGATTCTGCTCACGAAAACCACGCCAACAGGGATCAGCATTGGCGGTACCTACAATGCCGATCCGGACGTGAACACGCAAGTGGCGACGGTCATCATTGCAGACACCGACACGGACGATCTGGCCGTGGGAAATTACTACTACGAAGTTAAGCGCACCGATGCGGGCTTCGAGAGCGTCATCGTGCAGGGCACCGTACCGCTCGAGCGGTCACTGCATTAATCATGCGCCTCTGCTCCACGCCTCACTGCCGAATCCTCGTAGACCGGGGCCATTGTCCTGTACACACCAGGACCGTCGACCGCATGAGGGGTACTGCACAGGAACGCGGCTATGACAGTGCATGGGCCGCGTACAGCCTCAGGTTCAGGGCGGCGCATCCCCTGTGCGGTATGCGAGCAGACGGCAGCATGGACACGGCACACAGCCGGTGCGCGCAACAGGGCAGGGTCACACCAGCGGAGTGCGTGGATCACACCATCCCGTTATCGCAGGGTGGCAGCCTCTGGGACAAGGACAACCACATGAGTGCGTGTCTGTCCTGTAACACCTGGAAGGCGAACACCATAGAGCGTGAGGGCGTAGGAGCAGCCCACGTCATCCCATGACCATGCTGCATGTGCTGCTGTGCGGCATAGGCTGGACACTCGCCATCATCGGTTGGGCCATCATCGGCATCGGTGCCTATGTGCTGCGTACCTTCTGGCAGAAGTACACAGCCGAACAACAGGCCATTACCGAGATGAGCCATGCGCTTGATCAAGCGCTATCGGTAGCCAAGGGACAGATGCACACGAAGGACATCAACTGAGTTGGCACAGTTTATGGCGGGGGCCGTCTGAACATTTTCGAGGACACCGCTCCAAAC
>Ga0137330_1000003_pt1 | contig 19459 bp, 26 predicted proteins | sample EasRivERMLT142_2_FD_104774 | JGI IMG/M metagenome (GOLD analysis project Ga0137330, IMG submission 104774) | Soil microbial communities from meander-bound floodplain in the East River, Colorado, USA - East River MetaG ERMLT142_2 | ecosystem: Environmental > Terrestrial > Soil > Floodplain ...
ACTGGTCGGCGAACACCGTCGTCGATCTGACGCAACCGTTCACGCACGCCAAGCTGATTCAGTTCGGCGAACGCATGGCGGGCGTGCTGAACACGACGCTCGGCAAGACCGCGACGGGTGGATTCCTGAGCTGGATCCCCGGAGGGGGCACCTACGGGGCCGCCGGGCCGCTCACCGACCTCGTCACTGACCACACGACGATTCTCGTGACCGATGGATCGCTCGTCTCGAAAACGACGAATGTCGGCGACGCCTTCTCCGGCGCCGGCACGTTGGCGAACGTGGACGCGAACCTCTACCACAAGCTGGGCTACTTCAACGGCGTGTGGTGCGCGATGACCGCGGACAAGCTGACGTTCGATGCCGACCTTTCGGGGACGTGGACGAACGGCAACGCTCAGATTCCCAGTTCGTGGGCGGGTATCCACCCGCGCGAGATCAAGTCGAGTCCGAATGAACTTCTGATCCTGCCGGACACGAGCGCGAGCAAGCCGGTGATTCGCTCGACGAACGGATCGACGTTCAGCGAAGCGGGAACGATCACGAGTCCCGGCGCGGTCATTGCCAGCATGGCCTACAGCCCGGCCAAGAACCAGTGGGCCGCGATCACGATTACGGGGAAGGCGTTCGTGTCGGGCAACGGCGGTCTGACGTGGACGGAAGCGGGAACGATCACGACGGTCTCAACCGTCACACACCTCGTCGCGCTCGGCTCGGCCTGGGTGATTGTGTGTACCGATCGCCTGTTCACCACGCGCGACTTCGTCACGGCCAAGAAAATCCTACACGTGAACGGCGTCGGCAACTGGACCCACGCTCTCCGTTACACCTCGACGTTCGGAAGCCAGACGATCGAGCGCGTCGTCGTTTCTGGGAACACGTCGAACATTGACGTGACCTTGTCGAACTGGCTGGGCTAGCCCACGAGGAGCGGAACGCATGAGCGACTTTGGAATCACGCCCGCGGGCTTCACTCTCAAAACGTTGAGGGACATCCTCGCCGAAGTAGAAGCGGACCAACGCGCGGAGATCGATCCGTCGATCGACACGACGCCGGTTTCCCCGACGGGCCAACACAATGGCGTCTTTGCACGCCAAGCCTCGTCGGCTTGGGAGACGTTGCTCAAGGCGTACGACGGGCTGGACCCCGACAAGGCCGAGGACGATCAGTTGATCGCCCTGTGCAAGCTCACGGGAACCGTACCGCACGGGGCTACGTTCTCCGAGGTCACATGCGATTGCGGCCTGAACGCCGGCACCTTGCTCGAGACCGACATTGCGTTCGCACACGTGACGGGAAAACCCGACGTGCGGTTCACGCCCAAGGTGGACTTTCTCACGCCGAGCGATGGCACGCACGCGATCGTGTTTCGTTCGGAGAACCCGGGACCAGTCGTCGCCAATGCCACGACTCTCAGCGTCATCGCTTCGCCGATGGTCGGCTGGAACTCAATCTCGAACCCGCTCGACGCAAAGCCCGGCGCGCTCGCTGATGGTTCAAACGGGGATTGGTCAGGGCTCCGCACGAGGCGCGAGGCGGAGCTTGCCGCGGCGGGCGCGGGCACGCCGAGGGCGATCCGTGCCGACATCCTACAGATCGAGGATTCCAACGGAAATCGCAACGTGCAAAACGTTCTCGTCCTCAACAACGCGACGGACACGATCGATTCCGACGGCGTCCCGCCGCACGCGATCGAGGCGATCGTCTACGACGCACCGACGATCGCGAACGACTTGATCTCGCAAACCATCTTTGACGGATTGCCGGCCGGAACACAGGCGATCGGACAACTGTCGGGGACGGCGACCGACGACGAGGGGAATCCGTTCGTCGTCTTTTTTTCGCGGCCGACGGGTCGCAACGTGTACGTGACCATCCAGCTCGTCAAGGGCCCAACGTACCCGGGCGACGCGGCGTTCAAGGAATCCCTAGCGAAGGCTCTGACCGCCGCGTTTTCCGTCCAAGACGACGTGCTCGTAAGCACGATCATCGTTGCGGCTCGCGTGGTGACGGGGGTTCTTGACGTGGTCGCAGTCACGCTCGGGTTCTCCCCGAGCCCCGTCGGAACCTCGAACCTCGCGATCGGCAAGCGGGAGATCGCGGCCTTCGACACGAGCCGAATCGTGGTGACCACATGAGCCAGGCCGACGACGTGTTCGACCCGCTCACGCGCGATTGCATGCGGGTCCTAGACCGCGATTGGTCGTGCCGAGATTGCCGGACGCCACTTCCTCGCGGCTCGACAACCTACATCGCAGCGCACCGCAAAGGGCGCGTCGCGGACCGTCAAGGCCGAACGGGAACGGGCATGACCTTGGTCGCCTTCTGTGAACCTTGTTGGCTCGCGCGGTCGAGCCACGAACCGCGAGGCGTCGCATGAACTGAAAAGGACGTACTTCTGTCGGGCTCGAGTCGGATCCGAGCCGCGCGCCAAAGCCCCGGCGCGCCCCCGCCGCGCGTGGTTTTCCTGCCCGCGCGCGGCGGGTGACGACGGGCACCCCTAGAAACACGAGCGCCGGCACGAGAGCGCTACTTCTCGGCCGGCGCGACAGACAGGAACCAATGAACAGTCTACATCAGGATACCCGTGCTCGCAACTCGAGCACACTTGACGCCGCACTCGCGTTAGCGGCTCAGGGCTGGCCGGTTCTGCCGATCGAAGATCGGGGCAAGCGCCCGATCAGCGCCCTCGCTCCACGGGGCGTGCACAGTGCAACAATCGACGAGGGAGCGGTGCGCTCTTGGTGGACTCAGCAACCTAGCGCGAACGTCGCGATTGCTGTTCCTGACGGGGTAGTAGTGATCGACGTGGACCCGCGCAACGGCGGGGACCAGGCGTTGGAGCGCCTCCAAGTCGAGCACGGCAAGCTCCCGAGCACGCTCACGGTGGCAACGGGCGGCGGGGGTACTCATTTCTACTTCCGGGCGCCGAGCGGAGTCAGGTTCAAGAAAGAACTCGTCCCCGGCATCGATCTCAAGTCGCGCGGCGGGTACGTGTTGGCGCCGCCGTCGAACCACGAGAGCGGGGGAATCTACGAGTGGATCAATCACGCGGCTCTCGCCGACCTGCCGGAGTGGGTCGCCTACACGATGCGCGAGGCCGAAACCACGCGAGCGGAGCCAACGCTTGCTCCGCCGATGCCCGACGAGCTTGCGCGCGCTCGGACTCCCGCGCTCGTCGCCGCCGTGTCCCCGCACTACCTCGACGGCCGCAAACACAACGTCGCCCTTGCCCTTGGGGGGTACCTTGGCAAGAACGGCTGGTCTCCCGAGGCGATCTCCGAGGTCGTCGGAGCGCTCCCCTCAAGGGACCCGGGCGCAAGGATCCGCGACGCTCTCGACGCACAGCGGCGCGGGGCGCACGCCGCGGGTTTCGGCGTGCTCTCCGAGCTGCTCCCGTCCAGCGCGCTTGCCGAGGTCGAGCACCAAGCTTCGAACCCTGCCGCGGCCGCGTGGGCCGACCGGGCCATGGCCGGATTCCGAGCCGGCGCCGAAGTCGCAAACGACGTGGACGCATGGCGGCCCCTCTCGGTATCCGAGATTTTCGCGCCGCTCGCGCCTATCAGGCACCTCGTACCCGCGCTCGACATTGCCCCGGGGGCGCCGACCGTGCTCGGCGGCTATGGGTTCAGCGGCAAGACCCTATGCGCGCAATCGCTCGCGATCTCGATCGCGGCGGGTCAGTTCGTGTTCGGCTCGCTCCTCGCTCGACCTGGTCGCGTGCTCCACGTGGACTACGAGCAGGGAGCGCACCTCACTCGAGACCGATACCAACGCCTAGCCGTCGCCTCGAACGTCGCACCGGCCGCGCTAAGCGATCGGCTCGTGCTCGTGAGCATGCCTCGGATCTACGCCGACACGCGCGACGCGGAGGCCTTGCTCGGCGTGCGGTGCGCGGGCTTCGACCTCGTGATCGTCGATTCGCTGCTCGCCTCATGTCCGAGTATCGAGGAAAACGATTCTGGCGCGCGTCGGGTGCTCGACATGTTCACCCGGATCTCGGAAGCAACGGGCGCGTGCGTCGCGATCGTCCACCACGCTCGCAAGCCGTCCAAGGACGCAATCGGCGGGGCCAAGATGGCGCTTCGAGGCTCGGGGGCGATCTACGACGCGGCATCGTCCGTGCTCATGTTCGAGGCCGAGCAAGGCGAGCCCGTCCAAGTGACGCACACCAAAGCGCGGAACACCGGCCAGCCCCACGATCCTTTCGTACTCAAGATCGACGACGTGCCCTCGGGTGCGAATCCCCGCGCCGGGCTCCGGGTAACGCTGGCGAGCGCCGACGAGCAGGCCCAGCGCGTTCACGACCGCCGCTCGAGCGAAGCGTGTGAAGCCATCCGGCGCGCGTTCGCCGGGATTGCGACCCCGTTCACGAGCAAGGACGCGATCCGGGCCAAGACGGGGCTCGGGGCGGAGCGGTTCCGGCTCGCCTACGCCGAGCTACAGAACGCGGGCGAGCTGGTCGAGGGCGGCTCGACCCGGGACCGAATGATCACGCTGATCCCTCGCGCCGCGGCATGAGCCGAACACCCTTAGAGGCCCGCATCAGGCTTTGGCGCGACAGCCTCCCGCGCCGTGGCTCCAATGCCGGGAAGCTTCACATCGTTGGCGATGGCCTCTAGAGCGACGCCGATCCGTTTCCAGTTCTTGGTCAGCTCCTCGACCGTGACCGTCTTCGCCTGGACTCCGTCCCGTAGAGCCGAGTGTGTGAAGGCGGCGGTGCAAGCGTCCTCGAATGCCTTCGACGCGGCCGGAGAGAGGTAGAGACAATTTTCCCTCCACCACTGCATATGCCCGTGGATGGCCTTGTTTCCTTCGGATTCGTCGCGGGCCGTGGCCGCGCCGAACAGCGTGATGCAACGCGTGAACGCCTCTTGGTGAACCGCAAGGCGCTTCTCGAGCGCGGCGGTGCTCAGGTCGTGCATCATGCGGCGGGCTTCGATGCGGTCCGCGAACTCGTGCCGGACTTCCTCGATCTTGCGAGTGATCTCCCCGATGTCCTCTTTGGTCGCGAGGTTCTTCCCCTTCTCGGCCATGTAGCTCTTGAGCGTGCCGGCTAGGTATCCGAGGGCAACGGCGCCCAACAACGCTAGGTACTCAAGCAGCTCCACGGCCCGGATGATACCCCATTGGCGGGGGTTCTCGGAGCGAAAACCGAATTGGGGACTCCCGGACTGACTTCGGACTATTCCGGACTAGTCCGACGTGCGCGCGTCCCGATCTGACCCTTTTCGGACTCCGGACTGACTTCGGACTATTCCGGACTGAGTCGGGAGTTCCGATTTCGGACTCTCGGACTCTCTCTCTTAGGAGAGTCCGAAATCGAGAGAGGGAAAACAGGAAGTGTGGGGAGCGATTCCGGACTGCCGCGCCGAATTATTCAGGGGCGCTCGGTCCGAATATCCGGGCGGTGTTCCGCGTCGCGCGTCGCGCTCACTTCGGACTGATTGGACACGTGCCTAAACTCGATATCTGACATGCGTCATGCTTAGTCCACACTCTGGTACAGTTTGACGCCAGCCCTCCCCGCGTGCTAGTCTGAGAACTGTCACACTCTGGTACAGTTTCCAAGTCCAGGGGATCTCATGTTGGCCGTGCACAATCCGACACCGCTTGGTGATCGCCACGACGAGTTCCCGGCGTGGCGCTTGATCGTCGCGCTTCGGCGCGTCGGGCGCGGTCCTGACCGGATCGCGAGCTCCCTGAACTACGCCGGGTTCCGTCCCCGCGGCCGCGCGTGGCACCGTCACTCCGTCAAGCGCGCGCTTCGGAAGGTCGATCGGGAACTCGCGGCCTTGGCGTACTTGGAAACCCAGCAGGGGCGCGCCTCGCTCGCGGCTTACGCGGAGACGCTCGATCCCCACAACGCCGCGCGGTGCCGCGCTGTAGCCGACGGGCGTGCGTCTTTCGACGAGGCGCTCGTCTTTGCTCGTGCGTTCTGCGGGCACGGCCGAGGCCGGAAATGGGGGCGGGCGTGACGCGGGTGGATGCCCAATCCGCCGCGGACCGCCGGATCTTGCGCAATTTCCCAGCCCTCCCGAGCGATGGCCCATGCCAAGGCCCGGACGGGCTTGGAGACCTCGGCACCCCCGAGGGCATGTTGCGCCGGCTCGACACGGTCATGCTCGAGTTGGAAGCCCTCGAGCGTGCGGCGCGCGTCGAGGTGTGCGCTGAGTTGCTTCCTGCCCTTCTGTCACTGGTCACCTTCGAAGCTCGAAGGCTCATGCGCGCGTCCTTGGCGCTCGGCCCTTCCCACCCCTATGCGCAATGGCTCAAGCGCCTGCTCGCGACCGTGGAGCACGCCGACGTGAGCGACGCGGACGAGGTGCGTCGGTTGTCGGGTGCGATGAGTCTGCTCAAGGGCGAGCTCGCCGAGAGGGGCTTGCCTATTCGCTTCACGCGCGCAAGTCGATCGAGCAAGCGCCGACCCGCGCCGCGTCGGAGGTCACGATGATCACGTTCGGTCACGCAACTACCCCCGGGTCCCCTATTCCGATCAGTTATGGCGAAATGGGTCCCATGCGGCGGCGTTTCTCGGACGTTCCCCGCGCGCATGAAAAATCCGAACGCGATCCCGAGCCCGCACAAGAAAAATTCCACGGATCTCGAGAAGAATTCCGGGAACGCATTTTCCGCGGAACTCGTGAGCGAGCCGAGATCGCGCAACGCGCGGTAGAACGAGAGCGACGCGACCGGGACGAAACCGCTCACCGAATCGCGGAACTCGAGCACCGATTCGCGTCCCCCGACCAAGCGCTTTTCGCGCGTGACCTGGTCGCGGCATTGCGCGCGGCCGGCGTGCGCCCCCGCGACTGGCGTTTCTTCGGCGCGCTCGACGGAGCCGCCGCGGGTGACGCCGAGTCGATCACGGCCTCTCGGAACCGAGTTCACGAGCTCGACTTGTACCTCGTCCGCGAGCGAGCAACGCCCGCGGTCCGCGAGTTGTTCGAACGCTGGAAGCTCGTCGAGGCGTTCGAATGACCGACACGGCGAGCGCGGCGAGCACGGCACACGCGAGCCACCCGACCCCGGCGGCACAAGACCAGACGGCGCACGCCGAGCGCATGACCGCAATCAACGCAGCGCGCAAAGCCGACGTGCGTCGGGGGCGCGAACGCATCGCGGCTCACCATCTTGGGCACTCGCGACTCAGGGCCCCGTTCGCGCGAGCGGCACTCGACGCGCTCGAGCCGCGGGCCGGGACCGCGCTCTACACCGCGTTGCGTCGATGCACGACGGCGCTCGGGCGAGCGGCACCGGGTGACGCGGATCTGATCGCGCGCGCTCTCGGTGAGGCGCTTCGGGTTGGACGCGCGAAAAGTTTCACCCGGGAATGGTTCGGACAGTATGCCTAAGAACGGACTCGCGCCGGCCAGCCCGATGGCACCGCCCGCGCCGGGCACGCCGGGATTCGGCTACCTGCCGCCGGGGACGCCCCCGCCCGCGGTGCCGCCGGCTCCTACCACCCCCGTCGCGCTCGATCATGATCCGACGATGGTCGAGCTCCTCGGTACATGGCGCCGGCTCCAAATGATCGAGCTGAAAAAGCTACTCACGGCGGCAGAGGTCAGCCCAGCTCACACGCTCACGGCCCACGAGTTCGCGCGGCTCGGTGCCGTGTATGCGCAACTCGAGAAGGTCGAGAAAGAGACGCCACCGGCCAACAACGAGTCAAAGGCGCATTGGGATCGCCTCACGCCGCTCGAACTCGAGCAAGCGCGCCAGGCCAAGGAAACACTGCGGGTCGATCCGGGGAACACGGACGCGGCCCTCGTGTTCATGCAGCTTCGAGCGAAGGTGCTCGGCGCGACACCCACGGCGCCAGAAGGAACCACGTCATGAGCGAGTACTTTTTCAAGGTCACCAACACGCGCCCGCACATGATCGTTTTCTCGTTGGGCAAGCAACTCACGTTCGAGCCGCCCGAGGAAGTCCCGCCGAAGCTCGTGCTCGAGCCCGGACCGAACAAGGTCTTGCCCGCGACGATCAAGGCGCAACCCGCGGCGATTCGCCGAGCGTGGGACGACCTCGTGATCGGCGGCGTGCTCGTGCTCGAGCCGTGGACCGAAGCGGACGAAAGCGCGTTGCGTCAGCCGCGCACGCCGACGACAGATCCCAACACGTTTCAGCTCGGGCTCAAGAGCCGGAGCAATTTCCACTCGGCCTGAGAGGACACCCCATGACGACGACACAAGATCAAAGGCTCGAAGCGGCGGGCTCCGGCGACACGCGCGAGGACGGTGAGTCAGACGACGAGGCCGCGCGCCGTCGCATGATCGAACGCAATCAGGGTGCGTGGAAAACCCCCGTGCCGACCGCGCCCCCACCCGCGGCGCCCGCTCGATCGGCGCCTTCCGGCGACCGGCGCGAGGACGCGGACGAGGACGCCTCGGCCGTTGCGCGTCGTCGAATGGTCGAGCGCAATCGAGGCGCTTGGAACCAAGGCGCGTCGCCCGAGCACGGGGCGCTCCCTCCCGCAACGCTCGATCGAAGCTCGGGCACGCTCACGTTTCCCAACGCCGCGAGCCGACCCTCGTTTGAAAGGGCAAGCCGATGAACACCAAGACAATCGACCAGCTCACCAAGGACGTGGAACAGACCGCGCGCGCGTTGTCTGAGGCGCAAGCGGACGTGACCGCCAAGCGAGACGCGTACGCGCGGAGCCGAAGCGACAAGGACGGCAAGGCGTTCACCGCGGCCAAGGACGCGGCGGAGCTGGCCGAGGTCGCCGCGAGCGGGGCGCGGGGCGCACTCGAGGAAGCGCGCGCGGCGGCGGCTCGGGCCGAGCGAGAGGCCGCCCTTGCGGCGCTCGACAAGGACTCGGCGGGCCTGAGCGCCTCCGGGTTCCTCGCGTCGATCGCTAGCGAGTTCGGCGAGCTGCTCGAAGCCGAACGCAAGATCGTAACACTCCGCGCCGCGATCACGGCCAAGGCGCGCGAGACCGACAGGCGGCGCGAGGGCATCGCCGGCCGTGCTCGAAAGCTCGCGGTCGCCGAGCCGCCGCGCGTTCCCTACGAGGCGACAGCATTCGCCGAACTCGAGCGCGCACACGGCACGCCGGACTCGCTCACGTTCGCGTTGCTGACCGGCCTCGACGGCGGGGACACAGGGAAGCTCGACGCGTTCCTGTCGGGCGTAAGCCCCGCGCCGGCCACGGCGGGCGGAACATGGGATCGGTGGGACGCGCGTCGGCGCGACGTGCTCGCGCGACTGAACCGAACCGACGACTACATGGTGAGCCTCGGACGGCTCGACGTGAACCACCCCGAGCGCGTGCGAAAGATGCCGCTCTTGGCGGCCGAGTCCGCCGCGATCCGGCGTTGTCTCGCCTCGCTCCCGATGCCCGAGGCGCAGGCGGCACCGACCGAAACCAAGGCCGAGCTTCGCGCTCGCTTCTCGCGACGCACAGCGGCGTGAAGATGGCGGACCTTCACTATGACCTCTTGGACGGCTACCGCGAAGCTCGCGCGGACGAGCTCGGATACTCGCTCACCGTGGGCGCTTTCGAACCCGAGTTCGAGGAGCTCCTCGCGGCGGCCAGCGCGCACGGGTCGTTAGTCCTCGGTAGGTGGAAAGAGATCGTCAGGTTCCTTCGAACGCGCGAGGGCACGATCGAGTTCGCCGGAGCGATGGCGATCAAGTTAGCGAACTCCCGGACGGCGGTGCGCTCGTCAACTGACTGGTTGCGTGAACAGCTCCGAGAAGTCATCGCGCTCGTGGACGAATCGCACGCGGCCGAACACGCGCTCAGCATCAACGTGCCGGGTCAGGTTTCTTTTTCTTCCCTGGTCAGTCCGCGTACAGAAAAGAAGTAGGACACCGTGGCCGCACTACGTGAACTCCTCGTTCAATTCACGACCGCATTCGACACGACCGCTCTCGAGAACGGAGAGCGGAAGGTCGAGAGCGTGACGGGCAAGCTCCGCCAACTCGGGACCGCGCTCGTGAGCGCGCTCGCTGTCAGCAAGATCAAGGACTTCGTTTTCGGGCTCGCTGATCAGGCCGACGCCTTGCGCGATCAGTCGCGCATGCTCGGAATGGGCATTGACGACTTGCAAGCGTGGCAACACGCGGCAGAGAAAAGCGGGGTCGCGGCCGAGGAGTTCACCGCGTCGTTCGTCAAGTTCCAGCGCAACATTGCCGAAGCGGCCGAAGGGACCGGACCCGCGGCGGAAGCGTTCAAGGCGTTGGGCGTGCAAGTTAAGGACGGAGCTGGACGCTTTGTCGAATCAGGGATCCTGCTCGACGGCGTAGCTGAGGGAATCTCAAAGATCCAAGACCCGGCGAAGCGGACGGCGCTTGCCATGGATCTGTTCGGCCGCTCGGGCGCGAAGCTCCTACCGCTGTTCGCCGAAGGGCCCGAGGGAATTCGGATGCTTCGCGAGGAAATGGGGGAGCTCGGTGGGGGTATCACGGAAGATTTTGCCGAAGCCTCCGACGAGCTGAACGACAACTTGAAGGATCTCGACAAGGTGATCTTGTCGATCAAAGTGCGAATCGCTGGCTTCCTGGTCCCGGCATTCAGCTCGGCGATCGGGTGGTTGACCCGAGCCGGCGCGGCGTTCAACCGACTTGCCCGAGATACGGGTATTTTGCAGTCGGCCTTGGTGGTCCTCGGGGCGGTGTCCACGGTCAAGATCGGGCAAGTTCTTCTGGGCCTGTTCGCGAACCCGAAGTTGCTCATTGCCATCGCGGCCATCATTGCGGCGATCATCGCCGTCAACGAGGTGATGACCTTTTTTCAGGGCGGGGAAACGATGCTCGGTCGCGCCCTCGACGCGACGTTCGGTCCAGGGACCCAAGAGAAAGTTCGCGCGTTTTTCAAGGAGGTCGGGGATGGTCTCGACCAAATGAGCACGGACGCGAACACGAACAGCGAGGAGTTTCGCGCGAACTGGGCGGCCACGCTTGACGACGTGCGGAACGACTTCGACGGCACGTTCGGGGAGTTCTTCGGCGGGATCATGGCGGGTGCCGTTGACACGTTCTTCGTGTTCGTCAACGGCATCTCGGGCGGGTGGGCGAGCACGATCGAGATGTTCATGGCCCTTGCCGAGGGCCTCGTCTTTACGTTCCAAGTGGTGTGGAACGATATTCAGGGGATGGCCGAAGCGGCGGCCGCCGGTATCCTCGACGCCTTCAATGCCGTGGGACAGGGGATCTCGAAGGCGCTCGGCGCCGTCGGGATCGACACGGGGATCCCGGCATCGACCGATCCTAGTTTCGGGGACCTGGCGAAGGGCCGGCGGCAGAAACGGGAGGGCGATCTCTACGCTAAGGCTCAGGGCATCGACAATCGTTTGCGCGGACCGAACCGCGAAGCGAGGGCACGCGAAGCCCTGGGAATGAAGCCGGGTGACGGTGATAGGGGTACAGGCCGGCGCGTTGGCGAACGTGGCGAATTCGATAGCAACACGCTTCGCGTTGCTCCCGGCACGCTCTCCGCTCCGCGTGAGCGGTTCGCGCTCGCGGGCGCGGGAGCAGGCGGCGGGAGCACGACGATCAACGCTCCCGTGAACATGACCGTGAACGTTCCGCCCGGCACCCCGCGCCAGGTCGGCGAGAGCATCGGGCGCGTAGGGGCAACGGGCGTCAACCGCGCGGCGGCCGCCGGCTTCGCCAAGTTCGGGAAGAAAGGCGGCTAGGCGCTCCGCTATTCACTCCTAGACCTAGGTCTGTTATCCGGCGGGCATCATGGGCGGACAATATTTGGCGACGAGGGCGCACGTCGTGCACTTGGTGAAGCAGGCACCATGTAGCAAGGACGAGAAGTTCTCGCGAATCGCTGAAACCAAGAAACCCGAGGGACGCTCGCGAGTGATCGATCTCCTCGATCAGGAAACGCCAGGGACAAAGGAACGCCTCGAACAAATTTGGACGCACAAGGGCGGCGTCGCCGTTCACCTATGGCGGGTGGCGACATTTGACGGAAAGGGCGGCAAGGCTCTCGTGACCCTCGCCAGACAGCGAATCAGCGCGAACATTGAAAGCGGCGTGAGGATGCGCATGCGTGGCGACCTTCGCGCCAGCAAACACGGGGCGCGTTGGAAATGGGTCGAGCTGTCAAGCGAGTCGGCTCGGTTCAATGTTCGGTTGCTCCTGTCGCGAAATGCCACGGCCGAGGATCGAGCCTACGAGTACCCGGTCACGCCCGACGTAGAGATCGCAGTGGACTTGCATCGTGAAGCACGAATCGCAGAGGCGTTTGCCACCCAGCGAAACTCGACGCGAGCGATCGAGTATCTGCACACCAAGCTTTTTGGCCTGGATCTTGCGGCACTCGAGCCAAAACTCCGGAACCAGACTATTCGCAAGGTGACCTTCCGGGATCGCGACGTGCGGAAGATCGAGAAGCAACTGGATCTCGAGCCGACCGAAGTAAGGGGCGACGACGCCGAAGGAGAGCTAGGTACCGTGGTCATGCAAGGCCGCCTCAGCGGGACGAGGTTCAAGTCACTCCGTCAGACCGCCAAAGCGGCCCGCCAGATCGAGTCGCCGAACAACGACAAGCGCGCTCTCTCGGGTACGCTCATTCATGACGACGGCTTCGAAGAGTACTACACGGCCCAGTTCTACTTGAGCTCAACGCACCCCCACGTGAAGTTCAGGGATACGACCAGCCGTCCAGCAATGCGACTTGTGATCGACGCACTGCTGGACACCGTCGGGGCCAAGTGACAGCCGACGCCAACGCGGTCCTTGAGATCCAAGACCTAGTTCGTGAGGCACGGCGCAAGCACGGCTGGCGAGTGTTCCGCCCAAGTCAGTTCGTCGAGGCTGGACTTGGCGACGAGCGATCCGTGGTGGAAGCGCTTCGGCTTCTGACCGTGCGCGGCTACTTCACCGCCTCGCTCCAAGTGCGGTGCCGAGAAGGACACACGCTTTGGGAGGGCGCGCCGGATGATTCCTCTTGGGAGTCCGAGCTCGACGGGTATTGCGCCCGCTGCAACGAGCACGACGACCTCGACCACTGTCAACTCTTCCTAAACTTCACGGTGAGCGAGGAGCTCCCGGACGACACGCCAACAAAAAAAGGCTGACGGGTACCTCCCTGCCGGAGCCGCGGGACGTGCCCACCTCACCAACGATCATCAATCAAGTATTCAACGCGCCCGTCTTCATGGCTGATGGCGGGAGCGAGATCAGTCAGATCGACGTGAACCACCTCATGGGGAACAAGATGACCGAGCAGCGCCCGAAGGTTTCAATCAGCGCGAAGGATCGGAGCACGGTCAAGCATGTGGCATCCGAGAACACGGACCTTGAGATCGCAGCCGAGGGAGGGTCCCAGGTCGGCGGTGTTCTCGTGGCGAAAAAGTTTCGGTGGCCGTGGGTGGTGGTCCTCGGCCTCTTGATCTTGGCTGGCGTCGTCGGGAACTACCTCGTGTCCCAACCCACCGAGCCTGCCGCGGTGCCGGCCCCCTAGTTTTCCCTGCCGGATCGGGGCTTGATCTGTATAAACAGTAGTGATACTGTTGTTTATACCGATGGCCCCGACGGTCCTCACCGCGTTCCGGCTGACTCTCGAAGATCTCGCGCTACTGGACATCGTCCAGGCCGACCGGGGGTTTCGGTCGCGGGCCGAGACGCTCCGATTCGTGATCCGGGATTGTATCGAGCGGCTCCCGGTTGGCTCGAGTTCTTGGAGTCGCGCCGCTCGCGTCAAGTCGGACAGTCCCGGCCAAATGCGCGAGGCCGCTCGCTTGTTCGCGCTCGTGTCCGGCAGGATCAGAAGTTCATTCGGACGCAAGCTCTCGCGCGAGGAGCGTGCTCGCTCCAAGAAAATCGCCGAGTGTCTGCTCCGCGAGGCTGGCGCGTGGGAGCGTGAGCGCAAAGCAGAGCGCCGGGGGCGAAAGTGAGCGACCAGATCGACGCCCTGCTCGCCAGCAACGCCGAGCTGACACACGAGCTCCGGGGTTTGCGTATCGTGATCGAGGGGCTCGCCGTTGCCCTCGCGAACCACGAGACCCCGCCCGAGCCGAAGGCGCCGGTTCCCGATCAGAAGCTCTTGACCAGGCTCCAAGCAGTGGACCGATGCAACGTCTCGATCAAGAGTTTCGATCGGTGGGTCCGACCCAAGCTCACGCCGATCAAGGTCGGGCGCCTCGTCCTTTTTCACCCGGACGACGTGGCGAAGTTCGGGAACCCGGCCGAAGTACGAGCGGCGGCCGACCGTGTTGAGACCTCGCCACGTAGGAACGCGCCGAAGCCCCCCGCGCGGCGGCTGAGGGAAGTGTCACCAGGCGCGTCCGAGATCGCCGCGCGCTTGCGCGCTCGGGCGGGGCGCCAGCCGATCGGAGGATCCCGTGGTTGATCGAAGTGCGTCAGGACACTTTGCGTCGGGCGACGGCCGTCGAGGGGGTTTCACACTCCGCCAACGTGTCGAAGGCGGAACCTGGTACACACGCTTCACCGTCGGCGGGGACGAGATCGAGCTTTCGACGGGTTCGCGGGACGCCGACGCGGCGCGCTCCGAAGCCGAACGCCTGTACGGCGAGCAGCTCGCACTCGCGTCGAACCGTCCACGCAAAGTGAAGCCAATCCGCACGCGGCGCGGCCTGTCGGTGGCGTTGGAAGATTTGATCGCCGAGTGGCTGTCATCCCTGGTCAACACGCACGCGGCGGGCACCCTCAAAGGATGGGAGCTCTACGCCGGAACCCACTTCATTCCGTTTTTCGTGGCGGTGCACAACGTGAACGCGGGCACGTGCGCGGACTACATGAGGTCGCGCCTCGGTCAGGTTCGATCGCAAACGGTGCGGAAGGAACTCACGGCGCTTCGCTCGCTCTTGGCGTGGGGAGCCGAAAGCGGTTTCTTGCCGCCCTTCGAGGTGCCCAAGCTACCGAAGCGCTCCGCCGGGACGCCCTTCGAGCGAAGGTCCCGTGTCTCGGCCGTGCCGCTCTCGCGTGATCAGGTCGAGGCGTTCCTAGCCGCGCTCCCCGAGTGGAGTTCGTCGCGCAAGGTCGAGCGCTTCGCGGTGCGAGCTCGATTCGTCGTCGCGTACGAGACGAGCCTACGACCGAGCACGCTCGATCGCCTGAGCGTGCCCGAGCACTACCGCAAGGGCGAGACCTCGTTGCGCCTGAGCGAAGCCAGCGACAAGAACCGGTGGTCACGCGACGTGCCGCTGACGGAACGGGCCCGCGCGGCGCTCGACGCGGTCCTAGCCGACCTCGGGGACGGCTATGAAGGTTTCATCTTCGGTGATCACGACCATCGGACGCACGTTCAACGAACCGCCAACAAGGTATTCCCGCGCGAGCTGGCCGAGCGGTTCTGTCCGGCGCACCTACGTAGCGCGCGAATCACCCACCTACTCGAGCAGAGCGGAAACCTGCCCGGCGTTCAGCACATGGCGGGGCACCGACAAACCACCACGACCTCACGCTACGTGCGGCCGTCCTTCCGCGCGGCGCTCGACGTACTCGAAGCGGAAGCGAATGCCTAACACCGCACGCGGCGAGGTCAGGTTCAGCGCCGGGATCTGGCGGGCTCGGATCACGCTCAAGGGCAAGCGGCGCCTTGACGTGGAGCTTCCGACGTTCGCTCCCGACGACGAGGCCGGTGCCCAACGGCGCGCCGAGTTCTTGAGCGCTCAGGCGACACGCCTTCGACGCGCCGGCAAGGTGGAGACGACGAGCGCGATCGAGCTCTTGAAAGCACTCGGGCGCGAGGACGACGCCGAGACGGGCGACGCTCTCGCCGTCGTCGATCGATTGTGTGGCGCCGTCGGGGACCCCCGAGCGGCTCGCGCCACGGGTCCGACGTTCGCCGCGCTCGCGAAGCGCTGGACCGATGGCGAGCTTGCGAGCGAGTACCCCGACCACGTGAGCGTCAAGAAAACATCTGACCTCGACGCGGCTCGGCTTCTGGTGATCTGCAAAGTCGCTCTCGCGGACGGACGCGCGTTCGGCGACCTGCCGCTCTCGCGCGTGACGCTCGCCCACTGCAAAGCAGTCATGGGTGCGTTGCCGGCGAGGACGAAACGCGCGGCCACGCGCCGGCAGTATGGTCAGCTCGTGAGCCGCGTCCTTGCGATGGCGGTGTTTCCTTGCGAGCACATTTCAGCGAGCCCCCTTCCCCGCGGATTCCTGCCGCGCACCGGCAAGCCCCCCGCGTACCCGTACCTCTACCCGACCGAGGACGCGGCTCTGCTCGGACACGGACCGATCCCGCTCGCGCGCCGGATGCTTTGGGGGTTCCTCGCCCGCGAGGGGTGCCGCGTCTCCGAGGCGCTCGCGCTCCGCGTCGGGCTCGACGTGGACCTTGAGCGGGGAGCCGTTCGCCTCGACAAGAACAAGACCGACGATCCGCGGGCGTGGGCCCTTGACCAAGGCGTCGTGCGCGCGCTCCGGGCGTACGTGGAGCTACGAGGCGCGGAGACGGGCGAGCCCTTGTTCACGGTCGAGACCCGCGACGACAAGCTAGCGGAGCAGCTCCGGGCCGATCTCGAGGCCGCCGACGTGAAGCGTCCCGAGCTCCACGAGGACGGGGAGAACACCCGCAAGATGCGCGTGCACGACCTCCGGGGGACGTTCGTGACCCTGAGCCTGGCGAACGGCCGAACCGAGACGTGGGTCCAAGACCGGACGGGGCACACGACGAGCGCGATGCTGAACCGCTACCGGCGAGGCGCTCGGTCTGCTACGGAGCTGGCCTTGGGCGCTCTCCAACCCCTCGACCAAGTCATCCCCGAGCTGCTCGCCATGGGCGATCAGCCCACTGATGGCCCACGAGAGCTAGGTGACGCGACCGAGGGCGAGAGCGAAGTTAGCGAGATCATTGACAAGCCGAAGTGGCGGAACCGGCAGACGCGGCGGACTCAAAAGACGAAGTCCGCGGGAAAATCAGGGGATTCCGCCTCGGATGACCCCCCGGCAACGCATCCGGAGGGATCCCATGGGCCATCCGTGGGCGGTCCGGACGCCCTCGACCTGGCGCTAGCTGACGCCCTGGCGCGCGCGGCCGCCGCGGGGGCGTGGGACGTGGTCACCAAGCTCGCCGACGAGCTGGCCGCGCGCCGCAAGGGGGGCGGATGACCGCCCGAGAACGAGTCCGAGCGCCGGGTCCCCGGCGCTTTGGCCAGCAACCGGAGGCCCCAATGTCGAACCTGACCAGGCTCGGCCGTGCGCTTGTGTGCGCGGCACTCACCCTCGCGTGCGGCCAAGGCGTGGAGCTCGATTCCCCGCCGTTGCCGCCGTCACCCCCTGAGCCCGAGCCGCCGTGGGTGTTCTCCCACACGATCGAGGTGCCCGACGTTGAGGGGGAATGCTGGCTGTTCGTCGTCCACGGCACGCGGGACGTAGCGCTACGCGCCCCCGAGCTTGGGTGCGAGCTCCCGTCGTACGTGTGCGGCGACGTGGGCGGCGTGGTCGTCGAGGTATGGGAGCGCCCGTGGCACGAGAGCGCGTGGAGGTCCGTGTACCTCGAATCCTGCTCGCGATAGGCTTGCGCCAATGGGAGCGTCCGACGATCTACCGCTCGACGAGGTTCGGGCCGCTCTGCCTGAGGGGCTCCGCGCACTACTTGACGGCCTTCCCGAACGAGACGCGATCGATCTGGGCTACGGGCTGATTCTCGTGAGCCTGCTCGCGGGTGATTCGGCTGCGCGGCGCCGCGTGCTCCCGCGTCTCAAGGCGTTGGCGATTGAGGAAGTGGTTCCGCGAGGACTGCCGGAGAACCGGCGACGCATGCTCGAGATCCTACGATTGGGCACGCTCAAGCGAGACGGCCTCGCGCTACTGGACAGGAAGTTCGGCAAGCTCTCCGACGAGCAGATCGCGCGCACGCTCGCGCGGCTTGAACCCGGCAAGCCCGGCCGAGGAAAGCTCGGCTTGTTCCGCGCGGCCGCGCAACTCTCGACCGCGTGCCACGCGTTTCGAGACTACAGCGAAGCAACCGCGGCGCGCGCTTTCAAGCAAGCCGCGCAAGAGGGGCGGCGGAAGCTCACACGAACGCGAGCTAAGAAATAGGTAGGGCGCACGCCCGGCGTTTTTCCGGGGTTCGTAGATCGCCAGACTCCAAGAAACAGGAGCCTGGTGAAAATGCCGCGAACCCGACCCATCGACCCCGGAACTCGAGAGCGTCTCTTGAGCGCCCTCGTCGGCATGACGATGGCCGAGGCCCGGCGCACTTTCAGCGGCCTGAGTCCGGAAGCTATCGCCCGCGCGGCGGCCGGTCTGCCGGTGCAACGCGGGACCGAAGCGCTGATCCGAGGCGCGCTCGCCGGCTCTGAGCCCGCACCCGAGGAGCACGCCACATGAAAACGGCCGTGCTCCCGCTGGTGATCACGCAAGCAAACTCCGAAGCCGCGTTCGGGCTCGAGCCGAGGCGGTTCCTGCAACTCGTCCAAGAGCATCGGATCCCGCTGCTACCGGCGCTCGCCAAGACCAAGATCCGCGCCGTCAAGGCGGCCGACCTGCTCGCCGCGCTCGAGTCCACCCAACCCGGGCCCGCGAGCGAGCAGGAATCCCAGTTTCAGCGCCTCGCGCGCGCGGCGGGGATCTAGGGGATGATCACCCCCGTCACCGACCACGTCGAGCAAGGGCTTGGCAAACTGATCAGCCGCTACAAGCGCCGCCGTCGTTTCGCGGCGTGGGTCGCGTCGTCGATCCGTCAGTTTCAAGAAATCGAGGACGCGGCGTGGACCGTGATCAACTCGCGCGACGTGGACACGTGCGACGCCCCGCGCCTGGAACTTCTCGGGAAGGTCGTCGGACAGAAGCGGCGCGGAGAATCGCTCGAGCGCTTTCGGCTCTACGTGAAGGCCCGAATCGCGGTGAACAAGAGCAGCGGACGGATCGCTGACGTGCTCCGCGCTGCGCGCTTGCTCCTCGGTGGCGCCGGTTCAGTCACGATTCGGTTCGGCTCTCCCATGTTCTTTCGGATCGACAAGGTCGAACCGCTCGACCCCGTGACTACTGATCCCGTGGTCGTGGCCGAGCTCATTCGGGAGGCGACCTCGGCCGGTGTCGGCTCCGCGCTTGTCTACTCGCTCTCGCCCGCGGCGACGCGTTTCACGTTCTCCAATCTCACGACGAACCCAAGCACGCACACGTTCGGATCGACCACGTCCGGCGGTGCCGGCGGCAAGTTGTCCGCCGTTGCATGAGGAACCATGAACCAACCCGCTGATCTCCCCACCTTCGCAACCGATGCCAACTACCCGGCGGGAACCGACCCGTGGAGCGGAACGCCAACCAAGGTCAAGCCCGCGCTTGCGGTCACGGCGCCCGGGCACATGCCGAACACGGAATGGCCGAGCCAGTGGGAGAACTGGTGGAAAGCGAACGTCGCCGAGCACCTCGCGCTCGCCGCGGACGCGGCCGCGCTCAACTGGTCGGCGAACACCGTCGTCGATCTGACGCAACCGTTCACGCACGCCAAGCTGATTCAGTTCGGCGAACGCATGGCGGGCGTGCTGAACACGACGCTCGGCAAGACCGCGACGGGTGGAT
>Ga0137330_1000004_pt1 | contig 17651 bp, 10 predicted proteins | sample EasRivERMLT142_2_FD_104774 | JGI IMG/M metagenome (GOLD analysis project Ga0137330, IMG submission 104774) | Soil microbial communities from meander-bound floodplain in the East River, Colorado, USA - East River MetaG ERMLT142_2 | ecosystem: Environmental > Terrestrial > Soil > Floodplain ...
TAATAGGTAAAGTGCGTTTTTGATAAGGATGTTATTCAAGTTCGAGTCTTGAAAGAACTATATATAGAGTATAAAGATTATTATATAATAATATATAAAAAATTATTATATATAATTGAGATCTATTATATCAATTATTAGAGAATTGACCGAGGGGTTTAAGGTGATAAGCTTGAGACTTGTTTGGTCTTTTTAGACCACATCCGTTCGAATCGGATATTCTCTGTTTTATAATAATAATATACGGGTTAGAGCCAGGATGGTTAGGCGTCTCATTTGGGTTGAGGAGTTGTTATGTTCGAATCATAATAACCCGATTATAAAAAAAATTGTATTAAAAATCACATTAGTAATGTGATTGATATGGAATGTATTATTTCTACATTAAATGTAGGCAAGTATACAAAGAAACTATTATGGATACCTAGCTATATATCAAAGAGAGAAATAATTTAATTTGTGTTTTTATAAAGATAAAATAAACACATGAACTCTTTGAGAAATCAAATAATAAACGAAGTAAATTGAAATATCTTATTAACTTCAGGAAAAGAAATCAAACGAGATTCTATGATTAGTGTGAATGAAAGTAGAAAAGCCTAGATATATAATAGAATATATTTAGATATATATTGTAATAAATACACAATAAGAACATTACTAGATTTAAAAATCTACTAATATATTAAATAAGTAAAATGGATTTAAATCTGTTTGAATAAAAGGGGAACCTTCCTCTAAGGCTAAATATGATATATGAGCGATAGTGAAAAGTACCGTGAGGGAAAAGGAATTGAAATAGTAGTTTTATAAGCAGCTCGAGTAAAGTTTAAATAAATAATGAGAGCGTACCTTTTGCATAATGGGTCAGCAAGTTAATATTAGATGCGAGCAGAAATGCCTAGATAAACCAATTATGAAATAATGAGTAAGTATCTAAAATTAGACCCGAAGCCTGGTGATCTTACCACAGTCAGGGTTATAAAAGCCCGAACGGGTTATCGTTGTAAAGATATCCGATGAATTGTGGTAAGTAGTGAAAGACAAAACTGACTAGGATAGCTGGTTTTCCGCGAAACCTATATAAGTAGGTAATTCAATTTATATCATAGCAGGTACAGAATTGTGATCTCAGACAAATTTTATTAGAAAAAATTTTTTTGTATACATCGGGGGATCGTGAAGATTTTATCGGTGAGTATTTGCTCTCGGAAGGGCAATGATGAATATTGAATAATCAGACATAGGACGATAAGGTTGTATGTCTAAAGGGAAACAGCCCAGAACAAGTGTTTAAGGTTCCAAAATTATTGTTAAGTGAAATTAAAGAAGTTTTTTTCAAATACAACCAGGAAATAGGCTTAGAAGCGGCCATTTTTTGAAGACCTCGTAACAGAGCACTGGTTTAACAATATTATTTTTTATAATGTTTTAAGTAAAAAGCACTGAAGATATAACGGATCTAAACAATATACCGACACCTTGTCCATATTTTAATATTTTTATACACTTAAAAAAAAATATTATATGTGGGGTAGCGGAACGTTGGGTAAGCCTTTTACTTATTCTCTTTTAATTTGATGTTATTTAAATTATTTGATGATTGATTTAATTAAAAGACATTTCTTTAAATTTATTTGTAATACCTAAATAAATTTTTTTTATTAAAAGAGGCTTATTTAGACTGGTAGCATCAGTTTATTTAATGTTCTAAGGAATTATTAAATATCTGATGTTCTAAGAGAGTTATTAAATCAAGAATAAAAAAGGCAACCCCCAAGTGAGAATGCTGACATGAGTAACGAAAAAGGGTTTACACCCTCGCCTTAAGCTTATGGAATTCTAATAAAGTAACGGCCTCTAAGTTCACATCCTAAAGGATTAAACGATGAGCAAAACTATTTCTTTTTAAAACAACCTTTTTAAAGAGTAAAAAGCGTTCTGGAAATTATAGAAGAGCGTTGCTATTAATTGACAAATAAACTGAAACAGATGATGCAGTTAATAGCAGTGCGGTGTTAAAAAGTAGATTGATCATTTGCTACCAGAAGTATCTAAAAAGATATGAGTAGGTCACCGTAGCTGGTTGTCACACATACTAGCCAGGACCGTACCTAGAAACTAACACAAGTAAGCGAGTAGAGTATACGAAGGCGTTTGAGCTAACAATCATTAAGGAACTCGGCAAATTGACTCCGTAACTGCGGGATAAGGTGTGCCATTTTACCTGATTAATATCAGAGAGAGAAGAGGAGACATAAAATGGTGTTGTACGACTGTTTAATTAAAACACAGCACTTTGCCTAAGATGTTAAATCTAAGTATAAAGTGTGCCGTCTGCCCAATGATGGCTGGTTAACGAATTTACTTAGTTGACTAAAATATGCTAGGTTTTGAAGGAACCCCCATTTAATGGCGGCCTTACCTATGAGGGTCCTAAGGTAGCAAAATACCTTGGCATTTAAATGATGTCGTGCATGAATGATAAAACGATACAACAGCTGTCTCAATGATTGGCTCAGTGAAATTGGAATAGCAGTGAAGATACTGCTTGCCTCTAGTTAGACGAGAAGACCCTTTGCAGCTTTACTGTTACTAATTACTGGATGTGATTTAACTAATTGTAGTGTATAAGGTAATTGTTAAGATAAAATTGAAACACCTTTATTTAGTTTGTCATGTAGTTTATTATATTTAATCAATACTTTTTTTCGTAAAAAGAGAGATCTCGAATAAGGGGGTCTTTTGACTGATTAATAAAGTTTACAAAACTTATCCAAAAAATAACAGGTTTTTTTTGGATAAGTCTACAAAACTTATTCAAAAAATAAGGTTAACCAAAAAATAACAGGTTAACTGCCTGGAATGGAAACAGTTGTTAGTGGACGGTTTATGCGGGGCACAGATCCCATAAAGAGTACCTGGGTGTATCCAAAGTTAATCTGTAAAACTGCATTATGCAATTAAGTATATATTGATTTTATTTGTTAAAAGTGAAAAATCTTTATGTTATTTTTATCTTTTAAGAAATAAAACTATATGCTTTTTATTTTTAGTTTGCCATTAATTGTCTATCAATTAATTCAGTTATTTTTCTATTGATTTAGAACTTTTTTATATTTATACTAAGTAAGATTTTATCTATATGGAAAATAGATGTAAAAATAAACATTATACTTTTGTTAGTGTTTATATTTGTTTTTTTTGTATCAAACTAGTAATACTGGTTATGTATAACTATAAAAATGACCTTTATTTTTACTTTTAAAGTTTAATGGCTTAATCTTGCTTTACTGTTTGACCTACACGTCTTTCAGTTACGTAAGTAGGGCATATGATCACAAGATACAGAAAGGAAAGGTCTTGTATTATTGAAAAAGTTACGCTAGGGATTAACTGTTAGTCCTCCAATGTACTTTATTTTCATCTTTAATGAAAATAAAATTTATTATTGGTAATTTAACTGGGTAAATTTCAAGAAAAACTTTTGGGTTTCGTTTTTTATTAAAAAAAATAAATAAAAAATGAAAAGCAAAAAGAATACTTGAAGCGAATATTATTTAAACATAAATAAAACAATTAAGTAATAACGTTCAACGACTATATGGTGAGTTATGTTTACAATAAACCATTTTATATGCCCAGCATTTTTTTTTTATTTAAACTATATATAACTTGTTAAATATTATGTTAAGCCTTTTTAAGGTTTTATTTATTATTTCTATAAAATAAAAACTATAAAAAAAAATATATAATATAACAAGCACTATTTTATTTTATGAATATTCATAAACTAAATTTATATTAATAAACTAAATTTATATCCTCTTTTTTCTCATCTTTGATAAAAAATTCAGCTTAGTTAATTTTTAAATTTGAGTATTAGACTTAACATTAATTAGATTTTTAAAGTCATATTTTTAACATGACATGTTAAATTTATTTAATAAAAAAATAAAAAGTACTGTTAATCTTTTAGGCAATAAAGATTATATAGTTAATGACTATACTTTAAATAATTCTAAAATAAGAAATGAAGTTTTATTTTGAAGTAATGCAGATTTGGAAAAAAAAAGTCTGTATAAAACTAGACATTTTCCACCTGCAACCAAAGAATGATTTAATAGTATTTACTCATTTAATAAGAATAATAGTAAATCTTTAATTGTAGCAGATAAATTAGTAAAAGATTTATTTTTCTTTTATTTTAATCTAGGTTCAAAATACATAAAAAGATTTAGAAAAAAATTTACTAGAAAATTTCTAAGAAGATTTACAATAAAGTGAAAATTTATCCCTAAATACATTTTAAGGTACTCAGCTAACAAAACATTTGTAAGTAGAGCTGAAATTAAACATAACAATGAAAAAGTTATTATTACTGTTTTTACTTTTAATAAAGTGAGAAACTATTTGCTAAAAAAAACATTAAAAAAAAAAAAGCTTCAAAAACATTTATGAAAACGTTTTTTTAAATTATTTAAAAAAGTTAACAGAATAAATAACTTAATTGTTAAATTACAAAGTTTTAGATTAAATAGTTTAAAAAAAAATATATATTTAAAAAAATTCTTTTTTAAAGATATTGTTTTTGCTGCAAGAAAAAAAAATAACATAATTAACACTAAAAAACTATTTTTTTCCAGTTACTTTTATAAAAATTTAAATTTATCACCATTAGGTCTTGGTTTAAGTAGTTTATTAAGTAAAATTTATAATAAAAAAATAGAGTTAAATATAGTTAATTTAAAAGCTATATATCTAAACAGTGATATACTTTCAGATATTGTTGTTCTAAAGTTAGAAAACAATAAAAACAAATTATATTTTTTATTAAATAGGATTTTAGATTTTGCTAAAATAACACCATTGTCTATTGTTATACTAACTAAAGATATTGTAGATAATGCATCATTTTTAAAAGGAAAAAAAAAAGAAAACATTTTAAATACAATTAAACATAAAGCAATTACGGGTGTAAGATTAGAAAGTTCAGGTAGATTAACCAGACGAAAAACTGCTTCAAGAGCTGTATTTAAAGTTAGATATAAAGGTAACTTAAAAGATATAAGATCAAGTTTTAAAAATGAACGATCAGTAATGTTAAGAGGTCATTTTAAACCTAATTTACAATATACAAATGTAAATTCTGAAACTCGAATAGGATCTTTTGGTTTAAAAGGTTGAGTAAGTAGTTTTTAAATTTTTAGTTAGGTATTTTTTTAGATCTAAAAAAATAATTTTATATCGTGTTGCAAAAATATAGTATAAAAAAAAAAAGATGAAGAAAAAGTCTTAACCATTTTGAAAATAATGGGATATAGGTTCTAAAACCTTATTAAAAAAATGAATGAACAGGCTAATTGCGCCAGAGAGTACAAATTGAGTGCGCAGTTTGGCACCTCGATGTCGGCTTAGCTCATCCACATGAATGCAGGAATCATGAAGGGTTCGACTGTTCGTCGATTAAAGAGCTACACGAGCTGGGTTAAATACGTCGTGAGACAGTATGGTTTCTATCTTCTAGAGGAAATTAGAGTAAAATAAGGATAGCCCCTTCGTACGAAAGGAGTTGGGTATGTTAACCTCTGGTTTACCTGTTGTTTATGCGCCAAATATTAGTTAACTAAAAATTAGTTAATAAAAACATTATCTCGGAATAAACTGAATCAGATGAAAGGATATTGTAAGATTTTTATTAATTGCGATATTTTCATTAATTGTAATTACATTTGGTATATTACTAATGTAAATTACTCATGGATACTACTTTTACTCTAGTATGTATATATAGCATAGGCATGGCAGGAAAGCTATGTTAGTTAAAGATAAATGCTGAATGCATATAGGCATGAAACTTACCTTAAGATACTCTTAAAGATGCGTAGATTAATACTACGAACATTACATATATTATCAATAAATATGAACAAAAGCATATTTTTTATTGATAATATATTAATAGGCTTTAGCTGAAATGATTTTGATATCTTTAGGTATAAAGTACTAATTACTTATCATAAACTAAATAACATACTTATCGTAAATACTTTACAGGCTTGGTTTGCATAATAGTAATGCACCCGTTTTGTAATCGGTAGATATGGGTGCAAATCCCGTACTGAGCTTTATATAAAAACTAATGAAAAAACATATTAATTTTTTGTTTCGCCGTATTATATATTTAATAGAAAATAAAATCTATATCACTTTTTTATATTTGTTAAATAATTTAAATATAAGCGGATTGATGTAATGTAACATAACTGGCTCATGACCAGTATATAGGGGTTCAAATCCTCTGTCCGCTCTATAAAATTATTATATACTGCTTATAATTTAATCAGTAAATATAAAACATAATTTTCCACTAAATTTTATACTTTTGTACTTTTATATGCTTAAAAAAGGTTATAGCTTAATAGGAAAAGCCAGCTGCTCATGATAGCTTAGATGAATGTTCGAATCATTCTGGCCTTAATCTAGCTAAATTAAATAGTGCTAAAGTTAATCAATGTTAAAATTTAAAATTAAATAGTGCTAAAATTAAGCAATGTTAAAGTTTAAAATTAATCAGTGTTAAACTTAAATTGTATAGTTAAGCAATTTTAACATTATGAAAAGTCAATGTTAAATTTAAAGTAATTAAAAAAAAAAATATCTATATTTAATAAAAAAAAAATAATCCTAGTGCTGGAATTGGTAGACAGGGCGAACTTAAGATTCGCTGATTTATGATCGTAAACGTTCAAGTCGTTTCTCGGATAATTGGTCGCACAAGCCATTGATTTACTAATGAACCATAATTAATATTTTGTTCTTATGTTAATTATTATTTTGTTGTTATGATAATTATCATCATATAATTATCACTATCATATAAATATCACCATCTTATAACTATTACCATTATATGATTATTGCCATGATATAATTATTACCATAATACATTTATTACTATGATGTATTTATGCTATGGTATACTTATTACCATGATATAATTATTATTACAATGATATAATTATTATTACAATGATATAATTATTATTACAATAACATATATTGTAAAACGGGTTATAAAGATCTATATTAGCATACCAATTAGTCCTATTCACAAAAATGAATATTTTACGTGTTTTAATTAAATTGTTATAAAAAGTATTATTGTAGCTACATCAAAAGTAGTTTAATTAGAAAATTAATCATGTATTTACATATAACTATCTTTTAGTTAGCGATAATATAGTTTTTATTTAAAAATATTTGCAAAGTAATGCTACAGACCTAGTTACTTAACCAAATAATTTTTTAATGCAAAAAAATGTTTTGTGTTTGTGACAATATTCTGCTATTTAGCCCACATATGTATTGTTTTCATTTTTTTTGGATATTTTATATATGTAGTATGCTTTTTATATTGTATGCTTTTTATAATATATGCTTTTATATACTATGCTTTTTATATTCTACGTTTTTTATATTATATGTTTTTTTATTGTACGTTTTTTATATTGTGTGCTTTTATTATAATAATGAAGATAACGCTATTTTTATAATATACCATAAAGGGTAATATACTTATATCTATATGCTTTTACGTTTATTTAATATATACGGTATTTGCAGTATAATCTATATATATTTATATGCTTATAATACTATAAACTGTTTAATAGACCCAATAGTCAAGCGGTTAAGACATAGCACTTTCCATGTTACATACCTGGGTTCGATCCCCAGTTGGGTTAAATAAAAAATTTTTTATAACGATTTAGTTATTTATATTAAAAGGGGATATAGTTTAATTGGTAAAACTGCGATTTTGCATATCGTTATTTTAGGATCGAGTCCTAATATCTCCAACATGTTTGTTGCTTTTTTTGCTTTTATGTTTAGTGTTTTATTTGTCTAAAAATATTTTTTAAATCTAAAGGTGTTTAAATTTAAGCTCGATAAGCTCAAGACAAACTTTTATGTGGTATATTTAGCTTGATAGGTTTAATTTAGTTTTATTAAATTTAAGACTAATTTTTAAAGTTCGATTCTTTTTTAGGCTTATGAAATGATTAATAATTATATTTTTATATTTAAATGGTATAACCATTTTTTCTGTTTATGTAGCCCTTTCTAGTTGGCCTTTTTGATTTGATATATGATTTTTTTATTTTGGTATTTGATCTTATTGGTTTGGTATTTGGTTTAAGTGAACTTACTTTGTATCAAAGCAAATTAGCTATTATACCTATAATAGTTTATAATAATGTTGGGGAAAAACAAGTAAAAGAAGCTGTTGTAGAAGATAATAAAGGAAATGTTTATAAATGAGTGAACACTTTAACAAAGGAATGTTATATAGGTAGTTCAGTAGATTTATCTAGAAGAATTCTATATTATTTTAATATAAAATATATGACTAACTATAAAAGTAAATCTATTATCTATTCTGCTTTATTAAAATACGGACATAAAGTATTTAAGTTGGAAATATTAGAATATTGTGATAAAGAATTAGTCGTAGAAAGAGAACAGTATTATATAAATACGTTAAAACCTAGATACAATATTTTAAATATTGCGGGTTCATCTCTAGGCTTTAGACATTCAGAAACAACAAGAGCAAATATGAGTTTAAATAATACTAAATAAAAACATCCTTTTTATGGTAGAAAGCACACTGAAGAGTCAAAAGTAAAAATGGCACTTTCTTCCCCTTTAGCTAAAGCTGTCTAAGTTATAGATGTGGAAACAGGAGAAAAAAAATTTTTTAATTATAAAGTTCAAGCAGCTAAATACTTGAATGTAAGTGAATGAACAATTCGTAGTTTAAAAAAAAGTAAAAAGATTTATAAAGATAAATATCAAATTAGAGGTATTTAGATTACTTAGTGTGTTTTTAATATCTATTTTTATTTCTCTTTTTCAATTATATTTATTTCTATTTTTTACACTATTGAGATTCTAACCAAAATTTTTATAGGTAATAGACAAGCAGCTAAATATTTAAATGTGGGATAATCTACATTGCGTAGATATAAAAAATTAAATAAACTTTTAAAAGGTAAATATTTGATATCGAATGTTAACATTTAAATTTTGTTAATGTTTTTTATTAAGAAAAAAAAAAAAGCTCGGGTAGCACAATTGGTAGAGCATAATATTGAAGCTATTGAGGTTATAAGTTCAAATCTTATCTCGAGCATATTTTTTAATGGGTATGCTGGAATTTCGTAGTCAGGTCTCGCTTAGGACGAGATGGTTTAATTACCATGTAAGTTCAAGTCTTACTACCCATATATTAAAATAAAAAAAAATAAATGAATAGTTATAGAATTACGTATAATTCTCTTTTTTATGGTCCTGTGTTACATAAGTGTATAGAAAATGGTTGTATAGAAAATAAAGATTCTAATAGTGGTTCGTATTTGGTTATGTTTAGAGTATTAAAAAAAGGTAGTAATAAAATAATATATAATTACATATATTATCCTGAGGTATTTACTAATAGTATATTGGCTCATATGATATTAAAAAGTGGTTTTAAGTTTAAGGAGTGGGGAGATTTTTTTACTCTTATAGACACTAATTTAGGTGATGATTCTATAGATGATATAAAAGAATTAAAAGATAGAAAGGATGAATTAAACGAGCATTGGTTAGATTATAGAAGTTCACCTGAATATACTTTACCTGAGGGAGCGGATTGCCAAAGTATTCTTGATTTTATTAAAAAATTAACTAGTATAAATGATATAGATACTATGATTATGTATATAGACAGCATGATAAAAAAAGATTTCGAAATACTTTTTCTAGATCTTTTTGGTGTAAGAGGTCAAGAGATTTTAAAAAGGTGGTTAGTTAATTATCATGATGATTTATATTTTATAAAAGATTGTTTATTTGCTGTAAAAGATCTGAATAGTTTTTTAAATAAGTTAAGAGAAAAAGGTTGTGTGGTAGATAAAGGTCCAAAAAGCATGAGAGATCAATTAAATTCTATGAATAGTTTTTTATCTTGTTGAGATGGAGACTTTAGAAATAGTTTATATAAACATCATCTTACCAAAATTAATAATGGTAAGATACCTAGTGATAAAAAATTATCTAGAAATAAATTTTCTTTCCATAATATACATCAAAAAATGGGTAAGATAAAATGATAAAAATCTTATATTAATAGGTTAGAAAATAAATAAGTTAATGGATTAGAAAATAAGTAATAATAAATATTATAAAAAACTAATTTTAATCTATATGTATTTATTTAAACCTATAAATAGAGCTTTTTTTAATTAAATTTCAATAAAGGAACTGTAGAGTGGAATCCTGAATATTATATTTGAGTGATAAACTTGCTTTACTTAAATTATAGCTATGTTTTTATTATTATATTTTTAACATTATTTTTAACATTATTTTTAATTATATAATAATAAGGTCAAAAACTTTAAATAATATCTAAAGTGACTAAGGGTAAAACATTGTTAAAAATAATTTTTAATTTAGATTAAAAATTATTCCTTTAAAAATCTACAAGGTTTGTCTATACCTTTTGTTACATTTTAGTTAAGAAGGTATAACAATAAAAAAAATATTCCGTAGACTAATAGGTAAGTCATAAATTTTTGGTATTTAACATTGAATGTTCGAATCATTCCGGAATAAAAGATTTATTATATTTAAATTATTTAGGTTTATCTAGAACCTTTAATCTAGTATTGTGTTTTTAAAAAAAATGATTATGAATATGAACAAACAATTTAATATAAATTTCGATGTAAGATCAGATAAGTTAAATTTTTCGCTTTTTTGATTAACAGGGTTTGCTGATGCAGAATCTTCTTTTGCTGTCAATATTATTAAGTCAGGATACAATAAGTTAGGTTGAGCGGTACAATCTGATTTTTCAATTGAATTGCATATAAAAGACTTAGAGTTATTACAAAATATAAAATCTCATTTCGGTGTAGGATCCATTAGAATACGTATTAAAAATGATGTAGCAAAAAGTGCTATCTTGTCAGTTAGAAGTGTAAAAGATTTATTAGAAATTATAATACCTCATTTTGATAAATATCCTCTTTTAACGCAAAAAAGAAGAGATTTTTTATTATTCAAAGAAATAGTTATTATAATGAATAATAAACAACACTTAACCTTAGAAGGTTTAGAGAAAATAGTATCTTTAAGAATGGCGATGACTAAGGTTATACCTGAAAACTTAAAACTTCATTTTGCTCATATTTCTAAAAGTAATTTTTCTTTAAAATTAACTTCTTTACAACCTAATCTAGAATGATTAGTAGGATTTGTAGATGGTGATGGGTGCTTTTTCGTAAATCAACAAAAAAATTCTTCTAATAATACTAAAGAAACAGTTTACTTAAAATTTCAAATTACTCAACACTTAAGAGATAAAATTTTAATGGAAAACTTAATAGGCTTCTTAGGTTGTGGTAGAATACAAGAAGATCTCAAGAGATCTGTAGTTAATTTTATTGTAACAAAACACAAAGATATAGCTAAAGTAATCATACCTATATTTAACCAACACCCTTTAATGTCTAGTAAGCATTTAGATTATAAAGATTTTTGTATAGTTTCTACAATAATGAAAAAATCCTCGTTAACTTCAGACGATTACAAAAAAATAGAGAGTATTAAATCTGGAATGAATAAGGGTAGAAATATAGATGTAAATACTCTTAACTAACTCTTATTATACCCTGTTAGTTATATTGATCGATAGTTACTTTCAGTTATCACGAAATAATGTAAGCTACGTATTAATGATAAGTTAAAAGTAAAGACAAGATTATGTTAAACCCAGATTGCGAAGATTAAGCTTGAATTTAATGCGTACTTACAAAAAAAATAATAATTACTATTATTTTTAAATTTGTCGAATTATAATTTCTATTACTTTATAATTCGATGGATTAAAAGGAAGATATAGTTCAATAGGCAGAACAACTGTATGTGGCACAGTAAGTTCCCTGTTCAATTCAGGGTATCCTCCCTTTAATTTTTTTATTACTTTTTTCATACCTTTACTTTTTTCATATTATTACTTTTTTAACACTTTTACTTTTTTAATACCTTTACTTTTTTAATACTATTACTTTTTTTAATACTATTACTTTTTTCATACTATTATTTTTTATAGTTTTATTAACAATTTAACATAAAAGTAGAATATCATATAAAAAACACAAGTAATATGGGCCAGGATAGTTCAATTGGTTAGAACATTAATTTCATGCATTAAGAATGAGAATTCAAATTTCTCTCCTGGCTAATGGTTTTATTATATTTAAGTTTATAAAAGGGATGAGCATAGATGGTTCTATATTTTGATTGCAGATCATAAATTTGGGGTTCAATTCCTCCTTATCCCTGTTAACAATAAATTATTGCATATTTATTGTTAATATTTTTTTTTTTAATTCCGTATTACTATATATAGGATATATATTAAATGTTGGTATGGAAAAGAGCAAAATATAGATAGTATATATATTAATGCTTACAGATCTCACGTATTTTAAACTTATGTTTATGCATCACATTTGGTGTTTTTTACCTTTATTAATTTTTGTTAAACGTATATAACACTTTTTTAAATACATTTATAATTAATAAAGGTACAACATCGTAAAATTTATTCTAAGTTGCTTAATATTTAGACTAATTTTCATAAAATTAAATTTGGTATTTAAGATTGATAAATTAAAGGTATAAATTATAAGGTATAAATTCTAAGGTATAAATTATATGGTATTAATTATAAAACATATTTTATAAAGTATAAATTATAAGATATAAATTCTAAGGTATATTAGATAAGATATAAAGTTACCAGTAAGCATATGGATAATTTATTATTTAAACCCCTATTTGCTATAATTTAACATATTAAAGTTTACAAAAAGCCCTTAGGTAAAATGGGAGTAATAGATATTATAAAAAACTAATTTTAGTCTATTTTTTTTTTTAACCACTAAACTTAGACAGGGCTATTTTAATTCAATATAGGGACTGGGTTTCCGTCTACACTCAATAGTTAATTGCACGTACTATTTATATTTTTTATTAGTAATTAGAATTTGTTTGTGATAATTACAAATAAATTTTTATAGTGTTTTTTTTATCATTATTGTTTATTTGGTTAAATTTTAACTAAATATAAATAAGATAATTTTTGCATAATCTTTATTTTTTTTTTTTTTTAATATAAAGTTAATTATAATTATTATAAATTATATAAAATAATTAAAAATTTAGTAATTAGTCCAGGTTTTAACACGAATCATTAAACAATTTTAGTTTGCCCATTTTTGTTGAAAAAGTGGAAGAACTGAAAAATAGTTTAAAGGTAAAAAACTAGTTTATTGTTCACCTTTATACCATTAAATTTTTTAATTTTTGGTGTTTATAAAAAAAAACTATGTTTGTTAGAATAAAAATCTTATGTTTTAAAGTACTGTTTATACTTTAAAGATTTATTAAAATAAAGTAATAAAAATTTTTTTTAATAAAATATGATAACTAGAAGCAATACATTGCATAGTATTATAAAAGCATAATAAAAATTTGTTTCTTGGAAGAGGGCATTAGGCATAGTTCACTTTTTAATCCACACAAAGAAGATTCTATAAAATCTTATAGTTCTATAAATACAATAAACGAACAAGACAATACTATAAACGCAAAAAAGTCTGAAATAAGTATGTGAACAGAAAGATGATTTTTATCTAGCAATGCTAAGGATATAGGAACATTATATCTTATATTTGCCTTATTTTCTGGTTTAATAGGAACTGGGTTCTCTGTGTTAATAAGATTAGAATTATCAGGACCAGGTGTTCAATATTTAGCAGATAATCAACTTTATAACAGTATAATAACTGCTCATGCTATTCTGATGATATTTTTCATGGTTATGCCTGCTTTAATAGGAGGTTTTGGTAATTTCTTATTACCTTTACTAGTAGGTGGCCCAGATATGGCAAATAAAAAGGGTTACCTTGGGAATATATTAAATAAAAAATATTATAGCAATAACGTTAAAATTAAAAATAATTTAAATACATATTTAGCAGGTTTATTTGAAGGAGATGGACATATCTGAATTCAAAATATTAATTTTATTAAAAAACATAATCCAAGATTTTGTATAACTTTTAGTTTAAAAAATGAACCGCTAGCTAAAAAGTTATTAGAAATAATAGGATCAGGATTTATTAGATATAAACCTAAAGACAATGCTTGTGTATTAGTTATTTCACCTGTAGTAGGTTTAAAGAAAATAGTTTCTTTAATTAATGGTGAATTAAGAACACCTAAGATACATCAACTTCACAGTTTGATTGATTGATTAAATAAAAATCACAATACAAATATAGATAAATTACCTTTAAAAGAAAGTTCTTTGTCAGATGACAGTTGATTAAGTGGTTTTATAGATTCTGATGGAAGTTTTTCTGTACAACATACTAAAGTAGAAAATAATGCAAAAAAAAGGAAAATATCTTGTAGATTAAGAATTGAGCAAAGAATGTTAGACCCTGTAACTGGTAGTAGTTACTTTAATGTTTTAACAAATATAGCTGAATTTCTTAATTGTAAATTGTTAACTAGAAAACAAAAGTCTACAGGGAACGAATATTATACTTTAGCAGCATCAAGTAAAACATCTCTGGAGATTATAGTAAATTATTTTACAAGATATCCTTTATTTTCAAGTAAATATTTAGATTATAAAGATTGAAAGGAAATTGTACTATTAATACTTGAAAATAAACATTATACAGAGGAAGGTTTGATTAAAACAGATTCTGTAAGAAATAGTATGAATAGACAAAGAACTTTTTTTAATTGAGACCATTTAAATAAATTATCTGCTTAAGTCTATAACTATAATTATTTTAATTTAATATATAAGCCCTAAACCAGGGAATGCCGTTAAAAATGCAAATTTTTATTATTACTTCGCTGTATGCATAGAATCTTTCGAAAATGGAATAAATTTTCCAGTTAACATATACATAGGCACCTAATTTGAGTTTATATACATCTAAAGTTGTATTTTCAACAAAAACTAGTAGCAATAATTATGTATACATGGTAAGAATGTGCAGGAAACTAAAGTAGTTTAAATTATAAATAGGATCCTCAGAGACTATACGCGAGGCCCCTTAGTTATAAGGGTGAAAACATAGTGCATGCCAGAAGTAACCGATTACTTTTTTAATTTGACTAAAAAAGTCAAATGGTTAAAGATTCCCTAGATTAAATAATATAAGTTTCTGACTATTACCTCCTAGTTTATTTTTATTTGTATTTGCTAGTGTAATAGAAAATGGAGTAGGTACAGGTTGAACTCTTTATCCTCCTCTATCAGGTATACAAAGTCATAGTGGACCAAGTGTAGATTTAGCTATATTTGGATTACACTTGTCTGGTATAAGCTCTCTTCTTGGAGCTATTAACTTCATTACAACAATCTTAAACATGAGAAGTCCAGGTATAAGATTACATAAATTAGCTTTATTTGGTTGAGCAGTTGTAATTACAGCTGTTTTACTTTTATTATCTCTACCAGTATTAGCCGGTGGAATAACTATGGTTCTTACAGACCGTAACTTTAATACATCATTTTTTGAAGCAGCTGGTGGTGGTGATCCTATATTATTCCAACATCTTTTCTGATTCTTTGGTCATCCAGAAGTTTATATATTAATTATACCAGGATTTGGTATAATAAGTACAACAATATCAGCTTATTCTAATAAAAGTGTATTTGGTTATTTAGGAATGGTTTATGCCATGATGTCTATTGGAGTATTAGGTTTTGTAGTTTGAAGTCACCACATGTACACAGTTGGTTTAGACGTGGATACAAGAGCGTATTTCACTGCAGCTACATTAATAATTGCAGTACCAACAGGAATTAAAATATTCTCTTGATTAGCCACATGTTATGGTGGATCATTACATTTAACACCATCAATGTTATTTGCTTTAGGTTTTATATTTATGTTTACTATTGGTGGGTTAAGTGGTGTTGTTTTAGCGAACGCATCTCTGGATATTGCATTCCATGATACTTATTACGTTGTAGCTCATTTTCATTATGTGTTAAGTATGGGTGCAGTATTCGCCTTATTTAGTGGATGATATTTCTGAATTCCTAAAATATTAGGATTGGATTATAATATATTATTGTCTAAAGTCCATTTCTGAATTTTATTTATCGGAGTTAATGCTACTTTTTTCCCTCAACACTTCTTAGGTTTACAAGGAATGCCTAGAAGAATTAGCGATTATCCTGACGCTTTTGCAGGTTGAAATTTAATAAGTAGTTTTGGTTCTATTATATCTGTTATTGCATCATGATTATTTTTATATATTGTGTATAATCAATTGGTTTATGGTAAAGCTGTTTCAAGATATCCTTGATTAAAACCTCAATTTTTCAGTGATTTATTACAAACATTATTAAATAGAGCTTATAATAGTTTAGAATGATGCTTGAATAGTCCACCTAAACCTCACGCATTTGTAAATTTACCTCTTCAAAGTGCTTTAAGTGATTTAGCAGGTAATTTAAATGATTTAGCAGGTATAATTAGTGATTTAAATTATCATTTACCTAAACTTTCAGGGTTTATAATAGAATTTAATAATACTTGTTTATCTTATAATGTTAAACCAAAAACAGATACAACAGGTTTTATGGAACTTTTTTTTTATAATGATAATTTGACAGATTCTGAGGTAGATAATATTAAAACAAGGGTAGGTATTATAGATCGGTTAGTTAACACTGAAGGGGACAAAGCTAAGGAATTGCTTGAAAAAGGTTTAAAAATAGAGCAAAATTTAAAAGCCCAAAACCCCAATTATACTTCTCAGTTAACTGAAAAAGTAGCTGAGTTCAGAAGATTAAATGCTAGTTATAATCATTAAACAATACATTTTAATTTGTTCTATAATAGGTAATATTAGCCTATTATTTTGTATCTATTTAAGTATGTAGTACTTTGGTGTAAATATATAAATAATCTACTTTAAAAGATATATGTGTGCACTATCTACTTAAAATCTACTTTACAAAATCTATTTTTACAAAATCTACTTTAAAAAAATCTACTTAAAAAGATATATGTATGCACCATCTACTTAAAAAATCTACTTAAAAAGCTATAATAGTAAAAACATTAAATCATAGTTATACAAGTTATTTTATTTTTTTTTCTTTATGGTATTTTTGCTGGTTACTTTTTTTTCAAATCATTAAACATCTTTTTTAATTTTTATAGAATATATTTTATATTTTTTTAATAAAATGTTTTATAATCTTTAAAATCTATTTTTTTTTAATTATAACTTATTTTATTAATAATAAGATAAATAAAAATTAACATCATTAGTTTAATAACTAATCTAGTTTAATTTTTTTTTTACTTTTTTAGGATTAATTTTATATGGTTCAATGGTTTTATATAGTGTTTAAATAATTTACATATAGTGTTACAAGTTGCATAGTGTTATATATTAACATAGGGAAGTCCGGAGCTTTATACATAGATTTTTATTTACAATAAAAAATAGCCAAAGCTTTGGTCTTTAACAGAAAATAGAAATCA
>Ga0137330_1000006_pt1 | contig 15525 bp, 34 predicted proteins | sample EasRivERMLT142_2_FD_104774 | JGI IMG/M metagenome (GOLD analysis project Ga0137330, IMG submission 104774) | Soil microbial communities from meander-bound floodplain in the East River, Colorado, USA - East River MetaG ERMLT142_2 | ecosystem: Environmental > Terrestrial > Soil > Floodplain ...
GGGGCAAGGTGGACTATGGGACTGGTGCAGGGGAGTACGGGCTGTTCCTTGGAGAACTGACGACTCAGGACGCTGGCAGCAACTACACCTGCTCTGCGACGATGCACTTCCCTTTAGGGCCGGGGGCGCTTCTCACACCTCAACGAGTCAAAGCCTACTATCAGGCGTCTGACGGATGGGGAACGCCCTCGTTCACCTTCGCATCGGCCACGGTGATCGGGTCCGACGTTGGAACCCTCAACACGGGCACTCCAGACACGGCAGCGGACTACTCGGTGATCGGGGGCACGTTCAGCGCGGTTGGCAGGGGGTCTAGCGACCTCCAGGTGACGTTTACTGCTACTTCCCAGGCCGGGGGGACGGTTAACCGGCAGCGCCTCTTTGGGGCCACGGTAGACGGCACGCTGTCGAAGATTCGGAGGGGCGGTGTTTAAGAGGGACCTGACCACTTCGAAGAACATGGCTCTCTCGACTGTCCGGCTCCAGCCAGGGTCGTTCCAGAGGGCGGGGTCTTACTCGACAGCGCGTACCAATACTAGAGAGCGGAGGATCACGGTGTCGTTTGCTGGCGTCGGGGTCCCCACCGTCGTCTACCACGGGCTAGGGTTCCCGCCTTCCGGATACACGGTTCTGGGTATTGGGGCTGCGGCGTCGGTCTACAACGACTTCCCGATTCCGTCAACGAGCATGGTGATTGTCTTGAAGTGTGACGTGGCCAACACGGTTGCGGACATTCTGGTCCGATAGGAGGGCAAATGATCCCAATGATGCAGGCGCTTGCGAAGAAGATCGCAGCGCAGAACGATCCTTACGGGCAGGCAGACCAGTACCGAGCAGCCCTAGAGAAGCAAGCCTACGGTGACTCCGGAGCGGCGTATGGTCAGGGGCTCGACGCCATCACTCGCTACCTTGCTGGTGCTGGGCCTCTGGCCGACTCCGGAGCCGCTACTGCGTTGAAGTACAAGCTGGCATCCTCTGTCTACGGAAAGGCTCGCAGCCAGGTTGCAGGAGGGTACGCCGACTTCCTTCGTCAGATGCTTGCTCAGAAGCAGCAGTATATGTACCAGATGGCGCTGGCTCGGCAGCAGAAGAAGGATTCCAAGAAGGGGTTCAGCATCCCTGGTGCAATCGGTGGGGCTCTTGGATTCGTGGCTGGTGGTCCAGGTGGGGCTCTGGCCGGATACGGTGCCGGGAGCGGGATGGGTGGGTACTCCACCTCTGACAACTACGCGAACTACGGGTACGGTTGATGGCTGATTACGGGAGTCCTCCTTACCAGGAGTCGGCGTTCAAGTCTGCGCTTCGTCTTCTAGCTGCGGGGGCTCGTGGCGCTGGTATGGGCGCTGTAGCTCCTAACGCTCCGTGGGCCTTCGGGAACGCCTTCGCAGGAGAGGCTAGGGCTTCGTCCGCGGCTCGTGCTGCGGCGGAGCAGTACGCCATGAAGCAGGCCGAGGCCCGTCGTCAGCAAGAGGAAGACGAGTACAACCGGGGCTACAAGGATTTGCAGATGAAGGTCATGGAGAAGAGTCTGACCAAGGAACCCAAGGTAGAGAAGCCGGACATCACGAATATGGACCCTGAACAGTGGGCCACTCATCTCCAGCGTGTCCAGCAGGAGGAGGAGGCTCGCGCCGCCGCAAGAGCCAAGTACAAGGAACCGAAGCAGCCTAAGCCTGCGAAGGAACCGAAGCCTGCGAAGGAACCGGGAACCAGAATCCCGGCCAGTCTGAAAAAGACTGAGGCGGACCTTCTCAGGGAGATCAATTGGTCTCCAACCACCCCAGAAGAAGCCAATGATATGCCGGACTTCATGAAGCATTTGGCGGACATCATGACGGGCAGGGCTGGATTCGATTCCCCAGCCCTTCGGAGGGCCGCGCAGCTACGACTGAACGATATTCAGAGACAAGGCCGGTAGAGTGGCCGAATACCGCCCGTGGGAGAAGGGATACACTCCCAACACCTCTGCTCCCGCTGACCAGACTCTTCGCCCTTGGGAGAGAAAGCCTAAGAGCGAGAAGAAGGGCGGCGGGCCTAGCTTCCTAGTTGGCCTGGCGAAGGGGGCGGGCAAGGCGATTGTGTCTCCGTTCACGGAGGCAGCTAGGGTAGCCGGGGAGATGTACCCCGAGGTCTATCAGGCCTTCGGTGCCGAACCGCCTGCCCCTCAGCCGCGCCCAGAGCATCCAGGACGAGAGATCGCCCTTGGGCTGGCCCAGAACATCTACGTCCCAACTCCCATTGGTCCTGTGTCTCCTGTGGGGCTTGGGATGTCCGTCAAGCAGGCCGTCACGGCTGGGCAGCCTATCAATGGGCAGCCTCCCAACGCGGAGCAGGTGGGAGAGAGGCTTGGTGGGGCTGGAGTCGGGGCCTTCTTCTCGGCTCCTGGGGCACCGAAAGCCGCCATTGGCCGGGCCATGTCTGGGCCTAGAAAAGTGGCTGGGCCGCTCCCAGAGTCCGGTCCGGTAGAGCGAGTCCTAGAAACCATCAAGTCCGCTGAACCGCTTCGGGCCAAGCAGGAAGCTTTGTACACGAAGGAGCGTGGGGAGAGAGCGGCGAAGGCCAAGGCTGTTGGGCAGGCTGTAACTGGAGAGAAGGGATTCTACACTGAACTAAGCCAACTCAAGGGCGAACACAGCAGGGTTCCCTGGAAGGCCAGAGAGAAGATGGCCCAGGCCGACGTGGATCATCTGTTCAAGATGGCCGCCGAAAGCCCGAACCTACAGTATTTCGAGTCTGTCTCCGCCAGAAACGGGCTTCAGAAGCTACTGGGATACGGTGAGGTTCCGACTCATAGCGAACTCGCTCTGATGGAGAAGGTGTTCGGTGAGAAGTTCGTTACCGAGGTCCTGAATCACAGGCCAAAAATGGAGCGGTTGAAGGAACTTGGGTACGAGGTAGCCAACGTCCCTCGGTCTCTCATGGCAAGCTTTGACCTTTCCGCTCCGCTACGGCAGGGGCTTTTCCTCGGGGCCACATACCCCAAGCAGTTCGCTAAGGCGTTTGGTGGGATGTTCAGCCAGTTCGCCAGTGAGAAGTCATTCAAGGCCAGCATGGAGGAGATAAGGGGCCGAGAGACTTACTCCATGATGAAGCGGTCTGGGCTTGCACTCACTGACTTGGAGCGGTTCGCCAGTACCAGGGAGGAACAGTTCATTGGGGCTGGGCTAGCTGAGAAGTTCCCGATTGTGGGCCGTGGTGTGAGGGCGTCGAATCGGGCGTACTCAGGGTTCTTGAACAAGGTGCGAGCCGACGCCTTCGACTCTCTGGTCCGCGACGCCAAGGAAGCTGGAATAGACCCGGCCACCAACCCGAAACTAACTCGGGCCATATCGGACTTCGTGAATGATGCTAGCGGGCGAGGTGGAGGCAAGTTCCTGAGCGACCATGTTCAGGGACTCAACGCGCTGTTTTTCTCTCCACGATTCATGGCGTCTCGCATAAATCTGCTCAACCCGGCGAAGTACGTAGCGATGGACCCTATCACCAGGAAGGCTGCGCTGCGTGGCGCTCTCTCTCTTGGTTCTGCGGGCATAACGATTCTTTCCTTAGCGAAGTTGTCCGGGGCCAGCGTTGAGACTGATCCAAGGAAGGCTGACTTCGCCAAGATACGAATCGGGAACACTCGATACGACATCTTCGGCGGCTTCCAGCAGTTTATGAGATTCGCGGTAACGATGGCTAAGGGGCCAGAGAATGGAACCCGGTGGGACACCTTCACTCGGTTCGCAGAGACAAAGACTTCTCCGCTAGTGTCGTTCGGAATAGCTGCTCTACGTGGGAAGAACATCGTCGGCCAAGAGTTCAACCTAGATCGTGAGGCGCTGGATAGATTCGTACCTATGGTGGCCCAGGATGCTTACGATCTAATGAAAGAGCGTGGGGCCGTGTCTGCTCCAATGGCTATGCCTGCTATGTTTGGTGTAGGGATGCAGACGTACGAATCGAAGAAGAAGCAGGTCACCAAGAGGCCATGGGAAGTAGATTCTGTGGAGAAATAGGGGAGATCACTTTTTCGGGGGTGAGAAAGTGAATAGGGTTGAAGGGCAAATACGAGAGGCTAGGAGGCGAGGTGACGACAGCGGAAACTTGGGAGGAGTACAGGAAGCTGGTCCTCTCGGAGCTAGAACGGTTCGAGCAGAAGGCCAACGCCATTGACCGAAGGATTCACCAGCTGGACACCTCTGTTACGGAACTCAAAACCAAGATGGGCGTCGTGGCTGCGCTTGTGGGGGTGGCTCTTGCTTTACTCAACATCATTCTTAGGTTCTGGCCGTGACTATAGGAGATAAGCAGAGGCTGTTTGCTCGTCTCTACGCATCACTGATTCAGCACATCTATCTCCAAGGGTACGAGTGTACGTTGGACTGGGTGTATCGGCCCCCGGAGATAGCGCACTACTACGCCTCGATTGGGATCGGGATTAGGTCCAGCCTGCACACAGTGAAGTTGGCGGCCGACCTGAATCTGTTCAAGGAAGGAGTCTGGCTCAGGGAGACGAAGGACCACGAACAGTTCGGAGAGTGGTGGGAGAGGCAGCATGACCTCTGCCGCTGGGGAGGGCGGTTTGGGGACGGCAATCACTACAGCCTAGAACATGAGGGAAGGAAATGACGAGCGAGGACGAAGTACCCGTGCCGAAGGAAGGGGACGAGTGCCCGGTCTGTTCGTACTCTCCGGTGTATGAGGACGGAGGAGAAATCATCTGTGTTGGGTGTGACAGTCACTGGGAAAAACCAGAGGAGGACGAATGAATTCGGTTGTCGATATTCTTAATGGGATTGCACCGTTGATCGCTGTGCTGATGGGTACTGGGTTCTTCGTGAAGTACGTTCCCTTCATGTCGAAGGTGTCGAACCAACTGATCCCTCTCTTGAACGCGCTGATTGCTTTCTTCGCCGCGTTTGGTGGGACGGCTACCGTGGCTCACGCTGGGTTCTTCGGTGACTTGGGACACCAGTTGAGTATTGCTGGACGGATCGTGGCGTCTACGGCGGTGGCTGTGTTGGCAAGTGGGCTGTACGACCGATACTGCCGTCCACTGGAAGTGAAGCTGGGGCTCTCGAAGCCGTAAAGCAGAAGGGGCCAGCATCCCTGCCAGCCCCCCTTGGGCCTCCGCACCGGTTCACGCGGGGGCCTAAATTATTGGCTCCAGGTTTAGCCGTGATACCTGGAAGGGGAACGATTAACGACGAACGGAGGAACGCCGCACGGCCCCCGCTACTTCTTCTCCAGCCTCCGGAATCTCGCGTTCTGAGAACTGATATGCCGCGCTGTCTTGCTGCCTCGCCTAGTTGACTTCACTTGGTAGCCTTCGAAGTTCTTAGGCTTCTTCCCAATAGCTAGAAGCATATCCTCCCCGGTGTATCCCATCGGGAGTTTTCGAATCTTCACCTTCACAGAGAGAGGGCCGCCCTGGGTATCGCCTGCTTCGCCACTCCCGGCCCGCTCCAGCGCAGGTGACACGCGGAGTGCCCGACGTTGGCGAAATACTCCAGCGTGATCGGGTGCGCTCCCGCCGCGAGGAGCATCGTCGTCCCGATCTCCTGCTCGAAGCCGACCTGCCACCAATCGCGCTTCAGGGCTCCGTCAACGTAGAGCCGGAATCCGTCCTCGGAGGAGACGTAGAGGGTCCAATTACCAGACGTAGGTACGTTGACTGTCCCTGTCCATCGCACGCAAAAAGAGTCGGCTGGCACACCCGACATAGGCACGCCAGTCCCCCACTCGAAATCCACGGTTGTATCCACACGACTTGCAAGGAATGTGTCGAATTGCCTGATTCCATTGGCGTCTCGCTTCCATCGGTAGTAGTTGCCAGTGAGCCCGCCCGTGGGAGGGACGTACTCGACGGCGGGGATTGCGAACAGGTAGCTGGTGTATTGGCAGGACTCCTTCACGTTCTGCTTCACGGCTCTGGAGAGGATGACGCCCATGGAGCCGTCCTCAATCACGAAGTCGGCGCTGTCTTGCGGAGCAGCGATTTCCCCGAAGTAGAGTGTGTCGGCATCTCCGAATCGCCATCCCCAAAACTTCGTACCGCGTAGATTCGTGATTGGGGCGCCGGGCTGTAGGCAATCGAGCGTGTCGGCGTTAGTTGCCGGAAGAGTCCATCGCAGTTTCACTGTACCTGCCTCTGCCGTAGAACAGAGAAGTAGCATGAGGAGCCAGAACCTCACTCCCCCTCCACGATAGCGCGAAGCCAGGCGGCCCTCCCGGTTAACCATCCACCGTGCCCCTTCCCCATTAGGCCGCAGGTGCATCCGTAATGCTGTCGTTTTTCTAGGTCCTCCATCTCCTCCGCCACCTCCAGAATCGCGGCGTTGCGGCGCTCCAGGGCAGCGGCGAGGTCTGAGAAGTCTTTCTCACCGTCTACACATTCGCGGCAATCGCACCCGCGCTTGAAGTAGCGTTTTCCGATTCGCGCCAGCACGTCCTCGACGCTCTCCTGCTTGGGGTCAGCGGTCATAGCAAGCCTCCAGCGCGGCGATCTTCTCGATTGTGTCGCAGAGAGCGCAGCCGCACTTTTCCGCGTGAGTGGAGCCTCCGTCCATCACGCTCTGGTCGCTGTCCCGCCACGCCTTGATCTGAGGGATGCACTCCACCACCTTCCGCACTTCGGGCGGGACGGCGGGTACGATCGGTGGCATGGGATCGAACCCAACCTGCTCCCAGTGGCCGCACCCCGGCACCGTGCAGACCCGGACCTCGCTCTGCTTCACAAGGGTATGCGGGTGTAGGCACGGCTTCATCTCCTCCACCACCTTCCGCACAGCATCAGGCATTGGCCCGATGTCCTTTGTCGGCTCTTTCTCTGTCTCGTTCACGGAGGCACTCCTTGCAGTTGCGCGACGTGGTTAGATTCTCTGGCGTGCGCCTGTGGCCCCTAGCGCAGAACTCCATGATCGGTGGCGTGAAGTGCCGATGCGTCCCATCCCTCAAAGCGTCCTGAACGTTGTCGCTGCGTGTACCGAGATAGAGATGGTTCGGGTTTACGCATGCACGGTTCCGGCATCGATGTAGAACGAACAACCCTGGGGGGATTGCCCCGCGATTGATGATCCACGCTACCCTGTGGGCCATCATCGCCATCTTGCGTCGGCCATGTGTGGATGGGCTGAACCTCCCATAGCCGTTGTGCTTCGCCTCACCGTATAGGATGCAGAACTCATCCTCCCGTAGTTTGGACAGAAACCTCCCGATCTCCTCCGGAGAGAACGAGGTCGGTTCGTCTCGGGCAGCCATTCCGTTTCTAACCGGCTTCAGGTCACTCATCGGCCACCATGAGTCGGCCATAGGATCGCACCAGTTGAGTGTCGCACGCCAGTCCAGCGGGCCAGTCCTTCGGAGCGCGTTCATCCGGTGGCATAGGCTTCCCATCGGACACCCACTTCGCGTATTCCACGGCTCGCTCGACAAACCCAGACTCCAACAGGCGGAATATGATCTTGGCATCCTGCGGCCTTGGGATCGAGCAGGAGATTGCCTCCCGAATCTGCTCGGCGTTGACCTTCATGGCTTGGTCCCGTGGATCGGGCATTCGTCGTAGATGCGCTTCTGGCCTTCTCGCACCCAGCACTTGCACTGCGTCTCTCGAATCGCATCCGCGACCGCCAGCAGCGCGTACACTTGGGCCGACCGAATGTGGTAGTCGTTTGGGTTCCCGTCGTGCATCCCCATCAGCGCAACGGCAACGTCTCGGAACGTTGCTGACTTCTCCCCGCTCATACGGCCTTCTTCTCCTTGGCGCGGAGGGCTTCGAGGGCCGTGGCGATGAACGCCTTCTTCTCGTCCAGCGGCACGGGGGTATCGTACTTGTCGGAGCAGAAGGCCATCACTTGGCGCTCGAACTCCGAGAAAGTCTGATCGTTCAGCGGCTCCAAGTCGGCAACCAACGTCTCCGGGTCGTAATTGTATTCGTGCCACGACCCAGGGCATGAGCAGCCCGACGTTACCCCGAACCAAAGCCTCCCGTCCGGCCCGCGAAGTACACCGAACGTATTGAACTTATACGACAGGTAGGGCTCGTCCATCGTGCAGACTTCTTCAAAGCCGGTATCCCAAAGCGACTCTAGGCTTTTCACTTCCCCTCCTTGGCGAGAGCGTCGGCCCATTGAGAGACGGCACCATCCTTGTACGCGATCAGAGTCGCCTTGGCTCTCATGGCCGATCTTATAGAGTTCGCCACGCGCTCCACTTCGGCTATCGCGGCGTTGAGTTCGGTGGCGAATTGCTCCGCGTCCAACTCCCACTTTCCGCAGTCCACCTCCAGCGCTTTCAGCCTATCGGAAATGGTCATCCTTCCTCCGTTTCAACGGGGCGGGCCGGTTGGTCGATGGTCTGGAGCCAGCCGCTCCGATGGAGATACCCGCCCCTATTCAGTCGGCCACTTGAAGCCCAGGCGGTAGAACCTTGTAGGGCTTGCCGCCCTTGTAGGCCCGAGCATTGACAACCTTCCCGCCCTCGAAGTGAACCATCACCCACGCCGCCTCGGTGTCGCTCGACGGCTTCCAGCACTTCACTTCATCGGCCGCCGTTGGCTTGTACGTCTTGACCTGTATCGCATACGTCCGGTGCGGGAACATCGCTACCAGGTCAGCCGGAGACTTGGACCCCGCGCTACGGACCACGATGGCCCCAGCCTCTTGCAGCAGGTCACGAACCGCCCACTCGGCGCGGCGGCCCTTGGCGTAGTTAGTCATCGTCTCTGGGGCTACCGAGAACGCAGCCGATTGCGAGAGTCCCGAGAACCCCGAAGATGAATCCGAACACGAACGGCATCACGCCTCCTTGCCCTTGCCAGCCCACTTGAAGTAATGCCCCTCTGTGGCCTGTCGAATCGTGGAGTCATCCGCTTCCTGAGCCTTCAGGATATGCCGCTCCCGATTCCGCTCATGGCACTCCCAATATTGGCCCCCGCCCGAAGCATCGAATTGCAGGACCGCCGTGTTGCACTTCGGACAGAACTCCGGCACCGACTTCGGCCTTCCGAACTTCTTCGCAGCCTCGGCCTTGATCTTCTCTAGCTTCTGCTCTACTGGCTCCTCCGGCTCCGGAGCAAGATTGGCGAACCGCTCCAGCGCCTCCTCGCGGCGCTTTTTTGCTTCGGCCAGGTACTCCTCGGTAGGAGACGGGTCCGATGCTGATTGAATGGCAGGCGGGGCCGGGGCTTCCGTTGAAGCTCCCCGAACAACTGCCCCGGCCTCGTCGCCTACCACTTCAAAGTCTCCCGCCACGGTCGCCCCGGTGAAGTCCTGCGCCACTTCGGTCGGGTAAAGCCCCAACCCGGCAGCAGGGAGAGTGGCCTTAATCCCGCGAGTAGCACAGCGCCAGCGGAGCATATCGGCGGCGTAGTGCTGCCAATTCGTCTTGCCGGTCAACTGCGCCCGCTTCGCGTCTTCGATGGTGAACCGCGCGTGGTATCCCTTGGGAACCCCTGGAGAGTAGAAAACCGCGTTACACTCTGTAGTGTCGGACTTCCCCCACTCCACCGTCCCGCCACGGGCGTAGAACTCGGCCAGCATCGCCTCCCCCTTCATCGAGGGCTTCCCGCCCGGAAGGATGTCGAAGATCAGGCCGACCTTCATGGGATGGATTCCGAAGGCGTCGGCCAGCATCATCAGGGTAAACGCCTGCTCTGGAGTCTTGATCGCAGGGAACAGCCCCGACTTGACCACTTGCAGGGCCATCTCCCTGATCTGCTCCGGCTGGTACCGCACAATGTCACTCATTCGGTCCCCCGTTCCGCTTCCCATTCGCCTAGCATCTCGGCGTACTCCCGTTCCGCTTCCTCTTTGCAGACTCGGTGAACGTATTCCTTCCCGAGCCAATCGTTGTCCCCGTCGTCCCACATATCGCCCTCACAGAGAAGGCAGGGGCCGAGGTAGCGGTCGTCAAGATCGTAGCGGTCAAGGTCTGCCATCGCACACCTCGCTCTCCCAGCACTTCTCGCAGCAGGTCTGTTCCCCGTCATCGGACAGGTAAAACCATTCCCCTTCAGGAATCAGCCTCGCCATGCCAGCGTAGAATCCCGTCTCCTGCGTGTGCTGCGGTGCCTCGCAGATCACGTTACCCTTCGATTGCAGGCGGTCCATTTACAGCCTCCCGTCCCGCAGGTCGTCAATCCCCGCAGCCACTTCAGGGGAGAAGGCCAGGAGCCCGTCAGCCGTGACCCGTAGATCAAACAGCCGGTTGCAATCGTGGCAGAACCGCCTCAGCCCGTGTATGAGCCTCGTATTCCGTGAACCACACCGACAGGCGGGGCCGTGGTAGATCGTGCCCCTGAGACGGTCCAGGGCGGCCTCGTCACCCTTCCGGTGAGCCTCGGCCTGCTCCGGGGTCAGCCGGTGGTATTTCAGTCGGTCCTTGGCTAGGACTTCTTCGGGGGTTTCCATCGCTCCTCCGTTGGTAGCGTGGTTTACTTGCTCTGCTCCCTCTTCAGCGCATCCCGCATCTTGCGGTATCTCTCGCGCTGGTACTCCTTCCGCTCCTCGGCGTGCTTCTGGTAGTAGGCCCGCCGCTTGTGGATCATTTCCATGTAGGCTTTAGCCCGTTCCTCGGTCGTGCGCTGCTCTGCCTTTTTCGCTTTCATGTGTGCCATGATACTACGGCGCGAGAGTGTGTCAAGACTTTTCTTGAAACCGGAGGGGGCGGCGGGAGGCGGATCGGCCCGGATCGGCCGGTGGCCCGTTTTCGGCGTCCAACCTATCCCGCCGCTGGCCCTCTATTGGTTAGGCGCCCTCGGTCGCTTCCTCGTCGTCGATTTCTTCTTCTTCCATGCCCTCGAAAAACTCGTTGATATGGCACATATCGGCCACATCGTCCTCGCTCATGTACTTCACGCACGCCATTATCACGGTGTCGCGGTCCAGGACGCCACCCTCGATCATTTCCAGGAGTTGATTGGTAGCCTGCCGCGTCTGGTACTTGGTCTGATGGGCCATTGTGATTCCCTCCGGGCGCTCCCGCGCGTTACTTGGAAACTTCAACCTACCTCGGGAACTTACGCCATTCTTCGGGCTCGATTGATGGGTCATCCTCCATCTTGAGGCAACAATTCCAACAAACGTCGTGCCGATCGAAAGCGTCCGCAGGTACTATCCCGTTGACCGACGCCAAGATACGCTCGTAATATTCTTTCGGCCTTGCTGGTACACTCCATTCGGTTTGCGCCTCATTCTTACGGCATACCTCGCAGATGTACTTCTTCATTTGCCGCCCCCGTTAAAGTACTTCGCTTCAATCTGGAGACTATCCAACCCCTCATCCTCCGCCTCATCGCTGGTGGTAAGCTCCCAATACTCTCGCGCCGTCAGCCCGCCTCGCTCCTGGTACTCAATTTCCACGTTCCTCACCTGCTCGGCTCTGGTGACCTGCCAGCCCGCCCACAGCAGCCAGCCAGCGTAGGCTAGGGCCAGGATTGCTAGGTGGTAGCGTCTCATTTGGCCCTCCGCCACAGGACAACGGACTTGACGAACAATTGCTTGTGGCCTCGCGTGATTCGCAGGATTGCCTCTTTTTCGTTCATAATCCAAAGAGGAGTGCTAGCTACCTCCTGCGCCTTGCGCTCGACCTGCGACAGAGTACCAGTAGCGACAGAGTGCCCGTTTAGCCATGCGGTATAGTCTCTCACGTTAGGCTCCCTTCTTCTCGTGGTACTCGGCGCAGGCGGCGCACATTGGGACATCGGTAAGCGTTTCGGTAATTCCGCTGGCGATCTGGAACCTATACACAGCAGGCTCCCGCACCAACACGAGCCGCACGGCGGATTGCAGGCACACAGAGCCGCATCCGTTGACCGTATGATGATCCTCCGTACACTCGCAGCGGGTTCCGGGCTTGAGGTTCATTTGCATCCTCCGGTTTGGGTTCGCTTCAACCTACTTAGACGATTCCGCGACAACCTTGCCGCAATGGTCGCAAATCACGTCTTCCTCGGGGGATTCTTCGATGCTGTAGCCTTCGGCGCACCAACCGGAATAGCGCTGTCCCCATTTCGTATAGGTGACGATTGACCGCCACTCGGCGCGGACACACTCGGGACAAAGCACGCCACCGTCCGCCATGACCAGAACCAAGGGATAACCACCCGGCCAGGCAAACTTGTCACGGGCCACCTTCTTCGCCGCTTCCAGTTTCGGATTCTTCATTTGATTCCTCTCTGTTTCCCGGCCTTGGCCGGTGTTTAACTGCCACTTCGTTTCAACCTACACTCAAAAGATACTCCCAAAAGAGTCAGGGGTCAAGCGTCGAAATCCGGCTCGGCGCAACAAGCGAGGGCGCGCTGCGTCCCAAGGTGAACGCTTCCGCATTCCGGACACTCGTAGGCACCATGCTCCCCAAGCGATCCGTTACTGGCCGAGTAAATGTCACCAACGATACCCTCGGCATCAATGGCGGAACCCATGCGGACCATGCGAGCCGCGATTACCAATGCGGACGCTCCACCGAAGTAGGTATTTGCACGGGCGATCCGGGCAAGTTTAGCCTCGGCCCGCTCGTTACGATCCGACAACTTTGACGGGTGCGCTTCCTTGAGCTTCATTCTGTTACCCTCCGGTTCGGCCGCCCTATTGCGACCTGACACTCAATACTATACACCACGATCCTTTTGGTGTCAATACCCTATCGACAAAATAAAGGAGAATCTAAACTCTTTTCTTGGGGGGAGGCAACTCCAAAGGGGGCTTATCTTTACACCACTGCGAACAGATGAGATCGGCCAAGGTAGAAGCTCCAATCCCATGATAACGAGCTACAGATCGAAGCACCTCCAACGTCTCCGGCCTAAACCGCACCAGAAGATAACCGGCCGCCGCAGTCCGATCTCGCTCCTGCTTCACGAGACTAGCCTAGCAGTCTATCGTTCCAGAAGCGATATCGTAATGATATCAAGTTTACAGTTATCAGACACTAGTGAGTCTACCAGGGTGCCATCTTGCCACTGGCAAGCTGTCACGCAGTCCTCACGCATCTAGGGCACCTAGCACTTGCACCTATGATGCATCTAGGAGCGAAGATCATTTCATTCTTGCACGTGGGGGAGAGTACCCCCCCAGTCCCCTATCCCCCCAAGGGTAAAGCTGTTTCTGTGAGCCCTATAAATACCTTAGGCCTACGAATGGGGTCTTTTGTAGTAATAGGTACTATGGAGGACTCAGTAGTGAGGGACACTCGTGGGCCTGTTTCACGGCCCTACTCGTAAGGAAATGATAGCACAGGTTTTTGGGGTATATGGGGTAAGTTGTTGGGGTTATTGAAAAGAAAGGTATTGACAAGATTTGGTGGGACGTGAGAATGGGGCTATGAATGAGGTTCGGCCGTGTAGGCGGTGTGGGGCGGTTCATCGGGGGTGGGCTCGGCTGATTGAGATGCCTACGGAGGGGGACGTGACGTGGACGATGCACTTTGCCAGGAGTCCTCGTCTATGTTACATCTGTGCATTGTGTGATGGGATGGAGGAGTTCACGGAGATTGCTTTGAGTCGGGGGAAGTATGATCGACGAGAAGTTGGAAGCGAGGATGACGAGGGCGATTCACCGGCTTGAGTTGCTGGCGGATCGGTACGAGGCTGTGATTGCCCCGTTGGAACCCAGGACTCAGCCCCAGACGGACGCATCTGCGTTGAAGGCGGCTGAGAAGATGATTCGAACCCGGAGGTTTGAGATTCTAAGGGCCGCTGGGGTCGAGTTGGGAGATGAAGCCTACGAAGAAGCCGACGACAGCCAAGCTCATTGAGAAGCGGACTGCGGAGCTGGCTTTGGGCCGCAGACACTTCATGCCCCTCACCATCAACTCATGGTGGGTTCCAGGGCAAGCCTTGGATGAGTACCCAACCGAGTTCATGCGGGACGAAGCCTGGAGGCTCGAACACATCGCAGACAAGCTCTCCAAGGGCGGCCTCAACAACTCTGGGAAGGTCCTGAGACTCGCAAAACGACTCGGGTGTACTTCGAAGTATGTTTTGAGGGTCATGGCCGCAAAACCCATGATGGAGAGGGTCACGGAACTTCTCAGAATGAAGGCCGTCTACGGGGTTGCTGAGGCCATGCCGTCCCAGATTCAGAACTCCAAGTCGGACTCCGCCGCCTTCAAAACCCTTCTCCAAGTGGGAAAGGTTCTTCAAGTCGGAGGAGGAGGCGCAAAGGTCGAAATCAATACGACTATCGACCGAAGAAACGGAGGGGACAACGAGTCCGCCGTCCAGTTCATCGAACGGTTCAGGGAACGGTCCCGCCAAGGGCTTCTAAGGGTCAACAAGGCCCAAGCTGAACTCGTTAAGCCGGAAGAAGTGGATGAACCGGAATCCCACGACTGAGGAAAGAGACGACCTAGACGAATACGACCGGATTTCCAAGGTCACTCCTTGGCTCGCCTACCCAGCTACCTGCGTTCCCGCCATCGAACCCTGGCACGTCTCCAAAGCCCACTACAAAGTCCTCTCAGGCCCCAACGGAGGCGGTAAAACCACCGCTGGAGCCGCTGAACTCGTCTCCATAGCCACCGGACTGCACCCCTTCACGGGCGATACCTTCATCACCCCAAACGTCTGCTGGGGCGTCTGCGTTGAGTACAAGTCAGCGGGCCGAGTCATGTTCCGGAAGCTCGCCGAGATGCTTCCACGGAAGGAAAACGGCTCCAGAAACTGGAAATACTACAAGCAAGACCACGTAATCGCCATCGGAGCCCCCTACCACTCCGAAATCCACATCAAGAGCCAGAAAGAGGGTGAATCGAGCCTTCTAGGGGAGCGTTGTACAGGCATCTGGATCGACGAGGCCATGGGAGGGGATAGGGGCCTTGAGAACTTCGGGGAACTACAGGCCCGAGGACTCCCAGATCAGCCCCTGAAGATGCTTTTTACCCTCACTCCCAAGATGGACACCGGAATCGACTGGATGAGGCGGAAACTCTGGCACGAACCGGGCGAAACCGAGCATGAGGAGTTCATCCAAGGCACCTTCTGCCACCGTTTCGAGCTAAAAGACTGCACGACCGACAAGGGCGGGTTCATCCTCCCAGAGATCGCGGCCGCCAAGGAGAGGGAAACCGACCCATTGGAGCGGGAAGCACGGCTGAGGGGTATGTGGACCCCCTTTATGACCCGCCCAGCCTTCTCCTTCAAGCTGCTTCTCAAGGCAAATGACCGCACAACGAGCCACAAGTTCGTGGAGTTCAGGTCTATAAGCCTAAGCCGTTCAACGTTTACGGAGGTTTCAGGTGGACCGTGCAAGATGTTCCGAGAAAGAGAGTCAGCCCACACCTACATCGGCTTCTGGGACCCCTCGTCCGGTATGGGGAAAGGTCACGACAACTCAGCGTTCACGATACTGGACCGCTCCGACCTCTGTGAAGTTTTCCACGCCAGAGCCAACAACATCCCCCCAGACGTTTTCGCCCGTACCATCGCCATCCCAGCCTCCAACTACTACAACTCAGCCCTCCTCGCCATTGAGTCCAACGGAGAAGGAGGGGCTTCTGCCGTGGGAGCGTGCCGGGATCAATACTCAAACCTCTATACCCAGAAGA
>Ga0137330_1000007_pt1 | contig 14963 bp, 26 predicted proteins | sample EasRivERMLT142_2_FD_104774 | JGI IMG/M metagenome (GOLD analysis project Ga0137330, IMG submission 104774) | Soil microbial communities from meander-bound floodplain in the East River, Colorado, USA - East River MetaG ERMLT142_2 | ecosystem: Environmental > Terrestrial > Soil > Floodplain ...
CAACGTGGCGATTGTCGTCGGCAAGTCGCCGTTGTTCAAGTCGGCGTTGGAATAGGTGCCAAGGGTGACGTTGTTCGTGCCCCAATCAAACAGCACAACCAACCCCGAAAAGCTGCTGCATGTCGCGTTTTGCGGCACGTTGATAGCGATGCCGAAGGCTGGTGCTCCAACCACGCTGGAAAACACAACGTTGCTGGTGAAGTTTTTCAAGCCGAAGGCGTGAGCTTCAACAACATTGCCGCCAGCGCCAATTTGGTTTGGGTTAAGTTCCCCGTAATAGATGGCAAAACCGCCGCCAAGGCTGCAATCTATGCCAACCGAGTTGACGCCTGCGGCGTTGAGCGCCCATCTGGTTTGTGAACCACCAGAACACCCGCCATCGCCGTTCCAGAACGTCAATAGCAGCGGGTTGTTGCTCCACTGCACCATGTTGCCATCGTAGCAATAGCTCATGTAGTCGGTGGTGCATGGGGTAGCTGTCATGCTTTCCTCGCAGGAACAATGATCGCTCGTGTCTGGTGGGGGAACCCCTGTTCCATCATCATCAGTGCGAGTGCCACTTGGGCCACCACCGAAAATGAACGGCATGGATAGGGTGGCTGGCGAAATCAACTCCCCGGCGTTGATCGTGATCGAGTCCTCTTTTGGGTTGCCTTCGTGTGCTAGGCTCATGCGAACACCATTGGTTCTGTCATCCGGCCCCTAAGCTGGAAGGGGGAACGTCCACCCCGGTTGTAGCCTGGAAAGCCGATGTTGGACATGCCCATATAGTTTGAAAACCCCATGTCAGTGAGGCCGCTGCGGTCGAACACCGGGTAGTTTTCCGCCGGAGGCGCCGCCAACATGCCGCGTTTGAGGGGGGATTCCTGGGGTGCCTGCTGCATGGGCGCCTGCGCGGGCATCGGTTGCGGCGCCATGGCGACCGGCTGCATGGGCTGCTGCATCTGCTGCTGCGGCATGTTGAACATGGCGCTGTTGCCCCAAGGCATCATGAAGCCCTGGCCGCTTGGTGGCGCCCCCAACGACATCTGGTTTTGCGTGGTGAAGGACGGTTGAGGTTTCATCAGATTCTTTCAAACTCAGGCGGTAACTGCACCATGGGTGGCCTGTAGCCGCTCGACACTACGACAGCCTCGCGGGCAAAGTTGCGGTCGACAAACCCCAGGTTCCCAATCTTAGAAAGGTGGGCGACTCCGACTTGGAAGAGCGCCGTGAAGTGCGAAGCCATATCAGCACGGAAGCCACGTCCCTTACGCGAGAAAGCTCTCGATAGGACATAGAACTTAATGTACTTGCCAAATCTTGATGGGATAAGAGAAAGTCCATCGCCCTCAGCAAGTTCTGTTGCCGAGACAATGATTTCCCAGATCGTGATCGCGTCCTCCGACGTTTTCCAATCACGGGCTGCACCTAGAGTAGAGTATTCGGCGTTGGCGTAAGGCGCCGCAAGGTATTGGCGATCAGACGACGAAACTCCGCGAGCGAGGCCCATCGCGAGCCGGAATTGATCTTCGTCCAGGCTAGAATCGACGACAAGCTCCCATGGCTGAGTGCCAACTGTGTCTGATTCTTCTGTGTCGGTTGAGGTGCCGTTGTCGATCTCGTCAACTTCCCATTGCCAGACGGCGTTGTAGGTGTCCGATGCTGACTTGATAGTAAACCGATAACCAAGCCCAGTGTGCATCCCAACGTCAGGATAGCCACTGTACGCATAGCTCCAGCGAACATCTTCTCCACTGAATCCCCAGGTGCGATCCCCGGACAGCAGACGGGGCATACCAAGCTCGCTGTCTCTGAGGTCATATCCTTGGCTGTAAGATGACTGGAGTTCGTAGATTTCGTAGGAGCCATCTCGTCCTCCGTTTGAAGGAAACCAGAAAATCGGATCTCCCGTTTGCGTCCACCATTCGGTAGCCAAAGTATCCAGTTCTCGGTTAGACGCACCGATGAGTCTTTTGTCGTCATGGTACACCTTCAGGGGGCGTTCGTGCTGCTTGGAGAGCACCAATCGGCTGTGCATGTCGATGTCGTCAGCGTAGACCATCTCCCACAGGTGGGTGACGCAATCGGTGCTGGCTTCCGGCTCGATGCCTTCAAGGGCTTGGGCTTCCCATTGGAAGGTTGAGCTAATTGAGGCCGATCTAATGTGATAGGCGAACAGCCGGAAGGTGCCCTGGCCGTGGCGATCCTCCCACTCCTGCGAAGCCGCCCAAGTGGTGCGGCCTGGAAGATCGATCTGGAAGGGCCGAACAACCGCGTGCGATTGCGCCAGTAGTTGCCGGTAGCCGTCATTGGCCCAGCCCAGCAGCTCTTCCCGCGTCCAGATGTCGCCATCGTCGTGCAGAAACTCTTGGGCTTGGTCTAAGATGTCGCCAATGCTCATTTAGTCATGCGCTGCTTGAGTTGGGGTTGCTGGCCCACACCGGAGATGGGGTTGCCCTGCCCCTGTATGGGCTGGGGCGGTTGCAACAACCCCAAATCTTGCAAGAGTTTTATAACTTGGGCCGTCCCTTGCTGTCCCCATTGCGGTATGGAAGTGACCGGGTTGAACCGGGCCATATCCCTTGTCACACCTTGAGCTATGTCGTCGCCTGGACCTGCCATTTTAACCACCTACCTGATAAGTTGAGGGGAATGCGTTGGCGTTGGGGGCCTGACTGCGCTGCATGGAACGCACCGAGATACGGGCTATGCCGCTGCGAGCGTTGGCGAGGGTCTTGTGGAGTTGAAGGGCCTTCAGTGGGATTGACGCCGCCTGCGTGTCCCACTTCTTGAGACAGCCCATGTATTGGCCGTAAAGGACAACTGCATCATGGGTGGCTTCCGGCAGTTCGGAACGATCGCTGTCGTCCATTAAACTGCGGGGCCATGCCATGTAGTCCAGCCGAAACACCCCGTCAGCGCCAGCAGGCTTGGGGTAGACCCCAAAAATGTCCCACGACACCGGGAACCAAACTTCAGGGGAACCCGTGGTCACTTGCCAGCGGGTGTCCATCGCGTCAAGCTCGGTCATCGATAAGCAAGTGAGCCGCTGGCCCGTCTTGTGGTTCCATAGCCGGGTCGGGGCCATAAAATCAGGGTCCACCGTTGTCACCTGATAGAAGCCGGTCCCCGCCCGCCACGGGATCAGGGCTTGGCGCCGGATCGCCTGAGTTTCCTCAGCAAGAACCTCGCAAGCCTCATCGACCAGATCGCTAAGCTGACGAACCGAGAAAAAAACAGGATCATCCGGGTCGTCGTTGACGCCTTCCAGGATTCGTGTCTTGATCTCACCAGCGTTCATCGTTAGGGAATCGAAACGTCCATGATAGAAGCCGGGCTATCAAAATTCTCAACGCTGCGCGGGGTGACCTCAAACTTCCAAATGATTTGGCCGGTGGGCTGGGTGAAATTCACAGCCGCAACACCATCAGCGCCATTCAACCCTGAAACATGGAAATCGGCTAACGATGTGAACACCGCAGGCGCAGGCACCGTCACCACCTCGCCGCTTTGAAAGGCCACCCGAAGGGTGTTTTTGAAGATGAAGCCGGATCGCTCTTGCCCATTTACCCGATACGTCACCGTTTCAACTGGAATCGTAACCTCAACGGTCCCGTCCATATCTGATTGATCTACTGCCATTTGTTTCTCCTCTAAGCCCAGACTCTTTGATTGTCGTCAGCACGGCCAACCGTGGTGAACCCGATCATCTTGCCCTTATCCAAAAATACCAACTCGATTGAACCACCAGTGTAGTGCTGACCGTAAAACTCATATTCGTGCATCACATCCCACAGGGGGATTTCGTTGCCTTTGCGCTCAGCCCGGCATCGTTCAACTTCTTCCGGTGTTTTAAGTGCCTTCAGCAGCACCGTGCATTCAACGTAAGCGTCAATCAGGTAGGGGAGCACCTTCTTGCCGAGATCGCGCAGGATGGGCCACCGGACCAGATGCCGCAGCGTGCCGTTGACCCGCCGAAGCGCATACTCAACCTCGAAGAAGGCCGTCCATTCGTCATGTTGCGGGTTGAACACAGCGTCGTTGTAGCCAGGCTGCAAGAACGTGAACGAACCAGGCAACCAGTAGCGAACATGAGTTGGATCGCAGAAGCCGCCCGATCCCAGCCCATAAGGAACCGTTATCATGGCGATACCGCCTGGAACCAAGCAACGATGCAACTCCTTGAAAAAGCCCTGGTAGTTCTGGAGGTGTTCAAGGACGTGGTTGCTGCGAACCGAACCGATGCTGTTGTCGTCAAAGGGCCACCGTTCCGTGGCGTCGAAAACCTTGTCTATCCCTGGGCCTGGGTAGAGATCGCAATTGATGAAGCCGTTGCGTTTAAGGGTTTGGGGGTGGCTGCCTGCTCCGATGTTAAGTTTTGGAAGAGTTGTTCCCATCAAACTCCTCCTTGGTAGCTTTGTTGCCGATTATGAAGCCATACTTGGCAAACCCTGGCCGGTTCTCAACCTGCCATTTCCAATCATCAATTGTCGTCGTGTAGTAGTCAATTTGACCGCAAGTCACGCTGGGGTCGCACCAGGTCTTGATGCCGTTGTCGCGGGCCTTCTTGGCGAAGTAGATGTCGCTCCCGTAGGCCGCTTCCTTGAGGTCGAACCACGGATAGGGCATCTTGCCGAACACTTCCCGCTTGATGAGGATGCAGCCAAGGCCAGCGCAATCAATCTCAAACGGCCCATCTGTTGGGAAGATCGAAACCGCGCTGTGGCCGTATTTGCTCTTCAGCGGGTCGGTAGCCGCTGGCGCCTTGTAAAGACAAGGCTGGCCCAACCCCTCCAGTGTGTCAGCACGGAGGAAGTAGACACCTGTGGCGATGTCTTTGTTCAGGCCAACCAGCTTGGGCAGCACATCGTGAGGCAGGATCATGTCTGCCTCAGTCATGAAGAGGTGGGTCAGGCTCGTATCCGACAGGAACTGCTCGACAAGCGCATTTTCCGCGCTGTGAGTATACATTCTATCGGTAACGCCACAGCCACCCAGCTTCCCCAAAACATTGACGGTGAAATGCCGTGAGCCGTAAGCAACTGCTCGTAGCCAGGAGGATACAGCAGGTGCCCATAAAGGCCCATAAGCAGTGGAAGTAAAAGCAACATTGATTTCCGCCATATTACTTCACCGTCCATGGCAGCAAGTAGAGCCGTACTAGTTCCAACCAAGACGGGTTTGTTGCTGTCACCTTGTTGATGCCGCAACCGCACATCCCTCTCGAAATGCTGGTGTGCGTCATAATGCGGCGACAGCCCACGCACCGATAAAGCATCGCCTGGTGTCCGTCACCGATGCCGTGCCACTTGATAAACCATTTATCAAGCCAAGTGAGCGGGGCCTCGCGGAACCCCTCCGGGATTTTGTCGTTTTCCATTCGCCATCTCCTGCTAAAAATTTGCTGGTTTTTGATGGAGAGCCAGCGTCCACGCCTGCCCGGAAGATGGGGCGAGCAGGCAAGCCCTGTTAGATGGTTAGGTTACATGCAGCGGAGGAAAATCTTCTTGCTGACGGTGTTCGAGCTTGTGCCCGTGGTCAGCGATTCCAGCAAGATCGCGATGGGGGTGCCATTCATCGACAAGCTGGTGATCGTGGAGAAGTAATCCTGGCCTGCAACCGGGGTCAACGCCTGGCCCAAAGAGGTTTGGGTCGAGTCCGTTGGTCCGATCCGGCTGGTGCTACGATAGCCGTAGACCTGCACAAGACCGTAGGCGCCGCTTGCGATGGCCGCGTCGGCCACGCCCACGGTCGCTAGGAGGTTCGCGGAAGCCGGTTGAATGACTTTGACGCCATCAACGCTGGCCGCTGCGAGTTCCAACTGCACAACGTCATCGGCGGCGATGCCGGAAGCGTTCGCCTGCATGACAACAAAGACGCGCTCGGCGTCGGTTCGGTTTAGTCGTTTGAAAAGCATGGTTATTGTTCCTTTTGTGACTGGCGCGGGGGTTAACCCGCCGTTCTGTTAGAGGTTAATATTACGAGGTGATCGACCGGCTGATGCCGCCCATAACACCCAGCTTGCGACGGTTGTTCACGGTCAACGCGCCCATCCACATGACCTGCGCGACCTTGGCGTCCTGGTTCTCAGGCCGCACGAAATCGGTCGTGATGAAGTCGGTCGCCGAATCCGTGACGAAACTCATGGCATCGGCGTTGAGGAAGTAGATGGTGGAAGCCGATTGCGTACCGATCGCATCCACGGGGTTGTAGGGGGTTTCGGGGTCAGGGACCACTTCGTCCCAAATGAAAGCCGCGCTACGGAAGGCCAAGGCGTCAGTGCCGCCCAAGACATCCACAGTGGACTTGTCATTCTTGATGTAGCGTTCGTTGTTTTGCAGGGCCAGCCAATATTGCTCCCAGGCAACTTGGTCGCCGATCAACAGGTCAGGGGAGCCTGAGGTTCCCTTCGAGCAGTTGTCATAGGTCTGGTTCATCTCGTTTTTCAACGTGACGAAACTGGACGCGCCGGAACTCGTTGACTGGTTACGCCAGAACGAATAGGTGCCACCGTTGATGTTGCCGACCGTAACCGAACGGTTGGCGGTGAAGTCGATGATGTGGCCGATGGGGAGCGGGCCTGAAGCGCCGCTATCCAGCCGACCAGTTCTCGCGGTGATCTGGATCGAAGCGGTAGCCGCCGAGATTTTGCCAGCAACCAAACAGTTGTTGAGCAATTCCTTGACGGAAACCTCAGCCTGCATCGTTTTCGCTTGAAGCAGGTCAAGGATTTTCGCCTTGCCACTGTTCTGGCGCTCTTCGAGGCGGCTGATGGTAATGGACACCGCCAACTGCGACCAATCGAAGAAAGCCGTGGTGATGCCGTCCTGCGGCGTGGTATCCAGCAGGCCGTAACCACGGTAGATGTCAGCGGTGTTGTTCTGCGCGTGCATCAACGGTTCGGCGATTTGATGGCCGCCACTGACTTTGCGGAACCGGCCCTTGGAGTCGAGCCACGCCAGCACCTTGTTGCCCTTGGTGACGTTGTCTTTCAGCTTGGGTTGATAGTTGCGGAGGGTTGAGGACAGAAGGGCATCATAGTTGTCGGTGACAGACGAGGGGATTTGCCCCCGGTTGTCCAACAGCATGGCCCATAGATGTTTGAGCACTTGAAACATTGTTTGATTCTCCTGTTATTCGCCAAACCCGCCAGCCGCCTGAGCAGCCAGTCGGAAGGCGTCTTGTGATGTTTTGGCCTGTCGGACACGATCCAACAGGTTTGAGGCGGTCTTGCCAGTGGTGATGCCGGAGGATGGGCGGTTCTTAGCCGCTTGGGTCATCCGTTTCGCCACTTGTGCAGTTGCGGCTGCGTTCGAGGTCACGAGGTTGTAGAGCAACTTGTGCTTTGAGCCGAACTTGGGATGCGACAGCTTTTGACCTTGGAGGAAGTCGTAAAGCTCCGTCATCTCAGATTCGTGCTGTTCCCAACCAGGGGCCTCTTCGCTGAGTTCGCCAGCCAGCTTATCCCATTCCTGCTCGACAACTTGACGCTGCTGTTGCTGCGTTTGTTGCACGAGGGGCTTGAGAAGCATCTGGGCGGCGGCCCATTGCGCCTTGGCCTGTGATTCGGCCATCCATTGCAGTTCGGGCGGAAGGCTTTGCTTCACCTGCTCGATTAGAGCCGGGGGAACGTCGCCTTGGGCCTGTTGCTGCTGCGGTGACAACTGCGCCTGTTGATGCGCTTGCGCACCCACAGGTTGAATAGCAAAACCGTTCTGCGCGGCCCATTGGGCCACGGTTTGGAAAGCATAGTCTCGGTCGCTGTGAAACCGTTCCACGAGTTGAGCCTGGTCACGAACGGCGGCAATTTCCTGCATCTTTTTAGTGTATGCGGATTGCATCCGTTTCCAGATCGGCTGGATTTCGGGGGGTAACTGGCGCGGGTCGAGGGTCGATCCTTCCAGGAAAGTTTGCTGTTCGGGGGTTGAAGCCTGCTGTTGAGCGGCTATCTGATCCACTCCTGGGATCGCGCTCTCATCCTGCGTTTCCTGGGCGCCAAACTCTTGAGTTTGCTCGCTGGAACCCGCTTCGACGGAAGCCGTTTCCTGGGAGATGTCATTTTCATCCATAAAATCCTTCTGGGGTCAAACTGCGTTTGATTTTGGGAAAACGCATGTACCACCGGGGAGGGTTCTCCTGGAGAACCGCCCGCGCTGGCGCATGTTGGGGAGGGAAAACTTCTACTTACGACCGATCATGTGCCCCTTGAGACTATTGGGGCTTTTCTTCGGCAAGCCTTTGGTTGGCGTTGCGGCGAAGTCGTGCATCTTGTCTTTGCTCATGCTGGGGCATTTGCCTTTGGCGTGTTTGGGGTTGTGCTCGCAAATAGCCATGAATTGCTGTTGGCTTTTACTTACTGCGGGCATCGAACGCTTCTTTCAGCATCTTGCGGAACTCGGTGAAATCCATCTTGCCTGGGCTGGATACCCAGCACATGCGCTCCAGCAGAAACTCGACGTATTCCATGCGGGGCGCCTGTTGGATTTGTGGGTCTGGCTTCTTGTTGAAAAAATCAGGGAGGCTCATGTGCGTTGGGCCTCCAGCTCTTCGATCTTGGATTGCAGCACACGCTGCTTGGCGTGATTTATCATCTTGCCGGTGTCGGTGCGCTTGCCGCAGCCGGTGCAGACCCAGCCGTCTTGCTTGATTGCGGTGCCTTGCCCTTCATGCCAAGTGATCTTGTGCGCCGGGTGGAAGTGTTGGTTTCCACAGTCGCAAGTTAGCTCTTCCCATCCTCTTAAACTCATAGCCACCTTCCCTTCGAGTCTTTGCCGACGATCTCTTTCATCTTGGGGTTCATCGGGTTGTCACGGATGCGCTTGGGGATGTTGTCGCCCGCTTCCACCACGCCTGCGGCCTTCATCAGCCGCTCGTGCTGGGCCTTGCTGGTGATTGGTCGATCACTCAATCCAATGTGAGTTCTCGCTCGTCCCTCTTCAAAGTAGAGGCTTGCGTGGCCCCCTGGGAGTCGTTGCAGCTTGCCATTGCAGGCGTGATCCGGGCGAAACTCCCGATCTGCGATTGAGGCCCAGACTGATTCCTTATGCCCACAGCTACACTCCCATTCGTAGAGCGGCATTATTTCACCACCCCGATAGACTTGCCTAGCCAACTCACAAGCAGCGGCTCATGCCGCACCACATAGGGCAACCAACGGAAACCGATGATGAAGTCTTTGTAGATTCTCAGCTTCAACCGATCCCTCGCGCGGCTTGCGCCTGGATTTGGCTGGAGTCGCTGTTGCCCTGGCCTTCGGTGTTCTCTTTGGCGGTGTTCTGCCCGCCACGGCCCGCCACCACGCTGTTCTGCATCATCATCATCTGGGCCATCATCTGGAGTTCGTTGATGATCATTGGGTTGAGGAATTCATACTTACGGGCTAATTCCTCCAGCAGGGCACGGCTCATCAAAAGCTGCGGGGCCTGGGCGATGATCTGGAGGAACTCAAGGAATTGGGCCTTCTCCGCCGGCAGCGACCGGGGCCGCGTGGAACCGGGCTGGATGTCCACTTCCGCCTCAAACGTCAAATCCTCCCGGCTGACATGATCCATCTTCTCCTGGCCGAAGGTGTTGACCAGGAACGAAGCCATCTGCGGGTACATGGCGATCGCTTCCGGTGGGATACCGTAGACCGAAGCCGCGAAGTTGGCTATCTCTTGGTCGTTCATGCCGCGTAGCTTGACAAACATGCCGTTGGTCAGGGTAGCCTGCACCAGTTGCAGCATCTTCTTGAGGGCGCCCTTCAGCCATCGGAACACGACTTTTTGGAGTTCGGCGTCACGGAGGGTTGAGGCCCGTTCGATGAAGCTGGCTTCGGTTGCGGTGTTAGCTTCGCTGCTGCCTGATAGCTTAGCTCCCGTTTGACCGCTAATAACCCGGAAATCGCTGAGTATAAGCTGCGTATCCGCCCAGATGGCCGCGTTGATGTTCGGCTCAGGTGGGATCGTGGGCAATCGTGTGACATCTTGGACCTTGACGCCTTCCATGTCCCGGCTGGATTGGAGGCCCTTGAGGGCTTCGTCGGAGTCGGCAAAGGTTTGATCGTCGTAGAAGATTTTGCGGGCCGACCGCTTCGCCCCCTGCATCTGCTGGTCGCGCCGGATGTTGTATTCTTCCTGCACGTCTAGCCAAGGGTAGGTGTAGGGGAGCGGCCACGGCGATGGGTCAGGGCCGATGATCGGGGTCCAGCCAAGCAGGATTGCGTAAGGGTGATCTTCCAGCCCCACCGGCAACTCGTCGTCAATCAGGGCTTCCTCGAAGTCTTGATCCTCGGCGATGCAGAGCCACCGCTTCTTCTTGATGTCGTAGAGTTCACAATAGCGGAAAAGCTGGCTTGATTCGTCCTCGTAGTCGCCACCGCTGCTGATTGATGGCTGGCGGGACTTGTCCTTGCCGTAACGGTCGTTGCGCTTGACGTTGCACTTAAACTGCATCCGCAGCTCAGGCGGGAACCGCTCGTCGGCTTTCGCCTCATCCAGCGGAACCGTCACTTCCTCGCCAATCCACGCCCACTTGCGCATGTAAGGGCCTGAGTCGGGGAACAACATGCACTTGGCATCAACCCACTCGAAACGGTAAGTGTCGTCCCTGACGATGAAGGGCGGCTCTTGGATGGGCATCCCGGTCATGGGGTCCATCATTGCTTCAGGTTCGCCCATCTCGTTCAAGATCGGGTTGCCGTCGCCGTCCTTCTCGGTGATCTCCTGTTCAGCGTTGGGGTTCGGCTCCAGGGTTGGGTCGTAGATGACCTTGAGGACACCAGCACGGAAGAAGGCTTGGAGCAGGGCCAGGTTGGTCGCCTCCTCGAAGTTGTCGTCCTGCTTCATTATGGCGGAGAGCAACTCTTCGGCCATGTAGGCTTTGCGGGTTGACGCCATCTCACGGCCCGGCTTGGGCCGCACGATAGCACGGGGATTCTCGAATAACAGGTTGGTTTGGGTGACCTTCAGCGTGGCCTGGAAGTGGTTGAGGACGCGGGGCCCCCCCTCCCCCTGCTTCCACTGCTTGCCAAGGAAGAACTCCTCGCACTTCTCAACCTTATAGGTTTGTTCCCAATCCTTGCGGGTGTCCCTGGCTTCCTGGATGCGGTGCTTCCACTTCCTCAGGTCGGGCTTGTCGGCGCCAACCTCAGTGGGGGTGGTCTGCTCCTGGTCGTATTGGGCTTCAGCCATTTATCGAAATCTCATTGCTGGTACCAGTTGAACTCCAAACTATCCATGGCTCGTAGTATGGCGCATAGGGGTAGTACGGATAGCTTGGGAAATAGGGATGAGTGATTGGTGGCTGCGACGACCATCTGCAATGCGGGCAATAGCCACAATTTGGGCATTTATCAGCCATTAGGCGTAGACTCCAATCCTAAACGTGGCGGCTTTGCGCTGTTCGTTGCCCGCTGTTTTCTTCCGCCACCACTCGAAGCTGTTGGGCATCTGATCGGGCTTGGTGTAGCTTGCCGGGGGCGGGTGCTTCTTAAGCAGGTATTTCAGGCCATCCCAGGCGTGGTTGTCCTTGTCCACCAAGTCCTCGCTGGCGTTCTTGTTCATCGCTACTTGCGCCGAGAACTCTTTGTGGCGCTGCTGACCAATTTCCCAGATGAGCTTGGGGCAGGCTTCAGTGACCCGGTAGCGCGGGGCTTTGATGTCTTTCCAGTACCAGCCGTGGAGCCAGTTGGCGATGGTGACATCACCGCCTTTTTCTCCAGGAACCATTCCCACACCCATCTCTCGAAAGATTCTAGCTGTTGATTTGTTAGGCCCAGCGGCCTGGGGTTTATCTTCGTTCCAGATTGATGGATCTGCCACAATGTATGAAAGAGCTTCGTAAGGGTAGGGGCATCCAGCGTATCGCTTTCCCATTTGATCGAAGCCGTCTTTGCCTTTGATGATGTTGGCGATTTGGTGGGCTGGGACTTGGGCGCCGTAGAACTCCCAAACGGTGGTAATAACACCATCCCCGTCAACCGAGTGAACGTGGAAGGCGCTGGGGCTGTGCCAGCCGTGGTCATAGCTGCCGTATAGTTTGGTTCCGTGCGCCTCATATGCCGGTATGACGATGTTACTGGTGTTGCGCCAAAGCTCCCATTTGGGGAAAAGGTGCTGTCCTCCAAGTGCCCCATACTTGATCTCCATCTCCTTCTTCCAACGGGGGTCATCCATCCCCATCGGGTAGGCGCGGGCTTCCTCGGCCACCCAGGTGTCACCCTTGAGGGTGCCAGGCCGCTTGTTCGAGTCGGCTGAGTAGTGGTAGCGAACCACGCCGATGCCGCCGGTTGTGATGCGGCCTGTATAGCCTGGAATCATTTCGGGTGGCTCAACTTAGAGCACAACGGCCAATAGCCGAACTTCAGCCGGTAGAGCCAGCTCGTCCTGTGATGCCAACGCCGGTTACCGTCGCCCAAGTTCCACATGCAGCGAAGGCATTTCAATTCGGACTCAACAATCCCAACATCCCGGCTGCGTAGATCATCTCTAGCAGTTCAATGCGGTTCTGCTTGGCTTCGACGTAGGCGATGGCCTCTTCGCGGGTCTCAAACTCGATCATGGTGAGGTTGGCAAACTTACGGGCAATCATCATCAACTTTATTGAACAATAAACGCAATTCCTTCAACTCATCACTAGCCCAGGGTTCATCGTAAGGGCCTTCATCCTTTGCGTCTAATAGGATTTCCCGTAGAAAATCTAGCTGTTCTCTTGTGAGTGTGATTGTAATAGCCATGGCGTTATGTTTGCTCCTAAAAGGAAGATGGCGCCTATTGTAACATATCCAAACATAATCGAGAAAATGGCTAACAGGTTACCGATGACAAAAATAGCAGGTTTTATCACAGTTCCGCCTCGCAAAGCTGCTGGAACTCGGACGGCTCCGCGCTCGACACAACAATCAGTTGTCCCCCGTGCGTAATGGCGGGGAGGGCAGCGGTGTAGGCTTTTCCAAACTCCGGCTGAAATGCGGCTTCATCGCTAAAGACAACACTCGGGTTGTGGGATCGTATGATATGTCCGCCTTCAGGTATTCCCCAGATATGGCTTCCGTTTGGAAGGTGCATGTGGCACCATTTTCCATCCCGTGGTAGGCGTGCCATCCTGAGATGATCCGGTAAACTCCACTCAAGAAATGAGATTCTTGCCTGGTCAGGTTCTTTGTCGTAGACAAGGGCCGCGACATCCTCCTCGCGCTTGCTTTGAACCATTATGAGCTGATGGGGGAAGGCTCTGGCCCGCCAAAGGAGGTAGGCGCAAGTGAGCCAGGTTGCCATGACGTGGCGGGACTTCTCAATAAAGAGTATACCGCTTCGATAGATGTGGTTGAGGAAGGTCGGCTCCATGCCAACTTCAATTGCCCAGATGGCCTTTTCAGGAGGCAGTAGCTTCGCTGACACCAGGTACAGGTCGAGCGTGGCGCGGAGGCATTGCTCGTCCGGGAATGGTTTGAGAGGATTCCCCAGATCATGCTCGTCTTTTGTGCGGATGGCTTCAAACACAAACGCATGGGCGTCCTTGTTAAACCTCTGCTTCTCGATTGTCTGTTCTAAGGTCGGCATTCACTGTGCGGGCGCGGGCGGAAGCCACCATATCCTGGAATTGTTGCAGTTCTTCGGCTGAAAACAGGGCTAAAAGCTCGTCCAGGCCATTGTCTGTGCGGGAATCGGGGCCTCCTGAGGCGAAATTCAGCAATCTGTAGAACTCATCGGTGGTTTTGGCGACGTATGACTGGGTTTTAGCCAGCGATTCAATCGTCTGCCCTTTTCGGCCACACGAAGGACAAGCATCACCCACTTCGGTGCTTTTTTCTTTGATTTGCTTGCCAAGATTGCCAATTGCAGCAACATTGTCGGCTAGGGCGGCGTTGGCCTGGGTCGGATCGCCCAGGTTGAGCTTGGGCGCCATCCGTTCAGCGATCTGTTCGGTGAGGTTGGGGTTCCGCTTCCAGTCAAAGGTCTTAATTCCCGTGAAATCCATAGGCATAGCCAAGCATTTGCAGCACCAGGGCCACCCCGCTAAAGAACATTATCCACAGCAGGATCGGCCATGGGAAGCGCATCCGGGTGTTCCTTGCAATAAAGCGCCACGATGTTGTAGATGGCGACCTCCGCCAGGTCCACAACGCCAATTCCAGCCTCTTTTGCCATGCGGTGCAGCAGGGGGTCAACCTCCCTTTGCGTTTTGATGCGTAGAACCACGTTAGGAACCTGTCGTGGATGCCATCTTACCAGCGGTCCCCAACATTTGCAATAGCTGTGCCAAGATTTCCTGCAGCTTCATGTTGCTGGCCACGCTGGCGGCTACAACAGACTCAAGTGTGCCGCTGCGATCCACCTTCACCCCTCCCCCGCACACCATCGCTTCGAGGCCCTGCTGCTCCTTGTTGGAGCTGTAACTGGCCTGGCAGTTGCCGTCCTTGTCCACGGAGACCGTCACCGTGGTGCCCGCGGAGAAGTCCCTGGCGCCGCAGCCCGTCGCCGCCAGCATGAACCCTAAACCCAAGGCCACAAATACTTCCTTCATTTCAAACCCTCCCGTCTAATTCCCCTAACTCGCCGTTTTGAGCGCAACCTCTATCAAGAGAGGGGGGAATTAAGGCTTTCCCCGCTTTCCCCTGATATATCGCGGGGTTAAGCTAACTCCCCGCTAATACCCCCCGGCGAATATCTTTTGGTCTTTTTCACCACATCCAACCACGCCCCTTTAACAGGCGGATCATGGTTCAAGGAGTGGTTTGCAATAATAGCATAGTGATCAAAATATGCCGCACTATCGCTTAATGGCAATTGAACCCCACAGGCTGGACATTTTAATAACCTTTCGCTCAAATTTTTGGCCATACGCGGTGGGGCACCTCCTACCGGGGCCTTTTGCCATGGGTGCAGGGGAGCTTCACCCCTCCCCCCCCCATGCGGCCCACCAACCGCCTCCATCACCACACCAGCACAATAATCCTCAATGATATCAGATAGATAGCTAGGCATATCTGTGAAAGGTAA
>Ga0137330_1000008_pt1 | contig 14774 bp, 27 predicted proteins | sample EasRivERMLT142_2_FD_104774 | JGI IMG/M metagenome (GOLD analysis project Ga0137330, IMG submission 104774) | Soil microbial communities from meander-bound floodplain in the East River, Colorado, USA - East River MetaG ERMLT142_2 | ecosystem: Environmental > Terrestrial > Soil > Floodplain ...
CCTCCAGGGTGCTGCCGACACATCCTGGATTGCGGTTTCCGGTTGCGCCGCCGATTTCACCAACTGCACCGTGGCCCCAGGCTCACGGCTCTGGGTGAGGGCCAAACTCCGTAACAACTCTGGAAGTAATGTTGGCGCCTTTAACCTATCTCACCGCTGGCGCTACAATGGGGGTTCCTATGTGACTCTCACGGGCAGCTACGTCAATGGCCTGATGGTGGTTGGAACCGGGTCGCAGCCAGGAACGGTCCTTAGTGACGGAACGGCTACCACTCAAGACCAGTTGACCAGTAATGAGAGCACCAACGTGGCGTGTTTGGCGTCACGATCAACCGGCTCAATCCCTTCGCTTACCTTGGTTGACGCCAGTGAGTCAGAGTGCGCCCAGGGGATCGACATCTCCACATCGGCCACACCTGGGGACACCTATGAATACTGCCCACACAAGGATGACGGCACGGCGCTAACTTGCGCAACGCCTATCAAGTTGACCGTGGGGAGCTACGGTGGGGTTCGCTAGATGGACGACAACCTCGTTGGCGAGCATGTGAGTCTGTGGGCCTACGCCAGGGGCGAAGCCGCCCGTGATCTCCCGTACCAGCTTTGGACGATGATCGAGGCGGCGGGGGATTGGCAGCGGATCATGTGGGTTGACCACAACGAGCCGAGCCGCGTTCCCAAGTTTGGCGACCTGGCCCACTGGGTAGCCTACATGTTTGATGACAGGGACTCCAAGGTGTGGCTCTTGGTTGGCGACAACGCCACGGGCGACATCGCCGGTGTGATCTGGTTCAACAAGATCATCGCGGGAACCGCCTACGGGTCCATCTGGATGGCGCCCAACTATCGAGGCAAGCCGCACGTTCGGGAAGCTGGCAAGCTGGGGCTGGCCTTCGGCCACGACACCATGGGGTGGGAGACCATCCGCACCATCACCCCCTGGCCTGATGTCAGGAATTTCGACAAGCGATTAGGATTTCAAGAAGTGGCCTTCATCCCCAAGGTGTTTGGAGTGGATGTCTGGCTATTGGAGCACAGCAAAAATGGGTAAAAGCGCACCGAAGATCAAGCAGTCCCCTTACGAAAAAGAGATGGCGACCATCGCCAGGCAACAGCAGGACAGGGCCATGTTCCTGCAAGGCGGCTGGGAGGACCCACTTCGCCAACAGATGCAGCCGCAAATCTCAGAGGCGTTGGCGCAGAACCCTTACTCAACCAAGCTGTCAGCCGCCAACCGGGGCGCCATTGAGGGCCAATACAACCAGGCCAAGCAGAGCACCATGAACACGGCGGCTCCGGGTGGGTTGCTGAGGTCGCAGATGGCGGGGTTGGAGCGGGATCGGGCCAACGCCATCTCAGGGGCCTCAAGCCAGGCCAGGGAGACCGGCATCCAGCGGGCCTTGGGTTCGGCGGCAGGGGCGCTTCCAGGGGCACAACTCACCAACTCTATGTCGGGGCAAGCTCTACAGGGCCTCAGCAACGCCAACCAGACGGCGGCTGACAGGGCCAAGGAGCAGGCCAAGTCGAACAACGCCAAGGGTTCAGAAACCGGCGAAGCTGCGGGCGGGCTGGCCTCAATGGCGATGATGGCCTGGGCGATGTACTAACTAATTGATATGGACTTCAAGCGTAACCTGCATTTCCTCTATTGGCTGATGCTGGCCTCTGAGGACTTGCTGAAAAAGGCCATCGAGCGGGCGCCGTTGGGGCGAACCCGTGATTATTTCTTCAAGCATCTGCAAGAGGAGCGGGGGCACGCTGCCTGGATGAAAGCCGACCTGGAACGGATGGGCGTGCGGGTGTCGTTGGACTTCGAGGCGGCGGCGATCGCCGGGTCGCAACACTACATCGTGACCTATGACGATCCCAGGTTGCTCTTGGGCTACATGCACGTCCTTGAATCATGGCCCAACCCGGTGCAGAAGTTGGAACAGCTTGAGGCGGAACACGGGCCGCTCAAATGCCTACGGCACCACGTCGAGCACGACCCGGCCCACGCCATGGATGTGGCGGCTGAGATAGCGGCATTGCCGGAAGGTGTCAGGCGCAAGGCGGAACTCAACTCACAGTGGGTGAAACGGTGGCTGATGATGGTGTTCAGCCAAATGGAGAACAACTAACATGGGATTCGGCGGCGGCTTTGCAAAAAGCGTAAACTCAAACCAGAACATGATCTTGAAGCAGATGATGATGAACGGCCAGCAGGGCGGCGGCATGATGCCTGGGATGGCCCAGGAACCCAACAACCCCTATCCTGCTGGGGGCGGTGAAGTCAGCTATGACCCACAAAAGATGGAAGAGGCCATGGACATGGCCTTGGGGAAGCAATCCACGGCGCAAGCCATTGGGGAAGGTGGGGGCGAAGGCATCGGGTCAAGCGGCATGACGGCGCAGGGGGGCACCCAACTGCCACCTAACAACATCCTGGCCGGCCTACGGGCGGCGATGATGAGGCAGGGGGGAGGCTTCTAATATGGCCTTTTTTGGCGGTTTCGTAAGAGGGTTGAACCAAGGGATGCAGTTCAACCAGCAGATGAGCCAGCAGGCCGAGGAGCACAAGCTCAAGGCTAAGATGCTTGAGTTCCAGATGAAGAAGATGGAAACTGAGCAGCGGCAAGATGAGCAGCAACAGCGGGGTTTGGCCGACTATCAGCAGGCTGTAACCCAAGGCGTCCCGGACCAGTTCGGCGGGCCTGTGCAGGGGCCGATTGAAGAGTCGGGGCGGCTCCCGGCGCAACCGGCGCCAAACCGTAAGGCCACACCACAAGAACTCTTCGGCATGTCGCTCAACGCGGTTAGGCCACAAGACGCGGTGCGGTTGATCCAACAACAGCAGAAGGCGGAATCACTAGGATCAGTCAACGCAACTTTCGCTGATGTGGAATCAGCATTAGCTTTCCGAAATAGCCCTCAATTTCTACAAGCTATGCCACAGGGTGGACGACTCAAGCAGACTAGAGCAGGTTGGATTTGGGAAGCTGTCAATCCTGTAAACATTCCAGCAAATCGCTACCATGAATGGATAACACAGCATCCAGGCGACCACACAGGCGCTTTGAACTACGCCAATCAAGCTGTCTATGAAAGTGCAGCTTCTCAAGGTGCTGGCCGCAACCTTGGTGATGCAGCGGCAACAATGGGGATGCCGGTTCCACCTCCACCACCGTTTACAAGACCTCAAGGACAGCCACAACAGGCGCCAGTTGGCCCACAAGGGGCGTTGAACCTACCAGCGGAGCAAGGAGCGGGTGGCACCACCTTCAGGATGGACCCCAACATCCCGCCTGCTGAACAAGCCGCTATCAGGCGGCAGATGGGGATGGCGCAAGCCCCTGCACAACCGGCACAGCCTGGGAAATCGCTCCCGCTTCAAGCCAAGCAGGCCAAAGCCGACATCACCAGGGAATCAGCCAACATCCCGGAAGCGGCATCAAAGGAAATCGGCAACCTTGAAACCCTGCTCAACACAACAATTGGAGACATCCGCAAGAACTACGACAACGGCGCCTATCTAGGGCCAATAAAGGGGAACGAAACCTATTACGGAATTAGGCGTCAACTTGGCAGTAAGATAGGCCAACCCGTCAATGACAGAGAGGCTAGTTTCCGGTCAGCCTTGTCGGATGCAGGCGACATGCTGCTCCGTGCCCGGTCCGGTGCCCAGATCAACGAACAGGAATATAAACGTCTAGCTGGGTTGTTACCGAAGGCAACCGACGAACCCCAGGTGTTTCTGGCTAATCTAGACCGCTTTGAAAACCAGTTGAAACAAACTTTAGCCAATCGCAAGAGACTTGAAAACATGCCCCGTAGTGGTATAGGGCAATCTAGTGGCGCTTCATCGCTTCCACCCCCACCCGCAGGATGGCGTTAAAATGGCATCAGAACAAGGCCGCGTAGTCACAAACGAAAGCACTGGCGAAAAGGCTTGGTGGGATGGGCAAAGCCTTAAGCCATTGCCAAAGAACGACTCGCCAGAGAAGCTCACCGCCGACATGCGGCTTGGCGACGATCAACTGCTCAGGCAGGCTCAACAGGGCGCCGTCAAGGAAGCCCAAGGGTTTAACAGGTCCATGATGAGCAACGTGGGGGTGCCCTTGGCGCAAGCCGGGTTGGGCCTCGCCACTGGCGGCATGTCGCTCCCGGCACAGGCGTTGATCGGTGGAGCCACCGAGCTCGCAGCCCAGAAGATGGGCTATGCCCCTGAAAGCACAACCCAAGTGGGGCTGGCTTCAGCGATCCCGGTTGTCGGGCCTGCGATCACCAGAGGCTTCCAAGGTGGAGCCAAGGCGGTTGGCAAACTGTTCTCACCTGGGGCAACCCGCAATGCGGGAGTTGAAGCTGCTGTTGCTAACCTTGGGGAAATTCCTGATGTGGTAAAGCGGGTTAAAACACCAACCGCTTCAAGCCAAGCTTATAAGGAAGTTGACAAAACATTCACTGAAGTGCCGACCAATGTGGCAACCAGAGGCATCACCAGCGCCATCAACCTAATGCCAAAATCAAGCACTTCTAAGAACGCTGTAGACTACCTTGAGAAACTTGCAACAACCTTAGATGCTGAAGGCAACATGCCTTACGAACGGATGGCCGCTGAAATCTCAGGCATGAGAACTAAGGCCATGGAGTTCGCCGCCAACAAGGACTTTGGGGGTGCCGCTGCCGTGCGATCCGCCCGCAAAAAGATCATCGAGGAGATGGACAAGATTTCCCCCGACTTGAGCAATGCTAATGCCCTCTACAAGAAGGAACACAGCATCAGCAAGATTGAGGATGCGCTCACCAAGCCACGGGCTGATGTAGCCTTCAAGCAACTCATCAAGAAGGACAAACTGATTGCCGACATGCCCGAAGCTGATTTGAAGATGGTTGAGGGGATCGCCAACCAGTTGACCAAGATGGGTAGCACCGCATCCCCATATTCAGGAATACCGGCAAGGTATCATGACTTCGTGGCAACCCCAATAGCCACTATGATTGAAAGTGGCACTGGGCGGGCCTTCCTGCGGAAGATGTTCCAAGGGACCGGCAACATTACCCCAGCCGGTATCTCAAGCGCAGTGCAGTTTTGGCGTGCCTACGAAGCTCAGGGAGGAGACTAACATCGACACTATAAAGTTCAGCCGCATAGGCGCCGAGGACCTGAAAACCGGGCGCTCCACCTTCGAGGTCACGCTGGCCGATGGGCGGGTGGTGGCGCTCAACGAGATCAACCTCGACAGCTTCGACAAGCTGCTGAGCGAGGATGATTCTAGCGTGTCGAGCACCACCAACATTCTAACTCTGCGTCATACCACAAGTGGTACCCCCGCTGCTGGTCTAGGAGCAAAAGCCACGTTTCAAGGGGAATCCGCAGATGAGAACCCAAGTGATCTTGCCGCCATCGAAGCGGCATTTGACGACGTGACCGCTGGCTCTGAGGACTCGACCTTTTACGTTTGGCTGCGCCGGGCTGGGGCCGCGCTTTCACGGGCTTTTGCTTTTCGGAACACGGGCGACTACCTGCTGACGCTTTCCGCTGCTTTGACCGCTGCAAGGACATACACCCTTCCTGATGCTACGACCACTCTGGTCGGCACCGATACCACAGCCACCCTCACCAACAAGACGCTGACCAACCCCCTCATCAATGGCGGTGGCGGCTCTCAAACCATATACCCGATGGGCGCCAAGGTGTCAACCACTAATGGCGAGACAACGGCCACCCTGTCGGAAGAAAACCTCATCAGCTACACATTACCGGCATCATCGCTTGACTCCACCAACCGGGGCCTTCGCATCAAGGCCGTTGGCACCACCGCCGCCAACAACAACACCAAGACGATCCGGCTGTACTTCGGCTCCACGGTCGTCATGTCCAACAACCTCACGACACAGCCAAATGCTACGGGGTGGGAGTTCGAGGCGGAAATCTTCCGCACCTCGGCCACAACTCAAAAGTGTATAGCCAGAGGAACCGTAGGCTCTGCACAGCAAACCACCACCTACACCGGGGTTGGGGAAACACTCGCAAACGCCCTCACCATCAAGATCACCGGCCAAAACGACATCAGCCAGGCCACGGAGATCACCGCTCATGTTCTATCCGTCACGTTCATCAATTAAATCGAATATGACTCATAATTAAACAACCTAGACACAATCCAACCCAAGCACCATTCATTTGGTGATAAAGTGCCCACGCAAAACTAAGTGTTGGAGTCAACAACAATGACCAAATATAGTGTTCACTAAACCACCAATTCAAAAATTCCATTCATCCCTCACACCAAGGAGCAGCCCACATGCCACCGGATAACCCCTGGGTCAAATTCCTCAAGGATGTGGGTATCCCCACAGCCATAGCCTTCTACGTCCTAATCCGCCTTGAGCCTGCGATCAACTCGAACACGCAGGCGATCAACAACCTTACGGTGATCGTGTCGCAGCTTGCGCGCAACCTGCCTTGAACAGCAGTGACGATGGGACCAATCCCATGAGCGCACCAAATAGGCCACAAGCTCATCCGCCGTCAAATCATCTAACTTCATCAATCAATCCATCGACCGTTTCCGCAGAAAACCCCCACGCCAACAGCAAGGGCCGGATCACATCATCCCACATGACGTTGATGGTGCAGTCATCGGTTGGGATGCTTATCTCGATCGTCGGGTAATCCTCAACATCGGTTGGTTCTAGCCTGATCTTCACGAATACCTCCGTTTCAAGAAATCCAAACTGACGAACATCTCGTCAAACTGCCCATCCCGCACCTCGTGCAGCATCAACACCCCACGCCAACACCTATTCGCCATCGGGGTTAGGTAATCCTCGTCATGTTGGTAGAAGCTCCCAGCGATGATGCTGGTTATGTTCAACCCATCTCCACGCTTGGCATAGGCCACATCGCGCCCCTGCTGGTGTCCTGCCACAGCAGAGGCATGATAGGTGTTGATGATCTTGCGTGCCGTTGTGCATGGCCTGCCCATCACCCCGGACGGGAAGAAGTGGCTGAAGTGGACCCCGCCGATTTGGACGACTTCGAGGAACTGGTGGACTTTCCACCCGGCTTTTTCATAGCCGAGGTCTTTGATAGAGATGGTGCCAGCCATTCTTCCATCAGATTCGATAGCCCTCCTAATCCTGTCTTCGTGGTTTCCCAAAGTGAGGATACGCCTAGGGGCATATCCTTTCGATTCCTTAATTCCGTTTGCAAACAATTCCAATCCACGATTAACCGATTCCACGTCGTTACTATATCTTCTACCTTCATACGCCAGCTTCCCCCTGTCCCATTCGCTCAGGCTCGGCATATCCGCAAAGTCCCCAAGGCACACTATCACATCCGGCTTCTTCTCCGCGAAGTAGCGGCCCGCCCACTTCAGGTGGTCGAGGGGCACCCCCGGCTTCACCTGGCAATCCGGCATCACACCGATCTTCAACGTCGCCTTGCGTTTGTGTTGCTTCAAGCACAACCGCCTTTCTAGCAGCGCCTTTTCGGTACTGCCGTTTGGGTTGCTTCCACTCGGACATCAACTTGCGGTAATAACCGGGGTTGATGCCGAGCAACTCGGCCACCTCGTCAAACTCCTTGGATTGGAAATAGGCCAAGGCGCAAGCCTTGTTGCTGCGTTGGCCGTTGCAGCCGGGTTCCCGGCAGGGCTTCTTCCAGTCGCTCTTCTGGCCGCTGGCCGTGAGGAAGGCTTCCTCGATCATCGCGAACAGCAGCATCTTGTCCGGGCTGTCGGCTTCGGCTCGGCAGTTGCCGACATCCACCACTTTCCGCAGGAACTTTGGATCGTCATAGTTGAGGCCAAATCTCGACTCGTTCATCGTTGATACACCTCCCAGAAGTAAGCAGTCACTGTTAAAAAACCAGCTAAAACAGCCATTCCACCACACGCGACAATGAGAATTCCCTTGAAAAACCCCCTCATCCACACCCCGATGTCGTGATGTAGCCACCACAGGTATTGCCGCAATTATAGACCCGCCGCTCCCATGAGCAGTTGGGGCAGGAGAGAACGCCGTTGGGCGCCCCCTGCGGCTGCTTGCCCAAGCACTCGTAAACTAGCTTCCCCTTGGTGAACACCCATTGGGTGTCGCCCATGTTGTCCCTGAGCTGCATCCCGAACGGCCCAGGCCCGATCAACTCAACTGGCATGTCGTGTAGGAACCACCTCATCTCTCACCTCCTCACTGCGCTTGAATTGACAACACGGGTGAATTGGATGGTGCGGCCCCTGCGACGAAAGGGACTTCGTTGGAGGCCCCGCTTTCTCCAAACGAGTTGGCCGCTGTGACGGCGCAGAACCAGTTGCCGTTGCCGGTGATGGCGTCCTTGACGTTGATGGTGAGGGTCGGGTATGGCACCACGGTCGTGTTGGTGTAGGCCCCGCTAGTCTGCCCGCACTTCACCCTGAACTCGCTCGCCAGGCCCCCGGTGCCCTGCGCCCATGTCCATGACAGTTTGGCCCGGTTGATGTCCACTGACACTGATTGCGCTTGGACGTTTGTGAAGGCCCCGCTGGCGAACAACGCGCCGCAAACCAGCCCGATCTTTGAGTATCGCATCTCGTTTCTCCTTTGCTATTGGGTTTAACCACATGCCTTTATCGTGACACCGCCGCGAACAATACCTCCCTCGTTTGTGATAAGATTGTGCCTTGTCGGTCATCCTGTAGCGTTCGATCTGGAACATGGACAGGCAGAACTCGCAGCGGCGCCACAGCTTCGAGCTAGCCATTGGCGGCCTTCTTCTCTTCCCGCTGGGCCATATCGATGGCGTAGTTGATGCCGGTTATGCTACAGCCGCTCGCGTTTAGGAACTTATAGAGCCGCAACTTCGTGGACTTCGACCACGACTCAACCATGGTGTAGATTTCGTCATCTGTGAGAATTTTATCCGCCATTGTAGTTTTTTGCTCCTGCTTATAGCGATTTTCCTCAATTGTATAAATCAAGAAATTAGCACACCCCCTAGGATCAGTGGAACAGGTGTAAGGGTGTAAGCATAATTTCCAAGTAAATCGTCGGCAATTCGTTCCCCCTTTAGGTATTTTCCCATTCCACGTCATCGTTTTGTTCTCCATTTCAGCTACATGCCCCACATCTTGTCCAATATTAGACAATTTTCGTTTTGGGCAAATTTTTTTCTCGTCTAACCCCTCGCTGCAAGTGTTTGACTCCCCAAACAGCAGCACAGGCGGCATCCGACAGGTCAAAGCCCTTATCATTCTTAAAGGTAATTCCATAAAGGCCACCCAACTGCCCAGCAACTTGATGCTTTTCCGCGTTGCCCTTCCCAGTGATCTCCTTCTTCAAAGCCGATGGCGCCACCTCCAGCCAATCCACCCCCTCGCACTCGCACACCGTCTTAACCAGGGTGTTGAGTTGCGACAGCTTCACCAGCACCACCCGGCTTGGGACGCCGTAAGCGTTGTCCTCGATGATGGCTAAGTCTGTTGGCGTTTGCAGCCAGCTATAGAAAAGCCGAAGCGCCCGTTTGAGCCGCATGGGACCTGGCTTGATGGGGGAGTTGCGGGCATCAACCACGTTGAACTTCTCATCCAACCACACGGCGGCAGCCATGGTGAAAGACAGGTCGAAGCCAGCCACGATGGGGCCCCCGCTCAACTTTCATCCCCAAGGCATTTAGCGCACACCAGCCGCTCTTGATCCATGAAGGCGCCGATCCCGCCACAATGCTCGCACACGGCGCCATCCTCGCAGTAGCCACAGTGCTGAAACGGATAGGCATGACAGAGGCCCCGCTCATGGGCCAACCGTTCAAGTTCGCCGATCGCTTCAGCTTCAGCATCGGCTTTGCATCCCCATCTATCATCGTTCATTGGCTTCATCCCTTCTTCAAACTCTCAATCAACGCTTGTAAATCCCCAGGCTGTGAGTCCGTAGCACCATAACCCCGCGCATAGTCAGTCACGGTCTGCCACGAGACCAGTTTGGCGCGGAGGTCGGCAAGTTCTTTGCCCTGTTTGCGCAGCACATCGGCAAGGTCAGCTACTCGGTAGGGTCCGTCGTTGTCGATTAACCGCTTCGCCTGCTCGTCAAATTGGTCGCTCATGGCTTATACTGAGCATTTATCCGGGCACCCCCCAGGCCAAGGCAGAATCACCAACCCTGACCTGGGGTTCTCCTCCATACCATACAATTATCTGCTCAGCGCCCTCCTTTCACCCCCACGGGATTAGTTTCGCATCCTTGACGTATTTGGCTCGCCTCGCCTCCACACCGGAGGCGTTATAGATAGCGAACCAGTATTTAGATCGGCCTTCAATATCGAATGTGTTGGTTGGCATCAGCCGGGGATCAACCCAATAGCGCAGGCGGCATGCGGCCACATTGAGAGCCAGGTTGTAGGCGAACTGGTCATAGTTGCTGGGGTCGCCAATCGACCACCGCTGGAAGAAGTTGAGCAACTTCACCTTCTGCTGGATATGGTCACGCACCAGCCAATCCCAGGTTGCCCGCTCCATTGAGCATAGGCCAAGACCAGGGCCGAAGGTATCGTTCAATAGGGTATATTGCCCAAGGGCTTGAAGGTGATCCGACTCATGCAAGATGGTTTCTCCCACCAGCCGCACCGCAGCTTCAGGCCCGGCCATCGACTTGGCAACTTGCCGCTCCCAACCGAAGGGGCCGGTGAGCACCACGCGCAACACCCCATGCTCGAATTGATTCCAGTTTAGGCTCATTTCTTGTCAAACTCCTTGACGATAGCTTGCGCCAACTTACGCAAATCCCCCTTGGCTAAATAACCCAAACACTCTCCATTCCTTCCACCAAACCACAGATATGTGTTTTTCCCATCAAACCAACCACCCAATGTAAGACCGTTAGAGTATGACATTTTGGTTTTGATTGGTCTTGCTTTAGGCATGTTCCACAACCCCTCGTGTTGAGTGACCAGGTTTCCCCCACTCAGAGGTGATGGCGAAGAAGAGAGTGGCTGGGGCGACCTACTCGGCTACGGCCTACGTCCACCCCATTTAAGCTTCCGCACCACAGCCTCACCCCGTCGTGTCGCTGGGCGCCCCTGGTCAAAGTAGCGTTGCCAGCACTGTTCGCCGTGAGGTCGCCCTCACCCTTGAGTGGATAAATCCTGGTCACTCAACACCCCTCAACGCCCACTTGCTAGGTTCTCACAGAGCCTCACATCGGTTGTGACCGATAGGCATTTCAGTGTAACTTCGGTTTCCCTCGCGGTGCAGGCTTTGACACTTATGCTGAGAAAAATCAAAAAGGCGATGATGCAAATGGTTATACATAGGTCAGAAAAATTAACTGCGTCCATCATTCACCCCCCAACCCTATTGCCGCGCGTCCATCCCCCACACGTCCTTGGCCGTCCCCTGCGATCCATCGGCCTTGGTGTAGGTCCGATACTTGATATTCACCGGCAGCTTGGAGCCGATCAACTGCTCGAACACTGTTTGCAGCTTGGTGAACGCTTCCTCGTTGCGGAAGTCGGTCAAGCTCTGCGGCCAGGTCGTCTTGGCTGGATAGCCCCGCTCGTTGAACGTCACCCACTGGCCGGTGGCGTGCACGAGGGTCTTTAGCTTGTTGAGGCCGATCTGATAGCCCTTCATGTGCTTCTCGTACTTGTCATGATCGCCGTTTTCTTCGGGCATGTAGGGGGCGTCAGCGAACACTGTGAACGGCATCCCTTCGTCGCCCTTGAGGTCGAGCTTGAGCATCAGGGTTCGGCTGTAATCGCCCAGCTTGCCCACGATCACTTCCCGCAGGATGGCGTTTGACCATTTGCCCTTGCCGTATTCTGGGTCGAGGGCGCCGCCGCGCGTTGTTTCCACCTCAGCGAACTCCTCGCCTTCAAACATGCTGTCTAGGATTGGGTCTGACATGGGGGTTCTCCTTTTGGTTAGGGGGTTTATAATCCCGCTCTTACAAAACAATCCTTAGCCTCTAAGAGCTTGCGGAGTCCAGCAGATTTCTCGGCTCCATTTGGTAACAAAGCCTCCATTTCCTCTGCTAGTAGGCAACTTGGCCGACTCAATTCTTGCAATTTCTCAGGCAAATGAGAGTATGCAAAATACTTCATTATAGGATTCGGGTCCGACATGGTTTCATCTCCTTCAGGTTAGGGGTTGGTATTATCATCGCTCAAGATTACCAATTTACGGTTCAAAGCTTTGGCTAACTCGATAGCATTGTGAGGTATGGATTCTATTGTTCCGCACCAATAGTTTAAAAGAGAACGAAATAGAAGCAATTCCCCATCGGTTTCAAAGGTGATACACACAGGTTCAAATGGAATTGTTTTTCGCTCAACTCGCATTGTGACCTCCGAATAAGCGTTGCCATTGGTTGACGGGTTTCGCCGGGTCCAAGGTCACATCAATCAGCCCTTCCTTCACAAGCCCTTGGGGCCAGAAGCGGCCTGACCTCAAGCCCCGGTAATTGGCATACTTCAAACCCTGCTCAACCACCATCCAGTATTTATTGGCGAGCTTCTGGGTCAGCCAGCAGTCCCTGAACTTGCGGGGGGCCTCCAGCGCCATCTTGCCGCCGAAGGCCGGGTCCATGATGCCCGTCTTGACCATCTCCATCTTGCCGTTGATTGCCGTGCGCTTGGACTCCTCATCAAGCCCGATGGTGATGACCACGTTGACGGGCCGCACGGAGGGCAAGAACACCAAGTTCTGAAAGAACTCGTCCATCTTGGCGGCGACCAGGCCCCAGCCGAGGAACACGTTGGGCCGCCCATCCGCCGTCAAGAACTCATCCATGTTGTGCTTGCCCTGCGTGTGCAGCACCCAATTGACGGCGTGGTCCCGCACGAAGTCCATCCCCTCGATGATGATGGTGGCGGGCAGGGGCCACACCTCACCCCCCATGGTGAACTCTGTGGCCCCCATGTGGAGGGCGACCTTCAGGGCTTGCAGGTCGGCTAGCAGTTGGTCGAACACGATGCGCGGCGGCAGAGCCTTCGCGTCAGAAAGATCACGTTCGGGAGGCGGGTAGAACTTGCCGAAGCTCTGTTCAGGATCGTAGCCTGGGAAGCCATCCGGCAGGGGCGCGATCACCGGCTTGTCAACGCAGAGTATAGCATGAGGCTGAGGCGATTGCATGGCGAAGGTTGATTTGGAAGTGCCAGCACCACCCATGAGGGCGAGCAGTTGGCCTTGAAAATGGTCTTGCGCTTGTTTCGCTGTAGGCATGTTGGCTACTCCCGTGTAGTGGTTTGAACTACGCCGATTTATTTTCCTTGTCAAGTTGCTTGCCGACAAACCCAAAATTGCAGGCGTCCCAGGCCGGCCACACGCGGCCAAATTTGTTGCATGAGTCGGGGTTCTTGGGCCATTGGCGATCAGATATGTAATCTCTAAGTGCTGTGATTTGGTCTATCTCGAAGGCGGTTTCCCACTTCCATTCTCTTGCCAACACGGGATTAAGCGGATGCTCCAGATAGAACGGCCCCCGCAACAGCCCATCCTTCTTGCCGAGCCAAAACTGGATTTGCCCGAAGGCTTCCGCCCCGGCGCACACCGCTTGACTGATACCCTGGTCGTCCAGGGGCGACAGCGTAGGCTTGAGAAAGAACTCATCGCCGTTGCGGGCTTGGTTGAATGTCTTGAGTTTGATGTCCCACACCACGCGTTGAAACTCCTTAGTTTGAATTTGACCTCCAGCACCATCGCCCACCATTTCACCACCCTTGAATCGCTCCACCACCAAATCAGGCCGTGACGAATAGCGGGTGCCGCCGGGCAGCGCAATCTCGAAGGTGCGCTCTATGTCAACCACATTGCCGACGACAGGGTTGGCCTTGTAGGCAATTAGCGTTTTCTGTGGAATATCAGGGGTGAAAATCGGTCCATCGTAGTCGCCTTTGCCGCCAAACTCAGCTATGAAATTAGGCCAATATGTGTGCGGATGAAATTCCTGATGGTGGAAATCCTCAATCGGGTTTTGCACCAGCCAAGTGCCAGCCGCCATGTTGTCGGTCGTCGGCTCCTTGTGGCCTAGCTCATAGCGCCAGTGATAGCGCCGCTTGCAGGTCCGCCACAGATCAAGTTGCGTGTGGGAATAAACCCACGGTTTCAGCTCATCCATGTAAAACACCCCCCTTCATAGCAGCCTCTAATAATAGCTTGTAATCGCTTTGCTTGATGATTCGGACACGGACGGCCTTTGCTTCAGGTGATGGAGGCTCTTTATTATCTCCTATCAAGTCGAACAATGTAGGTTTAGCCCATCGGCATAATCCGAAGGCGCACTCCCAAGCATACGCTGGCTCACTCTTGATGGTTTTCATCGCAAAACAACCCCCCTTTCCCCGCCCTCGCCAATCCACGAGGGGATGATATCGATTTGTTCCCGCAATCCAAAAGCTCTTACTTTATCAGGCACCAGGCGGCAGTTGCGTAGCCCATCACCCCTGGGCTTGCCAGGCGCCAGCTTGTGGAAGATGAGAGCATCAGTCTGATCCTTCCAAACCTTGGCCCCCCTCAATGTTTGCCGTTGGTGCGGATCATGGGTGAACTTGGCATGCTTCAACAGGATCATGGTCGCCTCTTCCCCGGCGATCTCCCGCACCCGCCTAAACCGCTTCAACGCCAGCATCGCCTCAGCGTTGTCGTTCTCGTCCTTGAGATCACTGCAAGAGGCCACTGTGTCCACCACAATCAACGCAGGCTTGATTTGGTTGGCGCACTCAGCCATGTAGTCAAACCGCCTGGGACCATGCCTAGAAAGCGAAAATTGCTCGATGTAGAGCCTATCTGACTTGCCTTCGACATCAGGGCAGCCAAGCC
>Ga0137330_1000009_pt1 | contig 14001 bp, 17 predicted proteins | sample EasRivERMLT142_2_FD_104774 | JGI IMG/M metagenome (GOLD analysis project Ga0137330, IMG submission 104774) | Soil microbial communities from meander-bound floodplain in the East River, Colorado, USA - East River MetaG ERMLT142_2 | ecosystem: Environmental > Terrestrial > Soil > Floodplain ...
AGTGCTGCGGAAAGACTTGCGTGACGCCGTCGCCGGTCCACGCGTCCGCCACATGCAGCACGCCGTTCGGCCCGAAGACGACCCATTGCGCGCTGCGGTAGTCGAAGCGCTGCAGGTCGTAGGCGGCCGCGCGCACGTTGGCATTCGCCGCGGACAGCGTGACGCCGCTCGCGACCGAGCCGACCGCCCACATCTTCAGCTGGCTGTCCTGGTCAACGCGGCGCACCCAGCCGGTCTGCGTCGCCAGGTAGTCGACGAATTGCTCGGTCGTGAGCCAGGGCGAGGTGATCGTCGTCAGCGTCGGCCCCTCGTCCTGCGTCGGGTCGAGCGTGATGCCCATCGGCACGAGGGTGCCGTCGCAGAGGTACACGAGCGTGTCCCGCAGGGATTGCGGCGGGATGATGGTGTTGCTGAGCGCGCGCTGCAGCTGCTGGTTGTAGTCCTGGCAGGTGACCTGGCAGAACGTGCCCTCGCCGCGGTGCACCAGATGCGAGGTCCCGGCAGGGTTCGCAATCGTGCCGGCCCAGCGGATGGTGCCGGCGACTTCAATCTCGACGACCTGGTCGTCCTGCGGGATGTAGGCGCCGGTCGGGTCCTTGACCGTGAAGGTGGCCGTCCCGATGCCGTTGATGGTGGACGACCAGCGCAGGGCGCTCACGAGCGACGTGCGGTCGATGTCGTCGATCCAGACGATGATGGTGTTGCCCGGCGGTTCCACCGGCTCCGACGGATCGGTATCGTGGATCGCCAGCGCGACGAAGGTCTGCACGCGCGCGGGTGTGCCGGCCGGCACACTCTGCAGCGCGATCGTGTCGGTCGCCACGAAGCCGACGACATGGGTCGGGTCGGTATCGGACCCCGTCGCCGGACTCGTCGCCCCGCTGATGGTGACCGTCGGCGTCGTGGCCGGCGTGGCGCCGTTCTTCCGCAGCGTGAACGTGTAGGACGTGCCTGCGCCCGGCGCATCGGCGTAGGCGTACAACGCCGACGCCCAGTACGCCCCGTCGAGCGCCAGCTGCGCGGCGGCCTCCGTCGTCGTCCAGTGCGCATACGCGAACGGGGTCCAGTTCGTCGCGCCGTTCGGAATCACGCTCGAGAGACTGATCCCCGTGAGCTGCGAGGTCCCGTCGACGTCGGCGACGAGCTTGGTCCCGATACTGACGTGCGTCGTTGCCGCGCCGCCGGTCTGCGTGCAGACGTATTGCAGCAGGTCGCCGGGAGCGACCGTGAGGTTGAACCCCGAGAGGCTCCCGGTCAGCGTGCTCGCGCCGGTGAGCGACAGGCGCGTATCGGGCGTGCCGCCCGATCCGTTCTGCGTCACCCCATTCTTGCTGAGGACGACGTCGTGGGTCTTGCCGGCTCCTGGCGCGACGCGCACCCGGACGTCATAGCGTGTGAGGGTGCCGGCCACGGCAACGAGACTCTTCGGCACAGGGCTCGCGCCGCCGAGCGCCCCGAACGGGGCGAGATAGAACGGGCCCCCGCCGGCGAGTTGCCCGCCCCAGACCCCGTACCAGCTCTCTCCCGTCGCGCCTTCGAACTCCAGCGACCAGTGGACCCAGCCGGCCGCATCGAAGGTCGTATTGACGCGCCGCAGGGCGACATAATCGCCGGCCGCCACGCTGACGTCCGTGCCGGTGTTGCTGCCTTCCGTGTCGGTATTGCTGATGGTGACGGTGAGCGCCGACGCCACGCCGTTGACCAGCAGCGCGAAGGCGTGATGGTCCCCAACGCCGGCGGCCGTCGTGACCGTGATCCGCAGGTGGCGGAGCGTGCCCGCCACCGGCACCGGAATCCGGCATTGATCTTCGTCGGTTATCCAGTCGTTGCCGCCGCCGGTCAGGCCGGTGTAGTACGTGCCGCCCGTCGGCACGGACCCGTTCCCGACGATGAGCTGCCGCATCGCTACAGGACTCCGCGCGCCTGCAGCACGCCCGGCAAATCGGCGTAGACGGCTTCGGCAATCTGCCGGCCGTCGAGATACACCGGCACGCGCAGGTCGCCCCCGCTCGCCTGCCGCGGCGCCGCGGCCAGCGCCGACGCGGTCACGCCGCCGCCAAAGCTTGACGCACGCGACGGGGCGCCCGTCGTGGTCGGCGGGGCCGTGGGCATATCGTCATAGATGCGCGACAGGGCGTCGCGGGCCTCTTCCGCATCGCTGGTGATCTTGCGGATGGATTCGGAGAAGTCGTACCCGTCGAAGGTGGAATAGAGCGTGTCGGTCGCGCCTTTCAGCAGATCGATTTTCGATTCGGCGGTGCCCGCTTCGGTGCCCACCTTGGCCCACGCTTCGACCCCGATCCGGCCGGCATCGAAGAGCGACTGTTTCACATCGCCGGTCGTGTCATCGAGATCGCCGGCGGCCTCATCGCTGTCCTTGAACGCCTGATCGAGCTTGGCCGCTTTGATTTTCTGGCCCGCATCCGTCGCAGACTGGCCGGCTTTGTCAAACGTGTTTTTCACGACATGGCCGGCATTCTCCGACACCGGGATCAACCGCTGGAAGAACGCCAGCAGTTCCCCCATCTGCTCGACGAGCTTCTCTTGCGCGGCCGTTTGTTTCTCGGCGTCGCTCAGGCGCTCGGCGCCGACGATGCCGGCGGCTTCGGCCTGGTCGAGCAAGGCCTGTGTCCCTTCGTCGACCTCATACCCGAAGTCCTCCTGCAGCTTCCACAGCGTCTGCAGCGTGGGTTGCATCATCATCAGCGCCGCGGTGCCATCGCCGCCCTGCGCGACGATGGCGTCATACGCCTGCGTCGCCGACATCGCGATCCCGCTGAACATTTCCTGGTTGAGCAGCCCGGAGTTGTGCAGGCCGGTCAACGCCTCGCGCGCCCCGCCGATGGCATCGACCGCCGGCCCCATGATGGCGTCATTGGCGATGCGCGACATCTCGACCAGACTGCCGAAGGCCGCGCCCCCGGTGAAGCCCGTCGCCTCCAGCTGCTGCTGCATCGTGGTGATGGCCGGCTGCACGGCTTCGAGGGCTTCGCGCAAGGGCACGCCCCGCGCCAGCATTTCCCCGAAACTGCCGACCACGGCCGCGGCCAGGCCGCGCGCCTGTTCCTCGGTCTGCATGAAGACGCCGATGACGCCGTCGCTTTCCGCTTTGAACGCCGCTAGTTTGGCCGCCAGCGCGTCCTGTTGGTTTTTCACATCCGTTTCGTAGATCGCCTTTTTCTCTCCAATGGCCTCGAGCTCCCCCTGTATGGACGCTTGCCGCGCTTTACTGGCGTCCGTTTGCTCACCCTTCCGCAACACTTTGAGCTCATCCCCCAGGCGCTTTTCGATCTTCACCATCTCATCGACCCGATACTGCGCCGCCGCAATCTCGGCCTCCGCGCCCATCTGGAAGGCCGCCGATCGCTCGTCAATCGCTTTCCGTTGTTTGGCCGCATCCGACCCGGCCAGGCCGCCAATCAACGCATTCAGCCCCTTGCCCGCCGTTTGCGCATTCTCTCGAATGAAATCCGTCACCATGCCCGATGTCGCTTTCACCGCGTCCAATTGCTCAATCACGCCTCGCAGTTCGGCCGACGCCAAGCCGGCGTTATCCTTGACCGCTCCAAACATGTGCGCGATCGACGCCTCCATGTCCAAGGCCGCCAACGTAATCCGATCGGCCTCTGTATCCATATCCAGCCGGAGCCGTTGCATCGCCTCCGCCGCGCCTTTCAACCCCAACGCTTGCGCCACCGCGATCGCTTGCGTCATCGATCCAAAGGTTTTGACCAAATCCTGCTCGAGCTTGACCCCTTCACTGATATCGGCCATCCGCTCCCGCCAGGCCGCCTCGACTTCCGCCTGTTTTTTTGACGCCCATTGCGCATAGGCGTCATAGATCGCCATCATGCCGCCCACGTAGTTTTTCGCCGCCACCTGTGCGGCCACCGCCAACCCGGTAGACGCCACCAGGGCCAATTTGCTTTCATTGGCAAACTTGCCAATTACATCCGCGGCAAATTGGAACGCCTCCGCAACCGTGGCCCCCGTCTGTTTGGCCTGCTCCCCCAACGGCGCAAATCCCCGCGCCCGGAGCGCCGCTAACGCGTCGGTTGCGCCGTCACTGGCCACCGTCGCCCGGCGCATGGCGCCGTCCATCTCCGTGCCCAAGGTCGCATTGAGATCCCGGCCACCGAGCACGGCGCCGGCCGTTTCAATCCGGAATTGCGCCAGCGGCAGCGTGACCGCGCCCAGATTCGGCGCCATCGAGACAAACTCCGCATTCATCAATTGGATGATGCGATGGAGGCCCGACAAGTTATTCAACAGCTCGGAATTCGCGCCATCCTGCCGGAGCCGCTTATACGCCTCGACCGTTCGCGCAATGACCTCCGCATTCGCCTGTTGCGCCGGCGTCAAGAGGCGCCAGGCCGCTTCGAGCTTTTTGAGATCCCCCGCGACCCCTTGCCCGCCGAGCTCCGCCGCCAGCTTGCGGACTTCCTCCGCGTACTGTTTCGCCGCTTTCGCCGCCTCCTCTTGCGCGTCGGTGAGGCCCTTCATCGGCGGCACGACCGCCTTGGCTTTCTTGCCGGTGTCCTCGATCGCCAGGTTCATCGCCGTGGCCGCATCGCGATACCAGACGGCGCTCTGGCGCAACTCGGTGGCTTTATCCCCCAACGCGGCCGCGGCCGTCGCCGCCGCACTACTCACCGGCGCCAGCAACGTCGCCGCCTTCGAGAGGGTTTCGACCAGGTCCGCCGTCGCCTCACGCATCTTGGCGACCGCTTGAAACACGTACACGATCAACTGGTCAAAGAGTCCCCGCGCCACGTTGTACGCCTCGGCCGCAAACACCTTTGTCGCCTTCGCGAACGTGCTCCACGCGTCCCCGGCTTCCTCGAGCGCCCGGACGGTGTTCTCGGACATCTTCGGCGCGGCGTTGCCCAACGCTTCGAAATCCGCAATCAGCGTGGGCAGAATCTCCGCGCCCGTTTTGCCAAACGCGGCCACCGCCAGGCGCGACTGGTCGGCCGGATTCGGCACCTTCGCAATCGCCGCCGCGATCCGTTCGAAGGATTCGTAGGGACTCAGGGTGCGCAGCTCGGTGAAACTCAGGCCCAATTCCTTGACGGCCCCGACGATGCCTTTGTTACCGCCCGACAAGGCCTGCTGCATGTTGCTCATCGCGCCGGTGACCTGGCCGAGGCTGTTGCCGGACTGGTCGGCAATGTAGGAGAGCTGTTGGACTTCCTCGATGAGCAGGCCCGTCTTCTCGGAGGTCTTCACGATTTCGTCGGCCATCGCCATGATGTCGCCGACAAAGTTCTGGATCGCCGCCACCGCGAACGCGCCGCCGATCATCCCCTTGAGATCGGCGTTGGCCTTGGAGACAAACCCCTCGACCTGTTTGGACGCCGCCCCCAACTGCTTCGACAGCTCGTCCCGCATGCGGACGACGAATTCGATTTCGCCGATCGTCATCAGCGCACTCCCGGTGCGAGATTCTTGCGGATGAGTTCGCCCCATTCGTCCAACAGGAGCGCGACGACGTCGTCAGGGCAGGACTCGTACTCGTCCCAGGACCAGCCTAGGAAGCGACAGATGGCGAGACCAGTGAGAGTTTCGGCTCGCCACTCGGGTCGTTTTTTTCCTGCTCCATCGCCGCGACGTGCGCGTCGAGCGCCCGCTCGATTTCGTCCAGCGTTTCCTGGTCGAGCGCTTCAATCGCCGCGCGCGAACATTTCACGGGCTTGTCGGCCTCGTCCCGAAACGACCAGTCCTTCAGGTACGTGAGCGTCCGCGACAACGACAGCAACCCGAAATCGACGCCGAAGCGCTGCTCGCCCTCCTTGCCGTCCTTGGCGCCCTGGCGGAAATCAGTGAACGCCGCCGCGGCCATGAGTTTCTTCTCGGCGCCCGACAGGCGGCGGCGGACCTCAATCCAGTCGCCATCGCTCAACGGCAACCGAACGACGTCCGTTTTCTGAAACCGGTTCTTCGCCATTCACTTCTCCTTCACGTGCGGGTCGCCGACGATCGTCAGCACCAACGGATCGCGCGACTGGCAGATGGTCTCGGACCAGATCCACCAGGCGCGCCCGAAATCGAGGGCCACCGTCCACGGCCCCTGCGTGGACCAGAAGGGATCGGCGAAGGCGACGTCGGCCCGCACCGTCGACCGGTTCACGCCCAGGATCGGATCGCGCGCGAGCGACCACTGCCCCAGGACCAGCGCCCGCGAGGTATGCACCCACACCTCGCCCCGGACGCCCCGCGCCGTGAACACCTCAGACGCGCCCGAGCTCGCCGTTGCCCGTGAACGAGACGCCGGCCGTCGCCTTGCTCGACACCGACCCGGACAGCGCGTTGTCCAGCTTCACGTAGCAGAGCCCGTAGTAGTAGCTGCCCGGCACGGTGCGCTGCGGATACACGTAGAGCCGCTGCGGCGTCTCGGACGTGCCGGCGCGCCACAGCGTGTCGGACGTCGTATCGAAGTTGCCCGAGAGCGTGCCGGTCCACTTGTTCTGGCCGCGCACGCCGGAGCCCCAGCTCGACCCCAGGGACGTCGTGTCCTGGATGTCGGCGTCGAGCTCGATGGAGTAATCGGTCTGTTCGGCCACCGGGACCGCGACGCCCGTCCCCGGGCTGAGGTAGATGATCGCGCCGGCGCCATGAATCGCTGCCATGTGGGAACTCCTTTACGATGCGGCCACGGCCGCGGGTTTCTGCATCGCGGCCAGCAACGCCGCCGCCCTCGCCTCGAACGTCTCGCCCTGGACCCGCCGGTGCGCCTCGGCTGCGCAGACCTCGCGGAAGTCGGCATCCGCCAGCGCTTCCCGCAGCACGTGCGCGAGCTGCGCGGCGCTCGTGAACATCGGTTGCGACCAACCGAAGAGGGCCTCGCCCTCGGCCCGCCGGTCGGTCACCGTGAACGCGCCGCACGCCGCGAGCTCATACGCGCGCGGATTCAAGCTTTCCGCGTCTGGATGCGCGCGGTGCAGGTTCAGACAGATGCGCGCGCTCGCATAGATCCCCGGCGCGTCGGCGTTGTCCAGACAGCCGGCCTCGTAATGCCGCCAGAGCGGCGAGGCCTCGGTCAGCACCGGCCACAGGCCCAGCAGGCGCAGGTCGATGCCGTGCCAGTCGACGGCCTCGAGCAGCGCGATGCGTTCGGCCCAGCCGGTGCCGAGCAGCAACACATCGCACGGCGGCCGCGTCGGCGCCACGGGCCGATGAATCGCCGGGTCGTACGCGTGCGGCAGATACAGCCACCCATAGCGGGCGGCGCTCACGCGCTCGTGCGTGCAGATCGTGGCCTCGGGATACGCCGCGGCCCAGTCGGCCTGTTCGACATCGTCGTACGGCGACTCGGTCAAGATGACCGCCGTCGGGATACCCGCCTGGCGCAACAGCACGAGGCCGAGCGGATGGAACACAAGCGCCGAGACGATGACGACGAGATCCGCGCGATGCTTCATCGCTTCCACGACGACCATCTCGGTCGCCTGCTGCGAGACGGCATCCGTCTGCCCGCGCCAGGCCTCGCCCATCGCGCGCATGTGGTAGATCATGCGTTTCGACAAGTCGAACAGGCGGACGTCATGCCCGGCCGCCGCGAACGCGCCGTGAAAGCCCCGGGCCACGTCCGAGACGCTGAACTCCGCCGCCGGCTTGACCAGGACAATCCGCATTTACGTTCGCGCCCACGCGTAGACGTCGCACGCCTCCACGTTTTGCTCGATGTAGGACACCGCCGCCGGCCGCAACCACGCGCGCAACACGTCCGGGTCGACGTTCGCGTAATACTCGTCCGCGCCCACCGGCCCGCCGTCCATCGCACTATGCGGCGCGCGCCCCGGGCCCGCGGCCGTCAGAATCACGAGCCCGCCCGGCCGGACGATGCGCAGTGCGTTGGTGACGATGGCCTCGGCCGCCGGCGTATGCTCGAGCACTTCGCAGCAGACGACCCGATCGGGCGCGACGCCGGGCTCGTAGGTCGCGCCGTCGGCCACCAGGTCCACGCCCGGCCCGGCGGCAATATCGGTGGTCAGATACCGCGCGTTGCCGAACAGCCCGCGCACGCTGCCATTGATGTCCCGCGCGCCGAACTCCACCACGAACTCGCCGGGCCCGAACTGCGTCACGGTGCGCTCCACGAACGCGTAGGCGGCCGGATGCACGTCACTGGCCCGCGCCTTCGACCGCGCGCCGCAGATCCCGCTCGAGCCCTTGCCCCAGTAGCTGCGCCGCCTCGGTCATGATCTGCGTGATGTAGGTGCCTTCGCCGCCCTCGTGCGGATACGGCCACGCGACCCGCGTCTCGAGGACGTCCGCCCGGCCGATGTCCAGCGGCAGCCGCGAGCTGCTCACCTTCTCGCGCGATCGGATTTCGGTTTCGGTGCGCGCTTCGAGGGCGTCGCCGCAGACTTCCGGCGTCTCGGCCGCCATCCGCCGCATCCGCCCGACGAGTGCCGACGCGCCCTTGATGGTGACGTCCAGACTCATGGCCGCAACTCCCCGCGCACGAACCGCGCATAGACGGCCGCCTGCTGCATCAGCAGATCCGACGTTTCGGTGAGGTAGAAAAAAATCGACCGCACCAGTTCCTTCACCTGCACGCCTTGCATGACGACCTGTTGCAACGGCGTCGTGCGCGCATCCGGCTGGAACCGATCGACGAGGTAGCCCTCGACGACGAGCGGCGCCGCCTCGAGCAGCGCGATGCAGAGCGCCATCACGGCGTGATTGGCCGCCCAGGTGATCGTCTGGTCCGATCGGCTGAACACATGCAGCCGGAGGTCAATCTCGCAGGTCCGGCCCTCGCCCGGCGCCGTGCCCAGGCCGCCGATGTTCGGGCCCTCGCGCACTTCGAGGAGCACGAACGGGAAGTCGATGCCCTGCTGCGGATCGTCGGTGACGCCGCCGGGCGCCAGTGCGAGCAGCGAGGGCACATTGAGCCGCGTCAGCAGCGCGTCCGTGAGCGGAGACAGCGACAGGTACGGCATGTCAGCTCACTTGCTCCTGCACCGTGAGTTCCAGCTGCCGGTTCTGTTCGAGCACATTCACCACGCTGTCGACCTCGAAGATCCGCGCGCCGCATTTCAGCCGATCGGATTCGACGATCGCCGCCGTCATCGGGTCCCACGCCAGCGTGATGCGCCCCGGCTTGCCGGCCACGAGCTGCGACGCCTCGATCTGTTCCTGCCCGACGAGCATCTCGATCTGGGCCCACCGCGTGGCCCGCGTCGTCCACGTGACCGCGCCGCCGGGCCCCGTGGTCCGCGTCTGGATCTCGACGCGCCGGTGACGGTTGCCGGCACTGATCCACCGCGACGGGGTCGTCGACGCCATCTCGGGTTACGCCAGCGCCGGGTCGCGATACCGGCGCAACAGGTTCACGACATACAGGGACAACTGGCCCGGCAGGTGCGTCACCTGCGTGATGCCCGCGTACTGGTCGTCGTCGCCCCGGAACCGCCACAACTCGGCCACCTGCACCAGCAGCGCGGCCTGCACGACCGGCGGGACGGTCGTCTCGTCGGTCCACGCCGCGTCGCCGCCCTCGAGGTAATCCAGGATGAGGGCCTCGGCCTGGCCCATTTTCAAGGTCAGGTCCTCGTCCTCCTCGCTCAACGGATCGGTGGTCTCGGTCTCGATCCGCAGGTGCCGTTTCGTCTGCGCGAGGGTCACGAGCGCCATCAGCGGTACACCCGTCCATCCGGTCCAGGGTCACCCTTCAACCCCTTCTCGCCGGTCTCGCCTCGCGGCCCTGGCTTGCCTTCGCTGCCGCGCTTCACCGCCAGGCGCCAGCCCGTGTCGCCGTCGCCGGGCTTCTCACTGGTCGCCCGCTGCGCAATCCAGAACGAGCCGGCCCAGGAGGCGCCGTCGCCGGGCTCGTAGGCCTGGCCGGCCTGGTAGACGCCGCGGTCGAGGACCACGGGCATCCGGCAGACCAGCAGCGGATCGGGACTGCCCTCGCGGCGGAACGTGACGGTGCGTTCCCCGTCGTACTCGGGCCGCAGTTGCTCGAGCGTGCCGTCGCGCCCAGGCGCGCCATCGACGCCATCCCGGCCAGGCGTCCCGTCGACGCCGTCGCGGCCCTCGCGGCCCTGGGCCCCGTCGAGGCCCTTCTCGCCGGGCATGCCGGCCGGCCCTGGGGCGCCTGGTAGGCCGTCGCGGCCGTCCCGCGGTCCCTGCGCGACCTGCGCTTCGAGCACGGCCAGTCGCGCGAGCATCGGAGCCAACGCGAGCTTGATCGTCGCCGTCACGGCGTCCGCTAACGCTACCGGGTCCACGTTTCCCATGTCGGTCTTACCCGAGCCACGGCGCCTGTACAGATCGCATGAACGTGGGCCAGGAAAACGCTTTGTCCTCGTCCTCGTCCTCATCCTCATCCTCGTCCACGGGCGCCGGTTGCGCGACGACCGCCGGGGACGCGGGCGGCAGTTGGGCGGAATCACGTTTATCCAGCGCCGACAGCGAGTAGTTCTGGACCTGCAGGTACGGCGTCTCACCGCCGTCGACCGGCGGGAGGTTCACGCGGCGCCGCGCTTCGTTCGGCGCATAGATAGCGGCGCCGACGCCGGCCGCGAGCGTCGTGATGAGCGTCGCGCTGTCCATGCGCAGCAGGTCGTCGAGGTCGAACTCGGTGCCCAGCGTGCGGCCCTCGATCTTCCCCTCCGCCAGGCCGAGCCCTTCATCGAGCAGCAGCTCGATGGACTCGATGGGCTCCTGCAGGCACTGCGAGTAGTACGCCTGGGTGAGACTTTGGATGTTGTTGTACGCGGGCGGCTCGGCCGCGCCGACCAGGTAGGCCGGCACGTGATAGGCGGCCGCGACGGCCTTCGCCGTGTCCTGCCATTGTTCGGTGCTCTGCGTGTTCTGCGAGTTGAACTCGACCGGCTCGTACTTCAGGCCATCGCCGAGCACCGCGACCTTGCCGTAGTTGCTGCCGCCGTAGTTGGTCTCCCACGTCGTCTTTAGGGTCTCGGCCTGCGCCTGGCTGATGGCGCCGGGCGCAATCAAGATGCCGGACGGCACGCCGCCATTCGCAAAGTAGTTCGCCGAGTTGGTTTGAATCTTGAGCCCGAGTGTCGCGGCCAGGCCGCAGGCGTGAATCGGCGAGACGCCGCAGAGCGGGTGATACAGCGCGTGCATCACGTCGTGGATGATCTCGCTCGCCGGCACCGTCACCTCGGGCTGCGGCTGACTGGAGAGATGGTCTTCCTTGAGCGAGTAGTAGACGCCGCCATCGGGGGCGACGAGCGGCGTCACACGGTTCGGATCGAGCACGTAGAGCGCGGTGACGACGCGCCGCGCATCGCGCTGCTTCAGGATGTAGGCGTTGCCGTACGCGAGTTTCGAGGTCAGCCACGACTTGAAGAACTGGATGCGCGTCTGATACCGGTTCGGCTTCCGCAGCACCGGCGAGAAGGCCGGCGACTCGGTCTCGCTCCAGATGCCATCGCCGGTGAGGGCCACGAGCCGCGGGCGCATTTTCGCGATGTCGCTGGCAATGAGCGACACGCACGCGAACACCGTCGGGTGCGTCAGGACATCGACGAGCCGGACCTCAACATCCCGCTGCCACGCCCCGGTGAAGGGCTCGCGGATGATGGAGTACCAGCCGCCCCTCGTGCTCACAGGCTGTAGCGTGCCTGCGGCTTTCGTCCTAGTAATGCTCAACCCTAGGAACTCCACGCAGACGCCTCGCGATATGATGTCGATGACGAATGACGAACGAAGAACGCAAGGAACGAAAACGAGCCAAGGACCGAGCCCGGCACGCGGCGAATAAAGAGAAACTCAACGCGAAGAACCGCGCCTATCATGCGGCCAAGCGCGAGGAGATTCTCGCAAGATCCAGAGCCCGATACGCCGAGAAGAAAGCGCACGACCTTGATCGGAACAGACTTCGGAGACGTGCCAATCCTGAAGTCGGTCGCGCTTACGGCATCGCGTACCGAGCCGCCAACCCTGAGAAGTGCAAGCAAAGCGCGCGAGCTTCCCGCCTGAAGCATTGGGATAAATTCCAGCAGTGGGTTGAGCAGAACCGCGAGAAATTGGTCAGACAAGCGGCAGCACGCGCTCGTGCGAATCCTGCCAGTAAACGTCGGGCCAATGCGAAGCGTCGAGCCCTGAAGACCAGAGCGATGCCGTGCTGGGTCGACCACGACGCGATCGACGCTCTTTACCGGCTGGCCGATGCCCTGACGCGAGACACAGGAATCAAGCATGAAGTGGATCACATCGTGCCGCTCAGCAACCCTCTCGTGTGTGGCCTTCATGTCGCCTGCAATCTTCGAGTCGTGACACAGCGCGAAAACCGAAGCAAAAACAACAAGCTCATCGCTGCCTAGGTCTCGCCATCTCGCGCTTACTTCCTGGCCTTCCTGGCCGGCGTCCTGGCCTTCGTGACTTTCGTGGCTTTCGTGACCTTCGTGGGCTTCGTGGCCGTCCTGGCCTTCGTGGGCACGCGCGGGGTGGCGGTGGTCCTCGGCGGCACGGGGGCCGACGCCTTGACGGGGGCCGGCGGCGGGGTCGCCGTGCGGTGCACGAACCGGATGGCGACGAGGTTGTCGGCCGCGTCGGGGGACACCTCGTAGGTGTCGCCCTCGTGATACTCCTGGCCGGCGTGCGTGTGGTACTTCAGCGCCGTCACCGTCACCGTGTCCTTCGCCATGCGCGGGGCCTCCCGGCGTTACGGCAGCACGCCGTAGATCAGCTGAATCCCGTGCGGGTCCGGCGCGTCGCCCTGATACCGCGTCAGGGTCAGATCGTGCGCCCGCTCGAACTCGTCCCACGCCTGCTGCACGCCCGGATACATCGCGTTGCCGTAGTCATCGCCGAGCAGGAGCCCGCCCGGTTTGACGAACGGCGCCCAGAGCGCCAGGTCCGCGCGCACGCCCTCGTAGGAATGGTCCGCATCGATGTAGAGGTAATCCAGCGGGCGGTCCCACCACGGCGCGGCGTCAGTGGTGGTGCTGGCAATCAAACGCACGTTCGCGTTGACGCCGGCCTGAATCAGATGACGCGCACACGCGAGCATCATCCAGGGCGACGGATTGGCGGCCGTGGCCTCGGCGGCCCAGTGATCGACACAGGTCAGCGTGCCACCCCAGCGACGAATCGCCAGGGCGACCGGAATCGCCGACGCGCCCTGGAACGATCCCAGTTCCACGCAGACCACGGGCCGCACCTGCTCGACGAGCGCCAGGATTTTATCGCCGTGATTGAACCAGCCCGGCGCGGCGGCGCGCGTGGGGTCAACCGCGAACACGCCCCACCTCGGTATACCCGCGCGCCTTCAGCTCCTGAATCAGCGCGGCCTGCGCCACGGCGAACAGCAGCGCCGTGCCACTGAACCCCGCCTCCGGCGGCGGCAGGAGCTCCACGATCTGCTCCGCGTCAGGCGCAGACGGCGTCGACGGCGACGGCTCGATACGTGGTTTGGCCAATGTGCCCGATCTCCTTGGACAGGTCGTGGTCGATCCAGATGGTGTAGCCGGCGGCGCCGAGGCCGCGACAGAACATCACGTCTTCGCCGACGTCGCCGCCGAGCTCGTTGAGCCCGTGCCGAAACCACGGCCGGCCCAGGCCCTGCACGACGTCGGTGCGCATGAGCATCGCGCCCATGCCGACATAGTCGACGGCCTCCAACCCCGTCGAGGCCGCCGTCGTGGCAATGCGCTCACCATCCCGCGCCGCGGTAAACAGCCCGGACGGTTGCCGCACCACGTAATTGCACGCGACGATCGGCTGCTCGTGCCAGGCCAGCCGAATCGCGGTCTCGGGCGGGACGCTCATGTCGGTGTCCAGCCAGAGCACATGCGTCGCGCCTTGCTTGATCGACGCCTCGAGGAACCACTCGCGGCCGACGTGGATGTAGGTCGAGGCCACGAACCCGAGCGTCACCGTCGCCCAGGGCCCGCGCTCGCGCGTCTTCGCATAGAGCTGCGCGACATCCACCGCGAAGGCGGCCGGCACGGTGTCCCGGGTCGGCCCGCCAATCGCCAGCCTCACGATCCGCCTTCAGGCATCGGCCGTCACCGTCACCAG
>Ga0137330_1000010_pt1 | contig 13047 bp, 31 predicted proteins | sample EasRivERMLT142_2_FD_104774 | JGI IMG/M metagenome (GOLD analysis project Ga0137330, IMG submission 104774) | Soil microbial communities from meander-bound floodplain in the East River, Colorado, USA - East River MetaG ERMLT142_2 | ecosystem: Environmental > Terrestrial > Soil > Floodplain ...
AGGCCCACTGGAAATTCCAGAACTCTACAACGAATGGCGATCGGCGGTAGGCATTCGCCCAGGTCGGATTGTAGCTAACGATGGATCGCCGATCGAGGTATGGCTACCGTCGTATTCGCGATGGCAGGGTGGGCTTGCGTCAGCATAAGATTGGTAAGTCCTACTTTGGCAACTGCTGGTTGGTTGCCTTGAAACTCGTCGTCACTGGACGAGCAAAAGCTGTTTGGATTCGTTGGGGAACAAGGTGTCGCCCGCATCCATTAGTGCTCACCCGCAAGGGTAACTTTGTCCACTTCTCGTCCGACAAGACGAGAGACCTGTGGATCTGTGTGAAGGGACGTGTCCACGTGCTACGTCATGAATTGTTGAGAGATCAGCGATACTGGCGACTGCCCCGCTCGAACAGCTAAGTTCCTGTGGAGGAGATTTTCAGAAAAACAGGGTCACTGTGCGTTTCGACCCCGGTTTTACATTTCTCTTACATAGGACTTACGTAGAATGAAAAAACCCCCTACCCAAGTCTTACACTTACGCGGGAGCTACATAGCTCGAACGCAGTCTTTACACAATGAGCTAAAGTTTACAATTCGCATACACTCTACATACAATGTCATTACGTATCATGTACATGGCACACTTGGCATACATGCTCACTTGAAATAGCATGCCATACATAACTCTTACAATCTTGAAATGGATACGAAAAACCCTACATAGGAACTATCTTCCTATGTAGGGCTAGGAAACTTGTTCCCTAGTCGTGGTCGTACATGCCCGTTGCCGTAGCGGCATCGTAGGGAGGGGCGGAATAATCTTCCTCGATCTCGAAATCTGCCCTGGAAAGAAATTCCGCTTCGACGTTTGCCTTGAAATCGTCCGCCCCGTCCCGTAGGGCAAGAAGTTCCGCATCCGTCTTGGTAGAAAGGCTACGCTGGACAGCGTTTTGCACGCTCTCCTGTCCGCGTACGGCCTCTCGGAAGAAATTGAGCAGCTTATACATGGTCGTTTCCTTTCGTGCTTCCCTATTGAAGCACTGAACTATACCCGATCCTGGCGAATCGTGTCGGCTGGAAATAGATATTTACAGAACGCTTACCCGTAGGGTAAAAGCCCCTGGTAGGGGGAAACGATTTCCCTACCAGGGGCACCGAAGGAAACTTTTACCAGTATCCGCCCATGTGATCGAGCGTTTCCCTATCGTAACGCTCCTCGTTTTCGTGGTGGAAAGATTTTTCGTCCTGTTCCTGAAAAGAGTGGGCGGAAGAATCTTCCGTCGGGCATTCGTGCTCTTCCGACACTCGTGCCATTTCTTCCGGAAGTACGTTCCCGTATTCGTCTCGCTCGATTCCATCGCTGGAATATCTTTCTTCCATCCCACAATCGGGACACTCGAAAAGAGTATCCAGTGTGCCGTCGTCGATGAGAAAAAGTTTCATGCGAGCACCGGGAAAAAGATGACCCATGCCATGGCACATGCCATTATGGCACCCACACATGCCGCGATGACCAGACGCTCGATTTTTTCCTTCATGGTATTTCCTTCGCTTAGGCGGCTTTTTGCCGCCTGACAATTTCTTCCGCTTCCCGTTGGCATTCTTCCTTTGACATGTCCCAAATGAAGACCCAAGTCTCCCGCCCTACATCGATCGAAACCTTGTAACCACGAAGGGCAGGCTCTACTCGGATGCTCGTTTCCATGCTACACCTATCGGCAAGGTAGCCTAGTGGACATGAGGCCGCATTGTAAATGCTTTGTAAAGCATCAGGCTTGAAAGCGGAAAAAAGTACGCTCCTGTGGATCGGTCATAGGTGCGAATCCATTTCCAGGTTACAGTCTTGAAACCAAAAAGTAGCATGGAAACGGTTTCCTCCGGGGAAAGGCTACCGTCTACGATGCATCCGGAAGCTACGCGGATCCAATGGCCACCGTAGAAAAACATGCCGGAAAGTTCGGCGTGCTCGGCCGATTGGAGCACGAGCACGCCATCGGCCATATTTTCCCCGGAAATCATTTCGGTTCCCAATGGGGGAAATATTTGCAGCCCGGAAACCGCTTCCTGGCCCATGCGAGCGATTCTTTCCGCGTGCGGAAAGTTCCCCATATGGGATATTCTTCCGTGCCGGAAACGACGACAATCCAGAAACCGTTTCGCATTTTACACGATCCTTTCCATGAAAGCGAACAATTTTCCGGCAAGCTCCGAGCGATGGTCGAGCATGGGAAATAGCCCGTGTCCGCCCGACGTGTCATGATGGAAAAGTTCCGACAGCATCCAAGCTTCCGGCTCGGATAGAACAAGCGGCATAGGCTCGCCGTCGTCATCGTATGCGAGCAATTTTTGCAAGGCAGCACTCCAGGAATACCGATGTCCCACGAAATCGACGGAATCGGTTTCCGCACGTGTCAAGGTGAGAGTGTACATTTTTCACTCCCCCCGATCGGAGAGAGCGTATCCCACAACGGCGAGACAGACGATCCAGGAGAGAAGCATTTTCGTTTCCTTCGGGTTAGTTGGCGTTCGGGAGCATGCTAGCAAGCTTGACGATCCCCGGCAGTATCGCGAGCACGAAGACCGCGACCATGCAGAGGAGCGGAGCGGACTTGACCGTTTCCAGGACCATTCCCACTAGTTGCTTGCTCGTTTCCATGTATACCTTATCGGCCGTCCGCTGTTCGGACTATAGCAGATTGTGTAAAAGAAACGTAAGGCTAGCGACGGTGCGGAAAGGCGAATCCCTGGATTCCGAGCGATTCGGCACGTTCCTTGATCGACACGAGGTAGGCGTGTAACCCCGGAACATTGTTCAGGTCACCCGGCTTGGAATCGAGCAGCACGAAAAGCGTTCGCATGCTCTCGTGTTCCTTGTGGGAAAGCTGGCATCGGGGATGCTGGCACCCGTACCCTGCCCGTTCGCTCGCTTCGATGGCATCCTCTCCGAGTCTGCCCGAGAACCGATCGGACGCTATCGCGACGTGTCGCGGCCCGATCACGTACGGGTGAGGCACGGAAATGGTTTCCACCTTTTGCAGGGCGAAAACGCTTCCTTCCGGCGGAGGCGGTATCTGTTCGAGTATGTTGTTTCCTTCACTCATGGGCAAGTGTACCACAATCGGCGAGAATCTGCAAATGGATTTACATAATCAATACAATTCGCAGGATGCGATATAGGCGAAGCAATCGGGGAGAGCGTAGCTTAGCTATCGAGGAAAACTTTTCATCGAACCACGGGCCGCGTATTGCGGCCCGTGCCCGATTGTCGCCTAGCTTGCCTTCCGGACGATTCGGATAGCGGCGATCTTCCGCAGTTTCGCGTATCGGACGTGGACTTCCCACACGCCGGAATCTTTTTCCGCGTCTTCCTTGTTCACGTATCGGCCATCGTCCGGACTGGACATATCGCAGATCAGGAAGTCTTTTCCCGCTTCCCAATCGGCGAGAATCTCTTTCTTGCTCTTGTAGTCGCGACCGTACGCGGGAACGCAGTGCAGAAACTTTTTCATGGTCTTGTTTCCTTCGTTTCGAGTGTCAAGGGCCGAGAGAGTATACCTCGGCCAAGGGCCGAAAGCAACTAGTTTACATAACCTTTACAATTCGCAGGATGCGATATAGGCTAGGCTGTCGGATCCTCGATAGCTTAGCTATCGAGGAAAACTTTTCATCGATCCTGGCCAATTCTGTAGCGTTTCGAGACTCGCTATAGACTTGGCAAGGTCGCGAGCACTAGGGTATAGTCTAGCAGACTCGCGAGGAAGAGCAGAGCGGACAGGATGAGAAGTCTTTTCTCGGAACGTTTTTCCATGTTACAGGGCCTCACCGAGAAGCAATTTCCGACGGGTGACGCGAGTTTCGAGAGCAGCGGCCAGGGAAGGATATTCCACGTTTCGCTCCCCGTCGGAAAGGAAAGTCTTTCCGGAATCCGTTTCGAGAGCGTACAGATTGCTCGCGAGCGGATGGATTTTCCATCCCGGACCGGACGTGAAAAGCATTCCGAGATTGAGCAGTTTTCGCAGGGCAGACATTGTTTCCTCGTGTTTCCTTCCGTGGCCGTTTTCCGAATCCGGGAGAGTATACCTCAAGGTACGCGACACGGCCACCGAAACTTTTTCTTTTACAATACGCGTACCTTGAGAAAAAAATGACCTTGACATGTAACGTTTTCTAGGGTACAATTCTTTCAGTCCGGAAGGGAACGCACGTCACGGAACCGTAACGGCCAGAACGGCAGTTTACACAACCCTTACTGCCAAAATGGCAGTCGCCTGCCAAAACGGCAGTGTAAAAGTTGTGTATGGTTCTGGTGAGGGTTTGGTAAACCCCGGAGGGGTGGTCTCGCTTTTGCAGTAACTATATGCAGCGAGACTTCCACGATTTTTGCGATTGCGAAGCAATCGCAAAAAGAACGGGCCGGAGAGTTTGCGTCTCTCTCCGACCCGCTGGCCCGTGCTTTGCACGAAAACAGTCCCCAACTACCCCCCGGTAGTCTTTTCCTGTTTCGTGATACGCACGAGCAATGCGTCTCGGTATTCGTTTTGCGATACGTGATCGCGGAGGAGTTTCGTGGCTCGCTCGACAGCACGCTCCCGCGTGCGAGCGTACACGAGGAACGTACGCACGGAATGCGTATTGTCCTTGTACCAGAACCGGCAGAACGCTTCCCAGAACATGTTTCAGGCTACTTTCTTCTTGCACGCTTCCTCGAAACGCCCCGAGTCAAAACTCGGATTGTCTTCCTGGAAGTAGCTTGCGAGATCGTTCGCGACTTGTTCGATTGCTTGCCTTGCCTCGACTGAGGTAGGACACTGGGCCGCGATGATCTTTGCCACGGCCACGTAGTGCTTTTTGCTGAGCATGCCCAAGTATACTACACCCGGTCGCGACATGCAAGCCACGCAATGAAAAACCCAAGCAAAACGATAGACCATAGCAATCCGAATGCCAAGGCACGAAAGAACTCCATAGCAGATTTCATGCCAGCCACGCCCACAGTGCAGAGAAAAGTATTCCGAGCACGATGGCGAGAAGGATTGTTCGGAGTCTCATGGGCACCTATACTATACCTCGGCCTAGCGGCCGAGACAAGCGATTTCTTGAAACAGAAAAACAGGTTGACAATCCACAACGGGCAGGGTATTCTATATTGCATTCGCGGACGAGACCTCGATGATAGGACGGCCCGTAGGCGTAGTGGCTGGAATTAGGCCAAGCGGGAACCACAAGGGCTCCAGTCGTTCGCAATGCACGCTCTTTCCGTTTCGCCCTACGTGCTAGCGGTAGCTCGGAACGTATAGACAGCCTAGCAAGGGACCGAGGAACGTGCTCGGTCCCGATTTCGAGCAGCCGGTTTCCCTGGAGGAAGCCGGGGTAACGGGTCGGAGAGAATGAATTACCAAACCTCTCCGGCCCGCTGCACTCGTTTATAGGCTAAGCGGCTCGAAACAGCGTAGCTTAGCTACGCACAATTCTGAAAGGTCGCCATAAGCCGAGCCTATGGCGTGTGGGGATTCACAATGAGGATTCCCGACCCGAGCACCATCAGCGGTCGCAGGGTCATGGAAAGTGTTTCTCGATCGTCAGCTTGGCGTTCGACAGGAACAGCCGAAGGGATTTCTTGCCCGTCATGCCCGGAGCGTACTCCAGAATCGTTTTCTTGTCCGCACCGATCCGGCACCAGAACCATCCGCCACCCTTGACAGTGTAGGAACCGTCAGCGTTGACCGTTACGCATTCCTTCCGCATTGCAGCGTTGTAGTTCATGTCCGAAGTATATCCGTGCGAGTCTCGAAATGCAAGAGGATTTCAAGGATACTCGGGGGCGGCAAATTGCCGCCCCCGAGACGAGGGCAGAAGTGATTTCTCACTCCTGGAGGTTTGGCCCTTGTTCGGTTAGCCGTCCTCGCGATCGATGCACGAGGTTTCGCAGTAGCACTTGGCCGAGCAGAACTCCGGCCGGTACTCTTCGCCTTCCTTGATCGGCACTCCGCAACCGTAGCACGTCGAGAAGTAAACCACCTCGACAACCGGGATTGCATGGCGAGCGATGATTGCTTCGAGCGTTTCCATGCAATAGAGTACCCGAGCGAAGGGCAAAGGGCAATTGGAAATACACAAACCTTACAATTCACCAGCTCACGCTGGAGCGACCCTGGCCGCGACAGCGTGGCTTAGCTACGCACAATTCTGTAGCATCGAACCCACGGGACGCAATAGCGTCCCGTGGGCTCACGGTCGCTTAGTGCGAAATGCTTTGGACCGTGTTCTTGGCGTAGGAAACGATTTCCTTGTGGAACATGCCCACCGCGAAACCGATTCCGAGCAGGAAGAGAGTTCCGATGAACGTCCGACCCTTGTTCTTGGTCATTCTTTCTTGTCTCCTATGAATCCGATGATGAGATGCCGCTTCGCCCAGTCCTCGAAATGGGCTTGCATTTCCTCGTCCGTCGGGGGAGGTTGCACGGGGGCTTGCTCGTTCGCTTCCGCCCGTTCCTCTTCTGCCCGGATTTCCTCGTACCAGTCACCCATGATTTCCAGCCGCTCGATTCCTTGTGCGTTGCTCATGCTCTAGTATATCGGCACACTGGCCGATTGTCTAGCTGATTTCGAGATCTTTCGCGACGTTCTCTAGTGTGGCAGCGTCGATTTTTTCCAGGTTGGCGGTTCTTTCCTCCCGGTAGAACTCCATGAGGGCATCCAATTCCATGCCGTCCAGCTCCGCGTCCACGATTGCGGCAATCTTTTCGTCTCGTGTCATGGGTAGTTACTTCTTGCGGACTAGCGAGATCGTGATCTTTTTTCCCCAGAACTGCATGTAGTCCTGACGGAAAATGATTCGTGCGAGAGCCTTGTTCACGGTGTCGATCCGGACATCGGTCACGATTTTCCCATCGTCGGACCACACTCGGACGTTCCACGTTCTTACGGTCAGGATCATGCTAGAGTATACCTAGCAACGCTTCCGCTTGTCGGATCTTTTCTTGTAAACTTTCGATATGGGCTCGCATTCCCTCTCTCGAAACGGGTACCGTTTCGGAGCAGCATCCGCACCCTACCGTGACGCCGAGCAGAGAAACGCTTTTGGGCTCTTCCTCGAACCGCCACGATTCTTCCGGATCGTCTCGCTGGTAGAACTCTCGGAACTTCACGCCTTTTCTCTCCCGCAAAGGTAGCACCGAAAACGGCCAGTGCAAGGTACCTCGCCCACGTAGCGGAAGCTACAGAAAACGTCCGGAAGAGACTCCCCTCGCTTATAGAGGGCAAAGGTTCTCGGGCAAGGTAGTTTGTCTGCCTTGCGATCGGGACGCACGTAGCACTCGATTCCGCGTGCGTATGCAGGTTTTCCTTCGTTCATGCTGAAGTATACCGCCGATTGTGGAGTGTGTCAACCTCCACCTAGGATTTTCCGCATGAGATCGAGCGGGGTTTCCTCCCGTCTCGGAACGGGTACACTGCCCGGAGGGCAAGCACCATGCGAGAAACCGTATCCCGTACCCGGCCCCATGCTACCGCGTGCGATGCCGAGTCTGTAGACTTCGGCACGGGATCGCGTGAGAAGGATAGGACGGCCACACTTGAAGCAAGGCAACTCGAAGCGAACTTTCTTGCGGGCTTGGAAGCCCGCAGACAGCTCCAGCTCGTGACAACGCTTTCCGTCTCCACCGATAGAACGGTGCATCATTTGCCAATTGAAACCGTGAGCGTCCCTGTTCGATCGTCCGCACCATTGCGTAGGGGGAACGAGGATATGGGCAATCTCGTGCGTAACCGTGTTGCGAAACTCTTTCGCGAAGTTCCCCTCATCGGCAAAGAACGCGAGCGACAGCTTGATAAGGTTTCGCTTCGGGTACGCTGTTCCCGCCGCTCGTGTCATGCGTCCAGAGACCTCGAAACGAATGGGAAGAAGTTTCGCGGCGAGGTGCGGATGGTTTTCGCACAACTCTTTCCGGATTCTGTTCGCTTCCCATGCGATTTCTCTGCTCGTTTTCATGCCGAAGTATACTCGGGCAGTAGGCCGAATGCAATCTGTTTACCGAACATTTACAATTCGTGGGCTGCGTTGTGGGCGAGGTAGGCTCGGAGAGCGTAGCTAAGCCATCGCGATTTCGGCAAGTACGCTTGAAAGATGAGCGGCGAGCCGTGGGGGCTCGCCGCTCGATTTTCAGGATCCGCTCGCCACCTAGCGGACGACCTGATAGTTCTTTCCGCCCATGCGGATGGACAGGATACCCTCGTACGGGCAGTGTCGGAATTGCATTCCGGAAGTCTTGGAGAACCGACCCTTCTCGTCTCGGTCGGAAACGAATTCGCAGACCGTGATGAGAGACATTTTCCAGTCCTCGAACTTCTTGCCCTCGCCCGTCTTGCCCTTGTGGACGTGACGGCCGAGACGGCCGATCATGGTACGCACGGACCCGTCCGTACGCTTCTTGAACGTGACGCGAAAGATCTTCGCACCAGCACCGAGAAGCATCTTCACGGCCTGTTCTTCCGTGACCATCTCGCCCGTGGTGATCGTTTTCGCGACGGTATCGACTTGGACAGCTTGCATTGTTTGCCTTTCCTTTTGGGTATTGGCTTGCGTCACCATCGACGCACAATAGAGTACCCTGCCCATGCGTCGAATGCAATTCGATTTACAGACTTCTTACAATCCACGGGCTCGCCCGTGGGATAGGCTGGCTCCGAGAGCGTGGCTTAGCTACGCACAATTCTGTAGCGTCGAACCTAGCGAATCCTGTAGCGTTTACAGGCTCGCTAGTGTGCTCGATAGTCTACAACGCGGACCGATCGACTCCAGCACGCTCGGCAATCCTGGCAAGCGTTCCCTTGATTCGGAGCCGGGCAAGCGTGGCCAGCGTTCGCCCCTACCGTGCTCGCTACGGTACCCTTGACGGCCAAGCCCGGGGCGAAGCGTTGACCGATCATAGCGACGGAAATTCTGACCGTCAAGTTTTTCGGGAATCCTTCCGGATGAGCGGAAAGAAATTCCTTGACCATTTCCCGCTCGCGAGTCGGGAGCCAGAAACGGATTCTGGGCAAGAGTTTCGCAATTTCGGCGATAGCCGAAAGATGTTCCAACGATTGCAAGTCTCCCGAATCATGCCAGCGGAAGACCCGATCGGCACGAGACTTGCGAGACAGCTTCCGATCGAGGAGAGAAATCATTGCTCGCTTCCATGCATGCATGTCAGCGAGAAGAATTTTCAGTCTCCGGGCTTGTGCGTTGACAACGCAAGGGAAGACATAATTTCCCTTGAACGCATAGCATACCGAGCAAACACTTCCGGGCTTCGCCCGGAGAATCTTTCCGAGAATGCAATTCCGGGCAGGAAGCCCGTACGCAAGCCCGGGCATCTTCGAAGGGTAGGACAATCCGCCCACCATTCTTTCCAGCGTTGCTACCGTTTCCATTCTGCTAGATTGTATCCCGTCCATCGATGGAACGCCAAGGGTATTTCCTCGAAATTGTGCGAGCCACCATACCGCGTCAGATAGTCTAATGGACGGGCTCCCCGTCCATTGACTAAACCCTATGCAAGGGGGTCGCGATCCTCGATCCTGGAGTGTCCTAGGTGCCTTGCGAGGCTCGTTTTACACGGACCCGTCACCTTAGCGTGTACGCGTTACGTAAAACTCCTTGCCCGATGGGCAAGGAAAGGATAGTATGTTATCGTGAGATAGTGTGCCGAAATGCTTTCGGCGAGAAAATGCTTCCTGCCGGAATGGCAGCCGACTGCCATTTTGACAGCACCATGCCATTCTGGCATGGCCTGCCATTCCGGCAGGAGCATGCCATCGGGACAGGTACCCTGTCAATTTGACGCATAAAGGGGACCTCCCACACTTCCAGAAAAATTGACGGGCGGGAGATTTCTCCCGCCCGTCAAGGCCCGTCAGTCACTCGGGTACACTTTCCAAGCGTACCAGACGACCAGGAAGAAGATGACCAGCACGACCCCGGCAAGGATTTCGAGGAGCGACTTGAAGAAGCCGATTCCTTCTCGCCACGGTTCCGGGTCCTCATCGTACTTCCCGAACCGAAAAACCTGCCGCATAGCGGCCTCGCTTTTTCAAGGGGACACTCGGGACAGGGTTAGGATACCCTGTCCCGAGGGGGGAGGGGCTACTAGAAGCCCGCGAGTTCGTCGGACAGGTCGGCCGCGAACGAGTTGAGCAGTTCCTTGATGCTCTCGTCCGTGACCTTCTCGGCCGCGTTCTGGAGGCTCGTGACGGCCCGGCGAGCCGTGCGAACGTCCGGGGAGACCTGGGCTTCCGCCAGGATGCGGGCCTTGGCGGCGTCGAGAGCGGCGATCCGCTCTTCGGGGGAGCGACGGACGTACTTCCGCTTGGCGGGAGCTTCGGTCGTCGCGGGGGTTTCGATGCTGTTTTCCATGATGCTTTCTTTCGGGTTGAAGTTGAGGGGAGCGACATGCTCCCCTCATCGGTTCGACTCAATCTTACCTTGACTCGCTCAGCGAGTCAAGGAATCCACGAGGATTCTTGCTCCGCGTTCGATCTCGAAACCGCTTCCGAGCGGATCCACGGAACGGATGATCCGGTCACCGGCCGGAGTCTTGCTCTCCCGATTCGTGGACGAATCGGGAGAGGAGACCGTAAACGTTACCGCGTTCAGCCAATCGTAGGCGGATCGGCCGTGCGTTCCGATGTCGGGACGATTGAACGCGGCGAGGATGGCATCCCGCTTGTTCTTCGAGCGGCCCGAGATCGCCCCTTCCGGGATACCCTGGATTTCGAGGAGACGATCCGTCAGCTCGCGAGCGTCCGGAAGCTGGATCGGCATTCCGTTCCAGATGTTGATGTGATCGGCCAGGCGACGAAGTTTCTTCTTGAAATTGTCCCAAGTCTCGATGGCCGTCTTGATCCGTTCTTGCATGATCGTCGCGGGATCTTCCGACTTCGCGATTCGGTGCGGGATCGCGAAATCGTATCCACCGGACAGGAGAGCGGAAAACATGTTCTTGCACCACGGGCGGTAGGAAATGAATTTCCCTTGGGCCTTGCGTCCGTTGTGCGGATTGATCAGGACCATGTAGTGAACAAGTTTCTCACCCGCCGGCATCTCGACCCCGCCCGCGTCCAATCGGACACAAAGGATCTCGACCGACTCCCCGCCATCGGGCAGGAAACCGCCACCGAAGACGGAATCCGGGGTCGCCCAGCCTTGATCGCAGAACGGTTGCACCTCGGCCGCGATGTCCATCAGGGACATCGGAGCGTAGGAATCGGACACGTTCTTCGGCCCGACGATCCGACGATCGTCGGAGCGAAGGAGCAGAAATTGGTTCTTGATCGGAGCGTGCGTCTCGGGGTGGATCGATTGGACCCGACGGATCCCGTAGTCTCGCTTCGCCGCCGTCAGGAACTCGGGCAGGGAGTGGTACAGCTTCTCGGACAGGGTGCCCTTGACGGACATCCGGATGCCCGTAGCGGCATCGTGTTGGGCGTTGAAGAACGCCACGGCTTCTTGCTTCTTGCGTCTTGCCATGATGGTGAGGTATGTTAGGGCCGTGCTCCATTGCACGACACTCCTAGTCTACCCGATTGGCGGCAAGACGCAAGGGACAATCGGGAGAAATCGAAAAGCGGTTTTCTCTTGACATCCGGCGACAGCCGGATATGATTGTGCAGTCGAGCAATCTGGCCAGAAGGGTGGTAGCGACCCATTGCAAACGGCTACAGAGTCGCTAGGTGCTAGCGACCTCAGGGTGGGAAACTCCTGCGGGGTCCGGGCGTCAGCCCGGGCCTCGGCTCCCTGCTCAGCCCCGGCGGAACAGTAAGGGCGTTTTCCAGACTTCTGGAATTTTCACGTTCGGTGAAAAAGCCGAATTTGTGAAACTTCGGCAAATTGACCGAACGGTGAAGTAAGGGACATTTCCAGACTTCTAGAAATTCGGGTGCAAAGCACCCGGTAGTGTTTTTGAACGCTTCGCGTTCAGGTTTGTATCCCGCAGGGGTGCGATGAACCATAGGCTCTACCGCTTCCGGCCACTACTCCGGCTGCAATTTTGTCTTGTCGTCGCACTGGGTGCTTGACAAGCGTTGTTTGCTCTTTTGTTTTACCCCGACGCCCGATTCTGTGTCGTTTGCCCTGGTCGATTTACAGAATCGTAGTTGGTAGCGGAGGGTGGATTCGAACCACCGACCTTCTCCTTATGAGGGAGACAAGCTGCCTGGCTGCTATCACTCCGCGACACGTTGATACTTGATTGTACCTTGAAATACCTCGTTTGTCAAAGCAATTTCAAGATTCTTCGCGGTAAAACCGCGAAATGCACGATAAGACCAAACTTAGCCGAGGCCCAGCACGTCTCGATATTTGGTCTTCTTGAGGGCTTGCTAGACCCTATCATGGCGGAGCCCGAAGGTTCCCGCACCAGTCACGCTTTGTGAGCGTAACGTACCTATAGTACACCATAGCTCCTGTAGAGTCAAGGTGGAATTTCAAGAATTATCTCCTTGACATGCATCAATGGCGTGGTATACTATAGTCACATATGTTCACAATGAAGAATCTACGCAACGCCAATGGCGGAAGTGCAGTAAGGGGGATCGTGGGGCTTCTAGGACTTTTCATCCAGAGGCTTTTCCTGGCCCTCTTGATCTTGGCTATCGTTATGATAGGGTACGAAGTGATTTCGAGAAGACTTCAAACCTCCCCTACAGAGAAGACACCCCATACTCCTATAGAGGAGAGCACGAGGCCGAACGGACTGCCTCTGAGGCGATGCGGCGGGGACTAAGGATACGATTTAGAGCTTGACGAAGCTGTGGGTGGCAGGTAGAGTATAAGTGTAAGGGAGAGTGTGAGGGTCGCGGACGGACCAGACGCCTCCCGAAAAGAATCAAGCTATGTACAAACGACTCATCGCAGGCACTATCTTTGCTCCCTTCATCCTGATCGGCAGCTTCTACTCCATCGCAATCCTCGACGGCTGCACCGGCCTCCCCGCAAGCAAGCTCATCTACTCCGTAGGTATGCTACTCATTGGAACGATTGGTTCCATATGGGTTTGGGTGAGTGAATTTCAAT
>Ga0137330_1000011_pt1 | contig 12343 bp, 19 predicted proteins | sample EasRivERMLT142_2_FD_104774 | JGI IMG/M metagenome (GOLD analysis project Ga0137330, IMG submission 104774) | Soil microbial communities from meander-bound floodplain in the East River, Colorado, USA - East River MetaG ERMLT142_2 | ecosystem: Environmental > Terrestrial > Soil > Floodplain ...
GGGGCGGCCGCTTCGAGGGCAGCGACCCGTGCGGTCAGCTCCGCGATGGCGTTGTCGACTTCGGTGTTATCGTGCCAGTGCGGCGGGACGACGATGCTGGCGGGGTCGGTCTTGGTCATGCTGGTTCTCCCTTCTGGATCGCGGTCAGGATCTCGTGCAGCCGTGTCGGGGCGCGCTTCTGCGCCTGTCGTTCCTGACGGGGTGACGTGCCGTTGGCTCGAGGGTTGGTCCCCAGGGCGCGGGGGTTCGTTCCGTTCTTCCTTCGCCCCACGGGTGGGGGAGGGGAAGAATCGCCAACGCCAACGCCGAGAGACGTATCTCTATCTTTAGTAGTACCGGCGTCTGTAGTCACATCGTTACGAGCCGGTGACGGTGGGGCCGTAACACGTCCGTTACCACGCCGTTTCCGGCGGTCCCTCATGCGACGCATCCGCTCGGCCACGGTGTAGTCGCCTTCCTGCCACTCGTCCCAGCCATCGAGGTAGATGCCCGGATCGTCCTGGATGACGTCGCCCCGCTCGACCATTGCCCGGTACGCCCGCTTGCCAACGACCCGTTCCAGGACCTCCGGGTGGCGGAACCTGCCCCGGTCAGGCTGGCGAGCGGCGGCGCACATCGCTTTCACCATCGCCAGGGGGTCCGGGTGCTGGTCGAGGTCCGGCGACATCCGCAGGTAAGCTCGAGGCAGTCCATCCTTCACCCCCGACCCTCGCGCTCTCGGATCATGCGATGGCAGACGCCGTAGAAGTACCGACAGGCGTCGTTGTCGCCGTAGCGAAGTCGCCCAGCCGTCTTGTCTACGGCCTCGAGGACGTCGCTCAGCGGAAGGGTCCTTAGAAAGCGTCGAATACTGCCGCGCTCAGGGAACTCACCGCCAGGAATGCGGTAATAGGTAGCGTCCTCGCGTTCCTCAAGTTCGGCTTGGTAGACCCTCGCCCAGTAAGCGATGACCCGATCCACCATCTGGTCTGTAACGTCTTGGAGGGCGCTCAGCGTCTCCATATAGGCCCTGGCTTGATCCAGACGCTCCTGCATCTCCTCGATGACAGCCCGCCCAACGACGGGGGCGGTGCCCTCCTCGAGCAGACCAGCGGCCTTGCCACGGTTGCAGTCCTTGCATGAAGTCGTCAGGTTCGTGATGTCGTCAGACCCGCCCGCCGCTCGAGGGACAACGTGGTCAACCTCGAGGAGCACGTTCGGCGGTGTCTGGCCACAGTACGAGCAGGTGAACCGATCCCGCTTGAATACCTCGAACCGGGTGCGGACACTCACGGTCATCCGAACGCCTCCAGCTGTTCCGGCTTCTCCACGATCCGATAGACCGCGAACCGCGCCCCGTTGAAAGACCGGTACTCGGTCCGAACGTCGTACCCCGCGTCACGAAGCTCCCACACCCTCGCCGCAAGGCGCATCGTTCCGATCGCCTGCTGCGCCTGGAGTGGGGTGACGCCGCTCTGCGGATGCCGTCGCAACAGCGCGAGCACCCGCGCCGTCGTGGGCTTCATGCGGCCCTCCACTTCCGCCGGCGCTCCGCCTCGGAGTCCATGACCCAGCGCGATCGGCACGAGCCGCTGTGGCCGGGTTTACGCCCGCACCGCTCCTTGGCGAACGGCATCCACGACCCGCACTCGGGGCGGTCGTCCGGGCAGCGGTGACGGTGACGACCCTCGCGCCAATACTTGCCCTGCCACCAGACCGTCCGAGAACAGACGACGCACCGCCCCGGACCGACTCGGACCGCAACCCCGTTCGTCATCCCCGTGCCGCCAGTCGTTCAGCCTTGCGCTTCTCCCGGAGCACGACCGCTCGAGCCGCCTCGGCAGGAGTCAGGATCGAGATGGACCCCTTGAACACCGGGCGCATGGCACCGATGACATCGGCGGTGACGGCGAAGTGGCGCACGGTCGTACGGGCTGCGGACGGGCCTTCGTCCCTCCAGGCGGTCGGGGAGATGCGCACCCTAGACATGGAGGCCCGCGAGGTAGTCGCGCATCGCCTGACGGTTCGCCTTGTCGGTGGCCCACACCTTGCCGCCGCGCATCCCGTCCTCGGTATGCCCTTGGCACAACACGATCAGGTGCGCCATGTCCGACGGTGCCCGCCGGCCCATCCGGGGCTCCGACTTGACGTGCTCGATCCGGTCCCGGCCGAAGCAGTCGAAGTACGAGCCGCCGAGGCGCGGGGCCATGCAGCCGTTGTCGCGGGCGAACACCGCGAGGGCCATGTCGGACGTCACCGGGTCACGCGTCATCGTGTGGCCGAGTAGGCAACAGCCAAAGCCAGTGCCGCCGTCACCATTCCCTCGAAACCGATGACGTAACGCATGGCGGTGAACAGGAACACCATCCACACAATCAGGAGCGTTCGTGCGAGGAAGTCGCTCATGCCGCATCGGGGTTCCACTCCGCCGGGAGGTCCGACAGGTCGTCCTCAGCGAACAGCGGGGCGCTCGGGGCTTCCTGTGGCGCGTCAGGGGCCGGTAGCGTGAAGTCGGGGGTCTGGATCCGCTCGAGGATGAGCCGTCGGTACGGCGGCATCGTCTTGCCGTCGCGCTCCCACGGCACGAGTTCGATGGTCCCCCAGCACGACACGCGCTGGCCCACGAGTTCCGCGAGGAACGGGTACAGCACGTCCGCGAGGGTGCCGTTGGCGACGACCTGGAGCCGGGTCCGGCCCGACGTCAGAGAGAAGCCCGTCATCGCCCCGTCGGGGGTCTGACGGAGCTGGAGGTCGACGGGCGGCTTGCCCGCCGCTACCGTGCCGACGAGCGAGCCGTCGTGGGTCGTCTCGGGTTCGCCCGGTTCGCCGGACTTCGCGTCGATCTCGTTCCGGGACGCGATGCTCTTGTCGATGCCGATGCCGAGGCTACCGATGGCGCGTCCCCACGCGGACGTCTGCGTGTTCTCGATCTCCGACCCGCGCGTGTAGCTCGTAGTCCCCGGCAGGGTCATCCACGACCAGCCGTCACCAGGCAGCGGGTCGTCAGGGGTCCGGTAGGCGAGGGCCTTGACGACGACCCGTGGCGGGTCGACCTCCATCCAGACTTCGACCCGTTCCGTGACGAGGCGACCGTCCGGGTATCGCTCGTAGAACAGCCTGATACGGTCTCGGACCTCAACGTAGTCGCCAAGGTCGAAGCCGCCCTTCGACTTCGGCTCGTTCATCAGCGGGCTCATGCCGTGTAGTCCAGTGGCACGGTGACAGTCATGTCCTCGGCGAGCCGCCAGCCCCCGACCGACAGTCGCCGGGTCAGCGCCCACGCCGCGAATACCGGGTCGTGTCGCCCGTTCACCCGGAGCAGCGGCGTATTCCAGTCCGGGTTCGGCCCGAACGCCAGGAGGTCCCACGTCGCCGGTGAGCCGTTGTGTGCCTGGACGTTGATCTGGAACCCGTCGGGGATGGCCTCTTCGATGGCCGCGATGTCGCCACGGGTGAACCAACGGCGTGCCCACGGTGTTGCGAGGCCGAGGGTGCCGCTCATGCCGCGACCGCCACGCGAGCGAGGTTCCGGGCGTTCCGACGGAGCCGGAGCAGCGCCCGGAGCTCGACCTCGTTCTCGCGTCGGAGGTCCGTCCACGCCGCCCACCGGTTGACGCGATACCACGTCCTGACCTTGAGCAGCTCGCGGATCCGTTCGTCGACGATGACTCTGAGTGCGTGGTCCTCGATCGCCGTCATTCCCGTTACCCCTTCTGTATGCCGCCCGCCCGGAGCCGTACCGGGTCCCCTCGGGCGGGCGGCTATTGCGCGCCGTCCTCGATGGCGCGGGGCTGCTCTCGCAGTCCAGCGGAGCCCTCAGCGCGTCCCGCCCTGCGAGGGGGCACTAGGACGGGAGGGAGGGCTCCGCTGGCACGCGACGGGCGGGCGTAGTGCGGCGTCGGGCCCGAGTGCTCGACGTGGCGGTAGGGGAGGTAGGTGCCGACCTCGATGGGGTGCCCACAAGCACGGCAGCTCATCGCGTCCGGTCGGTCCACGGCCGATACGGGTGCGGGTTGACGCAGCCGGGATCGCCGCACTTCGGCATCCGGGGCGCGTCGAGGTTCGGCTCGAGGTCGCGGTCCGGGCCTGCGACGAACGTCCAGACCCACAGCCCGATGATGAGCACGGCACAGAAGCCGAGCACGAGCAGGGCGAACTCTTCGTACGAGGTCACTTGCCGAGCCTGTCGAAGTCGTCCCAACGTCCGAGCAGGACCCAGAGCAGGGCGAGCGCGATGATGAGGACGGGGAGCCACGGCTCGTTCATGCCACGGCCGCCTTCCAGGCGAGCCATTCGTCCACGGTCGGGATCGCGAGACGTCCGCCCGCGCCGCCCTTCTTCACGAATGCGCGGTTACTGTCTGCCTCGTGTGGATAAGTCCCTTGCGCGGCCCCTGTACGATCAGGGTCAGCGAAGCGTGCCGGAGCGCGGACTACTGCCGATAAGGTGAGGTATGGGGCGGTCTCGTGTGGATATCGGTGCCGATAATGCCCCGTCACCGGCCCATCCGGCACCGAATACGACCGCACTCGGGTCAGCGGCCAGCCGCACGACCGACAATAGCCGCTCGCGTCAGGGGAGGGCCACCGACAGCGGTCGGCTCGCGCGGATCGGCGATAGGGGAGCGTCATGCGGCTACGTCCCGGCCGAGTACCTCGGACGCCGCGGCGATCCATGCGGGCGGCGGGACCAGGTCCCCGCGCGAGTAGGCGTAGACGGTGCGCCGACTCTTGCCCGTGCGGTCGGCTAGCCAGCGGAGGGTGCGCCCCTGCTCACGGAGAACGGTGCGCCAGTCGGTGGGAGCGGTGGGGGTATCCATGTGTACGTCCGACAGTACACATCGCACATTGCCATGTCAACCCCTTGACATGACACTCTTGGTATGCACAATGAACGGTCCGCGAAACGTGGTGCGCGCAAGCAACACCGGAAGCGGAGGTCGGGGACGGGTGAGATGCTGTCTCAGGCAGAGGCAGCCGCCGCGCAGCGCGGGCAACTACTCAAGCGATACGTCCGGGCCGCGGCAGCGATGCAGGGCATCTACGACGACGTGACACTCGGCGAGGCGGTCGGGGTGCAACGCGGCGCGGTCCTGGGCTGGTGGCGGGGCTCCCGACCTTCACCGATGACGCTGCGCGACCTCGCCGACGCGACCGGGCTGGCGGTCGATGAACTCGCGGCATTCGTGTACTACGATGGCGTGCCGCCGCGCCTCCCCGGGATCGGGGAATAGAAAAGAACCCGCCCCCGACCTGTCGGGGACGGCCGACAAGCGGGGGCGGGGGAACCTGGGCGGCGGGCGGGGGACCGCCGGCGGCCTAGAGGTTGTTGCTGTAGTTCAGTTCGACCCAGGCACCCTGGCCCGGTGAGTACATCAGCATCAGGACGTCCCGGTTCCCGACCCCGCGTGTCGTGGCTCCGAGACGGAGCCCGCTGCCGCCCAGCGTCGCCTCATCCTGGAATGTCGCCGTGAAGCTGCTGGTCCCGATGAGGATGAGCAGTTGCGAATCGCTCGACGTGTCCGCCGGGGCGAGGATCGTGGGCGTGCTCGTGAAGGTGAGGTTGGACGACGGCGCGACCTCGTAGACGGATGTCCCGGTCACTTCGCCCGTCTTCGGCTCCAGTTCGTCGCCGACGACCGTCGGTGCCCAGATCCGCTGCTGGAACGTCAGCGGGATCGCGAGCGTGAACCGCGCCTGGCTCGTCACCGCGCCGGTCGGGTTCGGCGAATCGATCTTGGCGGAGCCGTCCGGCAGCAGTCGAAGACTCGCTCCGAGCAACTCGCCGTCCTCGTCTCCGTCACTCGTCGTCCGCTTGGCCCCGACCAGGATAAGCTGGTCCTGGATGTCGTTGCTCGTCAGCGTCCCGACGAGGTCGCCCGACTCGTCGATGACTTGCAGCCGCCCTCGCAACTGGAACGCCGGCTGGCCCACGCTCGGGCTGATGAACGCCGCCGCCGTTGGGATGCCGGACAGGCGCGCCCCGGTCTTGCCCGCCTCGATGGTGAAGTGGCGCTTGCCGTCGCCGCGCCAGAAGCGGGTCGTCACCTTGACGATGCGCAGGACCTCGGCCGACAGGTCGTGCTGTGCTGACGTGACGGTCACGTTCTGGTCGGCCCGCCAGCCCGAGTTCGGGTCGGTCGTGGTGAACTTGGCGCGGATGTTCGGCTCGGCGGTCTTGCCGAGCTGGAGCTGGGCGATGGTCTGGGCCTTGGCCGCGGTGTCGGCCGACGCCGCGTCGATGTAGTTCTCGCGCGGGCCGTAGGTCGCCAGCGACGCGGCGTCAGTGAACCAGCCGGAGCCCGCGGCGTTGGCTCCGCGGACGTACAGCCGGTTGACGATCGTGCCGTCGCGCTCGACGTCGAGGTCGTCGGGGGCGATGTTGCCGCCACCGGGGGCGAGCGCGACGTTGATGTTGAAGGGAGCGGACGAGGCGCCGGCACCCGAGCGCCAGACGAGCTGGCCCTTCGAGTTGACGAACCAGCGGGTATTGCTGCCCGCCAGTGACGCGGTCTGGTCAAGCGCCGCGCGGAGGGTCATGCCCGAGAGCAGGTCGGCCGACGTCGCGGCGTTGGTCTCCGCGACCGTGGCCGAGGTCGACGGCTCGAGCGGGTACTTGGCGTACTTCCCCCACAGGTAGAGCACCCGCGCCTGGTCGCTCTCCGCCGGGCGGGACTCCAGCGGCACGAGGAGCTGGTCGAGCATGTTCGAGACCGACACCCCCTCGACGTTGATGTAGCGGCCGACCGCCGCGGCGTCGGTGTTGCGGTTCAGGACCGTGCCGAGGAAGACCTGCGTGCCAAGGGTGTTGTCATGGACCCGGACGACCATCTGCGACACGACCGAGATGGAGTTGTCGCGGTCCCAGATCCGCATCCGCGCATAGCCCGGATCCTCGTCGCCGTTCTCCTCGAACTCGATCGACTCAAGCTCGGCGTTGGCGGGGGCGACCTCGGTCCAGCCGACCGTGATGGAGTACGGATAGGCGGTCGTGCCGACGAGCCCTGTGCCCATCGCCATCGCGGCGGTGACCATCGGGCTACCAGCTGGCTTCGGTGAACTCGACCACCCAGAAGACGGTCGCGGCGGCGGTCGCGTCGCGGATGCGCAGGGCGATCCCGTTGGCCGTCCCGGCCGGGATACGAAGGCCCTTCTGCCGCAGCCCACGGAAGTCGAAGTCGTACAGCAGCACGTCGCGCGGCGTCTGCGTCGCGCTGATGGTCTGCGTGAAGTAGGCGGTGATGGCTTCGATCTGCGTGCCTTCCGTGCCCTTCGCGGTCGGCAGGCTCATCGACGTCGCGCCCGATGCACCGTCCGCGGCGTCAAGTGGCGAGGGCGTGAAGGCCGTGCCGCCGGTGCCGGCGCTCGTCAGCCGGAAGAGGCCCACGGCCACGATCGAGGCCGTCGTGGCAACGGCCCGCTGGTACACCCGGATGCGCCGGACGTAGACGTGGAGCGACGCCCCGGCCATGAGCTGCATCAGGTGTGCGTCAACGGTCGCCGTGCTGACGCCGGTGTTGCCCGTGTGCGCGCGGTACTCGGCCAGGTACGGCTCGCCGACGATGACCTTCTCGTCGTGGACGGTGACGCCGCCCTCGGTGTACGAGCTCGTGGCCAAGCGGGTCCCGCTGCCGGCCGTTACGGAAATGTTGGCTGCGACCACGCGTTACCTCCCGGCCCGTGTCTTGCTTCGATAGAACTGCTCTCGCTCGACGACCTCGGCCAGCACCTTGCCCGAGACCACGAGCTGGATGACGTTGGTGCCGCCCCAGCCGCCGCCGGACGAGCCGCTGCTTGACGCGTGCGGGATGACGTAGCCGCCACCGCCGGCGTTCATCACGAGTGTCTCCTCGCCCGACTCGCCGACGCGGTACGTCTCGCCGGGCCAGACCGGGCCGCCGGTGGCTCGGCCGCGGTCCTTGTCCTGGTCGGCCAGGCCCTTGCCGTACTTGGCGACGATGGCGTCGTAGATGGCTTGGGCCGTCTCCTTGGCCTGCTTCTCGAGCCTCTGGAGGAGCTTCAGCTCGGCCAGCAGCGCGGTGCGCTCGGCCCCGGTCGCGGTCTTGAGGCGGTCGCGGATCTGGTTCACGGCGTCGTGAACGGCCTTGTAGCTGCCGCCGCCCTTGGCTACGACCTCGGCGAGCAGGTGGGCCTGCTCCTTCTGAAGGTCTTGCATATGGGCTTTCTGGGCGGCCGTGCCCTTGCCGGTCGCAATCACCTTGCGCAGCTCGGCGATCTCGATGTTGACGGCGGTCAGGCGGGCCTTCTCGCTGATGAGGTCGTAGGCCGCGTCGATCTCTTTCAGCGAGTCGTCGATGATGACGTCACGCGCCTTCTTGAACGCGTCGCCGATGTCGTCGGCCGCCTCCTCGGTGGTATCGGCCATGTCCTTGACGACATCGCTGACCGAGCGGAACTCCTTGGTCACGCCGTTCGGTCCGGTCAGGTTGCGCCGTGATGCCTCGCGCAGGTCCTCGATGTGCTGCTCGTAGTTCGTGGTGTTGTCGAGGATCGCCTGGTCGACCTCGGCGAGGCGGGCGCGCAAGGCGTCGACCTGGGAGCCGGCGACGAGCTTGGCGAGAAAGTCGTTCTGGCCCTCGGCGGCACTGAGGTCGCTGAGGCTCTGGATGATCGCGTCGCGAGCCACCTGCAGCGCGGCAACGTTGCCCTCGATGACCTCGTTGGCGACGCTGTCGCTGATGTCGGCGAGCTGCCTGGTGTGGCCCATGACCACATCGAGCGCGGTGGCGACGGCCGGCAGGATGACCGTCCCGAAGTCTTCCATCGCATCGCTGATGCGGATCTGGGCGGCTTCCATCTTGCCGCCGACCGTGTTGGCGTACGCCGCCGCCTGGCCGGCGGCGACCTTCGTCACCGCGGCTACGGCCTGCATCTCGTTCTTGATGTCCTTGGTGCTGCCGATCAGGCCCTTGAGGGCGCGGTACTGACCAGCTTCGACCCGGATGAGAGCCTCGGACGCGTCGTGTAGCGACCCTCCAGAGAACCTAGCAAGGTCCATCGCGACCGCCTGGAGGGCGAACGCCTTGTCAACGTCCTTCGTCACGCCGACCAGGGTCGTTAGCGAATCGCGCAGCTCATCGTCGCTGAACGCCAGTTGCTCGCGCTGGCTGATGACCTTCTCGACGGCGGTGATGTTCCCGTCCCAGCCGAGCGCGTTCGCCTTCAGCGAGGCCGTCAGCCTTGCGATGTTCCTCTGCTCGGCGATCGCCTGGCCGCCCGCATCGACGAGGATGCCGACGAACGCAGCGCCGGCCGCCACCGCCCCGAACAGCGCGACCTTGAGCGGGTTGATGGAACCGAGCAGTCCGCCGAGGCCGGTCTTCGCGCCCTTGGTCTGCTTCTCCATCTTGGCGATCTCGCCGTTGACCTTCTTGAACTCCTTGGAGGCCAAGTCGCGGGCAGTGATGATGAAGGCCAACTTGCCATCGGCCATTGACGTCACCTCTCGCTTGGCCTAGGCTGATGGGGACGGTTGTACTGGCGCCGATTTTTCATGCCCCGCCAGCGGCCAGTACCCGTCGGCGGGGCGCTCCCGTCTCTAGGAATGGCATGCGGGGCTCCACGGAGGTACTGGTTCCATGGCAACGGCAACAGCACTCAAGCCCGTGTCGAATGACGCGGCCGACGAGGTAGCGACAACCGAGCCCTACACGGTGTCGGTCACGATCCGAGGGTCGTCCGACCTCCTGTTCCATCGCTGGAGCAATGAGGCCGTGGCCGAGAAGGCGGCGGCCGCCAAGGGCTCCAAGTCCAAGAAGTCCGACAACCTGGAGTCGTACGTCTACCGCTGTGACAACGGCAACATCGGGCTACCCGGCGAATATCTGCGGCAGTCCATCATCTATGCGGCCAAGTTCCGGCAGGATCCGCGATCGCCCCGCAAGTCGGCCTTCGACCTGTTCAAGGCTGGCGTCGTCGCCCTCACGGTCCTCGCCGACCTCGGCGTCAAGGACGCGGACTACATCGACCGCCGGCGGGTCCTCATCCAGCGAAACGCCATCACGCGCGAGCGCCCCGCCATCCGCGAGGGATGGGAGGCAACCATCGAGTTGATGGTCCTGGTTCCCGAATACATCGACCGCACGACGTTGCTGGAGGTGATCGGCAATGCCGGTCGGCTCATCGGCGTCGGAGACTTCCGCCCGACCTACGGACGGTTCGCGGTCACTAACTTCGTCTAGGGTCCGGTCAGCTCGGGCCGGGTCTGGCGTGGACTGGCGCAGCCTGCCGTGCTGAGATGCGGTCTGGTCGGGCGAGGTGAGCTTTGGGTGGAGTCCGGCGCGGCGCGCTATGCCAAGTCTCGGTGCGGTGCGGCTCGGTCCGGCTGGGCGCGGTGGGCCAAGGTCTGGTAAGGATTGGCATGCGATGGCACGCTGCGGCAAGGTGAGGTTCGGTGGTGGTTCGCTGGGCCATGCTAGGGTTTGGTTCGGTAGGGTGCGGCGTGGCAGACCACGAGTTACCTCTTGCGCTTCGGCTTCGGCGCGGCCTGCGCCTCGAACTGCTGGAAGAGGAGCCCGCGCGCGATCCAGCGGCTGACTTCGGGGTCGTCCGTGTCGAAGGCCCACGGCGGTACGTGCCAGCGGCGGGCGAGGATGTCGAGCCCGTAGAGCATCGGGACCGACATCGAGGAGTCGTCGGACATCGCGCCCCTGGCGAGGGCCAGGGCGATCTCCGACCTCAGGCTTGGGGGAGTGCGTCCTCTTCGGTCTTCTTCCGCCAGGCCGGGATGAGGAGGACCAGCGTGTCGTACGGCTGGTCGAGGATGTCACCGCCGAAGTCGTGCTCGACGACCGCCGCCCCGAGCCGCGTCAGGACCTCCGACAGGTTGCCGTCGTCCGAGGCAAGGGCCATCATGTCCCGTCCGCTCATGGCCCGGATCGTCACGACGTGGTCGCCGACCTTGCCCTCGGCGTCCTCGACCCCGGTCAGGGTCACAGTCTTACCCACCGAATACCTCCCGCTGAAAGATCGGCCGGGCGATCGCCCAGGCCGCGTCCGATGTCCGTTCGATGAACGGATTGCTCCGGGTCCTCCCGCCCGTCGGTGCCCCGCTGTGGCTGACCATCCGATGTCCCTGGATGACCAGGTGGTTGTGCGGCGCGGTCGAGCCGACGAGGGTCGTGCCCGTGCCGCCGGCCGACTGGAGCACCTTCGAGCGCAGGCTCTTCCGGGCGCGGACCTTGCGGACCAGCATCCCCGGATTGTGGCCGTGGCCCTTGATGCTCCGCTTGATCTCGCGCCGGATGAGCGGGACCATCGCCTTGCCCGCCTTGACCGACGCCCGGTCGATGCGGTTCTGCATCGGCTTCGGGCCGTAGGAGGCGAGCAGCTCCATCGCGGCGTCAGCCCCGAAGAGCTGGAGGTCCATCTAGGTGATGGTGGCCGATGCGTTGATGACGACCCACGAGTGATCCGTCGTGGCGGTCGCGTCGTAGATCGGGACGAGGGCGTACTTCTCGACGCCGAGCCCATCGACCACCGTCTTCTCGTAGGCGTCGCCGTCGTACACGCCGTAGCAGTCGAGGGTGATGGTATAGAACCCGCCACCGACGACCGGCCCGACCGTCCGGACGCGGACCTTGCGCGGCGTCTTGATGAGGTTCAGGTCAAGCTCGGTGTCGTTCCGGTAGTAGCGGGTGAACTCCAGCCGCCACGTCTTCGGCCCGCCGCGCAGGATCTCGGCCGCGACCGCGGTGTTGTTGAGCGTGTCGAGGTACGAGTAGCCGTTGGTGACCGTGAAGTCGACGTCCATGATGTCGGCGTCAAGGGTCGTGCCGATGGTCGTGGTATCGATCCAGACCTGTGTCCCGGTGCCGAGGGCGGAGATGGTCGTGACGTCGGACAGGGCACCCGTGAAAGCCGTCAGCTGGGTGGCCGCCTCGGCCGACATGAGCTGCGACTCGAACTGCACCGACTGGTCCTTGCGCCACGACACCTTCAGCTCGTTGCCGAGGCAGCCCTGGAGTTCCCACGCCGGGCGGGTCGCGCCGATGCTGTCGGTGTAGCCGAACTGGACGGTCGCCGACTTGAGGTCGTCGGAGGTGTGGGTGGGCAGGAACGTCCACGTCTTGTCGCCGCCCGCGCCAGTGCCCGATGCGACCGCCTTCTCGTGGAGGTTCAGCCACCAGATGGACTGGTCATAGGTCCAGTCGCCCGAGAAGGTGAGCGTATTGCGCTCGATGCCGGGGTACGCCCGGAAGGTCGGGAGGTAGGTAGCCCGCTTCTCGGTCGGGGCGATCGTCGCCACCTTCTGTTCGTGCGTGCCCTGGTCGAAGTACAGGATGCGCGTCGGGGTGCCGCCGGTCCCTCGGGTGCTCTCGAGGAACGCCCGAGCACTAAGCAGA
>Ga0137330_1000014_pt1 | contig 11156 bp, 9 predicted proteins | sample EasRivERMLT142_2_FD_104774 | JGI IMG/M metagenome (GOLD analysis project Ga0137330, IMG submission 104774) | Soil microbial communities from meander-bound floodplain in the East River, Colorado, USA - East River MetaG ERMLT142_2 | ecosystem: Environmental > Terrestrial > Soil > Floodplain ...
GATAGCATGAGCACAGCTGTTTCCAAGGTGCGCGCAATGAAGGCCTGGCGTTCTCCTCCCAGCATTGCAGCGATCAAGTCGTTCATCATTTTTTCAGCTGACATTTGCATAGACTCCTATCTGAATGAACTCAAGTGAGCCGAGGGGTGGGAAATAGAACAGGGAGTTATCCTCGGCTCTGTTTAGTTCACTCGTGCATATCGTGTTCCTTGGGTTGGTGTTTAAGGTTTTGTGGACGTAATGTTCCGCACACCGCGACACGGTATCACAAATTCTTCCGCCTTACAAGTACTTGATGGCGTTTATTTTCAGGTGTCTCCTAGGTACTGTACTGGATTCCTGGCCGTGTCCTGAACAGGTCCTACACATGATCCAAATGGGTCCTCGGTGGGTCCTCGGTGGGTCCTAACAGTACCTAAATCACCCCGACCCGTGTCCATTTCCATGGCCCGCCAGTTCCGTCCTATACGTGAGTTAAAAAAAATAAAAAAAACTAAAAATGTAGCATTCTTGCAACACATTTCAGGGGATGGCTTGAACTAAATATATGGGGGTCGGGGTCAAATAGGGATTGTTAGGACCCAATGAGGACACATTTAGGACCCATCTGTATGATATTAGGACCCCACAAGGGCACCTATAAAGAAAAAGGCTGGGTTGAAGTCCCCAGCCTCTTTCGCTCAAAAAGGGCCATGGACGGCCCTGGAGTTCTCAGCCGATGCTGATTGCCTCGCCTTCGCTTTCCTTGGCGCCTGCGACCAGTTTCGCGGCCTTGGCTGCCGCCTTCTCTGCCGCAATGACCGCCAGCGTCGCCTTGACTTTCGCCTTTCCGCGCCACGCCTTCTTCTGGTCGTCGTCGAGCGTGTCCACGAACGCCTGCGACTCTTCGGTCGTCTTTCCAGTGAGCCGCGAGAGCGCGACAGCCAGATCGGTCTGCTTCGGTCGGCTCACAGTCGCGCGCCAATCACCGGCGTAAAGCTGGGCGATGGTATCGCGAACCGATGCCTTGGCAAACTCCAGCGGATCGCTCGATTCAGCCGCGCCCGCGTATGAGTCGCCAATCTTCTGGCTATACCCGTGCATCTCGGCGCGTGCCCGTGTCGGCTGTGGCACCTTGGACGCGTCGAAAGTCTCCGTTGTCTCATCATCGAAGGTAAACACGATCAGCCCGGTGACATCACCGGCGTCGGTTACTTGAACTGCTTTCTTTGTCATAATACTGAACTCCAATTGTCAGTCGCCGGGCGGAATTGCCCGACGCGCCGATCATCGCTCTTGTTGCAGTGCAACTGCAAGAACTATTTATTTTCTTTTCAAGGGCGCATTGCTTCCCGCTTGGCACACCAATTGCAAGGACCATGTGGCACTGCGGCAAAGGCGCACGTCTGTTGCACTGCATTCATTGCGCTGCAGCATAGTGTTGCATTGCACCATGTCCCTGGCTCTGCTGCAGTGCGGCATACCCGGCCTCCCCCCTGTGACGGGGCGGGGGTGCCCTTATTACGTCCATCACTCCGAACCCTGCTGGTCCTAATACATGCAAGCGACTATGATAGGATAGTCGCTATCATTCGCACGTCCCCCATTGCAGCGTTTACAACACTGGCGTATCATGCGTGGCACGGCAAGCCTCGACCAGCTGGCACCCACCGGAGCGGATTCAGCCGATGAGTGAAATACAAACCCTCAGCATCCGCCACGAAGCCATCATGGACTATCTGATGGCGAACCCGACTGTCCGCCTGATGGACGTTGCCAAAGCGTTCAAGGTAACTCAGGGCTGGCTCTCACAGATCATCCATTCGGACGCCTTCCAACAAAAGCTTTCGGAGAAGCAGAACGTCGTCTTCCATGACACGGTGCTGCCACTCCGCGAGAAAATGGTGCTGGTAGCGCACCAGGCTCTCGATCGTCTAGCCGAGACGCTGCCCATGGAAACTGAAACACGAACAGTTGCTCAGGTGGCCGAGGGCGTCCTTGACCGGCTGGGGTTCGGCACTAAGAACCAGCCCCCAGTCCAGGTCCATCAACACCAGCACGTACATTTGCTGAGGAGCGAAATCGAAGCTGCGCGAGAACTGATTGGTGCCCGGCCCGGCCCGCCCCTTGGAGTGACCATCAATGGAGAACGAGCCCCAATCGGTCTGGGAGCCCCAGAAGCGGTACCAGCAGAGGTTACACCCTCAGTGGGCCCGCGCCTTGCGGCATTCGCCCCCGTTCCTGCCTATCGCTCCGAGGGCGACAGAACGGCAGAAGCTCGGTTTGCGATATGAGCGACGGGTACATGAAAGACTACTGGATCGGTTCGGCCTTCGATACATCCCCGGGCAGTGGTTTTCCTTCGGACTGCCTGGCCCTGATGGGGGGGTTCGGTATTGCCAACTCGATGGAATCCTCCTCGATGATGAGCGCAGGGTCTTCACTATCATCGAGGTCAAATACTCCCACACAGCCAACGCGTACTGGCAAATCGAGAATACGTACGTTCCTGTCATCGCTTGCTTCCTTAGGCAAAGCGGTTGGCAAATCGCGACTTGTGAAGTCGTTAAGTGGTATGATCCCTCGGTCAGGTTCCCGCGACCGGTAGCTCTGCGAGACGACGTGAGCCTTGTCAAGCCTGGAGAGTTTGCAGTACATATCCTGAACAGAGAATGAACGCAGAGCTACAACAGGTCGGGACGATTGAGCTGCCTCGAGCGGAGGTCCTCCGTTTGAGCGCTGCGGACAATCGCTTCTACTGCAAGCACTTCTTTCCCAAGGCGTTCCGCCAGGATGGGCCTTCCTTTTAACAAGACTTCTGGAAGAAGTTCGAAGACTCCAAGCACGACTTCTTCGCGGCGGAAATCTTCCGTGAAGGCGGCAAGACTACCCGCTGCAGGGCGGGAATCTCGAAGCGAGTCGCGTACGCGATCTCCCGCAACATCCTCGCGGTGTGTATCAGCGAGTCCATGGCTGAGCATACGATTCGCTGGTTGAAGAAGCAGGTCGAAACGAATATGCTCTGGAGCAGCACGTTCATGCTCCAGAAGGGGAGTAAGTGGACTGACAACTGGATCGAGATCGTCAATCTACCCTTCGAGACCACGATCAACGTGATAGCGATGGGTATTACCTCAGGCTTCCGTGGCCTCAACTTAGATGACTACCGCCCTGACTTCATCTACATGGATGACGTTTGCAACGAGGAGAACGTTGGGACGGAAGACCAGAGGAACAAAATCAATGACGCAATCTTCGGCGCTCTCGTGCCATCCCTCGCGGCCAAGACCGAAGCGCCCAGGCGCAAAGTAGTCATGACACAGACCGGACTGCATCCGGATGACCCGATCAATCGAGCGCACAGAGATCCAACCTTCCTGACTGTCAAATATCCGAAGCTCATCGAGGGGCCGGATGGAACCCTGAAGTCTGCCTGGGAGGCCCGGTTCCCGACAGCTGACGCGATACAGCAAAAGGAAGACTATACCCGAAGAGGACAGATTCACATCTGGCTTCGTGAGTTCGGATGCAAGCTTGTATCACGGGAAACCGCTCCACTGAAGGGTGAATGGCTTCGCCCCTACGAATTCCTCCCCGCGTCCGTCAAGTTCTTCGTGGGCCTCGACCCGGCAATCAGCAAGAAGCGGCAAGCACACAGAACTGCTGGCGGAATCATCGGCGTGGACGAGCGGACCGGCGATGTGTACATCATCGGGACTATGTCTCAGGTTGGGAAGAACCCAGACGAAATGTGGACTTGGCTCCTCGGGAACTATCGCAACCTGCGGCCAACCAAGATCGGATGCGAGACCATTTCATTCCAGAAGTTCCTTGCCTGGTACTTCAAGACAAAGATGCAGGAGCTACAGACCTTCTTCGAGATCACTGAAGTCGAAGACCGTCGGTCGAAGCCTGATCGCATCATCCAGGCGTTCAGCGGAATAGGAAGTCAAGGTCGCTTGTGGGTCAACCCGAATCTGACTGACTTCATCGCAGGGTTCTCTGAGTGGACGGAGGACATTGACTGGGACTTGGGTGACGCTGTAGCGCAGGCTATTGTGCTCGCGAATCCCTGGATGGCCGTTGGTGAGGCTAAGGAAGGCGACGACATGTTCAACTATCTGGAACAGGAAAAGGATATCCCTGAGCTTGAGTTCGAGGAGTCTGCGCCGTGATCAGTGTCAAGGTCCCAATGAACAGCACGCTGCACGCGCACATTCTGGCGGCGGTGCAGCAGCGCAAAGACTTCAGCGATAGGAAGATGAAGAACTTCCATCGCCAGTGGGACGATGCTGACGATTCGATGCGGGCCTATATCCATGAGCGCGATGTGGATAAGAAGCGTAAGGACAAGAAGCGCTACGCAGGCGAAGTTGACTACGTGACATTGGAAGTCCCTTACATCTACGCAATCATCATGACAGCGCACACGTACTTCACGAACGTGATGCTGTCCCGTGTCCCGGTCCTGCAGTACTCTGCTCGGCATGGAGAAACGCAAGATGCGGTACAGGCTGTCGAAGCGATCATGGATTACCAGATCAAGGTGGGAACTCTACTCCCTGCTTTGTATAACTGGGTCTACGACATGTCGAAGTATTCTTTGGGAATCATCGGAGAATACTGGGACTCCGAGACGAAAGTCTTCTGCAAGTTCGAGAAAAAGCCAATCACGTTGATGGGCATCAATCTGGGCGGGGAACGAACGGTTAAGACTGAGGAAATTCTTCGAGGCTACACTGGTAACAAACTCTTCAATGTCAGGCCGCACGACTTCTACCCAGATCCCCGAGTTCCGATCTGGGAATTCCAGAAGGGTGAGTTCGTCATCCGGTATACCTCGGAAGGGTATCACGAAATCATCAGTGCCGAGCACGGCTATCCTGGGTACTACACGAACCTCAAGGAAATGACTGAGGTCATGCGGTCGAGGGCAAGTGATCGCACGGCAGGAAGTCCGAGAGTCGAGCTTCCCTTCCAACCGGGAGAGTCTGAAGGCCAAGGTGGTGTTGGGCCAGGCTACGTTGGCATCGACGACGCTTACATCAAGCTGATCCCGTCGGTCTGGGGACTCGGCAACGGAAAACGCCAGGAGATCTGGTGCTTCCAGGTAGCTGAGAAGTCGGTGGTCATCCGCGCGACGCCCCTTGGACTTTACCACGATCGCTTTCCTTACAGCGTCATGGAAGGCAACTTCGGCTCGGATGAGTTCGCCAAGTTCGGCATGCTCGAGGTTATTCGGCCACTGACAGACGTGATGACCTGGCTCTTCAACAGTCATTTCTACAACGTCCGTCGAATCCTGAACAACCAGATCGTGGTCGATCCCTCGATGATCACGATGAAGGATTTGACGAAGCCAGGGCAGCGAGTCATTCGGCTCAAGCCCGGCGCTTACGGCCGCGACCCCAAGACGGCAGTGCATCAGTTGACGATGATGGACGTAACTGCTCGCCACTTGGGCGATGCCCAGTACGTCGAACAGATGATCCAGCGAGTGTCCAGCGTGGTCGATACTGTCATGGGCGTACAAGACTCTGGCAGCCGTCGAAGCGCAACAGAGGCTCGCATCACTACAGGATGGTCAACGAGCAGACTTAAGACACCTGTGGAGTACAACAGCGCTTTGGCTATGGACCCATTGTCGCAAAGGCTCCTTTCCAATACGCAGCAGTTCCTCGATTTCGAGCAGAAGTATCGAATCGCTGGGAACGTGATGGAGAACGCACAGGCGTTCGCCGTAGTCGATCCGGCAAGGATTGCGGGATCTTACGATTTCGTGCCCGTTGACGGCACTGCCCCCATCGACAGAATGGCTCAGGCCAATTTCTGGAAGGAACTCCTTGTCCAGATGATTCGTCAACCTGAGATGGCAATGCAGTGGGATATCAACGGGATGATCTCGCACATGATGAAGCTGCAAGGGGAAAGGAACATCGACAGGTTCAGGATTCAGGTGGCACCACCTGGAGCGGACTTGCCAGGACAGGCAGCAGCGGGGAACGTTATCCCCTTGGGAGCGGGAAGTGCAGGAAGAAAAGGACCAAGCCCCGGAGGACCTGCTACGGGAACTTCAGGAGGAACATATTAGCCTGAAGCTGTTGAAGGAACAGCCGGGCTATAAGTACCTCATCGAGATTGCCGATGCGCAGATCGAGTCGAGGCGAGGCCAATTTGAGTTGAAGGCGCTGACCAGCATCAATGATATACTCCCTCAGGAGTTTTTCAAGGGTGAGATCAGCGGAATCGATCTCTTTCGCAGGTTTGTGGACGTGAGACTGCAGATCGTGGAAGAGAACATACAGGAACTGACAAAGGAGATTGAGGAAAATGCCAGACGTAACAGCGACTCCAGCAGCAGCGACGACTCCGGCCGCGCCGAGTAGTCCCGCGCCTGCAAGCAGCCCGGCTGCTCCATCAACTGAGTCACCAGGATCTTCGGATTCTGGCGGCTTTGACTTTGCTGCACTTGCGGCGCACGACGCTGGGGACTACGGTGCTCCCCCTTCGGGCCCCCCAGCCAGCACACCCACGAAATCTGAGACGGCGAAGCCGGAAGTCCCCTCGCCTGCCGCGCCAACGCCCGGAACCTCACCGGCACCCGTTGTCCCGCCAGCTGCGACCTCACAACCAGCTTCGCCGTCTCCCACCGCGCCGGTAGCAGGACAGCCCCCTGCACCAGCGGCGGTACCAGCGTCCCCGACAGCCCCAGCTGCCCCGGAGCCGGTAAACTTTGAGCAGCACAGGAAGGAGTTTCTCCCTCAACTGGAGAAGCTCTACAACCTGACTGACGAAGAGGCTGAGGTCGTCAGGACCGCTCCTGACAAAGCACTCCCCAAGCTGGCAGCAAGACTGCACTACGAAGTGCAGGCGTCCACTTATAATGCGCTGTTGCACGTGATCCCCGACGTTCTGAACATGTTGATGGATCGTCGTGCGACAGCGGACAAAGCCGATGCAGCGTTTTTCAGTAAGTGGCCGAAGTTGGCTGGTGAGGGTCATGTTGAGACTGTCAGACAATCGATCCGCGCGTACAGGGCGGCGAATCCAAAGGCTCCGATGGAAAAGGTGATCGAACAGGCGGGACTGATGTCAATGATCAGTCTGGGAATCCCACTGGACCTGCCAGGAATCACGACTCCCGCAGCAAATCCAGCAGAACCACCTCCGCCTGCTCCGATTCCGACGCGACCACCAGGAATTGGTGGTGCGGCGCAGATCACGCCACCGAAGCCACATGAAGGGTCTGGCAATATCTTCACTGACCTCACCGACGACGTGCTAGCGGGGAGACTCTAACCTCCAGCTTCACACGGTGAATCGCAATGCCTGATAATTTAGGGTTTTTCGCCGGTCTTCGCGGTACCGGCAACTACGGGGCTGATGAGCGCCCGAAGAATTTCCGCGAAATGATTCTGTTCCTGAACCCGAATGGAACAGCCCCGCTTTTCGCGCTGACGGCGAAGGGCAAAACCGATAAGACGGATGACCCGCAGTTTTACTGGTGGGAAGAAGTCAACACTGTCTGCCGCGTGCAGCTCAACGGAGCCATCGCGAGTGGTGCGGTCACGACCTTCGTCGTGGACGCTGGCGCGTTGCAGCTGATTCCGGGCGACGTGCTGCAGGTGGAGTTGGCTGTTGAAGTCGCAGGCTATGCGAACGAACTCGTTCGTGTGGTTTCAGTCAGTCTCGATACGACCTTCGTCGTTCAGCGCGGTGTGGCTGGCACGACTGCTGGCGCGATTGCCGACAACATCAACCTCACCCGCGTGGGCAATGCCCAGTCGGAAGGCAATGTGTCGATAGCATCCAGCTCGACCAATCCTGTCAAGCTGACAAACTACACGCAGATCTTCAAGACTCCCTACCAGATCACCAACACTGACCTGGAGACGAGGCATCGGACTGGTGATCCGCGCAAGAATGAACAGAAGCGCAAGAGCTTCCAGCACGCCGAGAAGATCGAACAGGCGCTCTTCTGGGGCGTACCGTTCGAAACAGTGGATGCGGCCAACGGCAACATGCCACTTCGATTCACGATGGGTCTGCGGAACTTCATCACGAGCTTCCGCACAGTGTTCACTGTGGACCCAACGGCGCAGAGCTTCCTGGATGCAATCTATCCGGTATTCAACTACGAAAGCGGCGAGGCCGGTAACGAGCGAATCATCTTCGCCGGCAACGTGGCGCTGAACATGTTGAACACCATCGTGCTGAATTCCCCGAGCACCTTCATCAAGTATGACGGTATCGTGGACTTCTTCGGCATGCGGTTGCAGCGCTATGTCATCCCGCAGGGCACCCTCTACATCAAGAGCCATCCTCTCCTGAACGTTCACCCGTTCTACAACTCTTCGATGTGGGTGGTCAACCCGGCAGGCATCAAGTATCGTCCGCTTGGTGGACGCGACACGAAGCTGGAAAAGGACATTCAGCCGAACGATGCCGACTACACCAAGGACCAGTGGCTGACGGAGTGCGGTTTCGAGTTCCACTTCGAGCGCACCTTCGCTTATCTCGGCCAGTTCAGGGACTTCCCGTAAGATCGGCCCATTGGATCTGGGGGTGGCCTTCGCCCCCAGGTTCTCTTCGAGCGGAGGATCTATGCACAAGATTGAAGGAAAGAATGTACTCAAAGCGTCGAAGGGACGCGTGAGTGGTACTGGGATCGTCCGCGACAAGGGTGGCAAGGTCAAGGGGACGATCAGGTTCGACGCAATCGCAGACATGTCCAAAGAGGAGTTTGAAAAACTCTTCGGAGACGTGCCTGTCGTGAAAGAGGAAGAGGAGACCGACAGTGGCACTGACACACATAGTAGCGGCTCGTAACGCTGCAACGGATGCGGTTGTCGATCGAGTCGATCTCGGCGCTGCCAATCCACAAGCACGAATTGCCTTCAGGTCAGCTGTCCCTGCAGACGTTGTTGTCTGCGATATGGCTGCACCGCCTGCGTTTGGGGCGGCTGCAGCTGGTATTGCGGCAGCAGCAGCGATTGCACAGGGCGTAGCTGGTGCTCCTGGAACTGTGAACTCATTCCAGATCAGAGATCGCGACAACAACGCGATCATTTCTGGGACGGTTTCAGCGGTTGGTGGAGGTGGTGATGTCGAAATCAGCGCGGTAGGCTTTGCGGCCTCGGACACGCTGGATATCACGTCACTCACCTACCAGGCGTTGATTGCCTAGTATGCACGTCGCGCTGGCAACGCGTGGAGGGCGTCCAGCCCTGCCAGTTGTTGTCCCTCCTCCGCAGGGAAATACTCCACTGGAACTGCTTGCCAACTCCCTGAATCCAGGCCAGTGGGGTGTGCTTTCTAGCGGAGCTGGGCTCGAGGCCCTGTGGGAAGGTGGTGGCGCAGCGAACTCGTCATCGATTTTTGAATACGCCTGGCGGATGTGCTGGGACCCGCAGCTGAAGTGTGCGTACTTCTATGGTGGGGACGACAATGGATCTGGAACGAACAACCCGAAGTTCGTCAGGTACCGCGAGGCGCAGGATGCGTGGGACCAGCTGCCAAATCCCTTCTTCCGTTTCACCAACAGCCCGATGCATTCCTACGGGCACAACAGCATCGACGTGGCTGGCCGCAGGATGTACTACCACACGATGGGGTACAACGATACCTCGTTCTACTCGGTAGACCTGGATAACATTTCAGCTGGCTGGACAACTCGACAGGATATCAACAACAATACTCATTCAGTTGATGGTGCGGTGTGCTTCTCGCATTTTCCCGCTCGCCAGCGAATTGTACTAGTTTCGGGTGACATCACCTTCAATCTCCGCGAGTATAATCCAGGCAACAATACCTGGAGTGCCAGTCTTTACAGCGCTGCGCCGGACGCTCAGTTGCATGTTTGGTGCGAGTGGTCGAATGCCTTTATAACCGGGCAGACCGCAAACGGCTGCATGGTATTTGGCGGTGGACAGACGAATGACGTTCGCCGCTTGAACTCAGATGGCACAGTCACGAACCTGACGGACTGGCCATATACGACGATCTGTGATGGAAGATACCTCGAGATTGTGCGTGAGCCCGTGACCGAGAACCTCCTGTTCATGTACGACAACGGGACCACCAGGGTCTTTGCCGTACTGAATCCAAGGGGAGCTGGCACATGGACGCAGATCGCAACAGGAACCAACTCGATCCCGCCTTTCGATGCTGGCTGGGACGACGTTCATTCGACCTTCCACATGACAGCTTGCTGTGTTGAGAATCACGGCGTGACGATGTTCTGTCAGTGGCGCCCCGGCAACACAAGGGCGATGATCTACAAACATGCGAACTCGACGACGATGGCTGCGCTGATCGCAGAAGTCGACGCAAACCCCTTTGTTGGGGACACACTACAGGCGCTGGACTTCGAAACACTCAACCACGGCGTCGAGTCGCAGATGATCTTCTGGGCTGGCCAAGGGGCAGGCGTCCAGATGACTGGCGTGACAGACCCAGATCTGTACCTGCGGAACCACCCGAATGCTGCGAACTTCATTAGCGGTGGGTTCGTCTTCTCGGGAGGCCTGAACTTCCAGGGCCGTTACACACCCTTCGTCAGCGAAATCCACACTGTGCCGGAAACAGCAAATGGCTCGGCTTGGGTTGGCCCACGCCTCGTGACGGCTGAAGGTGAGTTCTTCGGCATCAAGGCGGGTGTGCGCACGTGCTTACGTCTGCGAACACCACAAGGGACACAAAAGGCGTCTGGCGACTTTGTGGTGGCCTTCCGTCGCAACCAAGGTGTAGGCGTTGGCACTCCACACACGTTCTGGGTGGCCGGCCTTGGAGCGGAGTACTGGATTCGCTTCGCGCTCAAGCACACGCCAGAATACCTCGCGCACATGCACACGAACTTGAGCGGCAACGCCGAGGGCAAGCGTTGCATCGCCTCGGGAGATTCGACGAGCCAGGCGCTGGAAGAGACGATTCAGGAAGTCGGTAAGAATCGACTCTGGGCAATGTACTCGGACTCGGGGTCTGAGCCGCACTTCGAGAGTTCTCGGCCGTACATTCCGGATTGGACTATCGTCCACATCCACGTGATTATGGCTAACCCACAAAGCTCCAGCAACGGGCGCGTGGAATTGTTCCTGAACGATGAGACCACGGCGCTCGGCGTCAACGCCACCGCCAACATGGATGCAGGGGATACATTGATTTCTGGCTGGGGAATC
>Ga0137330_1000017_pt1 | contig 10069 bp, 10 predicted proteins | sample EasRivERMLT142_2_FD_104774 | JGI IMG/M metagenome (GOLD analysis project Ga0137330, IMG submission 104774) | Soil microbial communities from meander-bound floodplain in the East River, Colorado, USA - East River MetaG ERMLT142_2 | ecosystem: Environmental > Terrestrial > Soil > Floodplain ...
AGCTTAAAAGTCATCAAGAAAACCTACTTTTGGATATTCGTGGCTATTACACGCAAATAGCCCAATAGCCCAATAGCCATAATGCGAAAAATCGATGGCTATTCCGGAGATGATTGGCTATTGTGGAGATGATTGGCTATTCCGCAGCGAGTTGAATACTTCAACTTCGTCGGGCTATTTAGAATATGCGGGGCTATTCTGACTATGCGGGGCTATCGGGGCCAAATAGTCCTTTTTCAAGATGGTTGAGCTGATATGTGCTATTATGGGCTATTATAAAGTAATTCACTTTGCATTATCATTGCTATCTAACCAAATGACTCCATTGACTCCTTCATTGACGCCAGTCCTTGAGACTACCGACTCCATCCTTCATTCCAAGTCGTTGCCACTATTCCGGATCGCTATCGGTTTGACATTCTCCCATTGCGTCAGGATCGTCGCTGTCAGCTTGATGAACCACCTCCGAGTCGACAACGAGTGTCCTTATTTCTGTTAGAGTCTCCGGTTTCTTCTTCAGTTGTTCAACACAACCTTGCCACCTTGCCTTCATCGTTCGGGGCTTGAAGTCGATCCCGTCAAAGTTCGTCGAAACCTGCATGAATTTGAGACCCCAGTAGATCTAAGATCAGAAATAGTTGAATGAGGAATCAGACCACAATGCACACCCATGCAACACTTTCTGCTGTCATCTCCTCACGAAATGAAATCATGTCCACGCATGGTGCCAGGTTACCGATAGCTTTCTTCTTCCCACCGTTGAAGTAGATTTGCTTGATGCCTTCAATTATTGCCGGGTGCTTGAATCTCCCTCTCCTCCCGCTCTGCCACACAATTAGTCCATAATCATGAAGTGACTCCATCAGTGACTCCGGAGGCAAACGTACCTGGTCGCTTGTTCTCCAAACAAAATTGAAATTTTCCGTAAGATAACGGAGTCGCTGGTCCCGTTGGTCCCCCTTCAACTCGGCGAGATTATAGTGACTTAGTCCATTGCGTTTCGTCACGAAATTTCGCAACTTATTGGCAAAATTCCAAATCCGTTGTTCGCACTAAAAGATCAATCAGTTGCAAATTACTTTAGACCATACCGCTCGTATCTGGAGCTTTGTCAGGTCAGGTGCTGTCAAGCCAAACATCATTCGATACCGCCGTTGAATATGAGCGAGTTGCGCATCCTGGAGAGCATCTTTACTCAATCGCGACTCTGCCTCCGCTAGAGGATCACCAGGACCGCGTTGAACATAGTCTAATAGATTTGCTTCATGCAACCGTCTCCATACTTCGGTGTCAGCATTTGCAACGTCCCTCATACAGAAAAGCTTCCTTCGATGATTTCCTGACTCTCCACTTTCGCCGCTCGAGAGTGGTCCTGAGTTTGCATTGAAGGACCTTTTCCGCAGACTAGATCCTTGCTGAACTGTCATCATCCCATCTCCAGCTGGTACCCCTCCCCGTAGTCGAGCAGATGAAGAGTTCGGAGGACTACTATGAAAAGATTGAGGTGAGGGTGGATCTTGACTTTCGCGACGTGCAGGACTATATCCTGGGAGCTGGATACGAAGGAATTCTTCATCACCAGATTCGATGTCCATCTGAGCTTGACGTCTCCTTTCCATCTCCTTATCCAGTGGCGAAGTTTGATTGGGAAGAACCTGAAATCAGCGGATGATCCGGGAAAAGGATTTGCCGTTCGTCTCTCTCCAGAGTTCGTATCATCTGTTGAGCGGAGTAGTTTTTGAACTAACGACTGATTCCGAGTCCCCCTGTGTTGTGATTGAACGTGAATTTGATTCCCATTCAGTTCCTTCAACGGAGCCCCAGATTTTATCCTCCATGCTTGAACCCTGTGTGCACTCCTGCTGACGGGAGGCGGACGCATTAGCTGACTGTGTGTTTTGCTCGTTCGCATGTGAGGCATGTGGTCAGTGGTTTAGACGCTCTCAATATAAGGAAAGGCCAATGTTTGTGGCGTGTTTGTGGCGCCATAACACTCTTCAACGACGCGTCGTGGATCTTGGATGCTCGTTGGATGAAATTCGCAGATTTAACTCGAGCTTTGTCATCATTAAAGCCACACATTTTAAGATGTGTGTGGCTTTAGGCGGATTTGACTCCGGAGTCATGTCTCCGACTCCGGAGGCAAATGCACTTGATTAAAACTACTTCGATTTTAGTTTATGAATACTATCTAGTCAATAGAAATCGGATCGGCTTTTGAATTGCCTGAATCCACAAGTCCCTTTGCGACATCAATCAGCAGTTCCTCAATGTTTTCATAGGCAGAAAACTCGCCCGCCGTCAATCGACGCCGCAACAATTCATCACCTTCCCCACGCGTACGCTTGATATTCATTGGAATCGAATCGCCGATGAAATTTGGATTCCCGATGATATATACATGAGGAATTCTATATTGCCCCTGACGACACATTCGCGCTAGAGAAAACAAAGATTAGTGTGACGTCAGTGAAAAACTCAGGTTCCAGAAGTACCAATAGCTTGATCTTCGTAGGCTTGGGAATACAAACTTCCCATAAAAATCATGTGATTTGCACCAACAAGATTATGACCACAGGCCCCGACTCTGTCCGTCATGACAACACCTTGAATCTCTCCGGTGTTTAGTCTTTCAGGGACTCTATCACGTTGCGCTGTAGTATACGAGAAAAGTTTTTGTCCAGCGAGGACTCCGATCTTGATCCCCACAGATTCACAGAGCTGTTCATTAGCGAGCATTAATGGTTCATGTACATAAATAGCCAGGAGTGATAAGAAGATCCTATCCACAACGATGATGAACCTCTCCTTCTCAACAAAATGAATCCGTTTGACAATCGACACCAGCCTATTCATCCGACCAGTCGGCTCCAGAGTCTCCAACCCATTTTTGATCTTTGACTCCATCACCGCCTTTTTCTGCTCCGCTGTCATGTGCGTCGTAGACTCCTTTATATCTCTCCACAGCGGAGTCCATGCTGATAACTTCATGTCATCCGATCGCAGTCGGAGGGCGCCGAGGTCAACAAGACCATCACGTTTGTTCATGGCGGTCTTGACGGAATTAAATTCCTTAATAAGGTCGGCATCGGCAGAGATAGGCTTTGGTTGAAGAATATAAGGTCGTGGTCGCGCAATTTCTTCAGGAATGATGGGCTTACTGTCCCATTTGCTCTTTGAATTCCTGCAAAGATAGAACGGTGTGATGAGTTTCCGAAAGCTCAAAACATTCCAGCCCCCACGTTTGATAAACAAATTGTTGAGCCAGACGCGTTGTTTGTCCGACCATTTTGCAATGGGTCTGTCAGGACCTCCACCAGCGAGGTTGACGAGGATACCGTAGGCGTCTTCCTTCGGCCCTAACGGAAAGGGTGTCCCCGAAACAAGGACGACGAAATCTGCGAACTTGGATATCTTCAAGAAATTTTTTGCACGAATTGACTCGAGAGATCGGAATGCTGTTTGAGCCTCATCGGCAAAAAGGGAAAGGACGCCAACGTTGACATTGTTGACACATTCTACCAGCGTATTTGTTATCCTGGTGTCCCTGATAATCCAAACAGTCCGAATACTGTGATCCTCGTTCCATGCGTGCTCCGTCCATTTTTTGGCACAAAGCTCTTTCGGGTTAAAGAATTTGGCGGTTTCGTTTATCCAGTTTGCTTCCAGCACACATGGACTACAGAATCAATGGGTGATACAAAAAGAAAGAAAAAGAGGCCAGCCTCCAGTGTCAATGACTCCGGAGTGACAGAACAAGAGCACTTACACAACGACAAGATTTGTATATCGTGAATATTCCTTGTTCCCCTTGTCCCCTTTCTCCCATGCTCGAATCCTTCCCCAGATATAACTGAGAGTTTGAACAGTCTAGAAGTCCATCAGAACTGCACAGAAAACGATGTATACTTTGCCAATGCCCATTTCGTCGGCCATCAATGCAAATCCAAACGCTTTTCGACAATGGTGTAAGAAAGTGACTCCAAGTTTCTGCCATGGATGGAGTCGGAATCCAGGCTTGAGTTCTGGTTCATATCCTGGTACCCACTTCTCTTTGAGAACCATCTGCTCCATTTCTCGACCCTGAAGCGTAGCTGCGCGCCTTTAAAATATTATTAGCCAAGTCCACAAGTAAAACGTACAAACGCCTCCTAAATTTCCTCTTTTCTTCCTCAGGATCTTTCTCTCCCGTCTCAACGTCCATCTTGGAATTAGAGTCATCCTCACTTAATTCTGCAGTCGCCTCATCTGAAGTTTTGTTCTCAATATCGGGCAACGTGTCCAGTTCCTCAAGATCATCTGGTGGAATTGCACGGATGTTTAAACGACTTTTATTGACCTTGGTGGACCCGACTGTTTCATCGAGCTCAGAGTCGGAATCAACGGTGTGAATCATCATGCATCATCCACTGCTGGACGTCTGCCGGCGGGGTTGAGTGCTTGAGGGAACTTGTGTAGATTTGATCCTGGAGGGTTTGACCCCGTTCGAGGAATCACCAGATTCACTTGAATCGTCGACCAACCGTTCCCCATCTTCCGAGTGACTTGGATGATATTCAGATTCATCGTCATCCTTCTTCTCTATGGATTTATTGCTGGGTCGTGGAGTTTGTACTTGGGTTTGACGAGGTTTCAACTTCGGATTCATCGCGAACTTATTGGCGGGTTCCTTCGTCAGAGGTGTCGACGACTTGAACGGAGAGTTCGAGCCGGAGGCGAGAGAATGATGAGACTGACTTTGAACAGGTGACACCGAGCGTGGAGGAAGTTTGGGTGCGTCGTCGGGAGTATTGATGCTGGCCGCTGAAGAAACAGTTCGAACAATTTCCTTCATTGAGTCAGAATCTCCATTGGCATCAGAGTCTTCCTGTGCCGACTGACCAGAACTTAACGACTCCGACTGGCTTCTCAATGGACGATTAATCGTGTGATTCATGGCCAGAGCTCTGAGCTCAACGGGGTTCACCAATCCGGCTTCCAGCCATTGAGAGATGGTCTTCATGAGAGTTTCTTCGAACCGTTTGCGCTTTACAATGCATTTGCGTTGTTTAGGAGACTGTGAGCTAACCGACTCCGATCGACGGATTTGAGGCGCGAGAGGAGGTGGAATGGGTGGGTCCACATACATCGGTGAGGAAGGTGGGATGATGGTGTCCAGAGTTGCAATTGGGCGGCCAAACAATGGAGTCGGTGAGTTGATAATGCAACCGGCGGGGGGAATACTAGTGATAGTAATGCCGTTGTCGATTGCTCGAGGTGCGTCGGAGGGGTTGTTGTGTTCATTTGTGCTTTCGGCACAGTGGTCATCCATATGTTCATCATCGGAAGGTGTGGTTTTTGTAGGCGGGGTGGCACTGGAGTCATCAGTCTTAACTTTCTTGCGGCGATTGAGGTTTTTCCGTTTGATCGATTTGAGCTTGTGTTTCACCCAACAGTCCCAGACATCCTCCGCCCAGAGCTTGTAATCATCATACTTTGCGCCGAGATACTCCATCTGGATGTCCCTCCACCTCGCCGTGTTGAGGGCACGAATTTGCGGGTCGGCGAAGACATGCTGCTTACAGAAAGCCTCGTAGTCATTTTCTTTGGGGATATCTGAGACATGCGAAAAGCGCCAGGCGTTAAGCGCATCAGTAATCTAGAAAACCCACTCAGTTTGCATCACGCAAGGTTGATACCGGTTTAAAGAGGTCATCCCCTTTTCCATCGATTTTGACATCAAGCTCCTGGTATACATCAGTCATACTGGTTAAATTTGTCCTCTGCCATTTGGGATTGGTGCGTTTATGGGGCATCGTGTAATGAATTTGAGGGATAAGGAAGCAGAATTTGAAATCGATGTGCGCTTGCGATTTGGAAATGGTTGATGAAAAGGAGGTTCGTTGCGGAGCAGTAATTGGTATGTGGAGTGAAAATTTTTGACTCCAGACGATATTGGAATTGCCATTTTTGGTATATAGGGATGTGGACTTGTCATAACAGACACGCTCATTCAGACGCACACATTTTGTATGTGTTTGAATGAGCGTGTCGGTTTCATGATGTCCAGAGGCCTTAGTGGTGGAAAATCAGTTGGGTTTGGAATTGGCTCTGACTCAGCAGGGCTCTGGAGTCAACGTGTGCAGCTGCCACCGGTCACAATAGCCACAAATAGCCACCCGTACGGTTTCTCAGTTCCGTGGACACGATTTGAGGGAAAAACTATTTTAAAACGGACGGTAGACTCGGTTAAATTTCGCTTCCTTTGATCACAGGTTTCTCTTGTACAAATCGTCATTCTCATCACTGATCAATAGATTTAGCCATCATTCAGACATCATTGATCTGGTAATCTGCGATGTCTACCTATTCAGCATGCTCTCACTGCCACAAACTGTACGTGAGAACTGCGCTCCACAAGCACCATATGACCAAACATCGGGAAGTCTTATTTCCATCGGACACCATCACTGAGAGTTACAACACAGAATCGGCGCCAGAAATGATGGATATTGATTTAGAAGATAACAGTTGGCAAGACACAGTCGAGGATAGAGAGTACATTAACCCAAGCACTGATGAATTGGGAAACCTTCAACGGGTTCAGACAGCAACCCCCCCAGATGAGTCTAACAATGGAATTAATGACGATTTGTACAACGACTCCACTGGCGGTCACCTTAGTACACAGTGGCGAACCTGGGTATATGAAAATGCGGGTATTGAAACTTATCTTAAACGTTGTAACTCTAGGGCTACCTTCAGATGAGGGAGATGTCGTGGAACTCCAGAAACTCGCGTTACATACGTATTGGCCCTTTGACAACATTGAACAATGGATGTTGGCGAAAGCCCTCACTTTTCCGAGTCCCTTGTCAAACAGGGAGATACGAAATCTGGCAGTTGAACGCCATTGTCCTTGGATTATGCCCGGCAAAGGATTCAAGAGTGTGAGAGACTTCTACAAACGCCTTAATCAACTGCCAGCTAAAGGAGGAGAGTGGCAACAATCATACTTAACGCGAGGACCTACGGCTCCACCGTGGTCTCCTCCAATGGTACCATTCTGGTATCGAGACAGCCTCGACGTATTGAAGGAAATACTTGGGGATGTGAGGTTGGCGAAGGATATGAAATGGGCTCCGGAAAAATTGGTCAATTCAGACGGAGAACGCCTGTATTCCGAGTTATGGACTGGGGATTGGTGGCCACGAATTCAGGTACTTGCGAATTGCGTTCGCTCTAATTTCAGGAACAAATTGGTGAATGGCAACGTGCCGATCTAGCACCAGAGGCGACTCCGGAGTCCGCCACGGTCGTCCCCATTCTTTTGACATCCGACAAGACCCACCTCGCCAGTTCTGGGAAAGTTAAGGGATGGCCATTACTTATGACGATTGGCAACATACCCAACGATATACGGTTTGTGCCAGGCAAGCATTGCGCTCAATTGATTGCCTTGTTGCCGGTTATCACAGGTATTGTGATTGTTGATGTATTCTGAGAATGTAGGGGTGGAAAAGCACCAAAAATCCCCTGAATTTCGACTCTGGAGTCGAAAGCTTATTCATACGGTCATCGAGTCGGTCCTGGTGTCAATCCAGGAGCACATGAGGAATGGCATCAAATTGCGTTGCGCGGATGGTGCTGACCGGCTATGTTTTCCAGTATTGTGCGAATACATTGCCGATATGGAAGAGCAATGGCTTTTGACTTGCTTAAAGAAGTCTTCATGTCCAAAGTGCTACTTTGGAATAAACTTGGAAGAAATGGCGGGGAATCACAAATGCAGAGTCTCAGATTCAATAGGTCATTGTCGTACGGATGCGGAAGCATCACGAATTCGTTTCGCGTTGCAGAACGATGAGATGGAGCCACAGGCAGTCTATGCGCTGGGATATCATGAAGACACACCTTTTCGGTGAATTATCCGCTCGGTGGGATTCTGAATGCAGTAGGTCCAGATTTGCTCCACCAAGTATCAAAGTGCTTCATGGATTATCTCCTCACAGTGTGGATACTTCCGCTTATGCAGAAGTATTGGGCGAAGAGGAAAACATCTGCAAAAAACCTGGAAATAGAAATTGACTCCAGGTTTGCATTGATTCCGGGGTATCCAAATCTACGTCGGTTTGCCAATGGAATATTCACGGATAATCATCATTGGACTGTACACGAGTACAAAGCCATGATGAAGGTTATTATGGGGACACTGGTGGGGATATGTCCTCCGGAGGGACTCATGCTGGTCAGAGAATATCTGCACATTCACCGACTATCTCACTACGCTGTTCATTCCGATAAGACCCTGGGCTGGCTCCGAAGCGCGATCGATACCTTCTGGAAGATATTGAAGGCGCCTGGAGGTGTGTTTATTCAGAATGATCTCGTCACTGAAGATTATGTTCCTCCGCCGCGACTACACTATTTTCACCACTATGCTCAGAGCGTCATGGAGAAGGGAGCGCTACCATCCTACAGCACCGATCGTACGGAAATCTGGCATAAGCCTCTTAAATCAGCTTACCGAAGAAGCAACAAGAATAAAGTTCATATTGAACGATATATTTTGATGGAACAGACACGGATTTCCGCCTTTCAGGCGATGGTGGAGGAGTTGGACTTGGATGAGACTCAGGGCAAAGGGACGGGATCTGATCAGAGTCAGTCGATTGACTCTGGAGTCAAATCATCAGGGACGAGTGGCGCAGCCATTACAGATAATTTCACGCACGAACTCGATGAACTGTACGACGAGGCAGTATCACACACTACTATTGCGCGAACAGTCACTTGGCCTAAACGTCATCGGAAGGGTTGGCCACTGCGCGCCTCGAGAACGGAAACAAAGTTAAACTTGCCTGGTTTTTCATCCGCCTTGAGAATATATATTCAAGGCCTTTCCTCAAGTGTGACCACGGCGGTCGACTCCGGAAGGAAGGACAGGGAGATCGATCCCATAGTCTATGTGTATGGTGGTGTCGTTCTACGATATCCGTCCTGGACAACGGAGGAATTGGGTCGATGTGACTCCACGGAGTCTAGGAGTGATCATGAATGGAAGATGGGTCATGAGAATATCCAACCAGACAAACGTGCCATGATTGTGGAGAGGGTACGGGCTGGTGCAGAGGGACACACTCGGAGGGATTGTGTACTGATTAGATCGGGGAAACGGTCAAGGGGCCAAATCACTTCAATGTCTGGGCGGTGGGTTGGACAGGTCCTGGCTTTATTCACTTCTCAGCAATCGATGAACAGTTCTGGTATGAAACTCGCGTATGTTTCTTTATTTGAGACAGTGAGGGGGCCGGATCCGAACAGTGGACTCTATCTGCTTCGACGAACTAAGAAGTTTGTTGTGATTGATATCGAAGATATTGAACGCGGGGTACACCTTATCCCAAAATTCGGACATCAGGTGGGAGCAACTGAAGGAATAAAAAGGTCTATCGATGTCGAACAAATGAGAATCAGGACGGAGGCGGAGACCGCCCGTGTCGGGAACGGCGACTCCACAAGTACAGTGACTAGTTGGCTGGATGTAATGCCTCATTACGAGGAGTTTTGGCTGAATATTTGGATAGATAATCACCTGTATAAGACGATATGGTGATAAAGAACAATGTTTACCGTTTCTACTTTCTATAGACTCGTATATAGGTTTATTTGACTCCATTCTTGACTCCAGAGTCAATTTAACATGATTATGTTGGCTATTGTGGGCTATTGTCCCGACGCTCTGGCTATTGCGAAAGTATCCTAGCTATTTCAGTCTCAATAGCCCCAAGTAGCCGAATAGCCCGAATAGCCAATCGTAAGTGGCTATTGAAAATCTAATAGCCATAATAGCTAAATCAAATTTTCTTGATGCACTTTGCTTTACAACTATCTTGTCAGTAGCTGCCTGTAGTCCAGCCTTTCTTGCAGCAGGATCCAAGACTCAATTAGCCTTAAATCCAATCAATTTCTCCATAATGTAACTCATTTTCATCCAGTCAATCAAAAACAGACTTCTTTTCAACTCTTTTTCAGCTTCGTTGTTCTCAACATTTTGGCCTAAAATCTCCATCTTCATCAATGCCAATTC
>Ga0137330_1000020_pt1 | contig 9528 bp, 6 predicted proteins | sample EasRivERMLT142_2_FD_104774 | JGI IMG/M metagenome (GOLD analysis project Ga0137330, IMG submission 104774) | Soil microbial communities from meander-bound floodplain in the East River, Colorado, USA - East River MetaG ERMLT142_2 | ecosystem: Environmental > Terrestrial > Soil > Floodplain ...
GCGTCAAGGGCACGATTGACTCGATGGAGTTGATGCAGACCACGACGCGCGCCCTGCAGGCCGGCGTCAAGCTGACCGAGGCGGACATGAAGGCCCTCGGTGCGACCGCGCGCGCGATGGGCAAGGCGACGGGCTCCGACGCCACGCAGGGGCTGAACACGTTGAGCATGGCGCTGACGACCGGCCGCACGCGCGGCCTCGCGCTCGCGGGCGTGACGGTTGACATCATCAAGGCCGAGACGGACCTTGCGAAGCAGCTTGGCACGACGCGCGATCAGCTCAGTCAGCAGGGCAAGCTGCACGCGGCACGCACCGCCATCATGGAGGCCTCGCGTCTGAAGCTCGCGCAGCTTGGTGACGCCGAGCTGAGCTTCAAGGAGAAGGTGCTCGCCGCGAAGGTCTCGATCGGCAACTGGTTCGACGAGCTGCAGAAGGCCGTGGCCGCGTCGCCGGAGGTCAACCGCGCGTTCGACGCCGTCGGCAAGGCGCTTGTCGAGGCCTTCGGCGGCAGCACGGATGCGCTGCTCAAGAACATCATCAAGGGCATCAACATGTTCGCAGACGCCGTCACGGCGGCAGCGCCACTCATCGTGACGTTCGCCAATGCCGTGTCGACGACGTTCCGGTTCTTCTACGACAACCGCGAGGTGCTTGGCGCGGCGGCCGTGGCGTTTGGCGTTGTGCAGGGCGCGATCGTCGCGACGTCGGCCGCCGCGTGGTTGAACGTCGCCGCGTCGGGCGCGATGGCGACCGGGCTCACAGGGGTGAAGATCGCGATGGCGGGGTTCATGGCCACGTCCGGTCCGCTTATCCTCGCCATCGCGGCAATCACGACGGCGGTCTACGCTGGGAAGCTCGCCTGGGATAACTACAAGCAGAGTCAGGAGAACGCGCAGCAGTCATCGGCCATCGATGCACGGAACAAGCAGAACCTGATCGACCTCAATACGCGCTACGGCACGAGCTTCAACAAGCTCGAGGACGCCGTGCGCTACGCGAACAAGCGCATCGCTGAGGGCGTGGCGCTCGTGCCGTATGGGCCAAACTTGCCGACCGAGTTAGAGGCATCGGCGATGAAGCTCGCGGCACTGACGTCGGCGCTTGATCTCAACAAGGACGCCTTGATCGATCATACAGACGCACAAAAAGAGGCGGCGAAGGCCGCAGCAGAGCTGGCGGCGTCGTGGATGCGCGAGGAGGAACGTCTGCGCTATCAGACCTTCCGCCTCGGCGAATCGGCCGTGCGCGCGTCGCAGAACGTGGCAGGCTTCGGCATCCGCATGTCGGAGACGGTCGCCATCAATCGGGACTTTAGTCAGGTACTCACCGCCTCGACGATCAAGACGGACTCGTTCGGGCATGTGTTGAAGGTCAACCTCGAGCCGACGCTCGGCGAGGTATCACAGCGCTTTGAGGAGGCCGAGGAGCACGCCGTCGGCTTCGGCGACGCGCTCAAGAGCATCGTGACGGGCAAGGGGTTTGGCGACCTTGGCAAGGCACTGAAAGGCAGCTTAGAGGACGTCAAGCGTGGCATCTTCGAGGGCTTCGGCAACCTCATTTCGAATGGCATCACGTCGCTCATCAGCGGCGGCATCAGCCTGCTCGGCAAGGGCATCAAGAAGCTCTGGGGCAACCTCTTCGGCACGGCCGGCCGCGACGCCGTGCGCGCGTTCGCCGACACGCAGGGCGGCTTCGACACGCTGCACACGCGGCTCGGCCAACTCGGTGCCGACGGCGAGCGGTTGTGGATCTCGCTCACGCAGGGCGTCGGGCGCAACAACGCCGAAGGGGCGAAGGCGGCGATCGAGGAGGTCACGACGGCGCTCGCCGAGCAAGAGCAGCAGCTCGCGACGCTCAAGACGGCGTACGACGACGTCGTCGTGAAGATGGGTGCGATCACCGACGTCTCTCCAGAACTACAAACCGCGCTCGACGCCGCGTTCGATGCGACGAACCTGCAAGAGGCACAGGCGGCGATGACCGAGATCTCACAGCTGCTTGACGAGGAGGCGGCGAAGACGCAGTTTCTCAACGAGACGATGACGAAGTACGGATTGACATGGCAAGACGCGGGTGAGAAGGCGCGTGCGGCGTATGCGGCAACTGCTGCCGCCGGACTCGAGAAAGAGTTCCGCGCGCTGCTTGAGGCGGGCATCGACGTCAATAACATCATGCGACACATGGGCACGTCGATCAACGAGTTCGTCACGGATGCCGTGAAGACGGGCACAGAGGTGCCGGAGAGCTTCCGCGATGTCATTCAGACGGCGATGGATGCCGGCGAGATCTTCGACATCAACGGCGTAAAGATCACCGACATGTCGAAGCTCGGCATCGAGTTCGGCACGACGATGGAGCGCGCGACGGCGAACGTGGCGACGGCCATCGAGCGGCTCGCCAAGGTGCTCGAGGATCGCCTCGGGCCGGCCATTCGGAACATCCCAGACGTTGACGTTGAGATCAGCGCGCACTACAACCCGTCTGGCAACTTCCCGCAGGACATGGAGCCGACGTATGCCGCCGGTGGCGCGACGATCTTGCCGTTCCCCGGTCAGCGGCGCGGGACCGACAGCGTGCCCGTGTGGGCGTCGCCCGGCGAGCGCGTGCTTTCGGTCGCGCAGAACCGCGAGTATGAGAGTGGTGGAGGCGGCGGCAAGGTCGTCATCGAGGTGCCGGTCAACATGGATGGACGTGAAGTGGCACGCACGGTGGCCGAGTATCTGCCCGAAGAGCTGCGCGCGAAGGGGATCATCTAATGTTCGGAGCACGCTACTTCGGCACGCGCTACTGGGCGGCACGCTACTGGGGTGGCGCCACCGCGGGATCACCGCCGCCCCCGACGACGGGCGAGGCCTACTATACGATGTACATTGATGACGTGCTGCGTGGCCCGCGTCAGTGGGAGGTCGACGCGCTCATCAACAAGCAGACGTCGTGCCGCTTCGACATCCTCTCGTCAGAGGGCGAGACGACGAGCACGACCGGGCGCGCCTACTTTTCGTCCTACTACTTCTCGCCCTACTACTTCGCGCCGTATTACTTCGGTGGCACGGTCAACATCCCTGACGCACCGGTCGTCTATCGTCCGTCCATCGATCAGACGGTGAAGCTGTACGAGGACAGCACACTGATCTTCGGCGGACTGATCACGCTGCCCCGCGAGTCCGGGCTTGGCAACGACGAGCCGACGACGATCATCAGGACGACGGTCAACGCGCTCGATTACAAGGTGCTGACGCAGTGGCGCTACGTGAACGAGACGATTCCGGCCGGCACGCTGCGGCAGGCGCTCATCCGTATCAACACGTATCTGACAGGCATCACGCTCGACCCGACGCAGGTCGATGGGCCGGCGCTGCCCGAGCTGATCTATGACTACGTGAAGGTCGAAGACGCGCTGAACGGACTGACGACGTTGACCGGTTACCTCTGGACCATCAGCTACGGCGGCATCCTTAGCATGTTCTTGCCGGGCATGATCGCCGCACCGTATGACATCACGCCGACGACGGACGACGTGACGTTTGGCGACATTCAAGTCGAGCCAGTGCGTGAGAAGTATGCGAACCGCGTCATCGGCAAGGCCGGCAATCTCATCAGCATCTTTAACGACGCGGCCGAGCAGGCGATAAAGCCGATTCGCGAGGCGCTCATCACGGCGCCGGACACGACCGATCAGATCGGACTCGATGCGCTTGTCGCGGCCTATGCGCTGACGAGCGTGCTGACGCCGAACAGGGTCACGTATCAGACGTTCAAGCGTGGCTTCGCGCCCGGACAACTGCAGTACATTCATCTGCCGAAGCGCAACTTGAACAACTACTTCACGATCCTGCGTGTGCTCTCGCGCCGCGCCGAGGGGAGAACGCCGCGCCAGGTTACGGCGCTCGAGGGCAGCACGTATCAAGCCGACTTCGCGCGCAGCGTCTATCGCGCATGGTCGGGCGGTGGAGCGCCAGTCGCGGGTGGCGGCACGCCAAGCGGCGGCGGCAGCGGGATGCGTGCGGCCTATCCGCTTTCGATGGTTAAGTCGCAGGGCGTGCGCAACAGCGCGCCTGACTGGATGGACGCGCCGAACGCGATTCACGTGCAGTTGAACACGTCATCGATGGGCACGCTCAACGCGATCGTCAAGGCGCAGATGCGCGTGAAGACGGCCGGCAACTCGGTGCAAGCGCGGCTCTATAACGTGTCGTTGAGCGCGCCGGTGGCGGGCGTCAGTCCAATCATCACGACGACGACGTGGTCGTCGATGGTCAGTTGGAACGTTGCGCTCACCGCCGGGGCGTATGTCTACAAGTTGCAATTGCTGTCGGGCATCGTCGACGAAGACGTGTTTGTTTCGGCTTACTTGGAGTGAATCTTTATGAAGAAGTACATGTTCTCGTTGCTCATCATGCTCGGCGCTGCTGCTCGCATAGGCGCGCAGCAAGACATCATTATCGCCGATCGCTTTGAGTTGAACACGGGGCCGTGCCTGATCAGCAGTGGGGCCGGTTCACCTGAACTCACGGTCGTCGGCAACGTTTGCGATACCTACATCAACACGACCGACGGCGTCATCTGGTCGAAGTGGACCGGCACGAAGACGACCGGCGGCTGGATGGTCGGCTTCAACACGCATGCGCGCGTGAACGGCAACACGACGCTGACAGGCTATGTGGGCGACCCGGAGTATGTCTCGCAGCTGATTGGCTGGCGCATCGACGATCTCGGCGCGGCCGACTTCCGCTACCTCTACGCCGACGAGCTGCATGCGAAGAAGTTCATCGCAGACCTCGAGCAGGCACTCGCCGGCAGTCAGATCATCACGAAGTCGGTGGCGGTGCTCGCGGTAAACTTCACGGTGCCGGCTGCAGGTGCCGCCGCGACGATCACGCTGCGTGACCTGCCGAGCGCCGAGAACATGGCCGTCTTTGAGGTCGGCGATACGATTCGCCTTCGTCAGTTCTCCCGCGCGCTCGGCACGCTGACCGTCGCCGACGCCTACGGGACCGTCAGCGCGTATGCCGATCAGGTCGGCGGCACGCAGCAGTGGACGTTCACGCGCAACACGGCGGCGAACGCGGGGACGCTCGCGAACGGCTCGGTCATTCAGGCCGACTCGATTATCTTGGACTACGGTGTCAGCGGCAACGGCTTCGTCGAGACGACGGCCGTCGATGGCGCGTATGGCCTCAACAGTCCGTATACGCAGATTGCCACGTGGTCGGTCTCGCCGGTCGCGGCGAACCTCACGCTGCGCAGCCGCATGGGCAACCTGCGCGGCATCACGGGCATCAACAACGAGTATGGCGCGATCTTTGGCACCTACGGCACGGACTCAAGCGGCCAGTACGTGCGCGCCAGCAATCAAGCGGTCGAGCTGCATGGCGTCAACTTGAGCCTGTGGGACGGCGCGACGCAGGTCTTTAGTCTAGACCGCACGGCGCCGAGCTTTGCGATGGGCTCGCCGATCCCCTCGGCCTACGGCACAGGCACGGGGTGCTGGATGGGCAAGGATGCCGGCGTCTACAAGTCACGCTGCGGCACGCCGGGCGTCGCGGGGTTCTTCTGGGACGGCACGACGTTCACCATCTACGGTGGCATCGAAGCCACGACGGGTCACATCGGCGGGTGGCTGATCAACGCGACCAGCATCGTGTCTATCGGCGGTGACGTGGGCATGTGGTCGCTGGCGACAGGTGCAGACGATCTTCGATTCTTTGCCGGAGACGCGACGCCGGGTAACTCAGAGTTTCGCGTCTATGAGTCCGGGGCGATGTATGCGACGTCCGGCGCGATTGGTGGCTGGACGCTCGGTGCAACGACACTGACCGGTGGCGATGCGACACTGGCGGCGTCCGGCAACCTGACACTGGGTACGGGCAATGACATCGTTCGTCTGTCCGCTGATAACGCGACGTACCGTTTGTGGATTGGTAACGCTACCGCAGGCAGTGCGTCATTCCGTGTGACGAAGGGCGGAGCGGTTACTGCGACTAACGCTACACTAACTGGTGACCTAAGTGCGGCTGGTGGGGATGTGATCATTGACAGTAGTGGTATTACCATCGCTTCGGGTGTAAACAACTATAACCAACTGAAGTGGTCTGACGGTTCCTACCTTAACTCTGAGACGGATACGCTAGGCGTCGTGGCAACGGACGGTATTTATCTGGCGGGTGGTACGTCGATAGGTGGCACAGTCAATATCGAGCAAGGCGTATTCAAACCAAACCAAGACAACACCATGGATCTCGGCGCGTCAGGACAACGATGGGACGACGTATTTATTGGAGGAAATGTGAACATCGATTCGGACCTGCTTGTAGGCGGTGTTATTTACTCCTTGCCGTTGGCAGGTTCTGGTCGTCGCTATCTCTGCATTGAGGATAACGGAGCAATCACGGCGGACAATGTGGCATGTTAATGCGTGGGGTATAAAATGAAAAAGATACTCGTCGTTCTCGTCGTGCTTGTCAGTTGTTCGGCACACGGGGCACCAGCGAAGCCTCCTGTGCTCACCGAGATTCAAAAGCTGCAGATCATCACAGCGGTGCAACGGGTGCAGCTCGCACAGCTTCGGGCAAAGGCAGCGCAAGACGATCTGTCGAAGTGGGAGAAGGAAGCACAAGATCTGCTGAAGACGTTTACGCATGAAGGGTGGGCGCTCGATCTCGGCCGGATGGAATACGTGGCGCAAGAGGTCAAGAAGTGAGAATCCATGTTATTCTCGGCACCGACTGGGACGGCCCGAAGGACTACTGGCTCCGAAAGCCGTGGCTCAACGGCGGTCGCTTGAAGTTCAACCGGCACAACGAGGCCGATTGGCGCGAGGTCTACGATCAGCTCTGCGGGATTGCCGGCGTCTAGTCGCTGCTCTATGGCATCCGTGGCAGTTGTGACGTCGATGCCGTGAAGGCACTGCAGGTCGCGGCGAAGGTCCATCGCGAATACAGGCCGGCCTATCGCATGCCGACGCTGGGGCCGTGGCTCGACACGGGCGGCCTCTCGGACTGCGTCGACAACCCAGGCCCGCAAAATCCGTATGACTTCGCCAACCCGCAGCACGTCGAGTGGGGATGGTCGCGCTACGTCAAGCTGTTCTTCGATGCGTTTCCGAAGGGCACAAATTACACGTTAACCACGACGGCCAGCGACGCACGCATCGTGTGTGCGTGGTGGGGCATCGGCGAGACGGGCATCGGGCACGGCATGAAGAACCTGCACTATGCGCACAACCTACTCAACAAGGTCAGCGAGGAAGTCTACAAGCTCACTGGACGCTACGCCGCGCACATCCTCGACAAGGGGTGGCTCGACCACGACGGGCTCGTCTCGGCCTATGGCATCCACACGTGGTTCGACCCGTGGGGCAACGTGAAGCCGCCGGAGCACTACACGGTCTACGCGCACAACAACGGCATCACGACCGGCGTTGTCATCCCGAGCTTCGTCAACCCGCACGAGACGTATTGGCGCATCGAGCACAAGGACGGCGCGACGCTCGAGGACGGTCTGATGCAGTGCAAGGCCGCCGGGTGTGACGAGGTGCTGCTCGAGGGCGGCACGGACTACGAAGAAGGGGCGTCGCCGATGAAGGACGCGCACGGCAGCCCACTCATCCTCAACGCGTTGTGGAAGTACACATTGCACGCGCCACCCGTTGAACCGCCCGTTGAACCGCCCGTTGAACCCCCGCTGCCAGGAGGACTCATGCATTTCGCACTCACGGTCGAACCGATCCTCAATTGGCGCACGGGCGTGCTCGTGCCGTCACCACTTGCCACCGACCGCTACGCGCTGCGCTGGACGCAGGATGGTGTGAACGAGGGCCACCCGGACCCGACGTCGACGAAGTACATGTGCCTGAACCCAGACGGCACGACCGAGGCGAAGGACGTGATCGGCGAGTGGGAGTCGTCGCAGCCCGTGAAGGACGGCGACGTCGAGATCTCATGGTTCACGCAGAACGCGAGCAAGGATCAGTCGTGGTGCCGTGTCTACGGCCTGAAGCAGTTCAAGGCAACACCGTGACGCAGGCCATCTATCATCATCGGCACGCGGGCACGCCGGTCGCTGAGGTGAACCCCGGTCTGTTCCCGCCCGAGACAGGGCCGCTGCACGTCGACGGGAAGTGGTTCAGGCACGAGGACGGCTCGTTGGCACAGATCCGCGACACGTCGATGTTCTTGCTCTTTCTGCGCTACTGCCGTGGCGAGGACATCACGCCCGACCTACGGTGGATGCGGGCGTTTGGGTTCAACTCGGCCCGCGTCTTTGGGCCGTTGCCGTGGATCGAGACGCCCGACTATCGGATGGCGGACTTCGACTTCGTCAAGTTCGACGCGTTCTGCGTGGTGATGCAGGAGTGGGGCCTCTTCATCAACTTCTCGCTGGGGCACATGCCGGGCGATTACACGACGTTTCATGGCGCGATCAACGAGATCGCGCGCGTGCGCTGGGCGCTCAACTTCCTCGAGCACGTCAACGAACCACACGTGGGGAAGAAGCCCCGGCCGATCGAGGACTTCCTGCCCTACGCGCAGAGTCCGCGGCCGTCGGCGTATGGCTACTATGCCGAGTTGCTCGACGACGACGCCGACGAGTTTCCTCGCGTCGCGCACTTCGGCACCGTGCACACGAAGCGCGACACGGCCTGGTATCGGCGCTTTCGCAGCGCGCAAGAGGGACAAGACGAGCAGGACATCCCGTGGTGGTGCAACGAGCCGGCGAAGATGACGGAGCCCGGCTTCGTGTATCCGGGCGGCAAAAATAATCCCGACACGACGCCGCGCGAGGTGGCGTGGTATACGGGCGGCTGCCACCTCTGGTGCTCGGCGTCGACCTTCCATAGCGAAGAAGGCAAGTGGGGCCGCGCGCCGCAGCCGGGCATGCTGCAGTACGAAGACGCCGAGAGCGTGCGCGACAACGTGTTCCTCCGCATCGACCCGACGTGGCAGACGGGCGCCTATAACAACTCGGAGAACCATGACTCGCCGGTGGATGATGTCACGCACCACGGCCGCGACATCTGGACGTATACCAGCTTGCACGAGCATCGGGCGCTGTCGATTCGGTTCGGCCCCGTGCCGCTGAAGGCCATCAACGGATGGCGCATCGTCGACGCGTGGGGACCGAAGCACGCGCCGGAGACATTCGCTATCCTAGAGAGGTGATCATCATGGAAACGTCCGTCATGTCCGGCATCGTGCTCATGTACATGCAGAGCTGGCTCAAGCGTCTCGACTGGTACAAGGCCTTCGTCACGGCGTTTCCGGCGGCCGATAAGTACGTGCATCGCATGGTCGCCGCACTTGGATCATTCATCGTCGCGCTCGGTATCACGTACACGATGACCGGCGACGCGACGAACGGGTGGCAGCTGACGCTCGGCATTCCAAACGCGAGCGCGCTGCTGCAGGCCGCGTGGGCGTTCGTGCAGGTATTCGTCTCACAGCAGGTCGCCTACGACGTCACGCGCCGGCCGATGGACATGCCCCATGATCAACCCGCCACGAAGTAAGAGGATGACGAGAATCCGCA
>Ga0137330_1000022_pt1 | contig 8730 bp, 7 predicted proteins | sample EasRivERMLT142_2_FD_104774 | JGI IMG/M metagenome (GOLD analysis project Ga0137330, IMG submission 104774) | Soil microbial communities from meander-bound floodplain in the East River, Colorado, USA - East River MetaG ERMLT142_2 | ecosystem: Environmental > Terrestrial > Soil > Floodplain ...
CCAGACTCATATCACTTGGGCGTTTGCTTCGGATTTTGAGGATGACGAGCTGGGGGCAGAGGTCGAATACGATAACGATCCGCCAGTCGGCAATCACCTTGTCGCAACCTTCCAAGAACACATCTTCGCAGCCGGGGCGCCCGACAACCCCCACTACCTCCACTTCTCCAAGCGATTCTTGCCCGAGGCCTTCCCGACCGCGAACTTCGTTGAAATAGGCACCGCCAATGATCCGATCCAAGCTCTTGTCCCAATTGCTGGCCTCCTGGGTGTCTTTACCCGTGACACCAAGTATCGAGTCTCAGGAAACGCTCAAACGGGATTTACTCACTATGAGGCTATATCTCGACGTGGCACTAGAGCGACTAAATCCGTCACCCCCTCAGACCGAGGCATCATCTTCGTCGCCAACGATGGAGTCTACACAACCAACCTCATCGGACCCGACACCAAGCTAAGCGGCAAGATCGAGAGCCTGTTCACCGGCGACACCGTGAGCGACGAAAGCCCTATCAACCAGGAAGCCATGGACCAGGTTGCGGCCACCTACTACAAAAACAAATACTACTTCATGTATCCTAGTGGCGACAGTGTGGTACCGGACCACATGGCGATCTATGGGTTCGACACTGAGGAGTGGGCGATCTTCGATATCGGCGGGGGTTCGCTACTCTACGAGCCGGATACTGATGCACTGATACTTGGTGGAGATGATGGCTTCATATCCATCATGGAATCTGGGACAACGGATGACGGTGAGTCCATTGACGCCGAGTTCCGAACGAAGGACTTCCAAGGCGGCTCCTATAATGCCACCAACCTCTTCATATATGTCAAAGTCGATTGTGAAGTCGCCAACGGCACCGAGTTGACGATCGTTTTTTACGTCGATGATGAGCTTCGCCACACGGTCGTTATACCTTACACCGCAGGCCGGAGCAACCAACTTTATGGCCTACCCGAAGGCACCTACGGCACCCGCTGGCGCGTCTCTGGCAGCTTCAGCGACGAGCACGGCGCCACCAAACTCTACGGCGTGGCGGCAGTTTTCATCCCTCTAGGGAGTTCTTAATGGCAATACACTACGTTCCTATTGTGCTTTCAGTGGTTGGCGACTCCTACACGGATAGTTGCCGTATCCAGATGATTATCTGGGAGGGGGCCACCACTTCAGGGGACACCGCCCGCGTGGTGGATAGAGTCAACGGGGCCATCTTGTGGAAGGGGAGAACAGATGCAACTCAAACCTACCTTGGCGCGTCTTTTGGTAAACCTGGGGTTCCTGCGCCTAATGGATTTCGTCTTGAAACACTCGGAGCAGGCACAGTCACGGTTTACTTATGTGAGGAATGAGGCGCCGGTGGCGCTGGTGGTTGCACAACCAATTGCCGCACCACATAGGGCGGAACCGCAACCCACATACCCCCCAACCGCTTTCAACTTCTACCACCGTCAACGAATCATAGGCGAATAGCATGGCCGACAGTAAACTCACAGGTTTAACCGCCAACACAAGCCCGGCGCTGACTGATCTCACCTATCTCGTGGACGATCCTGGTGGCACGCCGTTGTCACAGAAGATCACGGTGGCGGATTTGCTCGCGGTGGCGAGCCCCACGTTCACCACACCCACGGTCACCACTAGTCTGACAGTTACACGTAACGCGGTTGGTGTCACTTCCGCGGATGGTATCGTTATCCAAAACACCACTGATGCCGCAGCAGGAGCGCAGCAATACTCACCGCGTTTACGTTGGCATGGCGAAGGGTGGAAAACCAACGCAACGGCTGCAAGTCAGGAAGTGGATTGGATTGCCGAAGTCATACCAGTACAGGCCGCTGCAAACCCCACTTCGCAATTAGCTTTTTCAAGTTCTATCAACGGTGGGGCTTATTCAACCGCCTTAACGCTGGTTAGTTCGGGACAGATGATTTTTCCAACATCGGGTGGGAGTGCAACCGTTCCCGGCATTCAATTGGCCGGGGCATCCAATTGTGGAATATGGTGGGCTAATAATAGCGGGTTCCCTGATGTTAGCATTACCACGATGGGGGTAACGCACCTTAAAATCTCAGGCAATGAAGGGGCTGTCACTATATGCTCTGAGGCTGATCAACCTTTGATTATTGGTGGTCAGGCTAGAGTAAGAGGCGAAGAAGCTAACGTTTTATCACTTCGTAATTCCACCAACGCCCAAACCTTCCGTGTCTATGAAACTCAAAGCGACTCTTCCAACTACGAACGTGCGTCTCTTTCTTGTGCGAGCAACACCGTAACGCTTGCCGCCGAGACCGCCGGCACCGGCAGCGACGACATGGACGTGGCGTTGACCCCTGCTGGCACAGGCAAGGTCAAAACTGCGTTTACCGCTGAGGTTACCAAGGCGGGTATCGGCACAACTTCAACTGCTGGTTTAATCCTCCAAAACACAACAGCAGCAGATAGTGGTGCGCAACAATACAGTCCATATATTGAGTTAAAGGGGCGCGGGTATGGCACAGGAGGAGGTGGTGATAAATCAGAATCCTGGATTTTAGAAACACGCACTTTTGAAGATGCCACTACTCCTGATAGTTTATTAACTGTTAGTCAGAACCGAAACGGGGGAGGAATAACCCCTGTCTTTGCATTTAGTAACAGGCATGCCGCGTTTGTAATATATAGCTCTTGGGGGCTTGCTTGGTCATCAAACACAGCCGTTGACACCCCAGACCTATACCTCTACCGTGACGGTGCTGGCAACATCTTAGCTCAACGAAATACAACCAATGCGCAGACTTTCCGCGTTTACGAAACCTACACAGACGACACTAATTACGAACGAGCATCCCTCTCCTGCGCCAGTAACACAGTGGTACTTGCTGCTGAGACAGCAGGCACAGGTTCAGACAACATGGACGTGGCAATCACCCCCACAGGCACAGGCAATGTTGTATTCCCAGGCGGCGTGCTTTTACGCACAAGCGCAGCTTTGACAGACGGAGCAGCAGCAGCAGGAGGCACTCTACTAAACGCACCAGCCGCAGGCAATCCAACAAAATGGATTCCAATTAACGATAACGGAACTACGCGGTATATACCAGCGTGGTAAGGAGAACACAATGGCAGTAGGACACATATCTTTCACAAGCTCCAATCAAGGCCGAGAACGAATCAGGGTGTTACTTTCACACCTTGAGCAGGGACTCGATTCGCTGGACGAGGAAATCGGCACTATGTCGCAGATGATCGACGGCGACGGCACCCAGGACAGCCATTACACCTATATGACAACACATTATGGGTTTGGGAGTAATGAGGTTGCTCATGCCGCCTTCAATGAACTATCAGCGATAAAGGGCAAAGTGTTGGTAGACACTTCAGTAACTAACGTCCACGCGGCCCTAATCCAAGCCTTCAACAAATTCAGATAGATCGACCTATGAACGAAATATACGAACTGAAGAAGGCACTGCTGATGACTCGGCGGGATCACGCCCAAGCCATCATCATGTTATGCGATTTGCAACTCAAGGCGTTGGAAGATGAGCACAAGGCGGTTGAACCTGAAGTGATAGACCCCAATGCCTGACCATCTCCTCCAAGAGGATGGCACAAGCCGGATCGAGATCGAGGGGGAAACCAACCACCTTGTTCTTGAGTCTAGCACTGGCTTGGATGATTCAACCTCAAGCAACATTCGTAGGCGGTTGCTAACCATGGGAGTGGGCACCTGATGGCATACCCTCGCAACAGCATCGGCCCTTGGCAGATAGCCGAGATGGACGTTCACCTCATCAACGAGATTTTCCGCCAGATCGAGGAGCATGTCGGCACGCTGGAGGGCATGACCCAGGGGCGTGTGGGCAACATCGCCTGGCACACCCATGAGACAGATGAAACAGGCGGCCAGATCAGCCACGACTTGGCCCTGACGGATGTTTCCGACAATGACCATCACCCCAAGATTCACACCCACGGCGACGATGATGGTTCCGGCGATGTTGACCACGGCGACCTGACGGGGCTTGCCGATGACGACCACAGCCAATACATCCTTGGCGACAGGGCCGACTGGACCGATCTGACGGACGGCGGCGATACCACGCTTCACACCCACAGCAGCGGGGGGGGCAGCTCCAGCACCACCACGGTTGACGACAACAACTTCGTGGACGGCGACGGCACGACCCAACCCTTTGAACTCATCATCATCCAGAAAAACATCCAGATCACCGAGCTGGCCGGGGGGCACGCCTTGAGGTTGAGGGCCATGGAACCCGTGGCCACCGGCTGGAATGACGACCCACAAATGGTGTTCTACGACGGAGATGTGCTATTATACTGAGTAAAACATGGCTTTAGTTGCTGACCTGATACGACGCGGCAGCAGGGCTGTCCAGCCTGTTGCAACCGATGTGCCCGAAGGGGTGGTCTACTACGTCACCGACGAGGGCAAGACGGAGCGCTCAAGTGGCACCGCCTGGGAGGACATCACCGACTCAGGCGGCACGGCGCCATCCGGGGCCGACTATCTAGTTGGCACGTCCAACGGCGGGCTTTCAGCCGAGATCGTGGTGGGCACATCGCCGGGGGGCGAGCTTGGCGGCACCTGGGCCAGCCCCACGGTGGACGACACCCACGCAGGTTCCTCCCACTCATCCATCCCCTACACCCCGGCTGACAGCGACGATTGGAACTCGGCCACAGATCCAGGGGCGGGCCAAGATGGCCTTGACCAGCTTGCCTCCAGGGTGGCGGTGCTGGAGCGCACAGAGCAACCCCCACGGGCGCTCACCGACGAGCTGTTTGTTTCATCCGGCCTAACCCTCACCGAGAGCGGCAGCGGCGAAACCATCGACCTTTTGACCCTTGGCGTGGACACGGCGGTTGTGGTCACTGTCACCAACGCCAACTTCGTAGACCTGACCGATGGCGGGGCGACCACGCTCCATAGCCACAGCGGCACCACCCAAGACACCGACCAAGCACTTTACGACGCCTATTCGACGGCAACAACCATAGGCGATCAGGTGCTCGCGGCCAACGACACCCTTGTCGTCACCGAAAACCCCGAAGGCAACGCGATCAATATCGAGGTGGCGCCGCCCCTTCTGCTAGACGACGCTGAGGCCACCACTTCAACCGCTTGGGATGAATCTTGGGATTGGTGCCACAGGGGCCAACAGGCCGTCACCGCCACAGACACAACGGCGACCCTCAACCACGGCTTCAGCGACGCGACCGCGATCCTGGCGGGCGCCTTCGCAACCTGGAACACGGGCATCTATGTTTCAGCCCAGGACGCAACGACCATGACCTTGACCTACGCAAACCCTTGCCCAAGCGGCGGCGGCACACTCCACTGGACGGTGATGATATGATGCGATTCCTGCGTTGGTTCCTGCCGCTGATCTTCGTCACCAGCTTGGCGCACGCCCAGACCGGCTACATCATGCGGGATGACTGTACAACGCTGACCGCAGTGGCCTACAACACCATCTGCCAGAACACCGGCTCAGGTGGCACGCTCACCCAGGGAACCCTTTACACCTATGGGACAGCCGGATGGGAAGCGGTTGACACTTCATCCACACCATCATTGCAAAACGCCAAGGACACCGGGGCGACGATCACCAACGCGGTTGACACCACAACCGGGGTTAGAACCGGCAATGGTATCGTCCATTGGAACGACTTCTGCGACTCATCAAACCTATGCCGCCGCCAGATCACCGATTCAAGCGGTACAAGGGTTCGTGGCGATTATGTTGTTGAGGTTGAAACCAACAAAACCTTCATCCTTCGTGACGAGGAACTTGACGCGGCCATGTGGACGATTGATCCCGATGCCGCCAGCGCCAACGCCATGTACACCATTGCGTCAGGCTATCGTCCACTCAAGTCCATCTATTGGGATGCTGGCGGAATCAACGTCGATGCGAGCAACTGCACCACGCCAACGGAGCAGGCACTCAACAGCGCGGAGAAAACCTGGGCATTTAGCTGTGCCGACAGCAATTCGTCGATCTTTGGAGGCAAGGTGCGGATGCCTGTCGCCTACGATGGGGGCACGGTGACGTTTACCTTGACGCTCTTCCACGGCACCACGGAGACGATCACCTTTGCAGGCGACTTCTCGGCCCAATGTCGGGCGGCTGGAGCAGCCATCAACAGCACCTACGGGACAGCGGTTGCCGCCGACGTTTCGATCACCACAGCAAACCTAATCGCCGAGGCTACCACAGCGGCTGTCACCCCCAACGGCACTTGCACAGGGGGCGGCGTCACGATCCTTTGGCGCTATGTGGTTGACGCGGCGAACTTCTCGGCCAACGCAGCCAACTCCAAAGTCCTTGGCGTGACCATGAAATACAACGTATCGAGTTTTAGCGATTGAAGTTCCTTATCTCCATCATTATTGCCTTAGCTGTTCATGTGGACGCCTTTGCAGCGATCACCTACATCGGGTCAATTGGCACGCAAACGGCTAACACCAGCGGCAACACCCTGGTTATCACCACATCGGCCACCTTGGAAGCTGGCAACATCGCCATCGTCTCGATCGCCATGGATAACGTCGGCACAACCGACGCCGATCACAGCGAGATCACTTCCGTGGTGGATAGCTCAAGCAACACCTATGCCAAGCTGTGTGAGTTCACCAACGGGCAGGGGGGGGCGGCAGCGGGGGCAACGGCATCGCTCTACATGACCAAGGCCACGGTGCAGTTGACCAGCGGGGGGACGATCACCGTCAACTTCGCCAACTCCATCACGTCGAGGGTTGTCAGGGCTAGCGAGTTTACCGTTTCAGCAAACTATACCTTGACGCAATCCTCCACATGCCAAACCGATGACAATGACGGCAACGATCCGTCATCCTTAGCCTTCTCCGGTTTGTCTAGCGTTGAACGGCTCTACTTTAGGGCCATCTCAGAGGAGGGCAACTCGACAACTGGAATCACGGTGACGACCGACTACACAACCATCGGCGCGCCAGTGGTGGCTGATACGGGATCAAACGCTTCTTCCATAGGTTTGAGGGGGGAGTTCAAGATTGCAACCGCGACCGGGGAAACCAGCGATCCCAACACCCCAGGGACGCTCGACGGCGCTTCAGTGTTTGTGGCGCTCCATGAAACAGCCACGAGCAGGCCATTGCCGCCAATCGTTTTTCAATGAGGTGGGATAGATAGCATGAAGAAGATACTCACGCTTTTGTTTTTGATGGTGGCCTCGCCAGTGATGGCGACAACCTATTGGACATCGACCACGGCGGTGTCAACCACGATGGCTGACTGCGATGGCACGGCAGACCCCTTAACTTACTGCACCACAGCGTCCATTCTATCGAACCTTGTCGCAGGCGACATCATCAAGTTCAAGGCTGGCACCTATGACACGAGTTTTGTCAACCCGCTGCCATCCGGCACTTCAGCTTCGGCTCGTACCCGCATGACTTGTGAGGGTAACCTAACCTGTATCATAGAACCGACGACTACACCATCGGGCGGCAACGTCATATTCCTTAGTGCGGCCCGCAACTACATCGAGATCGACAACTTCAAGATTTCCCATGCCAACCAGACAGGCACGATCAACGCAGGGATTCGTACCAGTGACGGGCTTACTTTCACCGGCCTCTACATCCACGACAATGAAGTGGACGGCACCGGCAAGACGATGGGGAGCACCTATGCTGCTTTCACCATCGCCAATGGTGTAAACAATAGCACATACTCATATAACCACGTTCACGATATTGACAGCGGGGACGGTTCACCAGGCGCCCATGGGTTCTACGTCCGGGGTGACAACAACGTCATTGAGTACAATGAAATCAGCGGGCATGATGGGCTTTGCTATCAATTTTACTCAGGTTCCGATGTCGTAGATGGCAACATTGGTCGGTATAATTACTGCCACGATGCAGCATCCCCATCGGCAGGCGGCGGTATCTGGACTGGTTATTCTTCCGGTTCTGACAATCGCAGCTACGGCAACATCATTCATAATGTTACAACTGGCATTTACGTCCGTGGCACAAACACCAAGGTTTATAACAACTCCGTTTACGCCGTTACAACCGGCATGGACGTTGCGGCTGGAACAGGTTGCCAAATCAAGAACAACCTGCTGCCAAGTGAATCCATGGGCACGGCTGACGCCGATTGCACCTATTCCAAGAACATCGCTACCAACGGCGACGTAAGCACCGGGTCAGTCCCTGGGGATATTTGGGTTAATGCCGGGAGCGGCAACTTCAGCCTGATAGCCGCCAGCCCTGCAATCGACGTTGGCACGGCGTCAATCGCCACTGGCGTGACGGCCTGCTCCAACGGCTCTTTGCCCGACATTGGCGCCATCGAGTCCTTGCCGCAACCAACGGCCACAGTTGACGGCACAGCGGCTGTCATCACGGTTTCCAACAACTGCACAAGCCAGATGCTGCCAGCTTCGAGCGTCACCGGCTGGACCTTCAAACTGAACGGCGCCGGGAACACGGTGACGGCGAACTCGCTCAGCGGCACAAACTCCTACGCCGCAACCCTAACCAACGCCTTCGTTGGCGGCGACACCTGCGTTTTCAGCTACGCCCAAACCGGCAACTCGACCAGCAACAACGACATCGGCAACCTGACGACCAGCAACCAAGAGGTGTTGGCCTTCACTGATGCCTCATGTACCAATATCACATCGGGCACAGGATCGGTCGCCCTATCTCACTGGCGGGTCTACACCCTCCA
>Ga0137330_1000023_pt1 | contig 8355 bp, 17 predicted proteins | sample EasRivERMLT142_2_FD_104774 | JGI IMG/M metagenome (GOLD analysis project Ga0137330, IMG submission 104774) | Soil microbial communities from meander-bound floodplain in the East River, Colorado, USA - East River MetaG ERMLT142_2 | ecosystem: Environmental > Terrestrial > Soil > Floodplain ...
CGAGCTGGCGTTTCAGGTCTGGAACGCTGACGGTATGGAGAAGGAGTGGCGCTCACTCGTTAACCCACTCGTGCCGATTCCGGCAGCAGCAACGAGGGTGCACGGCATTACGGACGCGATGGTGCAAGCGTGTCAGACGTGCGGTCTGTGGCCTAATGATCATCCAGGTAATGGACTTGTCGGCGAGCCAACGGACCATGCGTTCAAACCCTGGCCTACCTTCAAGCAGCTCGCCGCGTCAATCGCCAAGGGCTTCGTCAACTGCGACTATGCGGGCCAGCGCATCCGCTTCGACCTACAGATCATCGCCGCCGAGATGCAGCGCGCAGGACAGACATGGAGCTACGCCGACGCGCGCATCGTCGACAGCGGTCGGCTCGAGCAGCTCGCCGTGCCGCGCTCGCTCGAGCACCTGCACGAGAAGTACGTCGGCGCGAAGCACGACGGTGCCCACGGTGCACTGTCGGACGTGCGCGCGACGGCGACGGTCATCATGAAGCAGCTCGAGACGCATCCTGGCCTGCCGCGCGACCTTGATGCGCTGCACAAGGCGCAGTGGCCGGGCATGCTTGACGGCGGCGGAAAGTTCAAGCTGATCGACGGCGTCGCGACATGCATGTTTGGCAAGCATCGCGGTGTCGCGATGCACAAGATGCCAATGTCATATTGGGATTGGCTGCTCGGTGCAGACTTTCCGGAGGACGTGAAGCAGTTGGCGCGGGAGGCGAAGTTGGGGAAGTTTCCGGAGGCGAAGACGTGAAAGCCTCTGACATACCTAACGACGATATCCTTATGGCGATCCGTAAGCATATGAGGCCGATCGGATCGTCCATTTGGGATATATTTTCAGAGTTCCCATCTTTTCCGGAAAAAGTTATACGCGCGAAGCTGGATAAAATGGTTCGACGTAATGTGCTCGGTGGATGCTGCTGTGGATGTAGAGGGGATTTTACAATCATAGGAGAAGACACCCCAGAGTCGGAAGCAAGCAAGCAACGCAGGGAGGTATTTAACGAGCGGTTATTAATGGCGCGGGAGGACAGCAAGTCATGACAGATGAACTGATCGATCTCTGTGTCTGCAAGTTCTGTGGCTCAAGCAAGTTCATTGACGTCGCGTCTTTCAGTGATATGGGACGGTCGTTTCTTTGCACCTACTGCGAAAAAGTGACGTTCATCTCGGTACAACAACTCGCGAAGGAGAACAGAATAAAATGACCGGCACCATCAAGCGACTCGTGAACGATAAGAACTTCGGATTCATCCGCGACGAGCAGACGGGCGTCGAATATTTCTTCCATGCCACGGCACTGCGCAACCAGCGCTTCGAGGCGCTCGAGGTTGGGCAAGAGGTCACCTTCGAGCCGTCGGAAGGCACGAAGGGGCCGCGTGCGGAGGACGTGTTTGCGTGATGACTACTTGCGCAACATATTGTCATGGGTTGAAAGACCCGCAACGACGCGAAGCTCAACGCTTCCGTTACACTGAGTGGCTACATGCTCGGTCGGGTCTTTGAGCCTATGACTCTCGACTTCTCCCGCTGCCGCTCCGTCTGGGTCCCCGACGAGTCGGAAGCCGGTGGCTTCTGGTCGCCACCCTTTCCGCACGTCAAGGAGGCCGTCGCGGCGATCCTCGAGCATCCGTACTTCCTGCTCGCGACCGACATGGGCGGCGCGAAGACGGCGTCCGCGATCATCGCCGCGCACTTCCTGCACGACGCCGGCACGATCGACCGCGTGATCGTCGTCGCGCCCGCCTCGGTGCGCCCGAAGGTGTGGTTCGACGAGGATCTCGGCCAACTCCGCGAGCAGGTGTGGGAAGATACGTACAACGTCGTGACCGAGTTCCACGCCAAGATCAAGCGGTGGGAGCATGGCCCGAAGGACCGACCGCCGCTGCGGTGGATCGTCACCAACTATGAGTTCATCAGAGGCGCGCACCTCGACACGCTGCTGCCCTACTGCACCGACAAGACGCTCTTGATCCTCGACGAGTCCTCCGCCGTGCGCACGTACGACAGCGCGCAGACGCAGGCCGTCATGCGTCTGCGCTGGAAGACGAACAAGCGTGGCAAGCCAGTCATGGGCATCCCGCGCTGCGGTCGCGTGCTCATGCTGAACGGCACGCCGATCGCCGAGTCGCCGCTCGACATGTTCGCGCAGGGGAACATCTTGCACCCCGAGATCCTTGACTGCCGCTACATCACGGCGTTCAAGGCGCGCTACGCGGTGCAGGCGCCCGTGCTGACGTTCGGCGGCCGGCCGCTCGACAACGGCTATGGCAAGCCGGTGCTGCAGGTCAAGGGCTGGACGAACCTCGACAACCTCACGCAGCGCTTCGCGCCCTACATGCTGCGCCGCGAGGCGAAGGAGCTGGGCATCGACTTCGCCCTGCCGCCCGTCGGGCTCGACGTCGCGCTGACACCGGCGACGTGGAAGGCGTACTGCGCGATGCGTGACGAGCTGGTCGTCTGGCTCAAGAGCGACGTGGCGACGGCCGCGACGGCCGGCGTGAAGGTGATGCGGCTGGCGCAGATCACGAGCGGGTTCTTGGGTGGGGTGGAGGACAGCGGGATTGACGACGAACCTGACATGTTCATTGAGCGTGATCCGCATGCGTTTGAGAAGCATATCGCACGACTCAGCGTTGAAGGTGACTTCGAGGCTATTGAGGATTGCTACATCAATGGCATGCCAGACGCGCCACCACCCCGCGGTATCTTGCGCGCGAATCAGCCTGACGTCGTCGAGATCGGCCGCGAGAAGCTCGACTTCGCCCTCACGTGGCAGGCCGAGCGGCTGCGCGCCGACCCGAACATGAAGCTGCTGACGTGGTGCCGCTTCGTCGAGGAGCTGCGCCGCTACCTCCGCGAGGTCAAGAAGCGCTTCAACCATCCCGTGGGTGCCGCGTGCGGCGAGGAGGTGCTCGGGCAGGGCAAGACCGCCGAGCGCGAGGACGCGCTGCGGCTGCTGCACCCGAAGACGGCGCCCGTCGGTCCCGTCACCGTCGGCGCGACGCAGGGCACCGGCTCGCTCGGGCTGAACTTCACGGCGTGCCGCACGGTGCTCGATCTGTCATACGACTTCTCGGCGTTCAAGAAGAAGCAGGGCGATGCACGTGTCAACCGACCGGGGCAGACGGGGCCGGTGACGTTCACGTATCTCGTCGCGACGGGGCCGCGTGGCCAAAAGACAATCGATCACCATGTCATGATGGTGAGGTTAGGGAAGATGCAGTTGAACGACATGACAACGAGGGCGTGGGTCAAAGTACTCGAGGACGAGGGCTGACATGAAGATCATCCTGACCGCCTGCTCCTTGCTCATCGCGACCTCTGTGTCCGCCGCCCCGATCACCTTCTGGTCCGGCGGCGAGAACGCGCTCGGCGTCGTTGACGCCACGACCGAGTCGTGGTGGGTGCCGGGCATCGCCAGCAACGTCGACGACCGACATGCGATGGCGACGGTCGTCGTGACGAGCGATGAGGCCGTCGAGTATTGGCTCGCGTTTACGCTGGACGTGCGGACGCCGTACGCCTTTCACCTGCTCTACGTCAGTCGACTCGCCGAGATCTCGTCGCGCGTCTATCTCGACGGGCTGATCATCGTGCTTGACACCGAGCGCGTCGCGAGCTACAGCACGCTCACGCAGATGCGCGTGCTCGAGCCGGGGATGCACGTCGTCAAGGTGTTGATGGAGGCGCATGATTGGACGGTCGATCCGTCGACGCCGGCCGCCGTGACGTGGCTCGACATCCACCTCGGGGAGCCGGAGGCGCAGTCGTTCGCGCGCATGGCGGCGGTGGATCAGGTGGCCGAGGTGCCGGAGCCGGCGACGCTGGTGCTCGTTGGGCTTGGGTTGTTATGGAGGAGATTATGATGAGAGACTTCTGGACTTGCACCTGCGGCCACGTCAACAGTCTTCGTTCGTGGTGGTGTGCGCGCTGCGGCTGCGTCCATCCGGATGAGGGGGAGTGGTAGATGCTCTCACGTCACCAAGCGCGGCTGAGATAAAGGACGCCTGAGATAAAGGACGCAGAACCATGAAAGACCCCTGGGTCAAGATTGCCACGTCGATTATCGGCGACAGTTATCGCGTCGCGCTCGTCAGCGTGGTGACCGGCCGCATTCACAGGATCCTCGGCATGGGGCGCACCGAGCGGCAGGCGCAGATGCGTGCGCGTGCGTTCGTGCGCGAGCTGCTGCGGGAGTTGGATCGGATTATCGATGGTAAATGACATCGAGGGTAAATGACCATCGAGGACAAATGACCTGCCTGCACCTCTACGTCGATCATGGCGTGTGCGGCAACTGTGGGGAGATTATGGCCGTAGTTAAAGATTGGATGCAAGAAGCGGTAGAAGAATTGATTGATAGCACGAGCGTCGACGATCCGGACAAGCCGGACATCATCGCATGGGCACGTGCCATCATCGCCAAGCATTGTCCGATGCAAGACGACGTCGCCTACATGCCCGTGCCGCGCTGCGAGACGTGCAAGCACTGGAAGCGCGATGAGATTACCATGGCTCGCACAGCGGAATGCCTGCGGCGCGAGATGGGCGTTGACGTCTTAACCAGTCACGGATCTAGTAAGAAGATTCATGTACAGATGCAGACAAGGCATGACTTCGGCTGCGTGCAATGGGAGGCGAAATAATGTCTGAAAAGTGGCAGTATGAAGTCACACGTCTAGCTGTCTACAAAGACAACGAAGTCTTTGACATTGATGGCGTTGATTACATGCCCGTGCCGCGCTGCGAGACGTGCAAGCATTGGGATTACCGCGGCACACTGAAAGGACCTAACGGGCAGGAGACGAACCAAAGAATCGGTGCGTGCCTCAAGGCAGATTACGCGCTAGATGGATCGTCACAATGTTGGCCTGAATGGGATGGTCAACTTGTCACGAGACCAGACTTTGGGTGCGTGCAGTGGGAGGCGAAGGCATGATCAAGTACACTCGGTGCGCGTGCGAGTGGTGTCATCCAGAGATGACGATGACGGAAGACATGATGACTTTCGCAACCGAGTTGCTCGACGCGAGCGGACCGTTCGACGAATCTGATCCAGTGCATGCGCTGGCATTGTGGGTCTTAGCGTCGCTGAAGAAGGAGCCACCCCTCCTCCAATGCACCGACTGCCGCAACACCGAGTCGTGCGCGGGCGCGATGGCGCGGGTGTTCAATCAGGGGCGATGCTTGTGTGGTGGCTACTTTAAGGTGGTGCGGGCGTGACTGATAACATCGAGCCAAAGATCACGGTGTTCTTCGGCAGCCAGTTCGCCGTTAGGATAAGAATGAAGGTGCTGTGTACAGAGCACAAGGACATGTGCACGGGTAAGAAGGAGAACGTGATCCTCGAAGAGGGCATGATCACCGAACGCGGTCTTATCTGCCCGACGTGTTATGCGCCGGTGCGATTTGTGGCGGGGTAAAGGATTCACATGGAACTCATCATCAACATCACCGGCCTCGCCTCTGAACCGATTCGTCGTGCAATTACGATCAGCAGTCCACGTGGCCGTCCACTTCGCGTCACCATTGAGGGTCGAGAACAACTAATAGAGGATACGAGCAGCTTGACGCTAAACATTCCGCTTACGGTCAAATTAACGGAAACGAAGGGATCTGATGCCAAGCGTTAACGACTGGGCGGCGAAGGCCGCCGAGCACATTGCGGACGAGTTCTTGCCGCAGTATCAGCGCAGTGGCAAGAGCAAAACACTCGAAGCGCACAAGGAGCGCATCGCCGCCATCATCGCGACGTTCGCCGAGCCGCTGATGCAGGTGCTGCGAGACTCGAGGCGGGAACACTATCACTGCGAGGACGTCTACTATTGCTGCCCGCTCTGCACATGTGCGTGCGACAACGACGAAGAAGATCACGAGCACGATGATTCGTGTACGATCTTCCACATCTATGGTGACCGGGATGGTCGTCGTGAGAATAAATGCAACTGCGGCGCTGATAAACACAACGCTCGGCTCGACAAGGTGTTACATGGCGAAGATCTCTGACGAGCAGCTCGACTACATCATCGATGCATGGAGTCGTGGCTTCAATCCGTTCGTCTTTACGGCAATAGTGCATCCAGACGCGCTCGGCACGCTGGCACACGATCTGAAGCAGGCGCGAGCGTTACTACGAGATTCGAAGCGCGAGCACATGTTCATGCTTGACAAGATACGAGGACTCGGCAGAGCAGCGGTCGTCGGATGCACGAAACAATTATATCCAGATGACGAATGCACCTGCGGCGCTGACGCCTGGAACGCGCGGGTTGACGCGGTGTTAAGCGGAGACGACAAATGAGCGACACCTACTACACGTGGAAGGTTGCGGTGGTGCTTCTCGACGCTGAGATTCTTGAGGAGCTGCTGAACCGCTTCGAGCTAGACGGGTGGGACGTGTTCGCGGTCGTACCTACGCAAGACGACCACGCGCAGGTGGTAATGAGACGCGAGAGGCGCCTACCGTATCAGGCGCTGCCTCCGGGTTGCACGAAGGCCTCGCATACATGGCTCGGCGACGGGCACGGCAACTTTTCGGAGCGGTGCATCTGCGGGCTGAAAACGTATGAGCCAGAGGCCCCGTAAGTGATTGATTCTAAAGGAGTTAACGGAAGTTAAAAAGGGGGCTTTACTTTCTTTTTAACCTGAAGTATAGTTTCTGTATGGCAAAAATCACTTCGTTCGTAGAGGGCTTCACGAACACCGGGCGGTTTCCTTACGTCTATGCCCTGCTCGACTGCGGGCATGGCGTCGATGTCAAGATGCGTGCGACCACCGGAACATGTGGCGGTTGCGGCACGACGCTCAGCCACGAGGACGGCAAGAGCTTCGAGCGTTGCACCTGCGGTGCGTGGCACACGAAGAACATCGACTCGCCCCGTCCGCACAACGAGGCCGACCGCCTGACCAAGATCGGCGACGTGCACGAATGCGTAAAGTGCGCGCAGAACGTCGAAAAGATTGCATGGCTCCGCTCACTCCCGAAGGGCGCGGTGCACCACGCTCGTTTCGACCCACGCTTTTCGCCGGGCAGCTATCACCTGTATCGGCACGACGTAACGTCGCCCTCGGGCTTCTTTCTCATGGGCAGCGTTCCGGCAACGAAGGAGTTCGACGCCGTGCTGAACGAGGTCAGAATCAGCCCGATTTCACCGACGGAGCCTGCGTGATGAAACAGATATCCACCATCGAATTCGACGCTCCCCTCAACGGCCGCGACGTACTCATCCGCTTCACGCGCACGTTGGCCTGGAGCTGGGAGCACTACGGCGCGGACGCCGACGGCAACCGGGGCATGCAGATGCTCACGCTCGACGAGGACGACTACGCCGACGTGCACGTGCAGCGCTACGACGACTGGGACGCGCAGAGCACGGCGCTGGCCGAGCTGCCCGCCGCGCAGCAGGACGCGGTGCGGACGCTGGTCGAGACGTGGATGCAGGAACATGAGCCAGAGGCCGAAGAAGAATGCGAACCGGACTACGACGACGAAGGAGAATAGATGACTAACGCCGCGCTGCTATCTACGCTATCGATTGCGTCGCTTGTCGCCTGCACGGCGTCACCGACGATGCCCACCCGCACGCTTACACCGCAGCCGAGTGCGCCCATCGTCCACGCCGAGGCCGCCGTGCAACCTGCCGCACTTGACGCGCCGCCAGCGGTCGCGCAGGGCGCACACACCTATGCATGGACGCCGAGTCAGTACGAGGCGCGCGTCACGATCACGAACACCACGAGCCGGCCGGAGACGTTCGTGCTGGCCGTCTACGTTTCGTACGAGCGCTCAATCTCGTTCGCGTCGCAGGAGCTGCACTCGTTCGTCGACATCGTCGTGCCGGCGGGCGAGGGGCGTATGCTTGATGGCTTGGTGCCCGAGGCGTGCAGCACGTATTTTCAGGCCGACGTCTACGCCGGCATCACGGCCGAGCAGGTCGAGCGCGGGCTCGACATTCACCCGCTGGCCGTGCCGAAGATCTACGAGGCGACGCACAAGTACGGTAAGTCGCGGACGACGTGCGCGCGGCCTGCGCCGCCGGTTATTGTCGTGCCGCCGGTCGTTGCACCGCCGGTCGTCACGCCACGGACGACGCCGTGCGTCTTTGTTCCCGGCACGAACTGCGGGCCGGATGGGACACGTTATCCGAAGGGCAGCATATCATGAGTTACTGGGTCTACCTCGAACAAGACTGCGAGCCCGTGGCGGTCGAGCCGTTCACAGACGGCGGCACGTATGCGGTCGGTGGGAGTAGTGACGCTGAGCTGAACGTGACGTATAATTATGGTGAGGTGTTTTCTCTGTTCGGCTGGTCATTGAAGAAGCTCCATCAGGTGAGGGCCGGC
>Ga0137330_1000025_pt1 | contig 8131 bp, 9 predicted proteins | sample EasRivERMLT142_2_FD_104774 | JGI IMG/M metagenome (GOLD analysis project Ga0137330, IMG submission 104774) | Soil microbial communities from meander-bound floodplain in the East River, Colorado, USA - East River MetaG ERMLT142_2 | ecosystem: Environmental > Terrestrial > Soil > Floodplain ...
TGCCCCATAGCGGATGGACGTATCCGGCATCGTTGTTGCCGAGCGGAGCGTAGATCGTCGTCAGCGGGAACAGAGTCGAGGCGAACCCGGTTGGCGAGAGCGTTGACCACTCTCCGGAATCCAGGTTATAGCGATAGGCCGCACCAATCGTGGAGTAGTCCGAGTTCGAAAGCCGAATGTCGTACTTCCGATTGTGCCCGGTCGCCTTGCTGCCGCCGTAGGCTTCGAAGGACATCTTCCGGAACGTCTGGTCGAACTTGTCCGAAATCTTCTTCGGCCCCGTCCTTCCACCATCCCATGCGTAGAAGCCGTCACGAGCCATCCAGATCAGAACCCCGTCCACGACGCATACGCTGTCCGGGGCCACGCAGCCGACCCCAAGCGCAATCGGGAACAGTTGCGGCACGTCGAGGTCAACGTTCGTCAGGCCCCAGGTCTGGTCCTCGGTGTACATAACGAACTGGTCTGCGAACTCGATCCCACCTGTATTCCTGCCTCCAGAGGCCCGCGCTAGCCTGACGTAGTTAGTTACCTTCTGGCTGAATCTGTCCGGAAGAAACGCATCACTCCAGTACCAAGTCTCATCGTCCCCGATGAACAGCCTATTCTGGTAGATACCGATGTACTTGCAGTTCTGTGGAGGCAGGCAGTCGTATGTAATCGCCTCGGATGGAGGAAACGCCTTTGAGGGGCTGATGTCCGTCATAGAGGACCCAGTCCACGTAGTTTCCTCAAGCCTTACACCGCTCACCTTGATCAGGAACGCTGGCATATTGCCCCTGTTACCAGTCGCAACATTGGTTAGATCGTCCGTGCGATACACGTAGCACGCTCCAACGCCAGCAGGTGGCGCGCTTGTGATGGCTATATTGACCTGCTCGTTGGCTCCAGCCGTAGTGGTGACTTCACCAATGTATGTGGCTTGGCCTACTCCGTACAGACAAAGCGGGTCCCACGAACCCGAGCCAGGATCAATCACCTGTGGAGGCCCGTACCCGTAGGCAAAGTAGTACCGCCATACTCCAGCCCCCATACCAGACGCGAGCGCCGCAGCGGTCACGGTTCCTGTGGGGGTTCCGGTAGCAAGCCCGATGTCTGAATACTGGTTACCGTCCCACCGCTTCTGGTGCTTCCCGTTGACGAAAAACAGCCGTCCTCGGTAGTTCGCCATCCTAGCTGGCATCGCGGTCCCACAGAACACGGACGAGTCTACGCTGAACGTTTCGGTTGTGGTGCTCGATTGTCCGTACCGAACCAACTTGCCACTGGTAGCCGTAGTTCTCGGACTGGTCGTTACTGCGTACAACTCCCGCATACCGTTCCAGTACCCGGTAGCCCACTGCGCCGTGGCCCCCTGGACAAAGCCCGTGAATCCGGTGGCCCGGCATCTCATCCAGTACTTCAGGACATTCCCTGTGCCGGAGTCTCCAACTGTGTTGGCTACCCAGTCAGAAGGAGATGTCCAAGAAGCGTACTGCTGCTGGTAGGAACTCTCCCAATCTATCGTCTCGGACGTTGTGAGAGCCGTCCAAGTGGACCCGTTCCAGTATTCATACGCAAACGTTCCAGTGGCCCAGTTGCCCGGGGAGTTGTAGACCGGGTACATCGTGACTCTGCTGAATGGGCTATCTGCGCCCCAGTAAACCGCATCGTTCGCTATGCCAGCCTGGTAAGCCCTCCATCCACCAGCATGAAGATTCAAGTTCTTGCTGTACTGGCTACCCGCACCGGCACCGGAGTCGTAATACCGGACCCACCCGTAGGAAGTGTTGACCTGAATCACGTCCGAGTACCCACCAGCCGAGATGGCGTCAGCCGCCGTGCCCCCGCTAGGCTTCAACTCCTCGAACCCACCACGAGCCTCGGCGTACCCTCCCGGCCTCAACTCCATGTTCGTCAGCGCAGAGAGAGTCCCAGGGCCAGCCGAGAAGAGCGGGCCGTCCGTGACCTGCTTCAGAGGGATACAGGGAATCTCAGCCACTACCGGTATCTCCTCGTGTATCCCATCGTGTCCTTAGCGGGCCGCGGCGTGTAGAGGTCGAGCATCGCCCACTCCTGGGCAGCCTTCTTCGACTCCTGCCACTTCGCCTCGAACCGATCCACCATCGCCAGGAGAGTCCCGTCGCCAGAGGCGAGCCGCAGGAACACATCAGCCGTGGCCCCCTCGATACAGGCGTACTGCCACCTGGCTCTCACCTCAGGCCCCTGCCCTCCAGACACCAACTCCTTCGGCATCTGGTAGCAGTGGACGATGAGATCGTTCGTCCCCGAGGCATCTGGGATCGGGTCCAGGCAGAACACGGGCGAGTTGTCCCCGGAAAGGTTCGCTCCCCAGTTGGCCCAACGGAACGGAGTCCCCTCCGAGAACGTGGGGTCAAGGTCGTCAATGTCACACTTGGTCAACCACTCCTGCTGCTGGTCCCCGGTGGTGCGGTAGATTTGGATGGCCTGGACTGAGACGTATTCAGGCGGCACGTTGTAGAGTTGCTGGCTCGCCACCGTCGAGGTCGTGAACGTGGATGGAAGGAACTCCGAGTCCACGCAGATCGTCGTAAGGCGCTTGTTTAGGAACTTGAGGATTTGGGCGTCGGTGACCTGGGTGGCCGTCGTCGAGTCCTCCCCAACGTGGTCACGGACCATCGTCACCATCTGTGCGGTCGTAAGGGAGACACTCATTTAGTTCACGCTCCTTGAAACTTCATACCAGTTGGTTCCGTCGCACCGCAGGGTCAGCGTGGTGTCAGCCGCAGCGACTAGCGCCGCACTCAACTTGCTGGTGCCGGTATCGCTCACCGTGGGAGTCCCGTCGAAGATGAGGGTCACGATGCGGCCGTTGTCCAGCGCGGAGACGGAGATGCCGTTCGTGATGTTCGTGTTTCCCGTGACGTGGAACACCGTCCCGTCCTTCGGGATGGAGATGGTGGCAGCCGCCGTGATGCTGGTCCCCAGGCCCTCGGGGAATCGACAATGGAGGTTGGTTGGCGTTCCACCGATAACGAAGTCGTTCGTGAGTCCCTGCGTGTTGTTTCCGTGGAAGTGGATTTCGTCTGTCGTACCGGTGCCGTTAACTCGAATCGCCGTGGTCATTGTGGCATTAGACACCTTGATACACCGATTGTTCGACACCGTGATATTGTTGGCGTCGTTACTGGCTGCGTCCGTCCCGACAAGGATTCCAGTTGAGCCGCCGTTCCGGCACGCATCCTCAATGATGTTGCCGTCGATAATGCAATCCTTCACCGTGTTCCCGGTGCCCGTATTACATAGCAACTGGATTCCGTTGTGCCCACAGTTGACTATACGGTTACCACGGATAATCACTCTTTGCGTGGTCATGCTGGAGCCATTCGGGACGATCTGGATTGCCACACCTGGGTTATATAGGACATCGCAATCGACGATGGAAAGGTCTTTGAAGTTGCCGGTAAGCGCGATGCCGTGACAGGACGTAATCGCCCCAACGGTTGATCCACCGACAAGGCGACACCCTGAAATCAGGACCCCCTCGGTGGCCGTGGTCGATGTTGGCGACATCTTGAAAAACGGGACGTTGATGGTGTCGGTAGGGTTGATATTCGTAAACACGCAATTCACGAATCGGATGTTTTTGCCGTAGGCGTCGATGTCTCGCAGGAGCGCGATTCCGTTAGTCGCGTGCGTGGAGTCAAACTCAACAACGCAGTTTGTTATAATCAAGTCCTCAAGGGTCGTGCCGGAAGCGATCTGCCCACCGATGAAGTGCGTGATGATGCTCTCTGCGGTGACATTGGACAGCGTGACTCGCTTCACCCCGTCCGGGCCGCTCCCATTGGTGGACTCAATCTCTAGCCCGTACTTGGAGCCCCCCTTGATCGTGACGTTGCTTATTGAAACGTCCGTGTTGTTTTTGACGTGTAGTGGCGAGTCCGTGCATACGTCAATCGTCAGATTGGTGGCTACGTGGTTGCAGCTGTAGCCGCTCGCGCTACCGGCGTTGTTGAGATAGTCAAGCCCGTTGCGGGACGTGGCGCTGGCATACTGCCCCACCGAGGCCATGTAGACGTTATCGGTGAACGTATTGCGGCACTCATTCATCTCGATTGCGCTCTGGAGATAGTTCTGCACCCTAAGATTCGACAGCCTCACACCGTCAACGAACGCCAATCTGATGCCGATGTGATTATTGCTCCCAACGGTAACCGACCCGAAGGCTGAGTAGTTTCCGTCGAGCGTCATGTCCGAGATGGTGATGTCGGAGTCGCCCGTCGTGGTGCGAAGCGTGCCGTTGGCCCCGTAGGCGGTGTTGATGAAGGTGTTCCCCGAGTACGCGGCATCGCCTGTAGCCAGGCTGCCAGTCGCCCTGTAGACCACCGTGGCCCCAACGCCAGCGCCCTGTACATGGCAGAGCGTATGTAGGCTAATGACCGTCGTAATCTCCAGCGTCCCAGGCCCGATGAACACCTTGCCCTTGCCGCCAGCGAGATAGTCAATCGCAGCCTGGAGTCCCGCCGTGGTACTGGCGAACTCGGTGGCGTAGACATCTCCATCGGCCATAGCGTGAATCGAGGGGGACGCCACTAGACGCTCCGCTCCGTGTAGGCCGTGGAACTAACCGGCTTCTCGGTGTACGAAGTACTGACGCAGGTGCGCTCCGTGTAGGAGTCCGCAGACGATAGGAACGACGACTGCTGGAGAATGATCGCCCCGAACAGGATCCGGTGAAGCCCCCCAGGCGCCGGCGGACCAGGATTGTAGGAGGTCGAGTTGACCGTCCGTTCCGTGTAGGTAACGCCTGGCATTAGGGCACGATCCTCTCAACCCAGGTGGAACCGCCCGAAGCAGGGGCCGCCATCTGGATCACGTCGTTCACGTCCTCCAACTCCCCGCTCGTCGTCGTGTAGGTCTCCGACCCCGGCCAGTTCCAGTAGTACCGGTGTGACTGGTAGGAGCCGTTATACCCCGTCTGGTAGCTCATGTTGATCTCCGTGTAGAACGGGCTTCGGTCCCGCATGATGTAGACTCCGCTGGTGCAGTAGTGGTCGAACACGACCACCGCCTTCTCCGTGAGTCCAGTGCCGAAGGTGATCTCGCCCGCCGAGTCGGTCGTGGTGTCAACCTGGACGTTCGCGTGGGCGTCGGTTAGCCGTACCGGAATCCCGGCGATCCCGTCCCCTGCCGCGTCCACCAGCTTGCAATCGAAGATGCGGTACTCCTTGGCAGCGTTCGCCACGGCGATGGTGACGCCAGCGTTGGCAGCGGAGAACTTCGCAGCGTTCCCGGTCCAACGTGGGCGAATCAGTTCCCAACCAGTTGCAACACCGCTAGACCAGCGGAGGTCGCTCTGCGTCGGACTCCCGAACATCGACAAGTCTTTGATCCTGATGGACGGGAGCGTAGTCAGCAGGAACGTCGTCGGAGCAGCGCACGCCACGGAGATTAGTTCCGCCGAGCTAGCGACGAAGTTGTTCATCACCTGGGCCGTCGTCACGTGCGAGATGCCCACGTTGTACAGATTGCCTGGCCCTAGATTGATGATTCCGGGTGCAATCGGGGTCGTGCCAGTGGCCGCCGACTGAATGACGCAGGCGCACATCTCGGAAACCCCGTCGGTAGAGCCGAGAGACAGTGCCCCCGACGTTTGCCGAATCAGCCCGCCGTAGATGAAGTATTGCCTCGGCCATGAAGGGGCAAGCCCCAGTACCACCGTGCAGCCGTCCTTGCCGCCAGCTTGGTCCCCGGTCCCGATCTTAGTCCCAAGCCGGAGATACCAGGACGTGAGTTCCGTGCTTCGAGTCCGAAGCGTCTTTCCAGAGTCGAAGTAGATGTCCACGTTCGTCCCGACCAGCGTGGTCGTGGCAGAGTCCGTGGTCGTGTCCCCGATCTGGATGTCCTGGATGCAGCGGTACGACTTCCGATTGGTCCCGTTGTCCACGATGACGGCGGGAAACGCAGCGGAGATTTCGGCCATCGTGTAGCCGGTGCCGGACGCCGAGGAGGCATCGTCGTATATACAGATTTTGGTCCCGGCTCCGCCCGGCTGCGTGACCCCTGCGGCCATTTACGGAAGGCCAGCCGCCAGAGTCTTGATCGTCGCCACCGCCGCGTCCCGCTCCTCGCGCCACGCCTGCTTGTTCTCCGGCGTGATGTCGATTGGCATACTCTCGTCCCCCTCCAGGTACGACTTCGCCAGATTGAGGGAACGAATCCGAGTCAATGCCACCTGGGACAAGTCCTTGATCGCCTCCAGATCGCCCTTTAGAGCCATCTACTTGCCTACGATCTTGTAGTTGATCGCCATGTAGAGGCTGTCGGACGAAGCCGCGCTGATGACGAAGTAGATGGTCGAGTCGGCTCCCGTCGTGACGTTCAACGGCATCGACGTTCCTTTGATCCCCGACGAGGTCATGGCCTCGGAGTACTTGAACTGGCGCCGGACTCCCTGGCTCGCCATCGCCGTCTGGCCACGAACGACCTCCACGAACATCTGATTCGTGTTCGCGGCGTTGTCGTACCACCAGTAGATTCCGTTGATGTAGAGCCGCTTCCCACTCATCAGCGAAGCCGTCAGGCTGCTGTCGATCTGAGTGTCGGCGGTGCCGGTGATCACCAACGTCTGAAACTCGTCGGTCTGAGTACGGGCTTTGCCTGTGAGGCCCGCAAGGCAGGCCATCACAAGTACCGCGAGAAATACCTTCTTCACCTAGACTCTCCTCATTACGTGCCAGCCGCAAACCATGCGGCCCGGCTCCGTGATAACGGCGTAGGTCTTCTCTCTGACGAGCCCCCCAACGTCCTCCGGCACGATAGGGTGAAGCGTTCCGAACATGCCGCCCTTACGAAGCAGCCGCTTGGCCTCGGTCAGCACCTTCTTCTCGTCCGGAGCGTTCGCCGGGATACCGTAGAGAAGCATATTGTAGATGTGGGATACCGGCCCGTCGGCCATGATCCAGTCGAACGAAGCGTCCTCGAACGGGGTCTTGGTCACGTCGCAGCAGACGGTCGGGTTCGTCTCGGGACGAATGTCCACGGTGATCCCCCGCTTGACCCCTCCCCCGAAGAAGTGGAGCACCTTGTCCGGGTCGGTGACCCCGAGGGTGTTGAAGGCGAACTCCAGGAACCCGCCCACCGGATACCCGGAAGGGCACGGACCTAGATACTCAGCCTCCATCGCCTCGGTGAACCGGACCCGTTCCTCCATCGCCCTAGTACATGAGCGTGAAGTAGATCACGTCGGTGCTGGTGAGCCCGGCGATGGTCAGGACCCCGGTCGCTTCCACGTAGATCGCCGTGATCGCGGAGGCGGACCCCGTGGTCTTGAACGGGAACGAGAGGCCTAGGATTTTTGGGGGGCCAGCGCCAGCGTTGGCTTCCGGCCGAGTCAAAACAGCGGTAGCGGCGTCCGCAGTGGCCTTGATGTGCTGGAACTTCAACCCTCCAGCTTCGTGTGTTCCAAGCTGAACGAATGTAGCAGCCAAGTCAGCCTCCTAGTATGCGACGGTGCAGCGGATCACGTCGTTGAACGCGCCGCCGCTGAAGGTGATGATTCCGGTCGCCGCGTCGTACACGGCCTTCACGTCCCCGGTCGAACCGGTCGTCTTGAACGGCTGGGTCATTAGCGTGAGTTGCGGGGCTCCGGCGATGGTGTAGGTCGCTGTGGTGTCCGCCGCCCCAAGCGTCAGTTTCAGATGTAGGAACGTCAACCCATCTGCGGCGTGAGTCAGGGCTTCATTGATGGTTGTTGCCATTACTTCGCCTCCAGAACGATTCGTTCACCGTTCTTATAGAGAATCTTCTCGCGCCGCAGCCCCCGCTTCTTCAGTGATCCTTCCCACGGCACGTTGCAGGCGAACGTAGGGCGAGTAGCCGACACGCAGAATCCTTCCATTCTTCTGTAATTCTCCACCTGATCGGCCCTCACAACATCGGTAGAGCCGTCCGGCTTGGTGATTTTCTCCTCGCCAATCGCCTTCCACTCTTTCCACGTCTCGTGCATCATCTGGGGAGCGGAGTCCTTGAACATCCCCTGGAGTTCTCCAACTTCCTTGCCCGATGCGTTGATCTCCCACTGAGGAATCCACTTCTCGACAGGCTTACCGTCCTCCCCCAGGGAGACTTCAAGTCTCGGTGGAAGGTCTACCTTTTCAATCGGCAA
>Ga0137330_1000026_pt1 | contig 8042 bp, 13 predicted proteins | sample EasRivERMLT142_2_FD_104774 | JGI IMG/M metagenome (GOLD analysis project Ga0137330, IMG submission 104774) | Soil microbial communities from meander-bound floodplain in the East River, Colorado, USA - East River MetaG ERMLT142_2 | ecosystem: Environmental > Terrestrial > Soil > Floodplain ...
AAGCCCCAGAGAAACTCTCGACTTGCAATGATACCAAATGCAATAGAAAAGAGCATAAAGATTCCTCCGAGAATAATAAGGGCATATTTGTATTCTGGTTTTTTAACCATCCGCGCCATAAAGAAAAAGAAAAAGGCAATCCCTACCATAAAGATAATCGGTAAGAAGATAGGAATGCTTAAGGCATTGGTGAAGTCTGAACCAGAGGGACTTACAGAGAACTTATAACTCCATACACCAAGCACCCCGTTATCGTCACCAATACCATTAACAATATAGTTTCCTGGAATCTGGGTGTAGGTTGAGTTAAGAGAATAATTATAATATGTTCCGTATTTAACCATAGCGGCATTAAATATTACGGTTTGATTATTTGCTAACTTAATAGTAGTAATATTATTAAAAGTACAGTTAGGACAGGTCTGGGGAAGTTCAATATTGCTTCCTTTCGAGAACGTATCAAGAAATTCTATTTGAGCAGAGACTACTGAGAGTAAGAATACACTAAGAACTAAGATTGCTATTCGCTTCAACTTATTTCCTCCGCTTCTTACGTTTTCTTCTCGGACTAATTCCAATAACTCTCCTGCCTAAATCGATAGTTCCTCCCCTAAATCGTTTGGGAATAACTCCTCTGATGTTAAACGTGGTTGCGGTAAGAGAAGGTGTGTAGCGAGGACGGAATGAACTTGCTTTAAATAGGTTGCTTCCCCTGAAAGTATTCAAGAATAAAGAAGTATCATAACGAGGGGTACGGCTTGGTGGTGGGCGGATTGGAGTGAAGGGAATACCTACGAAGGGGGAGCGAGGTGGTCTTGTTCTTGTGATACTTATGCTTGTCTGTATAGGAGTAATCCCTGTAAACTGGAACGTATCTTGTCTTGCGCGAGGGATAGTTAGTTGTGGTGTTCTCTGTCGAGGAAGCGAAGGAGACCGATACACGTTAGCTAATCCCAATGACTGGGTAGGAATCACCGCGCTTCGTACCGAATATCTCTGTTGATAATCAAGAGGAGTTATACTTACTCTTCCTCTAAACATACTCTGAGGTACTAACCCTCCTTCTGTTCGTTCATATAATCCCGTTCCCGCATAGATGCTAGACTGTCGTGTTAATGATTGAGTGCTTCCGCTTGATAATCCTAAGACACTACGGGCAGAACTGCTTGGTTGTAAGCGTGCAAAGGTTACTGCCTTTGTTTGTGTTATCGGGGTAAAGGAACTCTTTGTAAGTTGAGTGATTGTACCCTTGCCTATATTTAATGTTGGTTTGGTTCTACCCCCTGAGAATTGTGCGGCACTCCGTTCAAGAGAAATAAATTCTGTGCCAGGCACTACATCAAGCGTTGGCTCTACCGCACGAAAAGCTAAACGGGCTTCGGGACGCAGACTAATTACGTCTGATTGAGCAAAGGAAACATCCCGTACTTTAATGGTGGGAATAACTTGTGAACCTAACCCTACATCAACATCTCCTATTCTCCCTACTTTCAATGAGCCACCATAGAGCGTGGTTGTTCCGCGAGGAGTAACTACACTTCCTAGTGACAACGGTTCTGCTAAACTTCTAAACCCTGCAGTGAATGGTTCTCCCCGTGTAACTGTTGAGAATGAAGGTCTACCAAATACATCAACGGTTGCAACTCTCTGTTGAGTAAGGGTAACTCCTGCACCGATAGTTACCTTCTCACCACGAATACCTACCCCTGCACTTTCAATACGGGCTAGGTCGGGAACAAGGGATTCTCTACTGCTTCGTTCAATGAATCTATTAGTACCTTCAATGTTTACACGCCGAACAGAAGCAACACCGAAGTCTTCCACACCGAGTTCTGGTGCATACGTTCCTGGACGAATGCTTACTAAGGAAAAACCCCGTAGAATATTTGCTGTCCCCCCTCGTATTCCTCCTGCAACGAACCCCGCTCTGAATGTACCAACAGCACCATATCCTGTTCCTGCTAGAAGCAATGCAGAGGTACCTAGTTCTGTTCGTACTGCTTCGGTGGGAACCAGTCCTAAAGACGGACGGGGTAATGATAGTGTTGTTCTCTCATTAAAGCGTCCGCTCTTACTTGTCTGTACTGTTCCTTGTAATGCTAGGTTAAGACCAAACTCACCTGCACCAATAAGCGCGCGGGATGTTCCTCGTATTCTGCTTTCTTCTATTGCTCCGCGAATAGCTAACCCTTCCCGAAAGGTTACATCTCTGCGTGCAATAACTGAGGTAATAAAGTTTGGAATGTTCCCGCCAAACTGTCGTACATCACGCGGAGTAATTGCCGTCTCTTGTGTTCCAAACGTATCTACTTCGGGAATACCCAAGAGCGAACCAGACATAAGCAACGGGTTAATCCTTCCTCCGCTCCCACCGAATCCAGGAGGTGCGGTAATAGTTACCTGTCCACTTTCAAACCCTGATGTTTCTCCCCGTACAAATCCCTGTGGGGTAAACCCTTCATTGCGGGTTGGATAGAATGCACCTGTTGAGGTAACGAATCCCGATTGGTATCCTGGCTCATCGACATACCCACCATAGCCCTTTGCGTTAGATGCTTTGGTTATCTGTCCGCCTAAGCGTTGGGATGCTATCCTTTCCTGTCGGGCTTGTTGTGCTTGAAGAGTTGCCTGTCGTGCGGATTCGAGACGGGCTTGTTCTGCCTGCTGGGCAGTAGCCGACTCTATTGATTGTCCGCTTGCTTCCTGCAATCTTTGTCTTCCTGTTCTGCTTCTTCCACCACCGCCAACAAAAGATGTTCCTTCGGGAAGCTCATATACTTGGTCTTTTCTTCCTGCATTTAAATCATCAATGTCAATATATAATGCTGTTCTTGCTCCGCCACGCGCAGGTGAAGGATTGCGAACAGTAACCATATTACTTTGCTCCCTTCACATTGACAAAAGAATTTCCACTTCTTTCAAGAACAGGAATAGAATCTTTATTTATATCCTCAAGATTAAAATAGAGTCCGTCTTCTACTTGCTCATTCGGCACAGCTCGAAAATTCTGCAATGGATTTTCTTTATCTTGTCCGTCAAACAAATGCACTTGGATTGCTACGCCTGCTATAAGAACGACTGCTAAAAGAAGTAATGCCTCTCGTGTTTCCATAATATTCACTACGCAATGCTCTTTAAATACATTTTATTTTTGCTACAAATGTATTTAAACGGAAAAGCTTTTAAAGGAAGTGATGAAAGAGCAGATGCAACCTCGTGAAGATTTTGAGGTTATTGATGTTGAACAGTATGGTTCTGGTAAAGGGGAAAGTTTCTCACACGCGTCGCTCGTAATGACTGCACTACGGAAATGTTTTGAACTCGGCAGTAAAGAAATGCGCGCAGGATATTTTAATGAACGTCAGGACTTCAAAGGCAACGTCATTAAAACATACATTGAAGATACACGCAAAGCATTTATTGAAAGTGTAAAGAGTTTGCTTATGATTGTTGCGTGCGACTTTGATTCTGATGCAAAAGAAAAAATCCCTGCTCTCATCGAATCAATTAAAACTGAAAAGAAACGCATTATTGAAAACATTGATACTGCGTGGGATGGGATGGAACTCGACGATAAAAACATATATCTAAGTCAGGGCTACGCACACAAGCGCGGGAAGCTTGACCATCCCGAACTGCAAAAAGAATTAATTGATTTTGAAGTTGAAGTCCACCGCAACATTGTTGCAGAAGTATCTAAACTAACTGAACGATTAGATTATTACGGTGAGCTGTTGCTTGAAGGATAAAATGCGCGCGATACAAACTAATGCTATTGAAGGAGAACTATTTTGTAAGTGGTTAGATTCTCGTATGATTCGCAAGAACAAGAATGTACTTGGTGCAGAGCTTGGGGGAACGGGAAGTGGAAAGTCATACCGTGACCTGCGCAAAGCAGAACTCTGGTATCAATATCACTTCAAAGAACCGTTTCCCTTAGAAAATATTTGCTTTGGTGTTGGTGCAACAATGCGCCTTATATCGTCGGGGAAGTTACGCAAAGGTGAACTCATTATCTTTGAAGAAGCGGGAGTGAATATGGGAAGTTTAGACTTTCAAAACAAAATATCTAAAATGTTTTCGTATATACTCCAAAGTTTTAGAAGTATGAACCTTGGTATTATGTTTAACTTGCCGTACTTGTCAATGCTTAATTCACAAGCGCGTCACTTAATGCACTATTCTGGGGAGAGTATGGGAGTCGACCACCAAACAAAGCAAAACAAATGTAAATTCTTCTTCCATCAGGTCAATCAATCAACGGGAAAGATATATAAGAAATATCCAATTGTCCAGGCAGGAAGCAAGAGCAGAAAGATGAAGCGCATTAGCTATTCCTTACCCGCACAGTATCTTATCGACGGATATGAAGAACGCAAACAGAAATACTTGTTAAGTCTCACGAAGAAGTTCTCTGAAACCATTGACGAGATGGAAGAGAAGAAAAAGAAGCCCGATGTTCCGAAAGAATGGGAATTGAATGCGTACAGGATACGGCAAGCGGGGAAGAAACAGAGAGAGATAGCGTTGATTGTTGAGAAAGACCAATCTACGGTTAGTAAAGGTATCATTAAAGCATCAAAATGGCTTGCTCTTGGTGCTCCTTCATAAGAAAGAATGAAAATACCTATTTTTCCTTAGAAAATCGAGAAAATTAGAGTGTTTAGGTAGGATTTCCCCGCCCCAAACTACACTTAGTGGTCTATCCAGATTATTACTACCAGAGAGTGACCGAAGGATATATAAACCCTAATAGTCTATAAGTGGTATGAAAGTTACCGACATCACTAAAACAATCATCATTAAAGAATATTCGGTTGCCTGCACCGTGTGTGGTAAAGAGATTAGGGGGAAGTCAGAATCACAGACACTCTATAATCTTGGAGTACACGTTACGCAGAAACACCTACAAGAAGAACGGGGAATAGAGGAGACAGCACAAACTGGTTCTACTCATTCCCCACTTTCTATTCAATCTGAAAAGGAGGTACAAGATAATGGAACATCAGAACGAACAAGAGGAATACCAAGACTTCGACCAAGAAGACAGCTTGGGAATCCGAACGAGCGGTTTGTTCGAGGACACTACGGGAATCCTTGAAGGTTACTCAGACCTTTTTGGAGACAGCGATTATAGTGTCTTCTAACAGCGCAAACAAACTATTTAAATCTTTTTTATTTATTTTTATCTCTGCGGAGTAGTATAGATTCATCCGCCGTTTAGAACCGAAATATTTATACGCTTCTCGACGGTCAACTTCTATAGTATTAACTTCCCCTGTTTCTACAAGTTTACCAAGAGCTTTAAAGACCGCGCGCATATTTAAATCTAGTGCTTCCTGCAATTCTCTACTTGCAAGCGGTCTCTTTTCTTTTTCAAGTAAATCTAGGATGTCTGATTGCGCCATAATTGTGTAACATTTATCGGACTATTAGGTTCATTAAATTCGGCAACTAACTCTGACAAGTTTAATTTTTCATTGGTCGGATAACAATTGCAGAACATAAGCTTCCTGGTGAAAGAGTTATAGAAACATTCACAACCAGCAATTTCTTTTTTAGGGAGAGGACAAGTTAAATCAAACTCTATTTCATCGTTGTAAAGATTATACACTAAGAATCCGTTTATCCCGATAAACAAAAAGCCGATAGCAATTACTGCCCAGTATTGATTTTTAGTTAAGGTCATTGTGGTGGTTTTCCCGCATCGGTAAAGATTATCATAAGATTAATACACAGCCGAATAAACAAATAGAGAATAAGAGGGAGATGCCCTGCTAAGAAGCTTTTGGTTATAAACCATAACACTCCTCCTAGCAGAAGCGTTCCCCATAAAAATTTACTAAACATTTTATTCTTCCGTTCTGTTTAAGAGTTCCGCAATTGCTTCCATTAAGTCAATCTCTTCTCCCGTTTCATTGTTGCGAATTGTGGTACGCGCAGGTGACGCGGGATAATCATTAACTATCCATCCTCGTGGTTCTGCCGATTGTTGAGGCACTGCACGCTGTGTTGGTTGTGCAACTGCCTGTTTTATCTGTGTAATTTCAGGAAGCGGGGGTAACCCTTCTTCTTTCTTTTTCCAAGCCATTTATATACCTCCTATAGATTTAATTATCATAAATAAAGAGAAGGATAACGCCAAAGAAGCCCAAAAAAATATTAAAGAAGTATCATACACAATTCCTCTTTTCTTCGTCCAATATAAAGGAAGGACTTGTCGCCAGGTCTTAGGACGACTCACCATAAAGCGAAGGAGAGAAAATGTACCTACTGTTTCCGTTAATTCAACTTTCACGTTATACCAAAAGCCCTTGTCAAAGCTATGTGCCTGTTCGTGCTTGAGAATAGCTTCCCGTAAAGCGGTGTATTTTGGAAGCTGTAAATCCTTGTGCAGTTCAATAGTACCATCGCTATAGGTATTGGCTACTCCCCAATCGGTATAAATTACTTCATTCACTTTTTCTTCTCCTTCTTTGTATTTCCGCGCGCCATTGGTGCCATCCCGATAGTCAAACATCCTCTTGAGTCTGTTCCTACAAAGTAGAGATAGCCCGATTGACGTTTAATGTCCGTTTTTAAAATTATTTGCTTTGTCATTGGTGTGTCCTCCTTTCAGTACATAGTATGTTCGCTTTCTCACTCTTATGGGAACTACCCTGTGTGGTTTCCTTCGTACCCTCTCCCTCTTTTAGTTCGCAAAACTTATATTTTTTAAACATCATTTGTCTCCCACCACACCCATTCGTGATTTTTATCTGGAACAAATACAAGTGCATCTGCTTCTATACCTTTTGCTTTAACTATCCATCCTCCAAAAACTTGGGTTATTGAGGTATTCTCGCACAAGTACTCCCAATCAAAATTTTTTTGTCTCATATTACGTTCCCTTTAGATTTGTAAACCAATTCTCCTTTATAGTCTATTCCTATTACTGCACCATTCCAAATAATAACCATTCCCCTGTTATTCTCTAAGATATTTAATTCTATATCATAGCCCTCTTCCAAATTAAAGTGAAAAGGTTTAACAAAATCCCGACCATCTTTTATGCCCCACGCTCTTTTAACTGCCTTTTTTGCAGAAATAACTTTATTATCTCTAAGTTTACCTTCTTTTGAACCCTCTTTTAATAATTCTTCGCTAGAATAAATTCTCATAACTTTTGAGTGCCTCCTTTGGGTTTGCTTCTAAGTAAATATTCGTGGTTGAGATATTGGAATGTCCCATAAGGGTACGGATGTGGTGGATAGGAATATTCTTACTTACTGCGTTGGTTGCAAACCCGTGACGCAAAGAATGGAAGTGCAACGAAGGTTTAGTTTCAAGAAGCCCTGCGCGTTTACAGATTGCGTTAAATGCTTTTTGTAATGCCCGTGCGCCAACACTTAAGGGTAAGAGTTTTATATGTTCTTCCCTGAAACCTTTAGGCATCGGAACAGTTCTATCCTTACTTCCCTTACCTTCCCGAATTAAAATAGAGCGTTGGGTAAAGTTTATGTCTGAGGGTTCAAGATTAAGTACCTCGCTTATTCTCATCCCCGAACCGTAGCCCAAAAGAAAAGCAATCTTATGATGTTTTCTAGTTGTATGTTTTATGAGAGTTCCAAACTCTTCCTCGCTCAAGGCCACAGGAAGTTTCTTAGCTTTTCTCTTCTTTTGCGAACCTTCCACCATTGAGGTATAGAGGGTGACTTCTTTATATACCTTCGCTTTCTGTATCATTCACGAACCTTACTAATCCAGTTAATAAGCACCGCAATTCCCAAAAGAGCGATAAAACTAATAAGAAATTTTAACAGTACATAAGGAGGAGAATTAACAAACATTGCAACTGCATCTATTGACTGACAAGGTCCACTTACACACGTGCCGTTTACTATGTAGCTACTCATCCTGCATACTCTCCACTATCTTGGTTCTGAAGCTTTGTTTTTTCAAAACGCCATAAAAGATATAATAAAATAAAAAATCCAACCATTCCAATAAGAGTTAATAATATTCCGCCTACAGCATAGTGTTCAGAAGCGGTAAGAGTTACG
>Ga0137330_1000031_pt1 | contig 7184 bp, 12 predicted proteins | sample EasRivERMLT142_2_FD_104774 | JGI IMG/M metagenome (GOLD analysis project Ga0137330, IMG submission 104774) | Soil microbial communities from meander-bound floodplain in the East River, Colorado, USA - East River MetaG ERMLT142_2 | ecosystem: Environmental > Terrestrial > Soil > Floodplain ...
CGAGCGGGCTGCACATGGGGATTCGGCCCGCGTTGTATCCGCGCACGCTGGCCTGGGCGCGCTGGTGCATCTCTGATCCGCCGGCCTCGTACCGCTGGGACAAGCAGCAGCCGTGCAGCAGGGATGTGCTGGGCGCACGGTATCCGACAGATGTGGTGCTGCAGGATTTACTCAGGCTGGTGGTGCAATGATCCCTGACATAATGACGGTCGTGAAGACAGCGCGGGGAGAGATGACTGTACCGATCTGTGCACTGCTTGACGGGAAGATGTGTCAGAGGCTGACCGAGATCATTGCCGAGCGTGGTATCACGACGGTCGTCGAGACGGGCATCGATCGGGGCGGCTCGACGATGCTGTTCTCGACGATGGTGCCGCATGTGATCGGCATCGACAACGATCCCGGCAAGATCGGCATCGTGAAGGCGGCGCTGGTCGAGCGCGGCATTACAAACGTGTTCCTGATTCACATGGACTCGCCGACGGCACTGCAGGCGAGGGCTGAGTTGGACGCGTCGCATACGCTGTTTCTCCTCGACGCGCATTGGCAAGCTTACTGGCCGCTGAAGGATGAGATACGCGCGATCCCACGCGGGCAGGGCGTGCTCGTCATGCACGATGCGCGCGTGCCGGGATGTCCGGACCTCGGCGTCGACGCCTACGACGGGCAGGAGTTGTCGTATGAGTATCTGCAAGATGTGTTGACCGAGTGGAGCCCGACGCATGTCGTCGAGTACAACGATGATACGGCCGAGTTCCCCCGGCGCGGTGTGATGTATGTCTATCCGGAGGGCCGATGACGCCACGCATCTCGGTCATCGTGCCGACGCGCCAGCGCACGCACCTGCTGGCACCGATGCTGCTCTCCGTGATGTCGACGGCCCAGGAGAGGGTTGAGATCGTCATGCGCGTTGACGTGGATGACGACGAGAGCATCGCGTATCTGCGCATGTCACCGTTACCGTTCCCGTTCATCGTCGGGCCGCGCTACAACGGCTACGCGACGCTCGGCATGCTGATCAACGAGGCGGCGCGCATGTCTCGAGGCGAGCTGGTGCTCGTCGTGAACGATGACGTCGAGTTCTGCACGCGCGGGTGGGACACGAAGCTGCTGGCCTTGGCCGCGCAGTATCCGGACGGCATCTTCAACATCGGCGTGCAGGTTGAGAATGCCGATAATTTTGTCTTCCCGTGCATCTCGCGGACGCTCGTGCACGTGCTCGACGGCGTGTTTGACGAGCGGCTCGTGTACCCGGACATCGGGTTGCGTGATGTACTCCGTGCATTTAACAGGGCGGTCCGCACGGAGGAGGTCGTCATCAAGCATAACTGGATGGGCATGACGCCGGATCAACAGAACGCAGTCGGGCACACGCAAACGGGCACCTATCATAATTTGTATGCACTGTGCGTGCAGGAGGGCATCGAGAAGATCAAGCAACATCTCCGTCGGTCAACGTGCGTCGTGCACTCAACCGACTTTGGTTCAACAGACTTTGCTTCCGTGGGGGTGGCAAAATGATCAACGTGTGCGTACCGGTACTCAAGCGTTACGATCTCTTGCGTGACTTAATATTGTCGTGCCAGGCGGGGTCTGTCAGACCCGACGGGTATTACATCCTCGACAACGGGCGCGACATGAAGCGGCTGACCAATGCACTCGGCGACCTTGACATCGTCATCCGCGTGCATACGCCGAAGCAGGCGATGAGCGTCGCGGCATCGTGGAACTGGTTCATCGCTCATGTGCCCGAGGAGCGCGTGCTCGTGAACGATGACATCGTGCTTGGACCGAACTCGCTCGAGCTGCTCACGGCATCCAAGGCGGATCTCGTCTGGGCCGGCGGCTGCGGGTTCTCATGCTTCTTGCTACGCGATGCGTGCGTCGCGAAGCTCGGCCTGTTCGACGAGACGATCTCGCCGGGCTACGCCTATTACGAGGATGAGGACTACCTGCAACGCCTCGACGGGCGCGGTACGCGCGAGCCATCGGCCGTCGCCGTAGAGGTTGAGTGCGGGGCCATGCACCGCAAGAGCGCGACGTTGCAGGTCGCATCGCACAAGGAGATTCTCGAGCACCATCGGCGGTTCAAGATCGCGCAGGCGAATTACGCGAAGAAGTGGCACCTTGAGAAAGAGTTCGGGTTGCCGGTCGAGACGGAGGTGGCGCGGTGACCGTCTCATTTATCGTGCCGACCGTCGGCCGCCCCTCACTGCTCGCCACATTGCGTTCAATAGACACGAGGCCAGGCGATGAGATTCTTCTGGTGGGCAACCGCTACCGCGTGCGCGATGACCGCGTGCGGTACGTGGACTGCGAGCCGGGCGGCGACTGGGGTCATACCGAACGCAACGTCGCCCAGACGCAGGCGCGCGGACAGTACGTCGCGCACATCGACGATGACGATCTCTACGCACCGGGCGCGAGGGATCTGATGCAGCACGCCATCGAGACGACGCCGGGGCGACCGGTGTTGTTTCGGATGCAGTTCCCAAACGGGATTACGCTCTGGCGCGATCCGAAGCTCTACTGCGGCAACGTCGGCACGCCGATGATGTTGCTACCGAACACGCCGGAGAAGTTCTCGACGTGGGAACCGTTCGTCGGCGGGGACTGCAAGTTTCTTGAGACGTCGGGGTGGGATCAAAGCGAGTTTGTGTGGCGCCCGGAGATCGTGGCGCTGCTTGGTCATAACACGTAATCAATTGTGCGTGGGGTACAAGAGATGAAAAAGTTACTTTGGGTCGGGGATGGACCAGACGTACCGAGCGGGTTCGGCCGCGCAACGCGCGACATCCTGCAAACCGTGCAGACGCAGTACGACGTCACCGTGCTCGGCCTGAATCATCGCGGTGATCCGGGCACCGTGGCGTATCCTGTGTATACGGCCGCCGCGGGTGGCGACGCGCTGGGCGTTGGTCGTTTGTTGTGGCTGTGCGACCGCGTGCGGCCCGACGTGATCGTGTTGCAGCAGGACGGCTGGTTCATCCCCTACTACTTCGCGCAACTGCGCAAGCGCTACCCGACGGGCGAGTACGTCTATCCGGAGCACGCCGCGATTCCGGTCGTCGCGGCCGTGGCTGTCGACGGTCAGAACTTCCGAGGCGCGTGGCTCAAGGACGTGACGCTCGCCATCTTCTGGACGCAGTTCGGCCTCGACGAGGCACGGCGGGGTGGCTATGCCGGCGAGGCGCGCGTCATCCCGCTCGGCGTCGACCGTGACGTGTTCTACCCGGTCGAGCGCGACGGGGCACTCATGCGGCAGAAGGCGCCGATGCTCAAGGACCGCTTCATCGTCGGCGCGGTCAACCGCAATCAGTACCGCAAGCGGTGGGATCTGACGATTCAGTACTTCGCCGAGTGGGTGCAGTCGCGCCACATCACGGACGCCGAGCTGTTCTTGCACACGGCGCCGACGGGCGACGAGGCGGTCAACGTGCAGCAACTCGCGCAGCACTACGGCATCCTCGACTACCTCGCTCTGCGCGAGCCGGAGATGTTCTATGGCAACTCGGACGACGACATGCGCGACACGTACAGCTTCATGGACGCCTGCATCAGCACGTCGATGGGCGAGGGCTTCGGTCTGACGACGCTCGAGGCGATGGCGTGCGGTGCCCCGTGCATCGTGCCTGCCTGGTCGGCCCTCGGTGACTGGCCGCGTGGCGCGGCGATGCAGGTGCCGTGCACGTCTCTCGCGATGAACGCGACCGCGTCGGTGAATGGATCGGCCGTCATCGGCGGCGTGGCCGACAAGCGGGCGTTTATCGACGCGCTCGACACGCTCTATCGCGATGCCGACCACCGTCGGGTCATACGCGAGCTAGGCCTCGCGCGTGCACGCGAGGAGCGGTTCCGATGGGCGGTCATCGGGCAGCAATGGTGCGATACGCTCGCGCACGTGCTCGCACCGGCACCAGTTGAGGACGGAGAGATCTGGCAGGAGCTGAAGGCATGATTAAGGCCTCGATGGTCGGTGCGGACAAGATGATCGCGAACCTGCGCAAGATCGCGGACATGTACCCCGATCATGTCGCGGCGGCGCTATTTCAAGAGGCGCAAATCGAGATGACCGAGGCCAAGCGCCGCACGCCGGTCGACACGACACCGCACGCGCCGCACCCAGGGCAGTTGCGCCGCTCGGGCACCGTGCACAACCCGGTGCGCAAGGGACGCACGATCTCGGTGACGCTGTCGTTCGGCGGTGCCGCGAAGGACTACGCGATTCACGTGCACGAGAACCCGGACGCGCACCATCCGATCGGGCAGTATAAGTTTCTGGAGAGCACGTTGAACGAGTCGCGTGCGCACATGGGCGAGCGCGTCGCACGGCGCATTCATTTCAGCAAGGTGAGGGTATGAACACCAAGCGCGTCAAAAAGGAACGTACGCCTGAGACACCGTTCGTCGTGTCGCGCTCGGAGCATGGGATGGTGATCCGCGCGACGACCGGCAAGTCGTGCGCCGAGTCGATGGCCGCGCACCTGGCGTGGATGCAGAGCGTGACGCGCAAGTATGCCGAGCAGCGCGACAAGGGGAGGATCTGATGCCATTCCTCGACGAGATCAAGGACCGCCTCGTGGCGCAGGGCGTCGGCACCTACGGCTCGAACATCTTCCTCGGTTCGAAGGCCGTCATCCCGACGGGTGACGGGCCGTATCTCTCGATCATCGAGACGGGCGGCACGGGTGCCATCCGCACGCACGGCACGGCGGTCGTCGAGAAGCCAACGGCGCAACTGCTCTGTCGCGCCAAGACGAACCCGGCTGCCCGCACGATGCTCAAGGCGGCGTATGACGCGCTGGGCGGCGCGAAGGGGCTGCACAACGTCACGTTATCGGGCACGTTCTATCAGAACATCGTGCCGCGCCAGTCGATCACCGACATCGGGTTGGACGACGACGCGCGCATCATGTTCACGTACAACATCGACGCAGACAAGGGACCGTCATGAAGAAGCACTTTATTTGGCTGTGGAACGACAACGCGTGTGTTTGGATCGGTTGGTTAAAGAAAAAGTTATGACCAGTATCTTATTGAATTGTGATTTACACGTGGGAGAAAGGCGGGCCGTTTCACCTCGAGTAAGTTGACGGCCAAACCACCGCATCACGGGCAATTCTGCCCGACGGTGTCCGGCTCTTATACAGGAGTAGGACCATGCCATTAAGCGGACACGGCGCACTCGTGCAGCGAGCGCCGATCGCCACGCCCTCGACGTTCACGACGATTGCCGAGCTGGGCGATATCACGTTGCCCGGCCTCACGCACAACGAGTTCGACGCGCTGCAGCACAACCAGAACATTGACTCGTACGTCATGGGCGTGCTGCGACGCGATCTGTTCACGATCAAGCTGAACTTCTTGCCGTCGGACGCCACGCACGATCACCTGACCGGCTTGATCAAGTCGTGCACGACGAACCCGCCGCCGATCGACGGGTTCAAGATCATCTTCCCGGACCTCGTGAACACGTGGGTCGCCTCGGGCCAGGTGAAGGACATCAACAACATCACGCTGCCGGTCGACGGATTGTCGACGGCCGATTGCGCCGTGCGTTTCTCGGGCCGCATGGTCATCAACGGGGTGCTTATCGGCTCGTAACCCAGCTGCCCCACGCAGCGTCGCCGCTGGCCCTCTGCCGGGCTCAGCCGACGGCGACGTATCAGGAGCCCGGCACTCGAAGAACAGAGGCACTCGAAGAACAGAGGCATTTACAGAAGGAGGAGCAGCATGTTCACGGTCAAGCACGTCGCACCAAACGGGGAAGAGCACGTCGTGTCGGTCACGTCGGTGCAGTTCGATCGCGAGGCGAACGTCTTGCGCGGCCTCGGGGCCGACGGCGTCGCGTTCGTAGGGTGGACGGCGGGCCACGCCTACGTGATGAACGAGAGCGGCCGCACGGTTGCCGTCTATAACATCGCGATGCCGGTCGGGACGGTGCCGGTCGCAGCAGAGCAGGTGGCGCATGCGCGCGAGGTTGCGCGCAAGGCGACGAAGTAGCAGCACGGTTTACAAAGGAGCAGAAACCATGGCAGACGAAACGAAGCAAGATGTGATCTACGGGTCGGTGGAAGATATTGTCGCGAGTGGTGCGTCAGAGGTCGAGTACGCCATAGTCGACGGGTTCAAGCCGGGGCAAAAGGTGCGCATCGGCTCGGTGACGGCCGGTGACATGATCGAGTGGTCGGAGGCCAACGAGGGTGAGGCGAAGAAAACCGCCGGGCTGCGACTCATCACGAAGAGCCTCGTTGACAAGGATGGCAAGCGCTACGCGGCCGATCCCGTCAACATCGCCAAGTTCCGCACGATGCGCCACAAGGAAACCGAGCGTATCGTCAAGGAGATCTTGAAGCTGAACGGCATGACGGTGAAGGCCGACAAAGACGCAAAAAACGACTAAAGCGAAGCCCTCGGCGTCGCTTCGCATACCGGATGGCCGTGAGGCTTGGCATAGAGAACGTCGAACGACGTATTCTTAAGGGCCTCACGGCTAAGCAATTCGCCGACTGGTGGCACTACGCACAACTCGAGCCGTTCGACGAGACACGAGCTGATTATCGGGCGGCATCGATCGTGGCGATGATCGCGAACGTCAACCGAGGGAAGAAGGACAAGGCATTCACGCTCGAAGACACGGTGCTGCGGTTTGGCGAGCGCGAGGAGAAAGAGAAGCCCAAGCAGACGCCCGCGCAGCAGTTCGCGATGCTGAAGATCTTGGCGGCGATGCACGCGCACGACGGGCCGGCAGCACCGCCGCCGGCACCGGAGACGACCGGCGGGCAGGTGACGTTCTCCGACGCGCCAGGGCAAGACATGCAGGCGCTGCGGGCGATACAAGAGCAACTCGCGAAGGCACGGGCCGCACAGAAGAAGGATACCTAAATGTTAGACGTCGGCACACTCACCGGCAACATCGAGCTGAACGATCAACTCTCGTCGGCGATGTCGGTCGTCGTGAACGTCGTCAAGAAGGCGGCCGACGAGTTCAAGAACCTGTTCGGCTTTATCGCCATCGGCGCGCTTGGTGCGATAACCGCTATCACAGGGATGACGACCGCGATCGTCGCGATGGGCGTGCGTGGCTCGACGATCAACGACGTTGAGGAGTCGTTCGGACGGCTCGCCGAGCAGGCCGGGTCAACCGGCGACGCGCTCATCGGTGCACTGACCTCGGGCGTCAA
>Ga0137330_1000034_pt1 | contig 7010 bp, 5 predicted proteins | sample EasRivERMLT142_2_FD_104774 | JGI IMG/M metagenome (GOLD analysis project Ga0137330, IMG submission 104774) | Soil microbial communities from meander-bound floodplain in the East River, Colorado, USA - East River MetaG ERMLT142_2 | ecosystem: Environmental > Terrestrial > Soil > Floodplain ...
TCGCTACGCCACACGAGATCGCCGTCCGTGTGCGGTCCGCCGTTGCTCGGGCTATAGAGCTTGTACAGGACGCCCGGTTGCGCGTTCTTGGCGGCGAACGAGCCTTCCATGGCGACCGCCCGCTCGGCCCGGTCGGTCGTGTAGTTATTCGCCAGCGGGGTGCTGACGATGACGTTCGTCTCGACGCCCGCGACGGTCTGGGTCAGGACGAACCGCCGATGCGGGAAGGTGACGACCTCGGGTGCCATCTAACCGCTGAGCGTGACCGTCGCGGTGACCTGCAGGCTGTCCCCGCTGATAACGCTGGCATCGGCGTTGAGCACCGCCTCGAACACGAGGACCCCTGCCGCGGTCACGTTGGACGCCGTGAACAGCGCGCCCTTGTGGATCGCCGGGAAGGTGGCGGTGACCGCGAACGTCTTGACCATCGTGTACGTCGCGGCGGCCGGGGTGTGGGCGTAGGTCGCGATCTGGCGGTTGCAGCCGCCGGTCGTGAGTTCGCCGGTCAAGACCGTGTCGCCGGCCGCCGCCGCCCCGGCGTTCTCGGTGAGGGCCATGTAGCGAGCTCGAGTGGACGGCAGGATCAGGTAGTTGGCCGTCGTGCCGGGGGTCGAGCCCGCGGTGTCGTCGCCGGTCTTCCAGGCGTCGACCGTCAAGACCGACGTCGTGTTGCTGCCGATGTTGGCCCAGACGGGGGCGTTGGTCGATTCCTCGGCGACCACGACCCAGCCCTTGTGCGCGTCGGCCACGAACGGGGTCGCGGTGGCGGTCAGTGACGTCGATGACGAGCCGGTGGCGATGGTGCCGGTCACACCGAAGCCGGTGGCCCCGAGCCCTGCCGCGAGCAGATCGCGCCCGACCGTGGTCAGCAGGTTGTGGCTGATGCCGAGGTCGGTCGTCGTACCGTCGGCGTGGATGATGAGGGCGTGCCAGTCATTCGGCCCGAGGCGCAGCGACTCGGTCACCCGATGGCCCCGAACGGTATGGACGAGCGCCCCGTCGGCCAACGGTTCGACTCGGGACTCAGGGCGCGAACGCGCCAGGCGCAGGTTCATCGGTGACTCCTAGCTGACACGATCGAGGGAGTGGACGACGTCGGACCAGCCGGCGGCGATGACGCGGTTGAGCGAGCCGCAGCGCGGGCAGGGACGTCGCCGGCGCTCGGCGACGACGAGCCCGCAGCCCCGACACGACGCGGTCTGCCGCGGCGGGAGGAGCCTCATGTGTATACCGGGAAGGTCGTGACGGCCGTCCGCGTGTGGATGACCGTGATGTCGTTAGTGCTCGTCGTCGCGACCCGGAGGTAGCCGTCGAAGTCGGCGTCATAGATGTAGTAGGTGCCGGCCGCGGCCGACGCCGGGATGGTCGCGATGGTGCGGCTGGAGTCACTGACGACGATGGTCGATGCGACCGAGTTATTGAGGACGACGGCGTGCAGGGTGCCCGGAGCACCGCACGGGATGGAGCCCGCCGCGCAGCCGACGACGATGGTGTCGTTGGTGCTGACGATGACCCAGCCCGCCTGGGTGACGCTGGTGATGGTGCGGAAGATCTTGGCCCCGGTCGCGACCGAGCCGGCAACGAGGGTCAGGACCTCGGTCTGGGCCGCGCCGGTGAGGTCCGTCCCGACGATGGTCAGGGTGCCCGGCGTGTCGTTGCCGCCGATGCCGGTGATGGTGGCGGTGACTTGGCAGCCACCCTGCCAGACGGGCGAGGCGTTGGCGACGGTATAGGCACCGTTCGCCATGTTGACCGAGGTGACGAAGCGGTTATTCACCGCCGCGGTCGTGGCCGCGATGTTGGTAAAGGTGTTGATGCCCATCTAGCCACCACGCTTCCGGCCGGGTACGGCCAACGCTTCCTCGATCTCGGGGATTGAGCGGTCCGACGACGTGATGGGCTTGAAGAACTTGGCGAAGCGACGGAAGGCCGGGTCGTCCCCGCGCAATCGCGTGACGCCCTTGCGTCCGATGAACGCGAAGTCTGGGTCCGCGCTCACGAACGGTTCGGAGCAGACGTACCAGGTGTCATGGGGATCGGCCACGCTGCGTCTCCTTGTGAGGTGAGGGGCCGGGGATGCTTGCCCGGCCCCTCGCTAGGGGTTACTTGCCGCGGAAGATGCAGGACGAGCGCCCGGCACCGAGCGTCGCGAGGCCGATGCCGCACGACGTGTTGCGCCACCAGGCGTAGACCATGCGCTGACCGGTCGGATAGCCGGTCGAGGCGTCGAGGAAGTTCGGGATCAACTCGATGTTCATCCCGACCCGGTCGATGATGACGAACCGCTCGCGGTGGGCGAGGATCGCCACCTTCTCGGTCGTCGCCATCGAGGCGTTCGCCGGTGCGAGAACCTCATAGGCCGGGTGACCGATGAGGTTCCCGAGGCGGCCGTTGTTGTCGGTATTGCCGACGCTGCCGCCCAGGGTCAGGTTGTCGATCCACAGACCAGCGCCGCCTGCGGTGTCGATGCCGCGGACGAGGCTGTAGAAGTACGGGCTGCCGAGCCACACGGTATCCGCGCGGTAGCGCGGGCCGATGTTGGCCTCGAGCTTGTAGAGGTCGGCGGGCACGATGACGAGGGTCGTGGTCGTGTCGAGGAAGTTGGCGGTGTAGTAGGTGAAGATGCCCTGCGGGAAGTCCGTGGTGCCGGCGCCCGTCGAGAACTGGGTCGCCTCCAGCACGTCCTTGGCATCGCTGATCTCGCGAGCCAGCTCGGCCTCGAGGCCCGGATAGTCACCCTGGATCTCGACGCTGAACGTGGCCGCGGTGTGCGCCTTGACGAGCAGGCGGGCGGGCGCGGTGAAGGCGGGCGACAGGTCCGTGGCAGCCGTCGCTTCTGCGACGTACACCGCGGTCATGCCCGACGACACCAGCGGGCGCCAGTCGTTGCTCGTGGTCTTGATGACCCGGAACGCCGAACGGAACGGATTGATCGCGCCCGACGTGTTGATCTGCATCGTCGAGTCGAGGTCGTACACGACGGCCACGTTGGACACCGTGACGAGCGCGGTCCGGGCTTCCTCGAAGGCGTGCGCCTCCTCGGCGCTGAACGCGGGGCCGGCGGGACCCTGCGTCAGGTACTTGTGGTAGGCGCGCCGGTAGGCCGGGGAGCCGGTATACAGGACGCGCTTGGCGATCTCGTCGGGGTCTACCTGGTCGAACGCACGGCCGCCGTTGAGCAGCGTCTCGACCTCGCCCTGGCCCTTGGCCCGTTCAGTGATCGGGAACGCGGCGCCCTCGACGGAGCGCATCGCGGCATCCCTGAGGTCGGCGCTGAACGCCTGCTCGCTGCGGGCGTTGCGCTCGATCCGACGGACGTCATAGATGCTGTCGACGTCACGCGTCTTGATGATCGCGGGCGGGCTGTAGGGTGTCCGCTCGACCTGCTTCTCGTCATCCGCCGCCTCGCGGACGTCGGCGAGACGACCCTTCCAGGCGGTGATGGAGGCCTCGAGCTTGCCGCGCTCGGCGACCTTCTCTTGACGCGCGGTCTCCTCGACCTCGGGCAGGATGCCCGGCAGCTCGGCTGCGCGCTTGATCTCGGCGTTCAGCTCGTGGACACGCGCGAGCATATCCTCGAGGCTGTGGTACTGGATATCGACCACTGGCTTGCTCCTTGAATCAGAAGACCCGCCTTCCGGCGGGTCCGTGGCTGCGATGACTGCCGCTTCGGGCGGCGGGTCCGGCTCATCGCGGCGCTCCGGGTCGAGGTGAGCCACAGGCTCGGCGTCGTCGGAGGGTGCTACCGGGTCTGGGGTGAGACCGCGCATCTCGTCGGTGATCGAGCGCAGCGCGGCAGAGGCGTTCGCGTAGGCGGGCCAGGTGACAGGTCCGAGTTCGTACAGCTTGGCCTCGGTGATGGTCCGCTCGGGGAGGCGATCGGGGTTGTGCGGACCGCCCTTCGGCTTCGGGTCCCATTCCTCGCGGACGACGCTGAACTTGTGGGATGCGCCATACACCCCCTTGCGCAGGCCGTCGATGACGAGTTCCGGGACGCCGTCGAGGATCTGGCCGCGAGCGTAGGGACTGACGTCGTCCTCGCCCGCGTCGTCGGTGGTGGCGATGGGCTTGTGGCCGATCTCGGGGTCCTTGCCGTGCTGGAACAGCATCTTGGGCTTGTGCTCGGCCATCGTCTTCTTGTAGGCCGACCGGCTGAACCGCTCCATGAAGTGCCCCTCGGACACCGACTGGATCTCGGCCCACTGCTCGTGCGGTGCCAGGCGGATGGTCAGGGTCTTGCCATCGGTCGACGTGACGCCGCCGGAGAGGGCGCGGTACAGGTCGTCACGCGGCGGCGGGGTCGGGTCTTGGAACGTCATGCTGGCCCTCCTGTGGGCACCTTGCCGTTGGTCGGCGCTGTCACGGTCTCAGGGGCGGCCGTGGTGCCGGGTGGCTGGAGCTGGACCGAGTACAGGCCGGAGTGCTTGAGCAAGCTCATGTCCTCGGCCATGACCGCCTTGACGACGGTCTCGGGGGTATAGCCGCCGTCGACCAGGGTCCGAATGCTGCGCGACTTGATGTCCTGGATCTCGGCTGCGTCCTTGGTGTCCTCGCGCAGGAACGGGATGTCCTTGTCGTCGTACCAGAGCTGGCTGCCCGACGGCGGCGGGACGAGCGTTTCCATCGACGCGAAGAAGTTGCGCCAGTCCGGGCGGAGGAAGGTGTCCGCGGTCAGCCGCCGGGCGGCGTTGAAGTTGCCCGAGTTGAGCGACGAGCCCTGGAGCGACTCGGATACCCCGACGATGACCGGGTGCAGCCCCGACGCGGCGATGATGCGCACCTCGCCGGCGCCCTGCGTCGCCCGGAACTCGATCTGCTGGAAGTCCTTACCGACGACCGTGGCGTCCGCGCCCTGGCTCATGTAGAAGGTCCGGTATGCGTTCTGCGTGCCTTCGCTCGACGCACGCATCTCGGCGACCCATTCCTTGAACGTCTGGGTCGGCAACGGGTTGCCGCGCTTGACGATCATGTTCGGGGTCGCGGCGTTCTGGAAGAACTTGAGCTTGTGGCTGGTCGCCGCCGAGTCGGCCATGACCTCCCGCACGATGGGTGTCAACCACGACATGCCACGGAAGCGGGCGGTCGGATCGGGGTACGGTGCGAAGTGCGCGACCTCGTCACGGTCCAGCGGCTCGGGGTCGGAACCCGAGTGCTCGCCGCCGGGGAAGTACACGTAACCGATGACCCGCGCGTCGATGGCATCCGCACTGCTGAGGACGATCTGGACCCAATCGGGGCGAAGGCGGTGGATGACACCTGCCCGCCGGATGGCGTAGAAGTTGCCGAGCAGGTCGACGTCCAGGATGGCCCGCGCGAGCAGGTCGCCGGTCGCACCGCCGGGCCACGGGTGGTCGAGGATGTCGAGCGACCGATCGCCCCACAGGTCGCCGGGCTTGCCGTTGGTCAGCCGGCGATAGCGGGGACGGGCCTCGGAAAAGAGCTTCATCCGCTTCGCCATGCACGCGAAGATGATGGCGTTGGTCGCGAACAGGCCGGTCGGCTCCCGGAGCTCGCCGGCCATTTCGACGTCGTCGCCGTGGTACGTCTGGTTCAGCAGCGAGTACAGCCGCCCGCCGAAGTTGACATATGGCAGGTCGCCCGACCACGGCAGCGTGACCTGGCGCTCTGACGAGGGCAGCGGCGGGAACATGACCCGGAGGTAGTCGGTCAGCCCCATGCGTACTCATCCACGGGCAGGACCTCCGAACGTTCCGCCCGATCGACGGCCAGGGCGAGGGCGATACAGGCGTCGATGCGTCCGCGGGACTTCGACTTCTGGAGGGTGAAGCCGCGCTCGTTGAAGCGCGGCACGGCATTCAGGACGTGCATCGCGAACGCGGGGTCGCCGTCGTGGCGGATCTGGCCGCGCTTGATGATCTCGAGCAGGCCGCCACAGGCGGGCGTCATGCGCTCGGGCGACTGCGGCACCTCATCGACCGACAGGCCCTCGTCGAGCAGCATCTTGGCCGGCACGTCGAAGAACCGCGGGTCGTAGCTGATGGCCTGCACCGCGTAGGCGCGGGCCAGCTCGCGGATGTGCTCCATGACGTCGGTCACGTCGACCGGCTCGTCGGCGGTCGGGATCCACAGCCGCGAGACCGCGTGATACAGCCCGGCTTCGTCCCGTTGCACGGCCACGACCGCCGTGGAGTCGCGCTTCAGGCCGACGTCGACCCCGACCCAGGTCGGATCGCCCGCCACGAAGTCCCACGGGTCGGCCAGCGAGTCCCAGATGGCCCGGCCATTCGGTCCGAGCCACGAATCGACCCCGTCGACCCACTGCCCGAGGCGGAAGACCCGGAAGTGGCCCTCGGGCGTGATGCCGATGTCGGTCTCGAGCGCCGACATCCGAAGGAATCCCGCCTTGATGGCCGGATTCGCGACCTTCCACGCCTCGCGGTCGTCGATATCGCAGCCCGGAGGGGCGGAATGCTCGTGGAAGACGACGCCTGGCAAGCTGCCGGCCTCGGTGACGAGGGTCCGGAGCCGGAAGAGGGCGTTCTCGCGGTCGAGACCGGGCGTTCCGACCCCGACGATGAGGCTCCGCTCGCGCTTGCCGGTGGCGAGCCGCAGGGATTCCCACGATTCGACCGGCTGGAAGCCGATCTCGTCCATGATGGCGAGCGACGGGTCGAGGCCCTGGAGTCCGTCGGGGTCCGACGACACCGGGAACAGCTCGCCGCCGTTGAATGGCGTGGTCACGCGGGGGGTGGAGATGCCGGTGAAGATGAGCGACCGCTTCAGGAGTTCGTCGTCGGCCTTGATCATGGCTACCGCGACGCCGTAGCACGAACGGATGGCCTGGCCGATGGTCGTCGCCACGATGGGCACCTGCGGCGCACCCGTGTCGTCGTCGTCGAACAGCGCCCAGACGGCCAGCGCACCGCCGCCGGACGACTTGCCGTTGCCGCGCGGGGTCTCGAGGATGGCGGTGTCGATCCCGTCGGCGAGCGCCTCTTCGAGGAACTCCTTTTGGAACCGGGCCAGCTTCAGCGGCTGGCCGTGGCCCA
>Ga0137330_1000035_pt1 | contig 6971 bp, 5 predicted proteins | sample EasRivERMLT142_2_FD_104774 | JGI IMG/M metagenome (GOLD analysis project Ga0137330, IMG submission 104774) | Soil microbial communities from meander-bound floodplain in the East River, Colorado, USA - East River MetaG ERMLT142_2 | ecosystem: Environmental > Terrestrial > Soil > Floodplain ...
CTATAGGGGTTATACCCCTCTCCTCCTTCATTATTAATCTGGTCGTACAGCCTTGCTTGCTGCGCTCTGGTCCATGGAGACCTCTCGCTCAAGGGCGCTGCTTTGGGATCAGAGTTTTTAATCCGCAGAGCTTCCTCTGCGTTCGATTTTTCACAGGCGGTGATCCCGGCGGCCTCCGCTTGTGCTTTGGTTTCGATTTCTGAATTTTTGAGTTCTGAAAAAATCTCTTTTTCAGACCGTTCATACTCGTTATATTCGTACTCCGCCGCTTCCGCGTCCACGTCCTCTATCAAGGCAACGATAATTTCATGCGTGGTTTTGCAAATGTATGCGTCTCCCAGACGGGAGTAAGCACCAACAGGTGCTTTTTTGCTGATTTCCGTGCAAGGAAATTTGTACCCCCCCACGCAGGATCTTCCTCGCGCAATCACCGCGCCATCTCTAATGATTTTTGTTTCATAATTTTCGTAAGTTTCTTCGCCGTCGTCGAAAATGTGGCCGTCCAAATTTACTGTTTTTGGGATGATCTTACGGGTTAAGTTGACTGTGTAGGTCAATCCATCTACTACGATGGATTTTTTGTATGTGGTCATTTTGGTCTCCAGATTAAAGGGACAATCAGGCCCATAATAAAATTGATAAACGTGTGTAGGCCGGGAGCGCCTTGCGAAGCTGCTCTACACGATTCATAATCTCATTGTATTCTCTTCCTTGTCTTATCCAGTCCAGGATACCTGCCGTTGTATGCGGCTCCATTACGATTCCTATCGTCTTGGCAGCGTTTTGGATAACACTGTCTGACTCCATGTCAATACACTCCTCTATTACGTCCATCATTTCAGTGATGGACGATTCTTCTGCTTCGTATTTGGTCATTCCGGTCTCCGGTTAAGTGTAGATTGCATCCATCTGTTGCTGTATCCTTGACTACAATTATAGTCAGTTTTTCACCAGATGTAACTATTATTTTAACAGGGTTTTAGAACATTTTTAGAACATTTTGGAATAAGGATCCATTCTTATATAACTTTTAGTTATATGCGTCGTCGAACAATATCCAAGGTTAAACCACGAGAGAATCCATTCCCCCAACATCTTAAAAAGAAAAAGGGGATATCACCGTTACAAGAGTTATTTTGCGTTTTTTATGTCCGCACTGGCAACGCTACCTTGGCGGCCAAGCTTGCCGGATATAGCCCAAAGACGCCGAGCGAATCCGGATCGATGGCGCTGAAATCAAAATATGTGCAGGAGCGCATAAAAGAGCTTAGGGCTGAGGCGGCGGCCTTAACAGATAAGGCCGTTGACAAGTATGTTGCGGACAAGCATGAGCGGCAATCGTGGTTAACGTCGGTAATGCGCGGGGACATTACCGACTATATATGCACTCACAAGGGAGTCAGCCATGAGCGACCCGCCAAGTTAGCGGATCGGATACGTTGTGCCGAGTTATTGGCGCGCATGAATGGGGAGTTATTTGACCGGATGGCGCTTGATGTGCGCCACAATATCGAGCGAGTCGAGCGCGTTATCGTTGATTTGGATAGGGAAAAAGCACAAGCTATTTCACATGGCGCAATCGAGCACAAAAAAACCGACGATTCTGGACCCGGAACCGCGTAAGAATACGCTGAGATTACCGTGTGCCAGGGTGTTTGAGCCCTTACTGGGACCGGCCCGATACAAGGGCTGTTGGGGTGGACGAGGTTCAGGAAAATCCAGGTTTTTCCGGGACTTGCTTGGTGATTACGCGATCAGTCGCGCCCCGCTCAATGCCGTCTGCATCCGCGAGGTGCAAACCTCCCTTAAGGGGTCGTCAAAAAAACTGGTTGAGGATTTTTTGACGGAACGTGATTACGGGGCTAATTATGGCTTTCGGATTTTATCTGACAGGATCGAGACCCCGAAAGGCGGAATGATCACGTTCCGGGGCATGCAGGACTCGACGGCCGAGAGCATTAAATCACTTGAGAACTGTCAAATCGCCTGGGTTGATGAGGCTCAGACATTGAGCGAGCGATCTCTGGCGTTGTTACGTCCTACCATCCGGATGGATGGTTCGGAGCTGTGGTTTTCATGGAATCCACGCCGTGCAAATGATCCGGTTGACAAAATGCTGCGTGGTCCACAACCGCCTACTGATACTTGCGTTGTGAAAGCGCTGTGGTATGACAATCCCTGGTTCCCAGCCGCCTTGGAACAAGAGCGGATGGATTGCATCAGGGCCGAGCCAGACCAATATGCAAACAGATGGGAAGGGGACTATGTCTCGGCTATGGTTGGGGCGTATTTCGCGCGCGAGCTGGCACTAGCGCGATCCGAAAACCGGATTGGGTTGGTTGCTCGTGACCCATTGATGTCCATCCAATCATTTTGGGACATCGGCGGGACTGGTCAGCGATCGGATGCCTGTGCAATTTGGATTGCCCAGATAATCGGTCGTGAGGTCCGTATCCTGGACTATTATGAGGCAATTGGTCAACCACTGGACGCGCATATCGCGTGGTTGCGTGCAAACGATTACGCCGATACAAACGCGATTGCTCATCTCCCTCATGATGGCTCAACCAGTGATCGGGTGTTTGCGGTCAGTTATGAGTCTGAGCTGCGGCGGGCTGGCATTACAGTTTCGGTCACAAAAAATGCCGGGGCTGGGGCCGCAATGCAACGTATTGTTGCGATTCGCAAGGTTTTTGCTTCTTGCCGGTTCGACTCGGTCAAATGTGAGGGCGGCATCGAGGCCCTGGGCTGGTACCACGAGCGACGCGACGCGTCGCGTACTATCGGGTTAGGACCCGATCACGATTGGTCGTCTCATGCCGCCGACGCTTTTGGATTATTGGCAATTCAGGCCGAGGATCTTTTTTTAGCAGCAAATCCGCGCCATATCTTGCCAAAAAAGCGAATATTTACAAACAGTTGGATGGGTTAGAATGAGCGACAAAGACGACCTCAAAGAGGCCCTGGAAGCGTTTGACGAAGTCTCCGAGGCCGAACGGGAGAACCGCAAGGATGCATTGAACGATCTCCGGTTTGCGCGGCTGGGAGAGCAATGGTCAGATGAACTCAAGGAGCAACGCGACTCTGAGGCCAGACCGTGTCTGACAATCAACAAACTCCCGACCTATATCCGCCACGTAGTCAATAACGGGCGTCAGAATAGATCATCTCTACTGGTGCATCCAGTCGATTCGACGGCCGATCATGATACGGCCGATATACTACAGGGGTTAATCTACAGTATAGAGCAGCAATCATCCGCTGATATTGCGTGGGATACCGCTCTGGATTTTGCGGTATCAATGGGTTGGGGCTATGCTCGTATCGATGTTGATTATGCCTGTGACGACTCATTTGATCTGGATTTAATGATCAAGGCGGTTCGGAATCCGTTTTCGATTTATGGCGATCCCTACGCGATGGACTCTGATTCGGCCAATTGGAATTCCGCGTTTGTTCGCGAGGTCATGCAAAAAAAAGAGTATAAGCGGCGATGGCCGGATGCGGATGTTAAATCCTTTGAGGATACCCAGGATGTTATGCCTGAGTGGATGTCGGATGAGGGGATTGTGGTTGCCGAATTTTGGACGCGATCAAGAGAAAAAGAAACTATTTTACGGTTATCTGACGATACTGTTGTTAAAGAGGATGTATACCTGGGAAATCGAGATACATTTGAGCAACTTGGCCTTATTGTTACCGGTGAGCGTCAAATTACTTCACATAAAGTATTGCAGAAGATTATTTCCGGCGTAGAGATTCTTGAGACCAACAAATGGGCCGGGAAATACATACCGATTATCCCGGTGTACGGCGAAGAGGTTAATGTTGAGGGTAAGCGTTATCTACGTAGCCTGGTGCGCGATCCGAAAGACGTCCAGATGATGTTTAATTATTGGCGCACGGCGAGCACGGAACTTGTTGCGCTTGCTCCTAAAAACCCGTTTATTGGGCCTAAAGGGGCGTTTAACACGGATGCAGACAAATGGGTAACGGCAAATAGCCGCTCCCACGCATACATCGAATATGACGGCCAGACACCGCCAGAACGCCAGCCATTTGCAGGCCCTCCGGCGGGCGCGTTGCAGGAGGCAATGAATGCAGAAGAGGACATGAAAGCGGTGATCGGCATTTACGATGCGGGGCTTGGCGCGCCCTCCAATGAAACTTCAGGCATTGCCGTTGAAAAACGTTTGCGCAATGCAGAGACCAGTACCTTTCATTACATCGACAATCAAAACCGGTCGATCCGGCATTCCGGCCGGATCCTTCTTGATCTGATACCCCATACCTATACGGGTAAGCGGGTAATCAGGGCGTTGGTCGGATCCGATCGTAAAGAGGTCAAAATGGTACCTCTGAATACTCCGGTACAATTGCCGGCAGGTATTCAAAAAATATACGATTTATCAGTTGGAAAATATGATGTTGTCATGTCTCCGGGTCCGTCATATTTGACTCAACGCGAGCGCTCGGCGACGCAGATGATTAAAATTCTCGAAATTTACCCGGATGCTGTCCCCGTGATCGGGGACTTGTTGGCTAAGAACCTGGACTGGGTTGGCGCGGATGAAATCGCGGATCGGATTAAGAGTATGCAAGGGGAATCCCCAGAAATGTTAGCGCTGAAACAACAGTTTGAAATCTTCAAACAGCAAACCGCTGAAAAAGAAACCATGGGCGTGCAGTTGATCCAGACATTGCAGCAGCAGATTGTCAAATTGCAGCAAGACAAAGCGCTAGAGACGCGGAAACTGGACATTGCCGGATATGAGGCTGAGACTAAACGACTGACGGCGACCAGCAAGGATCTATCCCCGGATGCGCTGAAATTTACCTTATTAAAGACAATCGCCGAGGCGATGACATCCGATCGGGTGTCCGAACCGGCTGAATTACCAGGAGGATGAAATGGCTGAAGAACTGAATAGCGCATCTGAGGTTACCGCTGAGGTTACCGCGCCCGATCCGGATGAAGCGCTGGTTTCTGCTTTATCCGGCGTATCTGATGATGACTCTGATGACAATGAAGCAGAGCGTTTCCCCGGACGGGAAGAATCCGATCCAACTGGCGAACAGTACACTGTCAAAATCAACGGCGTTGAGAAATCGGTTACTCACGCCCAACTGATCGAGCACTATCAGAAACAGGAGGCGGCTGGACAGAAATTTGAAGAAGCCGCGGCTTTAAGAAAAAACGCCGAGGCGTTACGCGAGCAGACTGCGCAATCACAGCAGCAGTTGCAGCTTTACATCAACCAGTTGGATCAACAATTCAAAATGTTGTCCCTGGAACAAGCTCCTGATTGGGAATCGTTGTTGAACGAAAACCCGCACGAGTATCTCAAACAGAAAGAGATACAAGGGAAGCGGCAACAAGCGTATTATCAGATGCAGCAAGCGGCCTCGTATATGCACCAGCAACGACAAGCCGAGGAGCAGCGCGAACTGGCGGAACGGATGACGACGGAATCGACACGGATGATTAAGGAGATTATTCCGGAGTGGGCGGATAAAGGACTTCGGGAGCGCGAAGAGACAGAGCTGATTAGTTGGCTCGGAACTCAAGGCTACTCAAACGATGATATCCAATATCTGAATCATTCCAGAGCTGAAAACATTGGTTTGGCACGCAAAGCGATGCTTTACGACAAGCTGGTGTTAAAAGCCAAAAACCTGCGAAGTAACGAGCCCGAGGCGGCACGGCCAGCGCCTACCTTGGGAGGGCGAGCAAAATCAGGCGGCAAGAGCATTTTTGACGACAATATTGCGTACAAGGATTTCGTTAAAATGCGGAACGAACAAATCGCCAGGCGAAGGCGGTAATTGCAACCCCTTACAAGGTAAAAAACAATGGCAAACTCATTTAAAGTCGTCGATATGATCGCTGCGGAGGTAATGCGCATAGCGCATGAATCTGGAACGTTTATCGCCGCGTCTGATCGTCAGTACGACGATAGTTTTAAATCTTACAACGGCCACAAGATTGGCCAGACATTACGAGTCAAGGAACCGAATCGGTACGTTCGTACCCAGGGGTCCAGGGTAATGGCTTCTCAAGCCCAAAATGAATCTACCCAGAACATAACAAAAGCGACCCAGGACCATGTCGATATGGACCTGACTTCGGTTGATATTTTGCAATTCGCAAAGGGCGCGAATGATTTCGATGCGTTTTCGAAAGATTACATCGAACCTGCCGTTAAAGTTCTGATCTCCGGCGTGGAGTCTGACTTTTTAGCGTTTGCAACCAAAGCTACTTATAATGTAGCAGGTACCGCGGGCACGGCGATTACGTCGCTTGATCCGATCGGTGCGGCACGTGCCAAGTTGAATCAGGGACTGGCGCCAAAGGACGATATGAGGTCCGTACATATGGATTCCATTGCCATGGGTAAACTGGTTAATGGTACTGCGGCCTATTTCAACCCGACAAATGCCATCGGTAAGCAATATAGGGAGGGCATGATTGCCCGTACAGGGATGGCTGACTTTTACGAAAACGAACGCGGGTGGTCGATGTCCAACATTGCGGACGTAACAGGGACCGTTGACGCTACATCGCTCGTTACCGATGGCGGGACAACCTTAGACATACATACCACTGTAGCCTCGCCAAATGTTGGTCAGGTGTTTACGGTTGCTGGAGTATATTCGGTACATCCGGAGACTAAGGCGGCGTATCCGTCTTTACAGCAATTTACAGTGGTTGCCACTTCGGCGGGTGCAGCGATTACCATATCACCGCCAACCTACTTGACAGGAGCGAAGAAAAATATCGGTAGTATCACCGGTGCTGATCTGACGGCGGCTAGTTTCAATTCGGCAACTTTGACGTTCGTTGGGATTGCATCCACGGTCTATCCTATGCAGTTGATGCATCACAAGGAGGCATTTCAATTCGTTTGCGGGGATTTGCCGCTAATGGACTCAGCGGACAAATGTTCCCGCAAAAATGTAGAGGGGCTTGC
>Ga0137330_1000038_pt1 | contig 6786 bp, 13 predicted proteins | sample EasRivERMLT142_2_FD_104774 | JGI IMG/M metagenome (GOLD analysis project Ga0137330, IMG submission 104774) | Soil microbial communities from meander-bound floodplain in the East River, Colorado, USA - East River MetaG ERMLT142_2 | ecosystem: Environmental > Terrestrial > Soil > Floodplain ...
AAACGGTACGGCATTTGGCGCTCTTTACGGTATTGGCTACATGGTCGATAGTGTCACCATCAAAGCCACAGGCACTTCAGGCGTTGGCGTAAGCGCATCTTCTGGCAGTACAATCGCATTAAATAACGGTATAATATTTGGTGCCTGCGGAACGAGTGCGATCCAGACTGCATGGGGCGGTAATGTTTACGTCAATAACAGTCTAAGCATTTCAGGAAATTGCTCGCAATTTCTGTTTGCCAGCGGGGGTGTGATCCAGTTAGCGCCCGGTATTACTTCGACTTGGACGGCTCCAACGCATTATAGTAATTGTTATGCGTGGGCGTACGGTCAAGGCGTGATTGGCATAAATGGTCAGACCTTTACTGGTACGGTGACAGGCATAAGATACAAGGCTGAATTGCTAGGTTTAATCGCGACTGGCACAGGTAATGCAAATTATCTGCCGGGAAATTCAGCTGGTGGCACGAGTTTTGGTGGTATTTATTGGTAAACAATCAACAGGAGATTAGAAAATGTCAGAAGAGTTACAGAACGAACTAAACCAAGCAAAAGCGTCCATTGCACAGTTGGGTGCTAGATTAGCCGCTAACGAACAATTCACCAATGGATTGTTAAAGGATCTGTTAGAAACAAAAACAAATCTGAACCTCTATATGCAGGCTCATAAAGAATTATCTGATGCGTTGGCTCAAGGTAAAGCGGCTAGTGAAGCGGTTGTTAAGCAGCTAACCGAAAAGAATGAAGAATTATTAAAAGAACTGGAAGGATTACGAAATCCTGTCTGTTCAAATGGCGAATCTTCTAATGAAGAGGCTGCATAACCTAAATTAACTTAAAAGGAATTCAATCATGTCATTATTACAATTAGCACGAGTTAATGTTGGCGAAGTAGGAATATTGCCCGGCACAGTTAAAATGGTGTCAACGGATAATATTGCTACTATCACGACTGCTGGATATTTAAACGGTATCAACAACGGTAATATTGTATCTGGCGTTCAGTTGGCTACCACTGACGTGATTGAATGTATTTACTCATACAATACCTCTACTGGTGCTTGCAGTTTCACGTTATTAAGACCTACGTTCAGCAATGGCGTTATTACTCTAACGGCTGACGCTGGTAATGAAGCCCTCACAAGCGCTCATATCTTCGTTGGTAACGCTTCAAACGTAGCGGCTGACGTTGCTATGACTGGCGACATCTCGATCACCAATGCTGGTGTAACAGCCATCGTTGCAGGCGTCATCGTAAACGCAGACATTAATGCTGCAGCTGCGATTGCGTTTAGTAAATTGGCTGCGTTGCCAAGCACCCAGATTTTAGTGGGTAGCGCTGGAAACGTTGCAACTGCTGTGACGGTAACGGGTGATGTCACCATCGGCAACACTGGCGTAACCGCAATTGCGGCTGGTGTCATCGTGAATGCTGATGTTAGCGCAACTGCTGCCATCGATTTTAGCAAATTAGCAGTTCTTGCAAGCGGTAATGTTTTAGTCGGTTCTGCTGGTGGTGTTGCAACTTCGGTTGTGATGTCTGGCGATGCAACGATTATTGCTTCTGGTGCATTGACCATCGCTAACGATGCGATCACAACGGTTAAGATCCTCAATGCCAACGTGACATTAGCAAAATTAGCAGCTGGTATCACCCCAAGCCACGTCATCAAGTTTGCAAGCCAATTGACGACTGTTGGTGGTGCAGCTGCAGAAGCCTTTACTGTGACAGGTGCCGTCGGTGCAACCGATAGAGCATTTGTACAGATCGTTAATGACGGTACTGGCAACGTGACTGTGTTGCAGGCTGTTGTAACGGATAACACACTGACAGTAACCTTCAGTGCTAACCCGGGCAATGACTGCGTGTTCAACTACCAGATCATCCGCGCAGCAAGCTAAAGAGTAAAAAGGCGCTTGGATTACTGAGCGCCTTTTTTGAAGCACTGCGTTAATGCCGCAAAGCAACCAGAGAGGCAATCCTCTTTAGGTTGTTCCACGTTTACTGTCACACTGACGGTTTGATTGCCTTTTTGGGCATCTTGGAAAAAACGATTTTTATCCGTTTTTGGCTCGGAGTGATGGTGGTGATGGTGTTCAGCTTCTTTTTCGGCTTTAGGGTTAGATTTATGTTTTGGCATAGCGCAATCCCCCCAAACATTATCTATTAGTCGATAGAAGTTACCTCTGCTGCTTGTAAGCCTTTAGCGCCTTTCTCGATCATAAATTCCACGCGCTGACCTTCTTTTAATGTTTTGTACCCGCTTGACTTGATAGCTTTGAAGTGGACGAACACGTCTTTGCCTGAATCACATTGAATGAATCCATAGCCTTTTTGCTCGTTGAACCACTTAACTGTTCCCTGCTCTACGTTGCTCATAAATTGACCTTTTTATCAGATGTTATCAGACTAGACTATATGATAATCAATTTTTAACCAGTATTACAATGGGTTATATCTTTTATGCTTACCCTGAATACGTCACAACGTAAACCATGCATACTGCGATGATGACCGATGCGCTTGCCATAATAGTTAGTGCGGCAGTAGCGATACACTCAAATCCTTTGCTCATTTTGTTTCTCCAGTGAAGTAATACGTTCTTCGATGCCAATAATTGCTTGTGCGAGAAGGTTCATCCTCTCTGCAAGCTGGTTACAATATTCCATGTTTTTGTTAATTTCTTCTAGTACATTTTCAAGCGTCATAGTTCTATTACCTGTGGTTGGTTTGCATATTTATAAGCCTCGTTCAAGCTAGCCACGTTATGGTAGCTAACCCCGTCAATCACCACGTTTCCATGGCTATGGTGAATGTGTCCAAAGATGTGGTGGGTGAGTTTAGATAGCTTCTTAACTCTGTCTAGTAGGTTAGGGCTGCCGCATCGCTCATAGCCGTATCTTTGCGTGGTTTGATCCAGAATGTCTAATGGCGGGCAGTGGGTTATTAAGACCTGCGTATCGTCTGGTATAGCATCGTAATAAGGCGCTAGCTCCCACTCTTCACGCATAAAAGCCCAATCCATGAAGTTAGGCATCCACGGGCAGCCGTAGAATTTAACCCCGTCTAGCTCGACGGCTTTATCGATTAACAGGATAACATCCTCGTCAAAATGGTCTTGCATAATCATGTCGGCATTGGTCATTAAGCCCCAATCGTGATTACCGGGTACGATGATACGGTGTTTGAATTGGCTTTTTAGCTCGTATAGCCATTTACCAATGTCTGCATATTCTTTGTATTTGCCGACATTACCCATATCGCCTGCGTGGATGAATACATCAAAGTTACCTTCAGGGATGGGAACCTGTCGGTGTAGGGTGTGGGTGTCTGATACGGCTACTATCTTCATAGCGGAATGCCTTGAGCGTCATAAGATACAATTTTAGTTATTCCACATTTTCTACATTGTTTTTGTGGCGGCATCGATGTTAATACATGAGGAAACCATTCGTGGTCACATTCTTTTTTGTGATAAATAGGTGCATTTTTACCATGAGTTCCATGCGGTAAATTATTTTGAATATTTGATGCGATTATATTTTCCAACTTCAATATTCGATATGCATTGCAGTTTTCGTGGTCTACAGCATTAACTAGTGATTCTTCTAGCCTTTCTATTCGCTTTAAATAATCTTCACAGATTCTATTTCTATGGTTTATCTCTTTTGAATATTCAATTTCTAATTTATCGATTCTATTTACTAATGCATACCACGCTTTCATGTCACTAGTATTTTGATCGTCAAGCCTTTCTTGTAGATCGTCAATCTTTGCATCATTCTTTTGTAGTTCATCCATATATTTTTGCCAAGTTTGTATGGTCGGAACAAAGCAGATACATATTTGCGCTGATGGATAGTTAAAGGTTTCATATAAATAACCGCCCTCTATTTTGCATCTGCTTATTCTGCATTTTGTCGTTTCGGATAGAAATTCCCATATAAAGTTGTCAATCATATCCATTACTTCAATTCCCCATGCTTCGCTTTTACATAAGTGTTACCGTTGCTTGAATCCCAAAGTAGCCGACCTTGGCTTTTCTTTTGCTTATTAGGCTTATACTTCTTATCAACGGATGTCAGCTGTTTCCATATTTCTTTAATATTCAAGTAATCCTGTTTGATATCGACCATGTATCTCTCCTTATCCGACCATAAAGTTAGGTGGTAGTGGTATTTCTTTGTCTTGTGGCTTCCATAGATGCAAGCAGAAAGGATGCAAGTTAATGTGATCCTTCTTGGCTACGTGCAGCTGCATGACAACCTCATCATCGTTAAAGAATATGTCTTTAACGTATGACATCTCACTCCAGTTTGGGCAGCGTTGGTTTAGAGAAACGGATACGTGATCCCATCCCATGCCAATGCTTGCTATCACATGAAGATTTCTCCCCTCAAATGGGATGCTGAATGCGCCACCGTCATCACCTTCTTTGCAGCCTTGTATGCAGTATTGCATTGGATATTTCATTTATTAATAACCTTTAAAATAAGGATTTGTCATATACTCTTCAAGCGTGATGCATGTCAAAACGTATATTACATTGCCATGTTTATGGCTTACTGTATCTGGAATATAAAAAGTATTACCTATTTTCTTTGGCTTCTTTTTAACGACCTTTTTGCATTTTTGGCAATACCAAACAAAGCTCATTGTGGTACTTCCGGCAAAAACATCCAATGAGTAGGCATCGATTTTGTCATGTGAGCGCCCATACAATAAAGTTCGTCATTTTCGCTTCTATAACCAACGTCTATATATTGACTATTAGAAAACAAAACTTGTTTACCAATTTCAGGCATTCTTTCTTTAATGCTTACCCATCCATAATTATATTTAGGTGGATATTGCATTTTAACTGTATCGCCAACCTTTATGGTTTTATCGCCCATCTCTTTAATTACTGGTTCGTCATCCCATTTCATCCAATCTGCTTTAGCAAATCGATCACAGAATGGAGACCACTTTTCAGGTCTTTCTTCGGCAAATCTAAACGCGATATCTTCAGGTGGATTGTCATAAGATAATCGAATGTGATGCTCAGGAATCATGTCGGTCTTTATGGCAGCGCATATCATTGGATTATCATTTGAATCGTAACCTGATATCCACCATGGTGAATGTAATTCAAATGCACCATCGCCTTCTTTATGAACCCATGAAACCCAATACTTTTTCATTACGGCATCTTCCTAGTCACTTTGATATTCTTGTATTTACCAACTGTCTTTTTGTAAGCGATTATCTTCCCGACGCTCCGATCAATTTTGCAATATAATCCTGTTTTCGGATTCTTAACTTGCACGATGTCTTTCTTTAATCGCTTCGCCATAACAGCTTTAACAGCATCTCGGCATTGTTTGACGGTTAAGGATCCACGCTTGGATGGTCTTTGAATCTTTCTAACTTTTCGCATTATTGTTTCTCTCTATTACTGATTGATGATCTATTTCTTTACTTTTGCCGTTATCTTCGTAGATATCTTCATAAAAATATTGCAAGCCTTTATGCTTATCACATAGAAGATATGAATTTGGAACCATTACCATACCCGGAACACAAAAGTATCTTTGACTTGTATTACTTACCTCTTTGGATCCGCACGTTAAACAATCATTCATACCCTATCCCCATGCTGTTCTTTACAATAACTCTCTATCTGTTTGTATCTGTGAAAGCAACGGGAACATAAAAAATGTGTATGAATTTTCTTGGTTATATTCATTCCATCTTCACACCATACTTCACCATTTGATGACTCTGTAACTTGTAAATACATCATAGATTTATGACCGATAATTTTGCATATCAATTTCATTTGTATAATTTCCGCTTTACATCAATCATAACCTTCGTCCACTTTTCTTTGATGCATCTATCGCATAACTTGTAATAGACAGGCTCGGAGTTAGCGTAGTACATAACTACCTTCACATTGCTGACATGGTTTTCGTTACACTTGGTGCAAACTTCATTCATCTTTTTTGACCTCTAGCTTTAATCTATTCCTTCGAAGTTCCATTCGTAAACTTTTTAGTTCTCGTCTAATCACAGTAATTTCATTGCGCGCTTCACGAACAATTTCTCTAGAAAAATACATTTGCTTTACTAACGAATGTTTCCAGTGATCGACTGTAAAAGAATCGACATCCCCACTTAATCTATCTAACGCGTTTTTAGCGTCGTATGAATCTGCGTAATCCATCTGTAATTGCTTTGTATCGTTACCTACTTTGATAGTCATGATTATTGATTTTAAATTGTGTATTTTTGCAAAAATTATATCGTTTTTCTTCACCAAAAAAGAATCAAACGAAATGAATTCTTCTTTAACACCGTTATTCATCTTTAACTACCTTATAATTAAAAGGTACAATCCCATCTGCTATTGATTTCATGTGACGCTTAACCTGATCTGCTAGACCATCTTCGTTTTCTAACAGGAACTTTGCTCGCTCTCTTAGCCACACCCAAATGCTGTACGGGATAGCTGTAAATTGATCTTCGTATATTGGGAAAAGCATGTTCTCGTATTTAACTAATCTTGACGGCCATTCTATGTGAAACTCTTTCTGCAATACTTCCCACATTAAGCACGATGCCTGAAAGCCAGTGATTCCACCTTGATCCGATTCGTTCATAGCCGTAATGGTAGCACCGACGGCAGCGGCTATTGCATGCACGATGGATCCGTAATCATGATCGTAGTCCACTATGAGACGCTTAACAAAGTCGCCTAGCGTATCAATCGTTACCTTGCTAGCTTCTTCAAACCATTGCTT
>Ga0137330_1000041_pt1 | contig 6519 bp, 13 predicted proteins | sample EasRivERMLT142_2_FD_104774 | JGI IMG/M metagenome (GOLD analysis project Ga0137330, IMG submission 104774) | Soil microbial communities from meander-bound floodplain in the East River, Colorado, USA - East River MetaG ERMLT142_2 | ecosystem: Environmental > Terrestrial > Soil > Floodplain ...
AGGTCGCCGAGCTCTCGAAGCCGGATCAGCCCCCGCCCCCGCCGCCTCCGCCGCCTCCGCCGCCTCCGGAGCCCGAGCAGCCCCTACCGCCTCCCCCGCCGCCTCCGACGCCCGAGCCGCCGGCGCCTCTCCCGCCTCCGCCGCCCGTGAACGGGGATCCGACGATGCCGACCCTCGCCCTGGTCGCCGTGCCGCCGGGCCGCTACGCCGACGGTTATTTCATCGACAAGTCGGGCGACTACGATTTCAAGGACGTGCTGCTGGGGAGCTCGCGCCAGCCGATGTCGGGCGGCGAGGGCCGCAACGGCAAGGGCTACGTCCTGCTCGATCCCGAGGATCGGTTCCACAAGCAGGTCCGCATCCGCAATTTCGAGACCTTCGTGAAAGACCAGCCAGCCGGCGGCAACGTGGCGGGAATACGCCTGCAAGGCTCCTTCGATGCCGAGATCCTCGACGCCGTCGTGACCAACAAATGTAACGGCATGATGATCGGGGACGGGGCCGGCCGCAGCGTCAACTCGACGTGCGCCGCGCGTCGGTTCCGCATCCTCGGCACGGGCGGCGACTGGGGCCGCACGCACGGCTGCTATACCAACGAGATCGCGCACATGCTGTTCGAGGACGGCGTCACGGAAGGACTCATCAACGCCTCGAACGGGCTCAAGAGCCGCGCCGCGCGCACCACGTACCGACGTCACCGCCACCTCGGCGGGGGCGTGGGCAACCGGCCGGTCGACGTGCCGAATGGCGGCGTGCTCCGGTTCGAGGACTGGAACGTCTTCGTCAAGGACGACACCGACGACCACGACGCCTTCATCGCCTTCGCGACCGAGATCGACCTCGGGGTCGACCCGCTGCGCCGGTGGACGGAGAACACGATCAGCTTCGTCGGCGGCTCGCACGTCTTCATCAACCGCGGCACGAGCCCGACGCGCTTCATTGTGCTGCCCAGTCTTCTTTCGCTGTCTTACCCGAGTTTGATCGAGAGCACCGCCCGGGTGGTCCTGGTGGGGAACATCACCGTCAACACGGCGATCAAGTTCCCGATCGTGCGGCACGCCACCATTGCCGATGCGGTTGCGGCCGGCGACCTACAACCAGGCTGGGACGCATACCCCAAGCCGGTCGAGCCGGCGCCGCCGCCGCCGATCCCGCCGACCCCGCCTGCCGAGACCTACGCCGACATCCCGGCCGGGTACTGGAAGACCGACGGCGAGCGCTACGACGCTTTGGTGGCGCCGTATCTGAGCTCCATCGAGGGCAACGATCCTTGGCGCTCCGAGACGCACGAGTGGAACACGCGGGTTTACGTGCCCGCGCTGAACGCCGCGCTCGCGGTCGCCCAGGGCGGGCACAACGGCTCGGGCTCGACCGCCGTTACGGTAACCGAGTACGGCGCCGGGCCCAGCAAGATTAGACACTGGATATTCCGCACGCACACGCCGCTGCTGGGGTGGGAGGCCTACAAGGAGCCGAGCGTGGCGATGCCGCGATCGCACCACGGCGCCGGCGGCCACTGTCTCGTCGAAAGCATCAAGGCGATCTTTGTGTGCGGCTATGCGCCGTATCCGCTCAACCAGCTTGTCGCCGCGGGGATCAACAACATCCACATGTATTGGCTGTATTTCTACGAGGAAAATCGCTTCGAGAAGATCGCGGCGCCGCCCTGGGTGGACGAGCCCGACCACTACGACTGCGTCGCCTACGACCCGGAGCGCGACGTGGTCTACAACCTGCGCGCGACGTGGCGCGAGTTCGACGTGAAGACGCGGACCTGGAGGAATTACGGGCGCCTGTCGGCCTACGGCGGCCCCGGGGTGCTGGTCTACATACCGCCGCACCTGACGGCGGTGCGCTTCCACAACCAGGAGCACGCGATCGAGGTCGTCGACGTGTTCAACCCGGCGAGCCCGAAGTTGCGCGGCGTCACGGCGGCGGGGCTCAAGGGCGACAAGCTGCCCTCGGGCTCGTTCCAGACCTGGGGCTGGGCCTACTGCCCCGACGCCGACCTGATCGTCGGCTGGGGCGGCGGGCGCGAGGTGGCGACCTTCGACTGGCGCACCGACACGCTGCGCGTGATCCCCAACGGCGACGGCGATGCGCCCGACGAGGCGACGCACGGGAACGGCGTCTACGGCAACTGGCACCGGATCGGGCCGAAGTTGTTCGCGGGGAGATGCACCTACAACGGGCGGAGCAGCGTCTATCGCCTGGCGTAGCGACGGAGCGACGGGGCGCCCTTGGTCCGCTCGCTACCCACCCGGCACTCCGGCCTAAGCCTCGTCCGACCGGGCGCCCCGCCGTCTTCAACCTAGGTTTCTAGGGACCCTAGTATCTGCCAGGCACGAGGGAAAGTACCTCAAAGTTGCCGCGGCGGCGTGTTAATTTTTTCGACCTCAAACGAGGAGCGAAAAAGTTACGCGCCCTTCTCGATCACGATCGCGCCGCTGGCGGCCGCGCGCACCGCGTCGATCCCGCGGAGCGCCGATCGGCGGCTCTTGTAGCCCTCGCCGCAGGCGACGATCTCGGCGTTCTTGGCCTTGAGGTGCCAGTACCACTGGCCGTCCTTGCCCTTGCCGTATTCGAATTTCGCCATCTTCAATGGGGCTCTCCTCAGTAGAGCTCGAAATCGCGACAGCCGTGTAGCTCGGCCGACTTGGAGACTAGGATCTCGGGGCGCGCGGTGCCGTTGTCGTCGAGCCTCCAGATGATCTCGAGGCGCACGGGCTCGACGGCGACGTGGCGGAAGCTCATGTCCGCGTCGCGCGGGTCGAGGGGGAGGGCGCGCAGGATGGCGATGGTGTGCCTATCGGGCGAGGGCAGCTTGTGGAGCCAGCCGACCAGGCAACCGGTCTTGGCGTGGCGGACGACGATCATGCCGGCGGCGCGGCGACGGGCTCGCCCACGATTTCCCACTCGGCTTGCACCGGGGCACCGATGCCGATCGCAGTCGAGCCCCCGGCGAGATCATAGCTGCGGGCGAGGAAATGGTTGGTGAGGCGGTCGTTCGAGGTTTTCAGCATGCCGACCAGGTAGTCGAGAAGGCGGTCGCCTTTGGAGCCGTCCGGGACGGCGATGGTGAAGGTGATCCGGAATTGCCGCATCGAGGCCCTGTTAACCAGGTAATCTGTTACCAGCTAATCTGTTACCAGCCGACCGGCGGTCTCCCGAAAACGCTCCCGAGGGTGCCGCTGGGTTGCGTGGCGATATAGCCCGAAGGAGGCGACTCGGCCAAGAATTCGTACTCCTCGAGGATCTCGAGGGCGCGCATGCTGGCGCGCTCGCCGAGCTCGAAGCTGGCGATCTTCAAGTCGATCGGGCGCAGCTTGGATTTCAGGAACCCCTCGAACAGGTTGCCGCCGGCCTGCTTGCGCTTGAAGCGGCCTTGCAGCTTTTCCCATTTGACGCGCTCCTCGCGCGCCAGGGGGATCGCCCGGCGGATGGCGGCGAGGTCGTCGGAAATCTTCCGGCGCATGGCGACGATCATGTTGACGTAGAGCGGCTGGTTGCACACCGCGGCGAACGCCTCGCCGATGACGGCCGTGGCGGTGAGCTCGGTCTGGTCGTTCTCGAGCTCGGTCTCGCCGGTTTCGTCGAAGCGCTTGCGGGCGCGGTCGTCGGTGAGCAGCAGGTAGGCTTTCTGGAGCGCGGCCCATGCAGCGCGATCGCCGCCGGCGTCGGGGTGCGCGGCCTTGGCCTTGCGGCGGTAGGCGCGGCGCATGGTCGACTCGGTGGCGCCCTTGTCGACGCCGAGGATCTCGTAGGGGTTGAATTTCATCGGAGCTTTTTTCTTTTCGCGGGCGCGGTTTTATCGCCGCGCAGGAAGGCGAGGTACACCTCTGCGTTGCGCACGACTATGTCGGGGTTGATGGCGGGAACGGAGAGGCCCTGCACCTGCCTGAGGGCGGCGTCGAGCGCCATCTCGCGGAACTCCTGGTCGGTGGATTTCATGATGTCAGTCCCTTGATGGCCCACATGACGGATTCCTCGAGTTTGGTCGTGGCGAGGGCCACGGCGCGCCCCTGGTCGGCGGTCGCCTTTTCGGGAAACGGCGGCAGGATCCGGTGCATCAGGCCGAGAAGTTCCTGGGCCTTGTCCTTGATGTCGTCGTGCAGCGCGAGCTCGGCTGCGGTGAGTTGCCGGTAGCGCGGCCGGAAGCGGGTCGGGCTGATCGGCTTCTGCGCCTGGCGCGCGTCGACGGGGCCTTCGAATGTATCTGCCATGTGGTTTTCCCCTTGAATTATCAGACCGCCACGACGGTCAGGCGGTCGTAGGCGACGGCGGCGTTGATGATGATCTGCTGCGAGAGGGTCGCCCTCAAGCCGATGTGGTCGCAACTCACGGGCGGCGCGGGTCGCTCGATCAGGTCGCCGGCGATGCGCATGCGCTGGACGTCGCCGCTGTAGGCGCGCCAGATGGGGAGGTCCCAGTATTCGAGGGCGACGTATTTGGCGGCGTCGGCGTTGGTGGCGAAGAAGACGCCTGATTTTCCGGTCTTGGGATCGGTGACGAGGTAGTGGCGGCCGCCCGGCTTAGAGACCCGGATCTTCGTCACCGTCGGTTCGCGGCGCTCGAGCGTCGGCCGGGTCGATTTCGTAGCTTTCCTCATGAAGCCGAGCATCGGGAATTTCCTTGCTGTCACCGCCGGATGACGATGGGCCAGGGGTTCCCCGGGCGATGGCGGCGAGACGCTTGGCGGAGGTTCGTCCGCCGTAGCCCCGGAGCTTTTTACGGCCGCCGCTGGGGTGCCCATTGCCCATGGGCCGGGCTTCTTATCAGGATTTGCGTCCGCGCCGCAAGCGCGAAGTGTTGGAAATTCGTTTAGCGGCCGGAAAGGTGCAATTTGCCTGCAAGCCGTGGCGGGCCCGCGGGGCTGCGATCCGTGGCCTGGGGTGCCCGAGGCTTGCGAATCACCTCTGCCGCCGTCGCCACGGCCCTCTGGCGGGCGTGGGAGGCACGATAATCGTCGGCGGTTGGCGACCGCTTCATCTTGCTTTGGGGAATGAGGACCTGGAAGACCATGGGGCTATTTCTTGACCGGGTCTTCGGCGAGCAGCTTGGCGGCGAGGTCCTTGGGGCCGAGCTCCCAGTTGTCCGAGAGGAACTGCTCGAGCACGACGGCCGGGTCGGGCGGGATGATCTCGTCGTAGCCGGCCTCGAAGGTGGCCTTGGGCGACCACGACTGGTAGCCGTCGTCGTAGACCACGTAGTAGTCGCCGCCCTTCGGCGTGCCGCGGGCGAAGACGTCCTTGGGCACCACGAATTCCCCGGAGCCCTGGAGCACGATGCGGAAATCCCGATAGCTCTCGTTCGGCCGGCGGACGTCGAGGATGACCTCGGCGTGCACCTCCTTGTGGCACTTGAACCGGCGCATGTGCAGCGCGATCGGCGGCAGGGTGACGTCGGCCATGGGATCCTCCTCGAGCCATCTCGGGTCAAAGCAGCGGACAATATCGTCGGTAAGCGCTTCCAGGTCGAGCGTGCTCTGCGCCGGCAGCACGTCGTAGAGGCGGAAGGGCGGAAATGCGAACCCCTCCCCATCTGTGGAATGTTTTCGGCCCGTCATTGGCCCGCCCTCTCCAAATTGTGGCAGGTGATCCATGTCGGGTTCGACCGGTTCCTCTTGCCCTTGTCGAATTTGACCAGCGCATCCGTGCATCTGTTCCAGCCTTGGATGACGCCCGCACGGCCGTTGAACTCGCGGTCGCTGCCTTCGCCGGGACCGGCGCGCACAACGACGCGACAGCCGACGGGAAAAAGATCGGGATAGGTATTGCCGCGGCCGCTCATGGGCGCCGCTTGACGACGGCGAACTTGCCGCGGACCTTGTCGCTCGAGCTCGCCTTGCTCTCGGCCACGGCCACGGCCAGCGCGCGCAGGAATATCCTTTTGGCGGCGCGCCGTTCCTTCGACCGGTAGCGGCTCATGCGCTTCTCGCCTTTCTGCCGCTCGCGCTGGCTCATTGCTTGGTGACCTCGCCGATGCGGCCGCCGCCCAGCGGGATCGGCAACCAGACCTGCGTGAAGTGGGTGATGCGGCAGAACGGCGATTTTTCCCGGTGATCGCTCGACAGCCGCGGCGCCACGATCTTCTCCAGCCAGGCCACCACGTCCTCGGGACCGCGCGCCGGCACCTCGACGGCAACGTTCTTGAGCCCGCACTTGTCGCAGGTATAGCGCGCCTCGACGGTCGCGTCCGCTTTCATCCGAACCCCAGCGCCCGCTTCTGCGCGAATACCCGCACCGGCGCCGCATTGGCCCACACCATCGCGCTCAACGGCAGATGGTGCCGCCGCCGCGACCGCTCCCGGACGTGCTTGTCAAACCGGCGAAAGTCCATGTCCCGCATGTTCATGTGCTTCGGCCACCGCGGCAGAAGGTGCAGGTCGAACGGCGCAACGACGCGGACGCGCCTCATGCCGCCCTGTCTCCCTTGCCGACAATACCGCTCTCCGTAGACCGCCGGGCCTTGAGGGCGGCGATGCAGAGGGCGATGGCTCCGTTCGGCCGATAGCTGTCC
>Ga0137330_1000045_pt1 | contig 6362 bp, 5 predicted proteins | sample EasRivERMLT142_2_FD_104774 | JGI IMG/M metagenome (GOLD analysis project Ga0137330, IMG submission 104774) | Soil microbial communities from meander-bound floodplain in the East River, Colorado, USA - East River MetaG ERMLT142_2 | ecosystem: Environmental > Terrestrial > Soil > Floodplain ...
ATGGAGCAGCGTATATCCGTCGGGCGGCGATTTCGCGACAAACGCCGCGCCGATCGTGCCGGAGGCGCCCGCCCGGTTGTCGACGATGACCTGCTGGCCCCACAGGCGCGTCAATCGATCGGTGAGCAATCGGCCGACGATGTCATTCGAGGTGCCCGCAGGAAACGGGATGACGTAACGGACCGGTTTGACGGGAAAATCCTGTGCCCACGACGGGGCAGCGCACATCCAAGCCGCAGCCGCTATTGCGCGCATCAACACCCGGGTTGCTTTCTCGATTTTCATGGATTGCTCCCATGGTCGAGTTATGCGAAACGGACGTCCCGGGTCTTCTCCGGGTCAGGCCTGCTTTCATAGCTTACGCTCTATCGTGGGGGATGTGCTGAGATGCCAGACCTGACCTCCTTCTTGCAGGCCCGATTTCGTGTCCAGAAAGCGAGGCCACCCCTGTCGAACCGGGCGCATTTCCCCCGCGCCGTCAGGCCAGCGTCACCTCGAGCACTCCGCATTTCTCGACTTCGGTCACGACCTTGTCACCGGCTTTGAGCCACACCCGCTTCTCGGGCGGATAGCCCAGGATCACGCCCTGCGGCGTCCCGGTATAGATGATGTCGCCGGGAGAAAGCGTCATGTGGCGCGAACAGTAGCTCACGATCTGCGCGCAGCTGTAGATCATGTCGGCCGTATTCGAGTTCTGGCGCCGCTCGCCGTTCACGTAGGTGGCGATCTTCAGGTTCTGCGGATCCGCGATCTGGTCCGCGCTCACGACCCAGGGACCGAGCGGCGCAAAGCCGTCGCAGGTCTTGCCGAGCATGAGCTGGCTGCTGACCCGCATCAGGTCGCGCGCCGAGAAATCATTGCCGTTGGCGTAACCGAACACGTACGACAGCGCCTTGTCCTCGGGCACGTCGCGCGCCGTCCGGCCCATCACCAACACCAGCTCCACCTCGTAGTCGAACTGCGAAGACACCTTCACCGGCAACGGGATCGTGCCGCGATGGCCGACCAGCGTGTTGTTGTACTTGTTGAACAGGATCGGCGCCGGCGGGATCGGATTGCCGGTCTCCTGCGCGTGCTGGCGATAGTTGAGCCCGACGCAGATGATCTTGCCGGGACGCGGAACGGCCGGGGCGAATCTTGCGCGCGATTCCGGCACCAGCACGCTCTTGCCGCGCTTGTCGCTCAGCGCCTTTTCCGCCAGCTTCACGAGCGGCGCGCAGTCCGCCCCTTCGATCACGGCGTGAATGTCCGCCGGCGCCTTGATCCGGAACAGCCTGGACGCCCTAGCCACGTCCAGGATGCCGCGCTCCGTCTTCAGCCCCAGGGTGCTGCCGTCGCGTCCCGCCAGCGTGCAAAACGTCATGTTGCGCGCCCGCAGGGCTCTCGCCGCCGCGGGCTTCTTCGCCTTGCTTGTCATCTCTCCCCCCGTTGGTTCCGTTCACTATGTCGGACTGACGAGTCAACCATACGCTTGGGTGAGCGTCAACGCGGGGCCGCAACGCCAATGTCCACGGATTACGTAATCAGGCCGGGCCCCACGGTCAGCCGATGAGACGCCACGTTCCATCGCCGCCCGGACAGGCCTTGCTCCGGCTCGTCTCCTTGCGATCGCCGGACGTGACCCGGAGGTCGAACTCGCGGCATGTTATGCCCTTCTCTTCGAAGCCGCGTAGCGGCGTCAACCGATAGGTCGTGCGTTGGTCCGCGCTGGTCCAAGTGACGCGCTTTTTGTCGCCTGCCAGCTCCAGCGCATGCCCGATGCAGGCGCGGTCGGTCTGGTCCATGTCGCGGCCGATCTTCGCACCGATCGCCGCGCCGGCGACGGTGCCGATGACGATCGCAACGTCACGCCCTTCGCCCTTGCCGACTTGGGAGCCCACGGCGCCGCCCGCGACCGCGCCGATTACCGCGCCGACCGCTTGGCGATTGCAACGGCCGTCGACGATACCGTAGTCCCTCTTCCATTTCTTGCCGGTATAGCCGGTGAAGTCATCGCCTTTCTTGCGCTTGCCATGAGCGGGCGCCCATGGCGGAGGGTCAGCATAGGTGCCGGTGGGGACGGCAACCGTCAGCGCGCCGGCAGCGAGGACGGCAATCGAGAATTTCCGGATTGAGCGTGACACCATGTACATTTGCGCCCCTCTGTAAGAATTGAATTGAGGTCAAAGACATAACACCTACGAAAGGCTACCGGGGTACCGGTTCACCAGCAACCGTCGCCAGATGGCGACGCCTGGCGAGGAACGCAACTTGGATATGTTTTTACATGTCTAAAAAGATGAAGTTCGCTGCCGCGCAGCGGAAGTTGTTTGAAGAAAGGTTGGCTGCGGAACCCGTGGACGCTTTCACGCGGTTAAGGGATAGGAGGATATGACTAGGCACGCAACTCACAAAACCAGTTACTTGTAGCCGGCGCAGGATTACTTAATGGACAAGGCGCGCTTGAGGCCATATCGTGTCCCGTGTGCCAATGCTCTCTACCCTTTTGCGCATGATGGACGCCGAATTTCATTCCATTCCGTCCGACGCTCTTAGGGATCAACGAAGGAGGAAGCGAACATGAAACTTTCAAAAAGTTATTTCAAAGCGTTGCCATGGGTGATGGCATCACTATTGGTTGTTCTTATCGGCGGATGCGGCGGCGAAAGTGCTAGTACCGGCTCAGCACCGGGCACGCTCGGCGTATCGCTGACCGACAGCCCAGCCTGCGGCTTTGACGAAGTGAACGTGACCGTCAGAAAAGTGCGTGTGCACATGAGCAGCTCGGCCACCGACACCGATGCCGGCTGGACCGATATCACGCTCAACCCGGCACGGAAGATAAACCTGCTGAACCTGACCAACGGCGTGCTCGACAATCTTGGCCAGACGCCATTGGCCGCAGGGCATTACACGCAACTGCGCCTGGTGCTGGACCCAAACAACGGAGCGGGCTTTGCAAACTCGGTTGTCCCAGTGGGCGGGGTTGAGACCGCGCTCGTTACCCCAAGCGCGGTGCAAAGCGGGATCAAGCTCATCCACGCGTTCGACGTGCCATCCGGGGGGCGAGTGGATTTGGCGCTGGATTTTGACGCCTGCAAGTCCATCGTGCTGCGTGGTAACGGAACCTATGCGCTAAAGCCTGTAATCAAGGTAATTCCCTTTGTACTGAACGGCATCAACGGCTTTGTAGCTCTTGCGCTGATTGGCAGCAATGTCATGGTGACAGCCCAACAAAACGGCGAGGTGGTTCGAACCACGGCGCCGAACGCGCAAACCGGCGAGTTTCTGCTCGCTCGCCTTGCGCCCGGAACCTACGATGTCGTGTTCACTGCGAACGGCCGTGCCACGGCAGTCATTGCTTCGGTGCCGGTCGCGACCGCCACCAGCATCGTCATGGTCAGCACCAGCGCCGCGCGGATCACATTGCCGTTATCCGACACCCACAAGATCAGTGGCACGGTAATCCTGAATCCAACCGATCCGGCTACGGTCGTCGATGTGGCGGCAAAACAGACTTTCGGCGCGACCCCGACCGTGACGGTCAAGTCGGTAGCTGCCGATGAGGTTGCGTCCGGCGCGTACTCGCTGACATTGCCCATTGGCGAGCCGCAGCTTGGGCAATACAGTGCGACGCTTCCAATTGCGCTTGTTACCCAAGCCGGCATGGCGGGCCAATACGCCGTCGAGGCCTCCGCGAGCGGATACCAGACCCAGGCGGTCAGCAAGAACATTTTCGCCGCAGATGCAACGCAGGACTTTATTCTGGTGCCATAGTTCAATCCGTAGCCGCATCAGGATAAATCTGGTCAGCGCAATGTTTTGAAATCGACAGGGGCTATTCTGAGTCGCAATTCGGGAAACAAGTCGCGCAACAAGTATTAGCACTCACACAGACCCCGCTCCGGCGGGGTTTGTTTTTGGTGGCTCTGCCAGCCTGCTTAAATGGCCACTTTGGGTCGAAAGCTGACGTTCGCCATTGTCCACTTAAGGCCATAGGCAGACTTTGGCCGTGCGGCCGCGCGGCTTTTGTTGCTACGCCAATCCCGAGCGTCATCTCTAACCAGACATTGCACGGTATCGCCTTGATCCGCTTGAAGGTTGACAACCTCACGCGCACAATGACGACTTGCAAACCAACTTTTCGGGCGACAAAAACGAGTTGGGCGTCATTGACCGATGAAACCGCCCGCCGCTGAATACTCTGATTTCGTTGGGCACCCGCGCTTCGGAAAGGGGCCCCGCCTCACAGCTCTGGACGTTGCCGACTCTCCTGACGGAAAAGTGTACTGTCACTGGCACTCGCCTGCTGGCGTTCGTGTGCCGAACACGGCTGTCGTGGCGGATGTGGCACGCCAAGAACCGGCGACGCTTTCCGTGACGCACTACTTCGATGCCAGGCGCATCTGTCGCAAGTGCGGACGGCCGTTCTTGTTTTTCGCAGAAGAGCAGAAGTACTGGTATGAAGATCTCGGATTTCCACTTGAGGCCGACTGCCTGGATTGCACTCCCTGCCGAAAGGACGAACAACAACTCCGAGTCATGCGGCAGAAGTATGACGCACTCCTGGCGGAGACGGCCCGTACTGAGACCAATACACTGGAGTTGGTGGGGTGCGCCCTCCTTCTTGTCGAGTCGTCCGTCTTCTCGGAGAAGGTCCTGCCAAAGCTGAGCGGATTTCTCAAGCCCTTGCTGGTCAACCCGAACGGGCCGTCCCACAACCAAGCGCAGGCTCTTGTGTCGAGAATCAATGGCGTTGCCGGGCGATCGCACCGTTAGGCGTCACGAACTTGCGTGCTTCAGCTATCTCAATTCGCGCGGTAGTCGCCTGGCTACTCATCCTTGGCTGCGCTGTAGTGAACGGCGTTCTCAGAGAGGCCATCCTGCTCCCTCGCATCGGCACTCCGTGGGCGTTGGTCATCAGTGGCCTGCTGTTGTCGGCCTGTGTCGTAGTCGTGGCCTGGCTCCTGGTGGCAAAGCTGGGGCGTTTAGCCACCCGGCAATACCTCCTGCTGGGAGCCTTCTGGTTCGTGCTCACGCTGGGCTTCGAATTCACGTTCGGCCGCGTCGTTCAAGACAAGCCCTGGTCGGAACTGTTTGCTGCCTACCAGTTCGAGAACGGGAACATGTGGCCGGTGGTGCTGGCGGTCGTTCTGTTTGCGCCACTGGCCGCTGCACGTCTGCAGCATCAAACCTAGCTGGCGGGTAAAGTGCCGCCTCCCCCCTCGCGCAACCGGACGCTCCACGGCAAGGCTCACCTTCAGCGTGCCATGCCATTGCGCCCCGGTTAGCTCGAACGTCAGGGATGGAGGCGGACGATGAGCGACCGCTATTTCTCCAACTCGTACGCGGAAGCGCGCCATCGGTTCAGAGAAGCTGCCGCAGCGGTTCGTGCAATCGTGCGCACATACAGCGTCGACTCGACGTCTTCAAATGAGCTCACTATCGACGTCGCTGTTCTCGGCGGAGACAATGACCCGGCACTTGTTGTTTCATCCGGCATCCACGGAGTCGAGGGGTTCTTTGGTTCCGCTGTCCAGCTTGCCCTGCTTGAAGGCCTTGGCGGCGCGAGATCGAAAAAGAACATCCGGCTTGTACTGATACATGGCATTAACCCATTCGGGTACGCGCATCTTCGCCGCGTCAATGAAGACAATGTCGATCTGAATCGAAACTTTCTTGCAAGCGCCCGCGACTACACAGGTGCGCCGGACGGCTACGCCGGCCTGAATGGATTACTGAATCCGCGATCTCCACCATCCCGATTCGAGCCATTCAAGCTGAAAGCACAATGGAACGTCTGGCGGATGGGCCTGCAAACGCTGAAGGAAGCGGTTGCGGGCGGGCAATACGAAAACCCTCGTGGTCTGTTCTTCGGCGGGAAAGGGCCCGCCAGGTCCACACGGATCGTGCAGGACAGTTGCGATTCCTGGGTGGCGGCGTCGCAACACATTGTGCACATTGATCTGCATACCGGGCTGGGTCCATTTGGCACATATAAGCTTCTGCTCACTGAAAGGGCGGATTCGGAACGTCTCTCATGGTATGCGGAAACATTCGGGACCGGGTGTGTTGAGTCCCTCGCGAAGTCCGCCGGTACTGCGTACCGGGCATCGGGTCTGTTTACTCAATGGATGCGGACCCATTTCCGCGCGCGTGATTATCGTTCCGTGGGCGCCGAGTTTGGAACTTACGACGTGATTCGCGTTCTCGGCGCAATCCGCGCCGAGAATCGCGCGCATCACTATTGCTCCGGGAGCAGCCCGCTTTACCTGGCCGCCAAGAATGAGCTGCTGGAGTGTTTTTGCCCCGCCTCGATACCGTGGCGGCGCCAGGTTGTCGCATCCGCGCTCAGAATAATTGATCAAGGCATGCAAGCACTG
>Ga0137330_1000046_pt1 | contig 6348 bp, 3 predicted proteins | sample EasRivERMLT142_2_FD_104774 | JGI IMG/M metagenome (GOLD analysis project Ga0137330, IMG submission 104774) | Soil microbial communities from meander-bound floodplain in the East River, Colorado, USA - East River MetaG ERMLT142_2 | ecosystem: Environmental > Terrestrial > Soil > Floodplain ...
CCGTCACTTGATCAATATAGAGAAAGCACCCCGCGTCATTGAAGGGGTCGCTAAGGGTATCGACGCCGTTCTGCGCATCCGGCATCAGCTTACGCACAAAACTATTGGTGAGCACTGAACTGCCTGTGACACTCCCTGAAATCAGCGCCCAACCATTTGCAAAGTAGCAGTTCGTCCACAGTGCGCCGCCGCCTTGAATGCCGCATTGCAGCGTGTCAAACGTGCACGCCGTCACCGTGCGCACCCCGGTCGTCACTCCGCTCGACGCACGGAAGGCTACACACACGTGACGACTACCCTGAATATGTCCAAGGGCATACGCCGTCTTGAACGCGACGCGCGTGATGATCCATCCGCCAGTGCCGGGCTGTGAGTTGAAGTCTACCGTCGAGCAGTCATCATCAAAGATACCATCGGTCAGAATTTGGTTATACGCCAGCGTATTACGGCAGTTCACCGAAGGGTTGGTCGCATCGCCCATGTTCGAGAAGCGGAACCATTCCAAGTCGAGCTGCATGTCCGAACTGACGGAGAACTGCGACGCGATCGTCAAGCACGCGGCCGTCGTACCGGCCTTCGAGCGAACGATCGCGCGCGACGCGGACGTACCGCGCATGACGAGCTTCGGCGTTCCTCGGTTATCCTGGTTGCCGAAAAGCATGCGATAAACCGCTGCCCCGGACGGTGAATCTGTGGCATCAAACTCTACGATGCTGCCCGCGTTCAGCGTGAGCTGCCCGAGCAGAAACATGGTCCCCTTGAGCGTCACCGTGACACCTGTGGCCACGGCAAAACCGCCGGCATGCCCTGTCACCGAGATCGGATAGCCGATCGCCGCGCCGAACGGCAGCGCGGTTGCCGCCGCGTACGTCGCCGTCCCATCCATCCAACTTGCTGAGGCGCAGTCGTAGGTGCCCGGCGCCACGCCTGTCGCATAGCGACGCTCGGTGCCCAGCGCGCCTCCGGTGTTCGAGAGGTAGATGCTGTACGAGGTGGCGCCTGCAGTCAGGGCTGGGACAGTGATGCGCGCAAACTGCGTCGCCGAGATGGCCAGCGACGTCGGCCCTGACGGATGCGCCTCGCCGGTCGAGCCAACCGCCACCAGACGGCAGCGATACGTGCCCGCCGGCAGGCTCGGGGTCCCGGTGACCGCCGTCATCGTCGGCCGTGTGGTTTTCTGCTCGCACGGCGAGATGCCCACCGTCACGTTCGCGTTGAACGTCACGGCATGCGCGCTGTTCGTGATCTGCAGCTGATCACCATTCGCCACGGCCACACCAAACGCAAACGGCGCGGTGTTCGTGTTGCCCGACTGCGTGCTCTGCAAGATCGCCATTAGGGTGTGCTCACGCTGATGTCCTTCACGCCTGCACCGACGATGTTCAGCACCGATACGCCCTGCACGTCAACGATGAGGGGTTGCGGCGCACCGTTGATCGAGATCGTCCATGCTAGCGCTGGGTTCAAATGCACAAGATAGATGTCGCATGCGCCGCCCACGACCGTAAACGTCGTGCTGTACCCTGTCGAGCGCAGCGTTACGGTCTCAAGGACCGCCTCGCACTCGGCCTGCGTCGGATACAATGACACGATGTCCGCGCCCTGCGTACCGTTGCCGATGAACACGACGTCAAAGTTCCCTGCACGCGTAATGTGACAACCGATGCCGCCATCTGAGACCGTCAAGAGCGTTTCGACCGGCGCAGGAACCCCCGCGTTGCGCACGCTGCGCGTGTAGAGCAGAGGGTTCCACTGCACGTTCGACACGGGCGTCACGCGCGCACGAAACTTCCGCTCGCTCGCGGCATACGTCGGCGTATTGAGGTAATACAACGTGACATCATCTAGATCTTGTATCTGAATCGTGACATCCGTCGGCGTCAGCCACACATCGCGACACAACTGCCCGTTCACGAGGGTTGTCCATGCACAGACGCGGCTGGTATACACGGGTGCGATATCAACGCGATGCTGAATGAACGACTCCCACCGGGGGTTGGCAGCGATCAATGTCTGCGTCGTTGGACCGTAACCGTTATATTGCGTGAAACGAGGGAGAGATTCTGGATCGAGTGCATTGAGCCGATCAAAGACAATGACAAGATCCATCGTCTTGTCTGGTGTCGTCACATACAGCACACCGCGTGTGTATTCATGCACGTAGCGTGGCGGTGGCGTCGTGCCGGTTGCCCAGCGCATGCCGCCACGCGTGCATTCAACCAGTTCGTAATAGGCTCCGCTCTTTTGTATCTTGACCTTGTCGTACTGCTGCGGAGAGAAATACGGCGAGAGCCGTATGTGTGTCAACCCCTCGATTGCGACGCAATTATTCGCTGGTGCGACCTTCGGCGACTCGCGCAACCCTGTTGTATAGGCCACCGGGCCGGTCCAGACCCACTCACCACGACGATACAGCTGATAGCTGCCTTGATATGCAACGCCGTGATCAACGCTCGCGGGCTTCTCACAGCGTGCATGAAAGAAGAAGTGCGAGTCATTGACGTCGTTACCCGTGCGACGAAACAACAATCCACCGGAGGGGTGCCACCGTTGCAACGGTACGTCATCAAGGTTGGCGGCTGGCGTCACGTATGGATCAACAAGCAGCAATGCCTTGTCTAACGGAAAACGGCCTGAGACAAAAATGCCACTGATCGCAATCAGATCGTCCAGTCGTTTTCGTATCTTTGCCTTAGCGTCTAGATCCGTTAAGATCCCCAACAGCATCGAGAACGTCGTGTATGCATTTTGCGCAAGGCGCAGGCTGCGCGGATTTTCGTCATCGCCCCACTGCGCCTTTTGTTGGCTGTTTGGCGTGATCTCGTGGATCATGTAATGCGCACGAGCGTTCGTCCACGCATCAATCTCAGGAAAGAAACTCGCTGCACTCGTCGTCTGCAGACAGGCACGGCCAAGCAGTCCGAGACGCGACGATCCCTCGCTGTACTCGCTGCCCTCCATCCAGTAGCCATCAGAGACGAGCGCGTATTGGTAGTAGATAATTGTGCGACATACGGAGCCGATCGGCCCGGCTGGTGGTGGGGTTGGCGTGAGTTCTGGAGTCCCCCACCGCGAATCCGCAAACTTCGTCACGATGTGTGGATTGTAGTCCTTCGTCGCCTCATGCAAACAGGCCATGCCAAAATAATCACCAAGCGGCTGGTCGTGGTCCGAAAAACTCTCAGGGAGTTCAACATTCAACTGCGTCGCCACTGCGTTTAGTTGCGTCAGATACTGATCGCGCTGCGCTTGTGTGAACCCGGTATAGCACCAGTCATAGACGAGCACCCACGTGATCATGTATTCACGTGACTGATTGCCGGTGAACTTAAAATTCGCGTTCGGCACGCCTGCTGCGTTCATGCTAACGACGAAGCTCTGACTGTTCGTCCACGCGCGATCGGCGTAGACCTGCTCTCCTGTTGCTTGATACATCCACGCATCGAAGACGTGATAGTTCGAGGGAACCCACCCTGCGTCGGGGTATCCACCGTACCCGCCATTCGACACCTCAAGCGCGTACTTGTACCAGCGGCCGCCGAGTGTTGCCGGGGCACTCGGCGCAGCCTCATAGTCCGCCTTCATCAACGCCATGCGTGCGCGATAGGCAGGCGTGATGAGCAGCTTCGGGTGCACCTGCGACACGGCGGCGCTCGTCGTGAACGACCAGACCGGGCCTGTCGTATCACCACCGGCGTTATGCGCGATCCACTGGTGATAATAGACCGTGCTGTTCACGAGCGGCGTGGGTGGCGTGTATTGCCCGACCGCGCCGAGGAACGTCTCGGCCGTGGGTGGGTACGCCGTGCCAAACTTGATGCTGTACGACAGCGCATTCGTCGCCATCGCTTGCAACGAGGGCAACGTCGGTTGGTTTGTCGCGCCATCCGCAGGGGTGATCAGCGTCAGCGCACCGGGCGGCGGGTTGCCAGCAAGGCCGGGGTCACCGTTCAAGATCGTGACCAGCGGTACCCAGACGTCCTTCTCGACGTACGTTGTATCAATCAGCCCGATGCCGCTCAGATAATCGTATTCTGTGCCAGAAAAGCCCGCACTCGTCAGCACGGCCGTCGAGAAATCATTCAACTGCGCAAACGTCACCCTTGTGATCTTGTCCGTTGCAGCGAGCGCGTTAAACGCCTCCAGATAACTGACCGCTGCCAAGATCGTCGCGCTTTGTATCGCATCCGACGACGAGGCTGCAGCGGCCGACGTGCAGTGCAGCTTGTAGAATAAAAACTTCGCTGACTGAATTAAGATCGCCGTCACGAGCACTAAGTCGTCCCAGAACGCCGCATCAGGTAGGTCGTATGAGAACGCATGCACGTCAACTAAGGCATGCAGCGAGGAATACGTCGCGCCCGACGCAAGATAATAGCCCGCCGTCACGACGCCGAAGTCAAAGCCGATCGTCACGACAAAGCTCGCTGACGTCCACAACGTATGTGCATGCGTTTGCACGGCAGCGAAAAACGTCGTAAACGCTGCGACCTCCGAAGGGTTCGCCGCGAAGTACTCTTGCACGTTGTCGCCGACGATCAGCGTCGTCAGCCGGCTGCCCATGTGACTCGTATAGAGGTCGGTCAACGTGTTCTTATATGCGTCGATCATCGACGCGTGGTCCCACGCCACCGCCGACAAGCTCGGCGGCACCGTTCTCACGTCGCTCGTGATCGGACTCAGCCCGTAGACCAGCGGCAGCCCGCCGCTATTATTTACGAACTGATCGACGTACGTGAACGTGCGCGTGCCGACGGCACCGGGCTCGATGAAGCTCCACGCATGCAGCTCCTGGTGATAGTCCGACCCGGCAAGCGTCGAGCGCTCGAGCGCTTCGATCTTCCGCGTCGTTTCCGTGAGATACGCGGCCAACGTTGTCACTCCTGCATCCGCCTTCGGATTCGCATAGACCGAGAGCAGCGGCGGTACGCCACGACGTGTGCCCGGCCCACCACGACTGCTGTGATACTTACGCGCCATGCACCCGCGCCAGTCGCCGCATCAACTTGTCGTGCGCGCGGGCCTTCTTGCCGCGCACCTTGCGATCGACCCGATGCATCGGCGCGCCGGGCTCCGTACGCGCGTACATCGTGTTGTCGGTCGTGCGAAAGACAACGGTGCCTCGTGAGGTCAGCTTCTCGACGGGCACGAGCACGCGTCGGAGAGGATCAAGCGATGGTGTCTGAGCGGCAGGTGACGTCATACCGATGGCCTCGGTCGTGTCCTCTGTGCCGTTAGATTGTGTGTCCATGTCTGATATCCTCTCCGACGTGGAAAATTCTATGCCGTGATGGTCAAATAGCCACGCCGCTGCGTCTGCGGATCGACCCACACGACAACCTCACCCGACTGCGCGTCCGCAGGCAGCCGACCTTCGATGCGCGTCGCGCCCCAACCGGTCGTCGCGACGGCGACACCGTTGATCAACACGGTACCCGAGGAGCTGAACCCACTGCCGACGATCGTCAACTTGCCGCCCGGCATGCCGGTCGCGATCAACTCAGGCGCTGGCTCCGCCTTGACGTTCGCCGCAGCCATGACCGCCGCGTCAGCGACGCGCTTCACTGCGTCGGCCACAGAACGTGCACCCTCAACGGAGGCCACGTTCTGCTCGTGTGCCTTCTTGGCTGCCTCGTCTTTTTCCTTCGACGTTACGTCTGCCTTGGTCACGTCTGGCATGATCACGTCTGGCATAATTACTCACTGCCCTTTCTGGGAAAAATCGAGGAGGATCGAGGGCCGATCCTCCTCCATGCCCGCCGTACCTTTTACGTCAACGTGCCGACGACGATCCCGCTGTCCCCGGCCGCGTCCGAGCGCACGCGGGGCACCATGATCGCCATGACGAGATTGTGTATGGTGAATCCCGACAACGACGTCCACGGAATGACCGTCGGCGGCTGTCCGACGACCAGATCGATGACGTCCGACGTCATCTGAATGAGCACCACCTTCGTCGCGGGCATCATGTCCGCCGTGCGGATCGCCTGCAATCCGTCGAGCTGCATCAGCCGCGCCCGGATGGTCGTGACCGTGCTGGTCGACGTGCTGTAGTCGGTGTCAAGCGCGTTGCTGACCACCGTCGGGATGTAGAGGCGATAGGGTCCGAATTTCTTGTTCGCCTGCAACTGGGCGATCATCGCCTGCACCTCAGCCAGGATCGTCGCCCCGACGGTCGTGGCGTCCCACGCCGTCGCCGTGAGCGTGGCCGCCTCGGCGTTCGGCGCGTTCAGGATGCCGGGCGCCGAGTAACCGCCAACGCTGAGCGCTTGACCGTCCAGCGTCGTCGCGCCGTTGATGGCCGCGTCCTCGACGGCCTCGTTGACCGCGCGGGTGCACTGCTTGACG
>Ga0137330_1000047_pt1 | contig 6281 bp, 7 predicted proteins | sample EasRivERMLT142_2_FD_104774 | JGI IMG/M metagenome (GOLD analysis project Ga0137330, IMG submission 104774) | Soil microbial communities from meander-bound floodplain in the East River, Colorado, USA - East River MetaG ERMLT142_2 | ecosystem: Environmental > Terrestrial > Soil > Floodplain ...
GCGTGGGGCGCCCGCTTCGGCACGCGCCGCCGGCACCAGATCGCGGCCGCCGACGTGCGCGCCGCGGTCACGGCGTGGCATGCCGCGACGGTCGCGCCGAAGACGATCGCCAACCGGCTGCACACGCTGCGGCGGCTCTACCGCGTGCTCGACGGTCCGGACGTGCGGACGCCGGCCGACGGCGTGCGCGGCCCCCAGATTCATCAGGTGCCGCCCGTGCGGATTCCCGACGCGACGATCCAGGCCGTGGCCTTGGAACTCTCAGCCCGTGAGCCGAGGCTCCTGCTGGGAGCGAAGAACCGCGCCCGCTTCCTCGTGTTTGCCACGACGGGGCGGCGGCCGTCGGAGATCATGCGCGCGCAGCCCGAGGACGTGGACCTCGATCATCGGGTCTGGCGGCCCCGCGACGGGAAGGGCGGATGGAGCCCCGGCCTGGCCCTGAACGACGACATGATGCTGGCCTGGCGGCTGTTCATCGCGGCGGAGGCGTGGGGCGCCTATCGAACGGGGAACCTCGCGCGGTTGCTCCGGCGCTGCGGCTGGCCGGCGGGCGTACGCGTCTACAACCTGCGCCACACCGTCGGCATCACGCTCACCGAGCTCGGCGTGGACCTGCGCGACGTGGCCGAGCACCTGGGGCACAAGCGGCTGGAGACGACGCGGAAGATCTACGCCCCGGTGCAGGCCGGCCGGCAGGCGCGGGTCAGTGCCCTGCTTGAGGGTCGGCTTTGCCCCGACCCTTGCCCCGAAACATCGGAGCCTGAACGTGGAGATACGCAGAATCGCGTGAAAAAACGTTGAAGGGTTGGCCCCGTCAATCCGGAGTCATTCGAGGGGTTCGGCCTGATTTCTGTAGGGGGAAGTGGCGGAAGCGCCTGGGAGTCGAACCCAGCCATCGTCACGGTAACTCTCAGAGGTCAGGCGCGTTGCCGTTGTTGCTCCGAGGTGTTGCTCCGAAAACGGCGGCCCCGACGCATCGGCGGATGAGGCCAGCCCCGTCAGCGGGGTCGACCGACGGTCCCTACGACCAGCCCCACCCGCCGAACTCGTCAGTCCTCGATGACCGGCTGGCGCGGCGTCGGCCGCGGCGGACTGTCCGGCCGGGCCGGCCGCTCGGGCTCCGGGTCCACGATGGGATGGGTCGGCCGCGGCGGCTCGGCGATCGGGGGCGTCGGTTCCGGGCGCTCGCGGTCGGGCGCCGGTTTCTGTTTGCTCATAGCGAACCTCCGGGGTTGGTGGCAATCATGGCGAGCAGCGCGTCGAGGAACGCGGCGAACTGCGGCTTGACGACGGCGCCGACCTCGAGGCTGCGCTCGTCCGACGTCATCGACTGCAGCTCGAGCGTGTGCGTCACGTCGTCGGGCGCGACTTCCCCGTCCTCGAGGTAGTACAGCTTCGAGACGTACTTCTGCGCCTCGGGATTGCTGGCGAGCCAGTTGTCGAGCTCCTGCTGGATGTCGATCGGGTCGGCCATTCGGATCTCCTTCACCAGTTCCCGCGCACCAGGTAGACGGGCGGGTCGTCCGTCAGCCGGATCGTCTGGCCGGCCTTCAGGGCGCCAGCCTTCAGCGAGGCGCCGGTCAAGATGTCAATCACGTCCACGTCCATCGCGGCCTTGGCCTGCATGGTCACGCCGCCCTTGATGCCCATCGGCAGGCAGATGCTGCGTCCGCCGTCGACCGCCGCATACGCGCGCGTGACACCTTCGGACGCGCCGTCAACCCACTTGCTGACCTTCTCGAACGGGTGCCCGGCCCAGTGGTCGTTCTGCGGCGCCCAGTTCGGGAGGTCGCTCGGCAAGGCGTTGCGCGCCGCTAGGAGTCCCGCGGTGATGGCGTCGATGTTCGACACGTCGGACCAGTCTTTGTCGCACCTGACGCCGGCGGTACGGTCGTGGAGGCAGTACCCCCAGTGCGTCGCAATCCAGCTGACGATCGCCTGGCTGACCTGGCGGTGCGGGTCCGCGTCCGTCGGGTTGTTCCCGCCGGGCGTGCCGATGCCAATGGGTTCGTTGTTCAACGCTCCCTCCGGCACGCCGCCATACGAGAGCTGCTGCCAGGGCTGCCGAGCCGGCCGCCAGCCATCCTCGCCCATTGCCCTGTCGTAATGATTCGTCGAGAACGTGGCGACGCTGCCCTCGTACATCGCTTTGGCGTTGGCTTGCTCCGCGGCCTCGCCATCCCCGACCGGACAGCTGATCGCGATGGGCACGTCCACCTTCGACCGGATGCGCTCGGCCAGCGCCCGCATCTGCTTGATGCCCTCCGACCCAGAGAAGCCGTTCTGCCACCACTCGTTCGCGATTTCGATGCCGATCACCGCCGCGCGCCGGCGGACGGTGGTATCCGCGACGATGTCGCACACCCGCTCTTTCTCCCCGTAGCTCGGCGCCATGATCTGGGCGTCGCCGAAGCACGTCCAGAGCACGCGGATGCCGTTGGCGTACGCCACCTCGGTCGTGCCGTCGATCACCGCCGCGTAGTCGCCCCACTTCGGGTCCACCTCGCGGCCTTCCCAGTACGGCTGCGCTCCGACACAGGCGAGCGCCCGGATGTAGTCCACGCCGTGTTCGGCCAGCCACCGGCAGTTCCGCTCCAGCGCTGCGCGGTCGAACTTGTACCGGTTCGCCGCGGCGAAGAGAGACGCGCCGACCACGAGCCAGGGCCCGCGGTCGTCCTTCATGACATGCCCGTCCAGGTGCGCGACGCCTGACGGGCCTACGACGGGGGGAGTGGGTCGACCGGGTTCCCGAGCTCGGCCTGCAGCTCGCGGACGTGCTTGTCCTCGCTGGCCTGATAGCTCATGCCCGCGCAGTAGTCGTAGATGACGCGGCTCTGCCACTTGAACGTGCCCCAGTCCGGCGGCGGGTCGCCCTGTTTGATGCGGCCGGCCTTCACATACTCGGCCTGGTAGCGCGCCAGGCTCTGCTGCTGCGTGGTGTTCTCGTCGGGATACGGCTGCACGTCAATCTCCTCTGTCGGTGGTGGTTTGATCGGCGGTGGCTTGATCGGTGGTGGTTCGATGACGATCGGCGGCGGCTCGATCGGCACGTCAGGATTCTGCGCCAGGTCGACACGCGGCGCGCGCAAGTCGAGCACGACGTTCAGCACGTACGTGATGGCATCGCCGACGACGCGCAGGCCGCCCGCCTGGGCGTCCCACATCGCATGCGGTGTCTTCACGTTCGGCAGCTCGTAGCCGACGGTCTGCAGCCAGGGCCGCACGAGCGTGCGCGTGTCGTCGTGGCTGACGACCCACGGCCCGTCCGGCGTCAGCACGACGACGGGGTCGACCTCGTAGTGCTGCCACGTGGCCTGCAGGCGCACGACCAGGCCGTCGGCCCGGCCCGCCACGGGCATCCAGCCGTAGGTCGCCTGCAGCGGCTGGAACTCCGACCACACGACGAGCGCGCCGGCGAGCGACAGCTTGTCGTCAATGGCGCCTTCGCTGAGGGTCACGCCATCGCGGACGACGCGATGCGTGAGCAACGCGTTGCCGGTCAGGTGCGCCTGGTGCCGGCCAGTCGGCTCCATCGCCGGGCAATAGGTGTCGGGGAACGACAGGCCGTCGCTCGTGTAGGTGCGCTGCTCAGACGTGTTGGTGCCGACCCAGCGGCCGCCGCCGAGCGCCACGGTATTGAACGGGACATGAAACAGGCGTGTGCCGGTCTGGTGCCGCAGGTAGCCCTCGGGGTCGAGGTACGCGACCGTCGCAGTATCGAGCCAGCCGGGATACTGGCCGCGCACGTCGAGCAGGTGCCCGTCGAGATAGAGCTCGCCGAAGCCATGCACGACGTGCTGGGCGTCCGGCGACAATTTTGGGTTCGCGGGGTTCACATCGCCACCGTTTATCGGAGGCGTCCAGGTGCGAACGTCCCATCCCACAAGCCGAAGGCGCCCAAGAGCCACAGCACGAGCACCAGCACGACGACGACGCGAATCACGGTCTTGATCGTCGCGTCCATCGGCAACGCGTGTTCGATGAGGTAGAGCACGACGCCGACCACAATCAGCACGACGAGCAGACTAATGAGCCAGGACAGGGTCATGTCAGCACCTCTTTTGCGGGTTCGGCGTGGACGTCATCGGCCAGTTGTTCCAGCCAGTACTTCGTCTCGTCCTTGATCGCCACCAGGCCGTTGACGCGCGCGATCGCCTGCTGCAGCTGCTCCTCGACCAGTTGCAACCGGGCTTCGAGCTGGGCGCGCGTGATGGGCGGCATCAATCCACCGTCCCGGCCGGCAGCTGCCCGTCGAGGCAGAGCTTGTTGAGAATCTTCTTCTGCATCGAGACCGTCGTGTTGTTCGACGTGTTGAGCGTCTGCATCAGGTCCTTCGCGGCGGTGCCCGTGTAGCCGCACTCATAGACCTTGCCGTCTGGCAGCACCGCGCCACCGGCCGCCTCCCGCACCACGATCTGAATGGTTGAGTCGGTGATGTCGAACAGGATGCGCGCGACGCGGAAGGTCGTCGGCGGCGGCAACGGGTCGGCCAGGGTCAGCGTATCGGCCATCGGCCATGCCTTTCTGCTTCGAGCGCCTCGACGCGCGCGGCGAGCGTCTGCACCGCCTGCACGACGGCGCCGAGGATGGGCCGGTCGGCCAGGGTGAGATACCCCTGCGCATCCTGCCCGACGGCGTGCGGCATGACCGCCTGGACGTCCTGCGCCAGGAACCCGCCGTAGAGATGGTCGCGCTCGAGGCCCGAGTCGTCCGTGTAGCCGAACAGCACGGGGCGCAACTGCTGCACGGCGGCCAGGCCGTACGGCAGCGGGGCGATGCGGTCTTTCAGCCGCGCATCCGAGACCGACGACAGGTTGCCGCTCGCATCGAAGGTCGCCGTGCCGGCGCCGAAGGCGGCGTGCCGGACGCTGCCGGTCGTGTGGAGCTGCGCGCTCGGCGCATTGGTGCCGATGCCGACATAGCCGACCGCACCCGTGGCCGTCTTCACGATGAAGTAATGCGTCGACTCGGCCAGGTTGCCGCAGTAGAGCACGTAGCGGGCCGCGTCGGTGCCTTCGCTGAGAATCTTGGCGCCGAAGCCGCCGGACGTGTTGGTGTTCTGGAACCGCAGCGCCGGCAGGGCCAGGGCGCTCGTCACGTCGACGGTCGTCGCGGGGAACATGCCGATGCCGACATTGCCCGACGAGGTATCGACGACCAGCTGCGTCGTGTTGACGAGGAAGTCGCCGGCCCCGCCGAGATTGACCGTGAGCGGCGACCCCGTGGCCGCGGTGAGACTCAACGCGCCGCTCGACAGAATGGCCGGGACCGTCAGCGAGGTACTGAGGACCGGCGCTCCGGTATAGAGCGGGTCGGTGCCGTTCGACCAGAGGACCTGATTCGCGGCGCCGATCGCCAGCCGCGCCCACTTCGGCGTGCTGTTGCCGATGAGCAGGTCGCCGCGGACCACCGAGGCCGCCAGCGCATCGCCGTGCGAGGCCGAGAGCAGGTTATGCGCGGCGGCGGTCGCCGTGATGCCCGTCAGGGCGCTGCCATCCGTCGACCAGCTGACATCCGTGCCATCCGACCGCAGCATGGTGCCCGCGGCGCCGCGCGCGACCCGCGCCCAGGCCGGCGTGCTGTTCGCCACCAGGACATCGCCGCGCACGACGGTGGCGGCGACCACATCGCTGTGCGCCGTTGAGAGCAGCGTGTGCGCGTTCGCGCTGGTCGCCGGCGAGAGCCCCCCGCTCGTGCTGCCGACGGCGCCACTGCTGCCACTGCTGGCCTGCTCCCCGAAGATGATGCGCTTCCACAAATCCGTCGCACTGTTGGCCGGCACGTCCTCGGTGCCGCCAATCAGGTCGAGCGTCGTCTCGAGCAGCACCTCGGCCCCGGTCGGGATGACGACCGTCTCGGTCGCGCGCACAAAACAGGTGAGCGCGTCGATGCCGAGCACCGGAAAGTCGACGACGACGGTGGAGCCCACGGCAATGGTCTCGACGTAGGTCGTCACCTGCGGCAGTTTCAGCCGCGGCTGGTGCTGGCGGATGAGCGCCTCGGCGTAGGCGGTCGCTTCCTGCCAGTCGAGAATGTGCGGCGCGAAATCCACGCGGGTCCAGGGCCGCGCCCCGAACTCGTCGCCCTCGACATAGACCCAGGTCGGAAAGAGCGCGTCGTAGTCGGTGCTGATCAGGACGCCGACCCCGACGGCCGTGCCCGTATGCACCAGCGTCGGCGGATAGACCTCGCTCCAGGTCCACTCGAACGCATCGACGCCATAGATGCCGACCGGATACGTGGTCGCGCCCACCGTGACGGTCGCCGGGCGGGTCGGGAAA
>Ga0137330_1000048_pt1 | contig 6254 bp, 6 predicted proteins | sample EasRivERMLT142_2_FD_104774 | JGI IMG/M metagenome (GOLD analysis project Ga0137330, IMG submission 104774) | Soil microbial communities from meander-bound floodplain in the East River, Colorado, USA - East River MetaG ERMLT142_2 | ecosystem: Environmental > Terrestrial > Soil > Floodplain ...
AAAATCCCAATCTGTCACGTCATAGATACGTTTGGTCGTAAAATCAAACATGATGGTAAAATTATCTAGCGTATTAAAAAAGCTTAACACGTAGAACAGATGCCCTGCCTGTCGGTATAGAAACGCTGTGGAATCTTCAGGAACTGAGACCGTCTCTAAAAGCTTATCAAGACCATCTGTTGATATCCTAGAAGCGCCACCGCCTTGCATAGCCATTAACGATGGTGAGGACTTCTCGTTAATACCAAGCCAAGCCACCACCTCATCATTAGCAGCGATTGTCGCAACACTAACTGCGCCATAGTCGATGTTTACGGATGAGTTACGTTGGTAAACAAGCTGACCACCGACGTTACTCCAAATCTCGGCAACGGTGGATCCGAAGACGATAATGTTGTTTCCTTTACCGGGGATTCTCAAAACCGCCTTGGCAAAGTCTGGCTTGGTCTGTAATGCCAGTGTCTGCACCCAATTGAGATCGTATGCGTTACCAAGCGTGCCATCGGCACCACTCTCGAAGATAACCCACTGCGAACCAAAGTTAGTCTCTAGCGCATTACCGATGATGAAATAGGTGTTGTGATAAGTGATGTAATTTGGCTGGAACTCGGTATCGCCCGGTACAGAGTTATAAACGGCAGGCGCAATAGCAGCTGGCGCTTCTTCGTAGTTGTAGATGTACATTACCTGACCATCTACAAAGCCGATCTGCGATGATAAATTCTCATCAAAGAAAACTTCACCAGTGCTGGTTCCGATTGTTCCTAGCTGTGTGGCGACCTCGGATAACAGATTAATTCTAAAAACGTCAGCACCAGCAACAGCTACGAGAAATCCGCCACGAATAGAATGGAATACGCCACGCCCTTCGGAACCTTCTTCAATCAGATTTAAAACACCGCGATAACCGGGGAAATTAACAAGCCATTCTTCCTCGCCATCACCTGATGTGGTTGTGTACATATTATATGTACGCTCAACGGAGATTGTAGGGTAGGCACCAAACACGGAGCTTCCGACAATGCGAACTGGTATCTCTTGCGTGTCAGTGGTTAATGTCATTCGCTAACCCCTATGAACTTACAGGGATCCAGCCCCCACTAAGGTTCACCATAGCATAGTTGATTGCTGAACCACCGCTTAGTGAACTGAGCTTTTGCATTCTCAGATCCATAATATTGGTGTTATTACCTATCCACTTGAAGTATCGCTCAAGCTGTAGAGCAACATCTCGTGGCACAACGTAGGAATTGAACTGGCATAACCTTTCTGCGAGTAAAAACTGCAGAAAGTTTGTATAGAATTGATCTAGTGTTAGTGACAAATCCTGAAATTCTGTGACATCTACTAATCTGAAACTACCCCAAATCTCTAGTGGGTAAGCAACATCTGGAACAAAGTAGAGTGATAGCGTCCCACCGTTTAGCTTACGTTCAAAGTTCCAATTCCACGGCAAGCTTTGAATGTTAGTAGGTCTAAAACTACCCCTAAATTGCTGGCGCTGTTGGTTTACCGTCTGATAGCGAAGTGAGTTGATATAGAAAACGAATACATCGATGTCTATACATCCCGGAATCGTATATTCAGAAGTACCAGCAACTGCGTTTAGCAGGTATTTCTGTGTGTAAGGAATCGTCGCCTCATCAACCGTACGATCTTGAAGTACGTTATTAAGTAGACGGAGACCATCACTCATTTGAGCGCCTGTAGGAGTTTCATACTCTCTACTTACAATCCCACTCAGATAATAAGAATCTGCAATAAGATTGCTTGCCAAGTAAGCCATGGTCTCGTCCTTCTATCTTTTAGATAGTGTATTGGTATCCAGCAACATTTAATGCAACTGCATCGCCACCACCAGCCGACCAGATGTACTCAATGTTTGGAACTCCAACCAGTAACTGAGCCTGAACTAAAGCTACGCCAGTCATGTGGACAGCCGTTACCTGTGATGTAACAGTGAACGGTGCGCCAACCGCGCCATACGGTTTTAAGGTAAGGATACGGCTTGCAGCAGCAGGAGTCAGATCATAGAACATATAAACTGGCAACCCTGCGACAGCTGGTACAAAAGTAGCTAATGAAACAGCTGCATCAGTCGTCGAAGCACCCGCTGTGACCGCAGTCGCAATAGGGGCGTCGTACATGAAAGTACGTTCATTGGAACTACCGCTGTAATAGCCCAGCAGAAAGTCTGAGGTGCCATCTGTGCGAAGGTATCCAATTTTACGGAACATATCATAACCGACAGGCAGTAATGGCTGAGTTGCACTTAAAGATAACACTACACCCGGATCGTTGTTTTGTGAGGAATCGCCAACGAGATAGAGAGAGTACAGTGTTGATGCTGCGACAGTGCCAGTATCAAGACCATTGATGCCGTTCACGAGATTGCTCACGGTGACAGCTGCGCTTAGGATAATGTCATTTTCATTAGTGCTATTTCTAGCACGTCCTAATTGCACTGTTGCCGTTTCATCGTCAACCACCGCAATTTGAAGCCCGTCTACACTTAAGTAAGGGGCATTAACAATAGGTAAATTTACGCTCATTAGTTTAGCTCCTTATTAAAGTGGGAATATCACGGCTAGTGCGTTGTCGGAAACCTGAGTTTTACCCCAAATTGCGTCATGCACAGTACCGTAAAGGTTCTGACCGAACTGGCTACCAGTGTACATACGCAAGCTGACAGCGGTGTCAGGATCCTGTTCGACCGAGGTCATGAACGGATCGCAATCTGGCAACGGAGGAATAGCTGCGTAGAACTGATTACCTGACTGAACCATACCCACGCGATGTGAAGGCAATACTTTAACTTGCATACCAGCAACGATTTGCTGCGTGATATTTTGGTTTTTGCCGACAGTCGCTTGTAATGGAGGATCGATCGTAACAGTAACTTGTGATGCACCAGTTGAAGCTGCGTTTGCCGTTGCTTTGAACTGTACAGGGCAAGCAGATGGTTTGTGACCCACGAAGGTACGGAAACGGATGTTAGGCTGACCAGATACGTTGTCTTGGAACTGGAATCTGTCGTAAAGCTTAACAGAATCAGCGTCGCTTGCTGCAGACGTACCGCTGAAGGTGATAGCGGTAATTGCGCCATCAGCATCTTGGGTTACGCTTACAACAGTAAGGGTTACGCCAGCTTGACCTTCTGAACCAGAAATATGCTCAGGAAGTAAGTTGGAGGTGTACCACATACATTTAGCAAATGCGCCTAATTCCCAGCTGTTACGCAGTTCTTCGTTACCTTGAGGAACGAACTGGTTTAAACCAGAGCCGACGATATCAGGAATGATGATGTCTGATAAGTATGCTTTGGTGTCGTTCTTAGCTGCACCGAAGTTCCTGAAGAAAGCTAGCATTTGACCTAGTTGATTAAAGGATGAGATCGGTGTTACACCGTTACCGTAGAAACGATATGGAGCAGATTCGCAAAGACCTGCGATATCTGATTCGATCACTGCGCCTAATTCTTCAACGGCACCGCGACCAAAGCGATCCATATATTCGTCTACGTTAAAAATTAACTGTTGAGCTGATACATCGATACCGATGTTTTTTGATTGATTTACAACCAAACTCTGGACGCGCTGTTCAACACCTTGGAAGTTGACAACCAAACCGTCGTTTGCAATGAAGCGAGGTGGTTTATCAAACGTGATGGTGTCGCCCAAGTTAGCAGGGTTAGCTTTTTGGAAATCGCGGTATTTGGTGTTTGCTGTTGCAACGAAGCAGTTAATGTTCTGAAGATAAGCTAAGTCGGCTTTGTTGTAGGTTTGTACATTTTCCAAAATATTATTTGGCAATGGCATGTCAGTCTCTCCGTTAGATTTAACATCAAGACAAAACTTGGCATTGCCAGTGGGATATTATCCCCGAAACTTCGCTTTGAAGTCTCTTACGCTACTTGGCGTGCCGCTGTCTTGTCCCGTAGGCGAAGATGACATACGTCCGAGAGGTGGGGGGACAGGCTTGTCCTCCGCTTTAGCTTGCTGATTGGCTTTGATGGAGGCACTTACCTTGTTAATCATGCTTTGAGCTGCATTCGGATCCCTTTCAGACATGAGCGTTAAAGCTGCAAGTTTGCTAGGGTTCTTCATTAACTCGTACATGACCGCAGGGGTGTTTTCCACCTGTGAAGCCAAAAATACAAGATTCGGAAATGCAGCAGGGTTGAAATCAGCCATTACTTCTTCGAAGTCTTCGTATGACTCTTTACCTTGACCCATTCGGGCATGGTAAGTGTCAGCGATCTTCTTAGCCTCTTTCTCCATATCTTCTTGGGCGCGTTTTTCACTTGCTTCTTGGAATTGCTGCCGGAGGTCGTTTAAGACTTCCTGTTTAAGAGCTTCTTTATCGACCGGGATAGCCATGCCACCCATCGAACCAGCGCTAGTCTTAAGAGCCGCATTTTCCGCTTTTAACGCATCCAATTCAGATTGCATTGAATCTCTCCCCTTGAGTTTGGCTTTTTTTACAAGTTCCTCAACGCGAGAGATCGGCAGTGTCTTTTCCGCTGATCCAGAATTATCTGGACTAACAGGATCAGATACTACTTCCGTATCTAAAGCTACTTCATCAGTCATTTGTCAATCTCACTGTTGCCGTTGTGAACGTGGTCGCATGGTTTTAGTGCCATGAACTACTATTTGTGCCGCATAGCTGCGTGGTAGCCGGGTTATACGCTTCCCGTAAGCGAAATTCATTTCATTATATCGTACAGAATATAATCTCGCTTTACAACTAACCTTTACTTTTATCCATTTTCTTCAAAGTCTTGGCTAGTCTTGCGCGCTGACCTATCTTGCCACCTTTCTTGGCGGCTGCGTTTAGCTTCTTAGCCGGGATAGGCTTATCGCCTTTCACGCCTAATTCTTTGCGCAGCGCACCGGGCTTCTTAATGGCACCTTTGATCCAGTTCTTTTCAGCCATGTTAGCAGCCCTTCATTTTTTTCAATTGACCTTTCTTCTTCAAGTTGGTCTTAGGAGCTGGCGATGACTTCATGCCTGTACCAACAAATTTACTCGCTGGCATCTTCGCTTTCTTCGCTGGTTTCTCTTTCATTATGTATCTCCTTCTGCATCATATGTTCGCCCATCTTAGTTGCCATATCGACTGCTGTACGGGCGTTCTCAGCGTCAAGGCGTTCTTGATCTAATGCACGATCTAAATCGGCATCTTGGATTTTACTCATAACCTCAAGGAACTTGATATCAGCTTCTTTGTTTTCAACAGCAACAGACGCGCTAGACTTAGCCATTTCGACTTGAGCCTTGAGCTGATTACCTTCACGCATCGCTTGAACCTTCTGACCTTCGACCTGAACCTGACCAGCTGCGATCTGTTCGGGGGTAGGTTGACCAGCAGCGGCTTCTTGCGCTTTGGCAGCAGCTTCTTTCTGACCATCCATCCACTCTTGAACAAGGTAGCGAAGTTTATCGATGCCGCGAATGTCGATGTTCTCAAGTAATACTTCAAGACCATTCTGGTTCATGAATTCCTTGAAGCTATCGCTCACGCCCATCAGGGATATGATGGTCTTAAGCGCAATCTGCTTCTGAACTTCGTAATTGACACCGGGAACGATAGATACCTCAAGGGCAGACACATCATAATCAAACTTGATGTTTCCTGCTCCTTTCTTGTTCACCTCATAGAAGTCACGCTTTCCGTTAGGGAGCATGATGGGGATCGTTCTTGGCGTGACGAAGTATTTAGGCAAGAGGTTGAGATAGATTTCACCGCATCTTGCCCACCCTTCAATGAATCCCATTGTGTACGGCATAGCTGCAGCGTTTGAATGCATAGCACCCTGCATAATAGCAATTCCAGAGATGTCATTCTCATTGGCTCCTAAAGCAGCGTCGTACGAGCCAAGAATGACTTGGACAGTGTTATCGGCTAGCGTGAAAGTATTGGTTAGCTCTGGCGGGATAGGCGCACGTTGAATCTCTTGGGGAGGGTTCAATGGCTGCTTTGGATCACCGTCCTTAAACTGGTTGTACAAGACGACAGTAGCCTTTTGAGGTTCAATGTAAGCCAGCTGGTAATCTTTGTTAGCGGGGATGCCCTCGACTGGCGCTTTCCACTTATGCTGCACAAGGTTTTCTATCTCGTTGCAAAGCGATTGCCCTGCAAAGTTCTTCATCTTTTGCGTATCACGAGCGTGGTAGACGTATGGACGAATGACCTGCTCGGCTTGTGATTCTGCGCTATCTCGAACGATGACGCTGTTGCCATCAAAGAA
>Ga0137330_1000050_pt1 | contig 6177 bp, 9 predicted proteins | sample EasRivERMLT142_2_FD_104774 | JGI IMG/M metagenome (GOLD analysis project Ga0137330, IMG submission 104774) | Soil microbial communities from meander-bound floodplain in the East River, Colorado, USA - East River MetaG ERMLT142_2 | ecosystem: Environmental > Terrestrial > Soil > Floodplain ...
CCCTGCCTTGTGGATACGCGAGGGCTTTGCACCGCAGGCGGCGGCCCTCAACCCGGCAACGAACCCCGGTCACGACGGGCTGACGATTGGTGCGATGACGTGGGTCGGCGCTGTTGTGCCGCCGACGCCCGGCAAGTCGTATGCGCAGACGATTCGTAAGCGGCGGAACGACAAGGTGCTTGTATTTGGCGTATGAGGATAGCCGATGCCCTTAATTAACACGGCGTACACGTTCAACGTCACGTTGGCGGACCAAGCGAACCCGAACCTGTTCAAGTCGAGTCCGACGCTCGCGGCCGGTGACGTGAAGGTGAGCATCGACGATGGTGCGCTGGCAAACCTCGCAACGCTGCCCGTCGTCTCTCCGGCGGCCAGCCGCATCGTGAAGGTCGCGATGTCGGCGGCTGAAATGAACGGCAACCGCATCAACGTCGTATTCGTCGACGCGGCAGGCGCCGAGTGGTGCGACCTGCACTACGCGATTGAAACGTCGCCGGATGACCTGACGATCGCGAACATCGTGACCGCCGTATGGGCGAAGGCGACCGCCACGCTAACCGATGCTGGCACGATTGGCAAGCTGCTCGTCGACCTCTATGCGCTGCTTGACACGGAGGTGGCGGCCATCAAGGCGAAGACTGACCTATTGCCGGCCGTGCCGGCGGCCGAGGGCTCGCCGATGACGCTGACGACCGGCGAGCGCGATGCGATTGCGGCAGCACACCTTGACCTGACGAACGGGATTGAAAGCGGGTTGACCGTGCGTGGCGCGCTGCGTCTCGCACTGGCGGCCGTCGCCGGGAAGGCCTCGGGCATGGCAGGCGCGACCGGCATCTACCGCAACGCGGTGGCGGACTCGAAACCGCGCATCACGGCAACACAGGACGCAGATGGCAATCGCACGGCGATCACGTATGACATTACGTAAATGGCAGCACTGACGTTTCTGCAAACGAATACGGACGCGACCGACCTCTCGACGTATGACTTCGTCGGCGAGAACGTCGGCGCAGCCGGCGCTACGCGCGGCACCATCGTCGCGTTTGCGTTGGGCTTTTCCGGCAGCTCAACGGTCGACGTGACGTCGGTGACGATCGGCGGAAACGCCGCAACGGTGAAGTTTGCGAAGGTCGAGTCGACGACCAGCCGCATCGTGGGATTTGCGGCGGTGGCGCTGCCAACGGGCACGACGGCGACGATCTCAATTGTCGTCAACCGCACGGCGACGCGGTGCTCGATTGCGGTCTATCACGTCGATGATATGTCGGTGTTCACGGTGTCTGACTTCGTGTCGTCTTCGGCGGCGGATGCGGTGGGCGCGGTCGATTGTCCGCCGAACGGCTTCATCATCGGCGTTGCGACGACCGGGAACAATACCTCGGCGACGTGGACGAACTTGACTGAGGACTCGGACGTCGCGCACGGTAGCACTGTGTTGGTGACGACCGCAAGTGGCACGTTTGTAACGGAAGAGCGCGCGCGTTCGATCACCTGTAACTATGCGACGTCGTCTGGCGGCGAGCCGCTTGCACTGTTTTGTTCGTGGGGCTTCAGCACGAGTTACATTCGCTATGATTACTTCTCGCCGACCGGCGCCGGGGCGAACTCCGAGTGGACGTCGAGCCCTGGTGGTCCGGCAGGGTGGGATTGCGTGAACGACGCGATCGGTGCGGCGGATGATGACACGACATATGTGTCATCCAGCACCGTGAATGCTACAGACACGTACGTGTTTGGCACGCCTGCCGTGCCCGTGGGTGCGACGGTTTTCGCGGTGTATCTCTATCGTCGTCATCGCGCCGTGAGTGGTTCCTGGACGCAGGCGCCCATGCTGCGGTGTGGTGGTACGGATTATCAGCTGACGAACTTCTCGTTGAGCAGCACGGCATACGCTGACAGCGTGACGAAGCATCAGACGAACCCGCGCACGACGGTACTCTGGACCGTGGATGACCTGAACGGCATCGGAGCGAACGCGTTGCAAGAGTTTGGGTTTTTAACAGGCGGTGGGAACGAAGCGCGCATCACGCAGGTGTATATCGCCGTGCGTTACACGCCTGCCGGCGTCATGCTGACGGACACCGTCAAGATCTCAGACACGTTGTCCGTGACACGCGGCGGTGACCTTAGCGCTGCCCCTGCGGCTGACGGCGTGAAATTGTTAGACACGGTCACGGCGATTCGCGATCGGCTGACGGTTCCCGTGTTTCAGTCCTTGTATCGGCACAGGAGAATGTAATGCCCAGACGCTTGCGGCAATCGACGTCGGTGGACGTGCCCATTGGTCCGTTCTTGGATGAGACCGACGGCAAGACAGCCGAGACGACGCTGACGATCACGCAGCCCGATGTGCGGTTGAAGAAGAACAGCGCCGCATGGGCACAAAAGGCCGCCGCGCAGACGTTGACGCACGAGGAGAACGGGTATTACGAGGTGACGCTCGACGCCACCGATACAAACACGCTGGGACTGATGCGCCTCGCCGTGCATGAGTCCGGGGCATTGCCCGTGTTTGAGGACTTCGAGGTCGTCACGGCGAACGTGTGGGACTCGGACTTCAGCACCGACTACCGACAGGTGGACGTCGTCGAGGCGGCAGGCACGGCGTGGAACTCCGGCGCGATCACCGCGACGTCAATTGCTTCGGGGGCGCTCACAGCCGCGAAGTTCGCGAGCGGCGCATTCGACGCCGTGTGGTCGGTGACGGCGCGACTGCTGAGCGCGGGCACGAACATCGTGCTCGCGAAGGGCGTCGGCATCACCGGGTTCAACGACGTGGCGGCCGGCGCGGCGATGACGCTGACGTCCGGGGAGCGGGACGCGATTGCCGATGCGACGCTCGACCGCGCGAACGCCATCGAGACGGGAATCACGCTGCGCGGCGTGCTGCGGTTGCTCGGCGCGGTGTTGGCGGGCAAGACCTCGGGCATGGGCACAGTTACAGGGGTATTCAGAAATGTCGGCGACACGAAGAATCGGTTAACCGCCACGCAGGACGCGAGCGGCAACAGAACCGCCATCACGACAGACGTGACGTAAAAGGAGACAGACATGTTCAAAAAAGGTGACAAGATTCACACACATGACGGCGCGGTGCACACCGCACGTCGCGATGGCATTCCGAAGATGGGCAAGCAGGAGATGCCACGCATTCGCGGGTTCATTCGCGGCGCGCTGGTCGATTGCGTGACGGGCGAAGAGAAGCTCGGCGATTGGCACGAGAACGTCATCACGACATATGGCCACGGGCAGATCATCCGGAACTTCGTCGGGCTCGCCGGCAGCAGCTACGCGTCGTTCTGGGGCCTCGGCTACATGACCGACGCGCAGTCGTCGAACTTCTCGACGATGTCGGTGATCGACTCGACCGAGTGGGCGCTGCACAGCTCGGGCGGCTCGTCGCGAGCGACCGTGTCGGCCGGGTCGCAGACGTTGTCGGGCACGTGGACGCTCTCGCAGAGCTTCCAGTATGCGTCGACGCACATCTCGCATGCGCAGACGGTGAACTGCATCGCGCAGTTCGGCAACAGCTCGCGCGGGACGGCGAGCGGGTACAGCTTCGCGACGTTCGCGTCGTCGACGAAGGGGACGACGCAGGCTCTCAACATTACATACAACTGGCTCTTTTCTACGTAAACCCTTTGTTTTCAATGGTTTACGCGGAGAAAAGATTGTAGTTGTTTAGCGCTTAGGTTTGTGCTAGGGTGGGGTCCAAAAGGAGCTTGACATGGACCCTAAAGAGTGGTTAGCAAAACAGGTAGCCCTTGGTCGTGCAGATAAACATATCGCAGAAGAACTTGGGATAACAACGACTGCCGTCGGGTATTGGCGTAGAAAATTTCAAATTTTACCCCGCCCGACGGCAGAACGTGCGAAGACAGCTATTAAAGAGACATGGCCACAGGGTAGACGTGGCCCAGAAGCAGGGCATTGGAAAGGTGGCAGGTCTTCAACGTCTGGAAAGAAACCGGGCGGGTACATACGTATCTATATGCCGGATCACCCTCAGGCTAATAGGAACGGTTACGTATATGAGCACAGGTATGTGATGGAGCAGAAAATCGGCAGATATTTGGAGGCCGGTGAGTTAGTAGATCACATCGATCGTAACCGGAGTAATAACGCGCCCGAGAATCTTAGACTTCATGCGTCGCGCAGCGAACATGTCAAAGATCACTTTAGCGCGCGAGATCAACTGGTGAAAGTTCTGAAAAAACTCGCACGATACGAAGCGCTGTATGGTCCACTTCCGGAGGATTGACGCCATGAACCTCTCCGACCGACGCGTCGTCGCCTTCCGCGAGTGGGCCGAAAAACGGTTCGCGATCGGATCTGGCGGCTACCCGGAGGGCGAGGACCTGCTCGCGGTCGTCATGCAGGCCGTCGACGAGCGCGAGCGGCAGTGGCAGCAGCTGATGTACGACGCGACTCACACGGGGGAGTCGTCGGAGTTTATCAACTATTTGAAGCGGGAGTTGTCATGAATCGAAAGCGTGGGGCGCACTCGATTCCGGCACCGAGCAGCACGAGTGGGCCGGTAAATTTGCAGTTAGGTTACAACGTGGTGGATCAATTGGTGCTGATTTCGTTTAAGGCAAGTATTACATCGATTGCATTCACGCCGAATCAGGCCGAAGACCTCGCCCGAGGGTTGGTTGAGCACGCACGCGCGGCTCGCGGGAAGGCGGCCTCATGACGCGCGTCGACAAGCTCGTGCGCGCGCGCGCGGGCATCCTGCTCGACGTCTCGCTCGGCGGCACGCCGCAGCCGAACAGCGTGACGTTTGCGGATCTGAAGCAATCACCATTGAAGCTGCCCTGGCCGCTGCCCGATCGGTGCGTGCACACGGCGGTCATCGTGCACACGCTCGACTATCTCGAGCCGAAGCAGTTCTTTGCGTGGTGGGATGAGCTGCACCGCGTCATGCGCCCGCTTGGCGTCGTGCACGTCAGCGGGCCATACGGCGGCGATGAGAGCGTCGGTTGGCTCTCGGACCCGACGCATCGTACGCGCATCATCGAGACGACATTTGCGTGGCTCGATCCCCGCACGCCGCTCTATGCCGAGCACCTCGCGCTGGCGCGACCGATTCCGCGCCCGTGGCATGTGCTTGCGCAGGCGCGCGTGCCGGGGACGTTGGGCACGGTGAGCTACAACTGCACGCTGCAGGCGCAGACGTTAAGCAACGGGAATGGGCACAAGGGAGGGAAGCGATGACCTCTCCCGTCGCGCCGAAGAAGCCCATGACCGTCGTCTCGCCCATCATGCAGGTGACGCTTGACGAGATGGCGGGCCGCGTGCAGAAGTCCCGCGACAAGCACGGCGATCTGCTGCAGGAGTATCACAAGGTCTGGTACGAGAGCGACCACACGTGGTGCTATACGTTCTTTCTCGGCATCGGGCTGATGAAATCGCCGAACGATTTGTGGGTCTACCAGCAGCTCATCACGGAGTTCATGCCGCGCACAATCATCGAGACGGGCACCTATCAGGGTGGCTCGGCGCTCTGGTACGCGATGATCATGCAGGCGCTCGGCATCGACGGGCATGTCTGGACGATCGACATCGAGGACCACCGGAAGAGTGAGCGCAGCCGGCACTTGACGACGCATCCGATGGTGACATGCTTGACGGGTGATTCGACTGATCCGCTGTTGGTCGAGGCGCTTGTTCCGGAGATCCGCTATCCGCTCTTGATCAGCCTCGATGCCGACCACTCGGCCGAGCACGTGCGCAAGGAACTGGACCTCTACGCGCCGCTCTGTCGGGTTGGTGATTGGCTCGTGGTCGAGGATACGAACATCAGCTGGGGCGAGCCTGGCGAGCCGCACAGCGATCGCGGTGCGCGTGGTGGGCTTGAGGATTACCTGCGGGCGCATGAGGGCGAGTTTCGGCAAGACATTCTGTGCGAGCGGTATTTGCTCACGATGCACCCCGGTGGGTGGCTGCAACGCGTCGCGGAGTGCACGCATGATTAACGTCTCTGTGCTCTGTCCGTCGCGTGGGCCGCTACCCGAATTGTCGGGCATGCTCGAATCACTCGCGGCATGCACGGCAGAGGCGGAGCACGTTGAGCTGATCGTTCGACTCGATGCGGACGATCCTGACCTCGACGGGCGGCTTGCGCTTATCACCGACGGCAATTTTACGCTTCCGACTCACGTCCTCGTCGATCGC
>Ga0137330_1000053_pt1 | contig 5870 bp, 8 predicted proteins | sample EasRivERMLT142_2_FD_104774 | JGI IMG/M metagenome (GOLD analysis project Ga0137330, IMG submission 104774) | Soil microbial communities from meander-bound floodplain in the East River, Colorado, USA - East River MetaG ERMLT142_2 | ecosystem: Environmental > Terrestrial > Soil > Floodplain ...
ACACAGTGTTAAGCACCATAGATTTAATCCTAAGCAATATTGTTCTTCTTACGTTGTTGGTATTCATTCTCTCTTTTGTTATAATCTTTGCTAAACCAGGCGGAGGAGTTGGAGGAGGTGCGCCAATATGAAAAAGAATATAGCTATCCTGTTCTTATGTATTTGTTTAAGCGGACTAGCTTCGGCCGCGTTATCTGAAACACTCATTTTTGAAGATACGTTTAATTCTTTTAATGACACCCGTTGGGGAAATTATACTACAAGTACTGGGAGTGTTTCTGTTAGTGGGGGAGACTTAGTTCTTGTGACAGCGAATGCAGGTCATCGAGCGTTTATTTATTTACGAGAAAACCTAACTAATGTTAATTACTCTATAGAATGGAATCAGACATATACCTCTAACGGAAATTCACAATGGCATACAGGATTCTGGGATTTTGGTTTTGAGTCTGACCCGTTAGGTTCAGGGCATAGAGGTTCGTATGTATCTTCAAATGAGGCAGGGGGGAATGCGGCACTATACAACTGCCCTTCCTATACAGGAGTAGCTTGTAACTTAACTGCAAATAGTTCGGTAATAGGGATTGCTAATTTTACAGGCAGTCAAACGTGGAAAATAGTACACCTTGAGAACAGTACTGGTTGGACTGGAATCTATCGCAATGGCACTTTATTTAGGGAGATACATGGAAGATTGACAGGTACCCAGATGGGAAAAATTATCTTTGGAACTAACTCTATCTCACAAAAGAATGTTGGATATGTTCGTCTCTATTCTTTAAGTGAAAGTTTTAATCCTAATGTTAGTGTCACTCTATTAATTCCCCCAGATAATACCGTTACAGGTTCTAATAACCTTACTTTTAATGCGTCCTATGTTGCACTATCATCTAATCTAACCAACGCTACTTATTATATATGGAATAGTGACGGGACTGTATTTAATCGGACAATCTCTGAAATAAATGGAACTACTAATCTTACCTCTGTCAACTTTACAGGGTTTACCGCAGGGATGTACGACTGGAATGTTTTTGCCTGTGTTAGAAATAGTACTGCTTCTGTTTGTAGGTTTGCGGATAATAACTTTAGCTTTTCTTGGGTACCGTTTGAGATAATAAGCACGTCCTTTAACGCTTCAACATACGAAACATCAACAGAGACTTTCACTATGAGCATTCAAACTCTAGAAGATATTGTCTCGGTATCTTCTCGATTAATTTATAATGGAAGTTCTTACTTAGGAACAACCAGTTGTGTTGCTAATCAATGTACACTTTCTAGAAGCATCGACGTTCCTCTTGTTTCTCCAAGTGTTAATTCAGAAAACAAGACTTTCTTTTGGAATATTAGTGTCTTTCCTGAGTCGGGGAGTTCAATAACATTTTCAACAGAGAGTATGTTACAGGGGCAAAATGTTTCTAAAATATTCTTACAAGCGTGTGGTTCAGGAGTGGGCAATCTAACCCTTAATTTTACTGCATACGACGAGCAGAATAGAACGCGCATTGCCCCATTTCTATTTGATGCTACTTTTAACTTTTGGTTAGGAGGGGGTACTGTCTATAAAAATTATTCATTTAACAACAACACGATTGTAGAAAGAACACTCTGTATAAGTCCAGGAGATAAAACCTTTAGGACTGATGCACATATAACCTACTCTGGTACCAATGCCTCTAATGGAACTTACTCACAAAGAAATTACTTTTTCCAAAACGCTTCACTCACAAACACATTACAATCTATTAGTCTTTTCCTTCTTAATATAGATAGTTCTACTTCTTTTATTCAGAAAGTAGTAACAACGTCGCAGATTCCTGTACGGCAAGCATTAATCTTTACACAGAGATATTATCCCGAAGACAATACTTTTGAGACAGTTTCAGTAACTAAGACGGATAATGCAGGACAAAGTGTAGGGTTTTACGAGACTGAAATTCCCGACTACAAACACTTCATAACTAAAAATGGAGAACTGCTTAAGGTAACTGAACAAGGTAAAATATTCCCAGAGGTTGCGCCCTTCACCTTAACTTTTATTATCGGTGAATCGCTTACTTCAATATGGGAACCTTTTGAAGGTATTGGTAATCTCTTCTCTAATCTAACGTACAATAAAACAACTCAGATAGTAACGTATACCTGGATTGATATTTCTGGTGCATTGTCTATTGCTAATCTCACTGTTGAAAGAGTATATGCTTCTCAAGCAAACCAATTAATCTGTAGTGAGAGTTCTATTCTACAAGCAGGAATCCTTACCTGTAATGTCACAGGACAGACAGGAACTCTTATTGCTAAGGGATTTATTGGGAGAAGCCCTGCCGTCCTTGACCAACTTATTACTATAGTTGTTAATGAATTGCGTGAAGCATTAGCAAGACCATTTCTTTTCTTATGGATATTATTTTTAATAGGAGCAGTAGGACTTGGGCTTTACTCTCCGCCTGTAGGTATTCCTATCTTTTGTTTTGTGCTTATCATAGGTGCGCTTATGGGGTTAGCCGCCATAGGATGGATATTTATTTGGGGGATTATTGCACTCGCTATATGGATACTATGGGAAACAAGATAACTAAGAAATATGGAATAGAACTACGCTACTGGATAGTTTCAATCATTCTCTTTAGTGGAGCATTTGCTATGTTGGTTATTGCATTCCACGACGCGGCAGATGGATATGATATGTTAAATATGACTAACCCCGAAATAGAAGCACGATATAACCAACTAGAAAATCAAAGCCAATTAGTAAGTGACCTCGAAGAGACGGTATCGGGTGATGAAGGATTACAACTATTAAATGCTCTAGGAACTATCTTCACAGGAACGCTTGGAGTACTTAACCTAGTCTTTGCGAGCATTGCTTTTATACCAACGGTCTTTGCTAATTTTGCTTCTGATTTCGGAATACCGACGATAGTGACTAATCTATTCTTTACCGTTATCGGACTTGCCCTTACGGTATTAATCATCTTCGCTATACTTAATGCGATTAGGAGATAACAATGCCCCAAATATATGACTGGATAACAACAAATGAAACACAGAATATAAACAACTTAGCAACGTATGTAAACACGGTGACTGATGGATTATTCCTTCCACTCATTCTACTTGCATTCTTTATTATTATCTTTGTTGTTTCTCTGACGGTAGGAGTTGGAAGAGCATTTGTATTTGCTAGTTTCTTCTCGGCAGTAATTGCTATATTTATGGTCGTCGGTGGATGGCTTAACCCAATCTATATGTATCTCTTATTTGTTATGCTAGGGGTAGCACTAATGGCTATGCGTTTAATTAAAAGCTCTCCTCTTCCCCAGATATGAACAAAGAAAAAAGTAACGGTATCGAAAGAAGGTATATTGCACGAGAATTATGTGAGGTGCTTGATAAAATTAAAGAAAATGTTAATGACTATGCCTGGCAGACTTTGAAAGTTACCGACGCTGAGGCATCTCGTATCTTAGCGAAAAAAGCTATTGAGGCGAAGATAGTCTAACATAGACCACATAAGTCTATTTTCTAAAAGTGTACTTAACTAATTAATTCTGTAGTATTCACGGAGGTCAAAAATGCAAATCGAACCCGTGCTTCAATACGCTGAGCGTAAGAAAGCTACACAGAAGAAAGGTATTGGATTAGGAGAGCTTTTGCCAGCTTTCGTCATAGTTGCGGCTGTGATGATTCTGATTGTTCTCTTAATTTATGTATTCGGTGTTCTAGGCGGAGCATTTACTGCAGGAACTGCAGAAAGAAATGCCGCCAATGATGCTGTAACGCATACCTCGAGAACGATTCCGTTAGTCGGGATATTATTTATTATCCTTGCTGTCGGAGCTGTTATCGCTATCCTCGTAGCTTCGTTGCTTGGTGGAAAGCGTAGAGCTTAAACCCTTTTATTTTTTTATTTTTTTATTTCATCGTCGGAAAAACCCTAGCGGTGCTAGAGAAGGAAACAAATGCAAGAACAAAAACAGAATAGAAAAGGTCAGGCAGGAATGGGAAACCTTCTTATGAGTTTTGTACTAGTAGCTGCCGTTTTAATTCTTATTGTCCTTATAATCTTCATCTTCGGTATTTTAGCTACAAGTTTTGAAAATACTAAGATAGCACAAACAAGCATCAATGATACAGGGTTTATTAATTCCACAGGATTTCAATTAGCTAATGGAATTGGTGGAAACCCTCGTGATTTCTCAGTAAGTATCGCGCGTAACACTACAGCAATTATCTTTGCAGGAAACTATACGGTCTCTTCTACGGGGCTTGTAACTAATAAGACAACTTCTACGGTACCTGGTACCTGGCAGAACATTAACTTTACCTATACTTATAACAATGATAGTTCAGAGATTAGTGCTTCGTATGCCGCACAGAACAGTACCAATGATAGCATTGCGCTAATAGGAGTACTATTAATTGTGCTTGCTACAAGTTCGATAATCACCGTCTTAATCATCTCCCTTATGGGAAGGAGACGCGCATAATGCCAAAAGTACGAGTAAAGGGACACCTTATGAAAGTGCCTGGACGACGGGCTAAAGTACGGGTACGTCCTCACCTAAGAAAAATGAAATATCGGAGGTAACAATGCAGACGATAGGACAACTTAAACGAGAACGTGCTAAACTTCTAGCATCTAAACAGAGGAACGACCAACGAAGAGAACTTAAGAAAGAAATATTTGAATTAAAGCACGCTCCTAAAGTTGCATTTCTTCGACGCGTAGGTTCATTAGGTGTTGCGGGGGCTAAAAAGATTGGTTCTACTGCGGTGAGATATGGAGAATACTACCAAAGAAACGAAGTACCTAGCGCAAATCGTTCATTACGTCTTAAGAAACGAAGAAAAGCAACGCGACAAGCACCTTCAAATTCCATTCTGGGCAGTTACCGCTCAGGCAGTGTTTTCTAAAAGTGTATTTAAAGCTACAATAAGTCTATAGAGGAATGAATGAAAGCTACGAATACCTTCCTGACAATGTTCCTATGCCTCCGCCAGGAATGCCTGGACAAAAATCTGACGAGATATTCTCGGCAATTATGCAAGAGAAGAGAGTCGAAACAATTCTTGAACAGCTTAACCCTGAACGGCTAATCGTTGAGATTGAATTTCGCCTTAAGGGATGGAAGAAAAATCAATTTACCCGCAAGTGGGAGCTTATTGGAAAAAAAGAAGTTCCTATCTCTGATGATTTATTAGTCGATATGTTAAGCATTGCAAGCAGTGTTTTGACTAACAATACTTCTATCTCTAATTATACCCCTGATGAAATAAATAAATTAATGAGACATTTAGGTAGAACAATAATTGATATGATGCGGGAGAAAGCGCATATCTATCAAATCTTTGGGGGGTACGCAGAACGTGACCGCATACTTTGGATTATGGGGTCTTCTATATTCTCAACATTCAAACGGGCGCTGGGAGGACTTGAAAGCAAACGTACCTTTGATTCAACCCTTATCCGCGACCAGTATCAACCACCACAACAAAAAGGAGCGTTGGCTAAGCTGTTTAATATATGATAGAATCTATGCTGTTTATGCAAGGGTTTGCCTTGCAGGATGCCTTTGCGCCAATTCTTAAGTATGGAGTCTGGGGTGTTGTTGGGTTTGTTGCATTTATTCTCTTTATTATTATTGCGGGAGGTATTGGTTTCTGGCAATGGAAGCGCAGGAAATGGTACTTAACTGTTCCGCTTAAAATGCCCCGTGATGGTGGAAGAACTATTAATATGGAAGTTGCAAAGGGATATTGGGATGCTCGTAAAGCTACGTTATGGGTTAAACGCTCTGGGTTGTTTGGTGCTAAATTCTTTGTTAAACTCGACGACGTGCGTAAGTACCTTCAAGGAGAAAACA